>OIXQ01000065.1_pt1 | contig 57183 bp, 61 predicted proteins | sample 1587791 | NCBI WGS metagenome assembly OIXQ01 (sample SAMN03283273) | human gut metagenome | biome: human-associated habitat; material: feces | host: Homo sapiens | place: Peru | collected 2012
AGTATTATAAAAAAGTAAAATTAACTTAAGATTTCAGTCCCTCATTTTCGCTTTAGATGAATGGCGTTAATTGATTGTGTTTTAATTATATGCAAGAACGTTACTTGTTTTCCATTTTCTTGATTAGTTCGTCTTGGAAAACAAAATAGGAACAAAACAACTTACATTCTTAGACTACTTGCCATCCGTATCGTTATGAATAGATGCAATATCACCAATTGTCAATAATTCCGCCGATGGAGCATATAAGAGCAAATATACCTCCGAGGATACATACATATCTCAAATAAATCGACAACAATTCGATTAGATTCCACTTTACCGAGCCATATACCTTATATGATTGAGTTGAACTATGGTGGCTTTTATAGTTATATACGCCTTCTTCGGCTAGAAAACAACCTATAGGGATAATAGGGACAATGAAGCTGAGAAAATTATAATAAACATCTCCAACGCCCATTGCACGGCGATAGCCTTTAATAAAAACTCCGCCTATTCCATTCCCTGTTCCCAGTAAAGGTTTTCCCTTCCTCCATCGTATTGAATCGGTCTCAATATATCGTGTCGGTAAATCATCTAATTTACGACCTAGCCATATAAGTGCAATTGAACCAATCAATAATAATATATTCAGTAGTACTCTCATTTTCTATCCTTTGATTTTTACTTCGGCCTTAGGGGCGGAGCGTTTCCTGCTCATGTCCTCGGCCAGCCTCTGGTATGAGGCCATCAGTTCCCAATATTTGTCCGTAGCCTTGTGCAGCTCGTCCTTCAGGGACCTTATGTTCTCTTCCAGGTTTGCGATGTGCTGGACGTACCTCTCCCTCTCCTTCGCACTGTCGACCCTCGCGGTCTCCATCATGCGCGTCATCCTCTCGTTGGCCGCGATCAGTCTGGCGTTGCTCTTCTGCGAAATGTCCCTTGACACCTGTAGCGATCCCACATGGCTGGTATAGGCTAGTTCCACTGCCTTGCACGCATCAACCAGTTTCTCGATCATCATGTTGGTCCTGTCTATCCTACTTTCGGACTTCTCAAGCATCTTGAAAAACATCCGGATTGTTTCAGTCAACATCTTTGAAGAATTATCATCACCCGACGCTAATCCTTGTTCATGGCCATCTTCGTCCATAATTTCTAAAATTTAAATTAACATTATCTGCCGCCGGCGGATTCCATACCGCTATGCGCTATTACCAGAGCATCACTCCCAATGCCTGGGAGATTCGCTTGATTGAAGACAGCGTCGCGGACTTGCCCCTCTCGAGCCTGGAGACCTGCGACCTGTCGACGCCGGCCTTCTTGCTGAGCTGTTCCTGGGTGAGGTTCTGCGACACCCTTGCCTTCTTGAGGCTCTCGCCCATCATATAGGAATCCACATCTTCCTTGAGACGGCGTTCCATTGCGTCGCGCTTCTCTGTGCCGACCTTTCCGAAAACCTCGTCGGTCAAATTTTCCAATGTAACAAATTCCATATCCTTAATATTTTTTCTTATCGTTAAAATATGCAGTCCTTATCGCTTCAGCACGCAAGATCTCTTTCTTAGGTGTCTCCTGTGACTTCTTGACTATCCCATGCGTGGCTACGACCAACGTCTCCTTTTCAGTGTCCCAAAATGCGAACATTCTATAGCAGTTCCCCTCGTACAGTGTCCTGAACTCCCAAATCTCAGTCCCTTCCAATTTCTTGAACAAATCACTGTCGCGCACTCCGCACTCCACCTTATTGTAGTTGTATACAATCTTGGCCCTTACTTTCTCTGGCAAGTCTCTAATGAATGAGACCGCCGACTCCAACAAAATTACCTTCAATCTTCGTTCCATTTATCCTACTTATTTATCAAAGTCTTCAGGAACTCCATCCTCTGTTATGTTTTAATTTAAATACTATCTATCATAGCTAAATCCATACGATGGGCTTAACATTGCTGCATACTCCGGAAAATTATCCAAGAATCTGAGATATCGTAACAAGTTAACTCTAAACGCTATTGTCGGGTGGTCACACTGTTTATCGTAAAATATCTTTTCATCTTCTGAAGAAAGTTTCTGTAAAGCAGAAATATAATATTCTCCACCATCACACATGAAATCAAGAAACCTATAAGCCACAATATCCGCCTCAATCTCCTGTTCACGAGAATACTTAAATGTGTAAAGTTCATCCACATACCTTTTGGGAGATTCTGCAAGTTCCTGATTGGTAGCGTTCACTTCATCCCAATCCGTTTTAACACCATTAGCTGCTCCAAAACCAGCTGCGGCAGTATTAACCCCAATCATAATCCCATAAGCAATTTCTAAATTCTGCGTTTTCTTCAACATCATATACTCGTGGGCTAACTGGTGTTCGAGTATCACATGAGCTATCTCATGCGATACAACCCCTATAATTTCAGGATAATTCATTATACCGAAAAGTCCACCATTGATGAAGATCTGCCCGTTAGGGAGAGCACATGCGTTCAGTGTATTGTCATCTGCAATTTTACACGCAACATTTGGAAAAGCTATAGATGCTTGAGTTACTGACATTAGTGAATCTGCAACAAACTGGTATTCTTCAGATGTCGCAATGTTATCACAATATCGGCAAATATTGGCCATATTCATAGCTAATGTATTCTCCGCTTGCATTATTAAGCGTCCCTTTCTATTGATAGCCGCAATAATACTATTAGCCATTTTGTTATTCTGGACAACCGACGTCCAGAAATCAGAAGCTGTTCGGACTTTCGGCTGATCGAAGACGAATTCTTTAACATCATACTCAAAAATCAAACTTCTGATTTTACGAATATCTGAATTTGGGACATCTGAGAATTCTTGTTTTTCAAGTTTGCGATAAAACGATATCCCACTATTCTGCGCATTTACAGGACATGTTGCCAAAATGTTAATCATAATCAGACAACATACAACATAACTCTTAAATCTACGTGGCATATACACAAGTTTAAATTAATTCTTACACTACCGGAGTCTATCACGTTATTTAATTAATGTTTTCAAAAATTCGATCTGTCCGTCCTTGTCCTTCAGGCGCTCTTTTAGCATTTCGTTTTCTTTCTCAAGCACAGCGATTCTCGATGCCGCATCTGTTTCACCTGTACAAAAATTTTTATTCCTGCTCCCTATCTCTACCCTGGCGTTCCCCTCTGCGCGAGCCGTTATCGACGGACGATCTATCACAAGCATCGACGTATCCCAAGTTAAATTTTCTTTAATTTTCTTTAATTTATCTGCAGGTAGAGGTGCCATACCCTTGCATAATTGAGTAATAAAAGCATTAGAAGTTCCCAGGAATTCCGCTAGTTCTTTTTTCTTTATCGCGTTCTTCTTTATAAATAATTCAAAATCAGTCATTTGTAAAAACCCACTTTAATATTCTTTAATTAATTAAGAAAAATTAAAGAAAAACGCTTGGATTTAACTTTAATTTACTTAACTTTGCATCAAGTTAATACATACGTACGTACAAACATAATAAAAAGAGAAAACAAAACCAAATAAAGAGAAACAAAGAGGATCTTTCACGGTAGGCGTGACGCGTGTGCCAAGCCGCAATAGCGACCACATAGCGATGGAGGTTCGAGTCCTCCGTTCTTCGCAATTAACAAAAAAATCAAACAAAATGGCAACAACAAAGATGAATGTGCGTGGCACACTGACGAAAATGAAGCCGGGAACCCAGATGATGTTCACATCTGAGATGGCAAGCCTTAGATATCTAAGGAATGTCACCTCAGATCTGAAAGATCAAGGGTTCCTTTTTTCTGTCAACAAGGAGGACAACCTGTATAGAGTCACAAGAATTGCCTAACCACACGAAGCCATGGACGAAGCAAAGATCTTATCGGCAATCGAGGAAGTGAAGACATATACACTTCTCGGAGTGAAGGAAATGCTGACTGTAGAGGACGTGTCGGTCCTGACGGGTTTCAAGCCGTCCTATATCCGCAAGATGACGCAGGAAGGCAAGCTCCCTTACTACAAACCGTTCGGGAAACAGCTCTTCTTCAAGAAATCCGAGATCAATGCTCTTCTCCAGGGGAACAAGGTGCCGTCAATAGCAGAATTGGTAAAACAAATAAACTGAAAAGATATGGGAAAGATAATGAAAGTCATGAGAAGGAAAGAGAACGCGGACCTGGCGATGAAGGTCATCGGAGGTCTCATAATAGCGGCAGGGGTCGCATATCTGCTCTTCGGAGTCCGGCACTGCGACGCCGCACGGTTCCTGGTTTTCTGCTTCTGCCTTGGCACGGGGCTGAAGATCATGGAGGAGGACTGAAACTCACAAAAACAACACAATAGCAAGGCGGGGACGCAAGCCCGTGAGGGTGAGCCAACCATGATTGATTGAATTAATCGTGCCGCGGCAGCAGAAGGCCCGCGGCAAGTTCCGGGAAGTCGCAAGATTCTTCGCCGGGAACGGAGGAAGGTGCGGATATGGAGTGCCGCACGGGATTGCCTGACAAGAAGGTCTCTGGTCAGCCGGTCCGGGTCCACAGCAGGGTTCGATTCCCTGCCCTCCGGCCACCGCAGTGATGCGTTGATGACTTCTATTATACATATGCATTAGGGGAGTTCCGCGGGTGGCGCGGTGTAAGCGGCCGACAGCAGAAACGGTGCAGCTACAAGGGACGGTTCGAGTCCGCCCTCCCCAACTAATTATTCAACAGGAATAGCACAAGACATCAGTAAGGAAATCATTGTCCGCTCTATAAGAGTGGCTGACACCATCAGGATTTCGTATGACGGAATCGAATTGGATTTCGACAACAGACCGGCCGACAAGGCCAAGATGAAAGAGTTCCGCGCGCGGATTGCTGATGCTGTCAAAGAGTTCCTGAGTTAACACACTAAAATGAGAGCAAAATTATGAGCAACGTCAATTCAATGCTGAACTACATGTTCCGCAATTCAGTAAGGTCGAGCGGGGACCCTGAGAGGGACCCGGACTTCGACAAGGAAGCCGAGGAGGACCGCATGGCCGGATACTTCGAGGACAGGTGCGAGGATGACCGCATGAGGGGGAGGCGCCATGAAGACTGAGACAATGACAGCAGGCCGGTTCCGTCCCGGCGACACGGTGGAATGGTCCACCATGAACGGACGGGCGACGGGCGTGGTCATGCAGCGCGACGGCTTCGGCCTGGGCTACATGACGGTGAAGATGGCGAGCGGCAGGAGGATGCTGGTTCATGAGGACAGCGCGAGGCCCGCCACCGTTACGGTAGGACATTTCCAATGTTAGCATATTGATTTTTTTGCGCAGCGATGCGCGACGCGGGGCCATCGGAACGTAGGTTTGACATCATCAGTGGTTATCAGTATTGGCTCCGCGACCTTTCCCCTGCGAGGGTGATACCTTTCAGGGGACCCAAGTTTACATTACATGTTTACAAACATTAAGACTGTTTATCATGGAAAGCAAAGAATCAAAAGAATTACAGTTACGGCAGCAGGCCGGGCTAGAGTTACGGCAGCAGGCCGGGCTCAGGAAAGCCCCGGATACGCCGATGGCGCGGTTCAACCTCTGCATCGCTTCCGTCAAGACTCAGCAGTACCTTCTGCAGGTGCTGGGGCGCAAGAAGGAATCCTTCGTGAACAACATCACGGCTCTTGTCGCCAATGACGAGAACCTCCAGGGATGCTCCCCGATGTCGCTTATCTATGCAGGCATCAAGGCGACGGCGCTGGACTTCCCGCTCGACAACAACCTCGGCTTTGCCTACGTTATCCCCTACAACAACAAGAAGAAGATCACTGACGAGAACGGAGTGACCAGGGAGGTGGTCGTGAAGGAGGCCCAGCTCCAGTGGGGCTACCGGGCATTTATCCAACTCGCAATCAGGACCGGACAGTACAGGCGCATCAACGTGACTGACGTGAGGGAAGGGGAAATCAAGTCGATGGACCTCCTGACCGGAGAGATCGCCTTCGATGCTGTGCCTAACCGCATTGAACTTCCGGTCATCGGATATGCGGCCTATTTCGAACTGGTGAACGGCTTCAGCAAGACCCTTTATATGACCGTAGAGGAACTGCAGAGACACGCCATGTCCTACTCGAAGACCTACAGCAGCAAGTTCGAGAGCACCAGGAACAGCTCAAAGTGGACGACTGACTTCGACGCGATGGCGAAGAAGACGGTGATAAAATTACTTCTCAGCAAGTATGCTCCACTTTCAGTGCAGATGCAGGAGGCTGTGAGAACTGATCAGGCTATTTTCGACGACAACGGCAGGCAAGAGTACTCCGACGCTCCTGACGACCAGGACAGGATGCAGATGGAGATTGAGGCCAGAAAGGATGAAATGAGGGGTTCGGAGACAGCAGTTCCGGAAATGCCGTAGCGTATGAACAGGTATCTGAAATACACGCCGGAGCAGATGGAGGAGCACCTCTCCGGCTACCTGGTGAACAGCTGGAGCTACAGCGGCGTCCAGTGCTTCGCCAGGAACGAGAAGGCCTTCGAGATGCAGTACATCTACTGCGAGCGCGACAGGAAGTCCATCAGCTCGATTGCGGGGAGCGCCTACCATGAGGCCCTGAAAGAGTTCTTCAGCATCTGGAAGCCGGGCGTGCAGCCAGAGTTCGTGGCCCTCACCGCAGTGGCATACGGCTATCTGGACGAAGTGCCGGCCAATGACTGGAAGACCACTGACAAGTTCCCTACCGCGGAGGCGGCCAAGGCCGAGGCGGTCTCGAAGGTGAACAACCTTATGACATACTTCTGCGAGGAGGCCGGCACCTACACTGACGACATCGCCGAAGTCCTTCATGTGGAGACCCGCTTCGAAGAGTGGGTGACAGTGAACGGGGTCGACATCCCATTGCCGCTGCACGCTGTCATTGACCTTATCGTAAGACTCAAGGACGGGCGCGTGGTCATCATCGACCACAAGAGCAAGTCGAAGTACACGGACGGCGACGAGGTGGCCCTGGTGCACGGGCAGCAGGCGATGACATACGTCGAGGCCTACGAGACGGCGAACCCTACGGAGGAAGTGAGCGAGGTGTGGTTCGTGGAGGCGAAGGAGTCGAAGAACAAGGACGGCTCGGCACAGCTGCGGAAGCACGTCATCAGCATTGACAGGAACAACAGGATGCTTTATGAGGCTCTACTCTACGAGCCGCTGAAGCGGATGTGCGAGGCTGTCAGCAATCCGGACTACGTCTATATGATTAACACGTCCGACAACTTCATTGATAAGGCCGTCCTCTACGACTTCTGGGCGAGGACGATGATAGCTGAAGTGGATGACTTCCCTACCGTTCCCGACAGCAAGAAGGAACTGATACGCAAGAGGACCGCGAAGATCAAGGACTCTTCTCGAATCAACATCAACCCAAAGATTATAACGAAGTTCCGGACGGAGGCGGCTTCTTTCATCCGGATTGATTACAGCAACTGTGACATGACAAAGCAAGAAAAGATAGAGCACGTTCTGCGCTCTCACAACATCAATGTGCAGGTGGCGCACACGATAGACGGATTCTGCTGCGACACGTACCTCCTGGACGTGGCTCCGGGGGTGACCATAGTGAGCATTTTCTCACACAGGATGGACATCGCCTATGCCCTCGACGTCCCGCAGGTACGAATAGCAGGCTACCTGATGATGTACAACAACAGGTCCTACGTCGCCATCGAGGTGAACAAGAAGCGGGAGAAAACGTTGTTCTGGGACACGAAGTATCTGGAAGGGCACAAGATCCCTCTCGGGATGGACAACTTGGGAAGGACGATAGTCTGGGACCTGGACAACCACTCGACGCCGCACATGCTGGTCTGCGGATCCACCGGAAGCGGAAAGTCCGTCGAACTGATAAGCATCCTGGCATATGCACAGGCGGCCGGTATAGACGACATCGTCATCTTCGACCCGAAATATGAGTTCGCCAGTCTCGACTGCGGTAACGCAAGCGTATTCAGCGACATCGAAGACCTGGAGCGGGTGATGGAGCAGCTGGTCAACGAGATGAACGGAAGGATAAAGTCAAAGACGAAGAAACTCACCCTGGTCATCTTCGACGAGTTCGCGGACGCGATAGACCAGTCACGCACGGCAAAGGAACTGCAGGGTAAGAAGACGCTCATGGAGAACCTGAAGATGCTCCTGCAGAAAGGCCGTTCCTGCGGAATGAGGTTCTGCGTGGCGACACAGAGGGCAAGCACGAAGGTGATCACCGGAGACATAAAGGTGAACCTCCCGGTGCAGGTCTGCTTCAAGGTCCCGAAGGCCGTGGACAGCAAGGTTGTGCTTGACGACGAGGGCGCGCAGACATTGCAGAAATATGGTGACGGGCTGATCAAGTCACCGGAGTATCAGGACGGGCTCGTGAGATTCCAGGCTTTCTACAAGCCCTGAGGAGGATTAGATATGGCAAGGAAGTCTTTTGTCTTTCGGCTGGAATGGTTCAAGTCATTGAGTACTTATCCAGCGGAGGTCAGACTTGAAGTGTACGAGGCGACGATGAGGTATGCGCTATCGGGGACACTATCGGATCTGAAACCGCTAAGCAGTATGGCTTTTACATTCATCAAGAATGCGCTTGATGCCGATTTCGAAAAGTACAGTGACATATCGGAAAAGAGAAGGGCTGCAGGTCAGAAGGGCAGGGCAAATGTCAGCAAATGCAAGCAAATGATTTCAAGTGAACAAATGATTTCTGATAAACTTTTGCTCTATGATACTGATACTGTATCTGATACTGATACTGACACACCTTGTGTGTGTGATGATAGCGCGCAGGTGCGCGGACACACCAGCACAGCACACACAGATTTTGATTTTTTCTTTCCGGTCATGTGGAAGCGAAACATAATCGCACCGGAGACGGAGACGAGACGGTTCCTGGACTTCTACGAGGCCTCAGGATGGATACTGGAGAAGGGCTCCGTCCTGGACACGGACGCGAAGAGGCTGGCGAAGGCGCGGCAGTGGAAGCCGGAGAAGCCTGGAAAGAGGTTCCCGGAGCGCTTTGTGGACGTGTGGTGGGATTTAGTTCAGAAGGCCCCAAATCCAGGGATTCGCGGGCAGATGCTGTCCGACAAGGTTGCGGTGGACCTGTCCGGGACTGTGCCCGTGCTGAAAATCGGCGAGGCTACGCATAACTGGATAGTTGGAGAAGGGCGTGCCGTGGCTGAGCCGGCACTGCTGAAGGACTGGCTGCAAGGACAATCGCAATTGCAGTTCAGGAAGTATTAATTTTAAGTAACATAATTGTTTCAAAAAAAAGAGAGAATCATGTCATTGAACAAAATTTTTCTGATAGGCAATGTAGGGAAGGATCCGGAGATTCAATACCTGGCAACACCCGAGAGGCCGAAGGTTGCGCAATTTTCTCTGGCGACGACAGAGCGGTTCAAGTCGAAGGACGGCAGCGCACAAGAGCAGACGGAATGGCACAACATAGTTGCCTGGAGGGGGCTTGCGGACATCGTCGAGAAGTACGTCAGGAAGGGGTCCCAGATTTTCATCGAGGGCAAGATAAGGACGAGGTCGTGGGAGGTGAATGGTCAGAGGGTATACAAGACCGAGGTAGTCATGGAGAAGGTGCAGTTGTTCGGCAGCAGACAGGAGACGGCGCAAGGCGTGCCCCAGAACGCGCGGCCGACGGCCGGGAACCGGCAGCAGATGCAGCCTCAGCAGCAACCGGCAGCGGCGGGCAGCCTGTTTTGTCCGCAACAGCTGCAGGACATGCCGGCAGTACAAGGGATGAGTTATGGACAGCCGACGGACGATCTCCCTTTCTAGCATAACATTGACGGAAAGGGAACACCGGGAGATGCGGCGCTGCATTGACAGGATCCGGAAACTGGGAATACGGGACAACCGGCTGACGAACCTGACGGACAGGATGTCATTGACGCTGAAGAGGTCGGCGAGAAGGGCGGAGAGGTTATTTCGTTATCAAACTGAAAAGGAGGTCTGAATGAAACGATACCGGATTGTGAGAGGCAGCAGCTATAACGGCTGCATTCCTATCACGGTGTATTGGGTACAGGTCCGTGTTGATAAGATGTTCACATGTGAATATGTGAATGTGAAAGGATTTGAATCATACAGCCGTGCCGAAGAATTGTTGAACTACTTGAATAATAAACATCATTAAAAAACACAAAAACATGGAAACAAACAAAGAAACTAGGATGATCTCATCAGATGAGATTTTCTATGCAGTCCTGAAGGACGGAACGATTGTTAACAATGTCAAGAGTTTGCTAACCCTTGATAATCAAGACATATTACAATCATTACTTGTGAAGTTGTTAAATGCTAATGTGGATATTCTACAGAGCTCTCAAAATTATACAACGACCGAAAAGGTGCCGCTAATGATATCCTTTTTTATCGCGCTCAAATTATCGAAAGCGTTTAAGGAAAATTTAATCGCAAAAATAACGTCAGAATATCAGGAAACCGCTGACAGAAAGGAAGATGGTGGAGAATAAGTTGACTATATCAAAGGAGCAGGTTCGGGGACGAGGATATTGCAAGGTTTGATTTCAAGGATTAGATGTTATGGAAGATAGAAAGATATCTCTCCTCATAGATTTTATCGAACGAGGAGAAAAGAGTTGCAAGGAAGCGTCCGAAAACAAACAGAATCGGCAATCTTTAAGGGACTATTACCTAGGCAAGGCAAACGCTTTCGGTGAGGTTCTCGGATTCCTTGAGACGCTTAAAAACGACAAATAATGGAAACAGTATTGATAATAGCAATCGTGGCGATAGCATTGACGATGTTTTCGCTGCCATTGGACAGTAACGACAAAAACAGGAAGTAATTATGAAGTACGATTTGGAAAAATGTGACAACCTTAATTTCAGGTTGAATGATGGGACTACGGGATTTGTTAAAGTCAGTCCTGCAAAGGACGCGTATTTGTATACAAACGAAAAGTGCAGATGGGACATAAATGGCGGCAGGCCAAGATTTAAGCTGCGGGCAGGCTTGAGCAACGACAAACCTTTTGCTGAATCCTTCATGGAGCAGAAAGGCCTTGAAATCATCCCGAGAGATCCGGAAACATACCAGGACTGGAAAGTGGGTGACAGATTCCTGAAAGACGGCAGGGTATTCGAAATCCGCGTTGAGGACAACGGCTTTTGCTTTGCAATCACAGGTGATGGTTTCATGACAGGACGCACAGACAGGCTATTCTCCGATGATGGAGCAAGGCTCGTCCTCACAGACTACGAGAAAGAACTTATACACGCACAGGAAAAGGAAAAGTGCCCGTTCAAGAAGGGTGACAGGGTGCTGGTTCGTGATTATGATGACGAAAAATGGCGTACCCGCATCTTTGACAACTACGACAAAGAACGTAAGTATAAGTATGAGTGCGAGGATGATGATGATAGATATATGCAGTGTATTCCTTACAACGAGCACACGTGGCAATTATTAGACACGACAGACGAATATAAGGCAATCGACAACAATGAAAGCCACTGATTGCGCTAAATGCCGATGGCTATATGTCCGAAAGACAAGCCCGAACCTCGCGGAGTATTTCTGCACCTTTGCGAAGTTCAACCATTCTGCAAAGGACATGAGGATCGGGCGAATCATCCGGATAGAGAGAATCAAGAAATGTAAAAATAGAAATTATGAAACCATTTGACTTACAAGAATATCTTAAGAATCCCGATAGGAAGCTTGTCACTAGAGATAACAAAAGTGCGAGAATCATTTGCACGAACAGACTTGACAGTTATCCTGTGGTGGGACTTATACGTATCGGCGATTGTGACGAAATATGTACCTATACAAAAGATGGGGAGAGATATACACAGGGAGAAGATAAATACGATTTGTTCTTTGCTCCAGAGAGGAAAACAGGATGGATAAATTTATATGATTTTCGAGGGAAAATAGTTTGTGGAGTTGTCTATGCGTCTGAAAAAGCGGCAAGAGGAGAAATAGACCCAAATAAATCATATATAACCACGATACCGATTGAATGGGAGGAATAATCATGAGACAATTTAATTTAGAGGAATACGTAAAGAATCCCGCCAGACCGATTGTAACGCGAGATGGGCGTGCCGCGAGGGTTCTTTGTACGGATAGAATTTCCGACACTTGGCCAGTAGTTGCTCTTGTGCGGGATGAAGAAGGTGAAGAAGTAAGGACCTTCCATGAAAATGGCGAATGCTATTTGATAGATGAGAGTCCGGATCCATGTGATTTATTCTTCGCGCCGGAAAGACATGAAGCATGGATTAACATGTACGAATTTAATGGTAAAAGATGTGTTAGTGCTAAACTTTATAATTCAAGAGAAGACGCGATGAAGGATTTGCTGAACATGAAATGCAGTACTGCCGTTGCACCTATTAAAATAGAATGGGAGGAATAGTTATGGTAAAAGGATGTAGAAACGAATTTCCCTACTTTGGAGCAACATACCCTGATGCACATTGCATCAATGGTTATTTATGGGATTTGGACTCTGTGGAGGATGGAAAATTCACAATCGGAGGAGATGAGCCTTGCCCATTTTGCAACACTGAGGAATGGCTTGACCGTGTGGTCGGTACAATTTTCGAGACCAAGGCTGATGCACTTGAATGGAGAGATAAGATTGCAAACAGATGGAATTGTAGTCCAATGGAGGAATAAATCATGAAACAGATTTGGAGAGGTAAATTGAAATTAAGGATAAAACGAGAATGTCCTTATTATGCGACAGGTGTCAGGGCCCGTGAAAAAGTATTATTTTACCATTGGGGATTGTCCATCAGTATATGGACATATCATGATGACCCTCAACATCCAGAATTTTCTGATTGGGCAAAAGAGAAACTTAGAAAGATGTTTCCAAATTGCGAGATTGTTGATAATGTAGTGTATTATAATAGTAATGCTTATTTTCCTGACGACTGCAAGTGGATATTCAAATATGACCTCCTAGCTACTGACAGTCCTCTAGTATTTTTCGATAAGAGAAATAACAGATATATAGGCTTCTCACATAGAGGGTTTGCATCATTTGGTATAGGAGACATGTTATTTGACAAGAATAATAAAGATGTATCTTCATATTACAAACAACCTAAATACAGGTGGAGATATCTCATGAGATTATTGAAATATCACCTTAAAGGAAATGCAGAAGGGTTTGAAGATTTGTGTGAAGATAACATTATAGGTCACGGCATTATGCAGATTGTCCCTTTTAGAGAAATTGGAAATAAACAAATTGATAATATGGATGAAGCGTTTCAGGCGGCTCTAAATTTTGCTAAGTTTCTGTCTTAACATCAATTGAATTGGAGGAATAAATTATGGCGTGGATAAAAATTAACAAATATAAGTTCGTTAATACAGATAGTATTAAGGAAGTTACGAGGCAACAAAATGAAGATGGTTCATATTATATAAAATTTCTCATTGCCGGAGACGTTTTTTATACTACTAAATGTTTCGAACAACTTGAAAAATGCGAAGAGATATTTGACAAGCTATGGCTTGCAATGAGCTCAAACAAAAGCATTGATATTAGCGAAATAGAATAAATTATAAGTCAAAGACATGGCGAAGATAATTTATAAAACAGGCCAAGAAGGCCAGAACCGCCTCGAATGTATCGAAGGCATTGAGATTAACCTCCTTAATGGTCAGTGCGCTTTGATTTATCCGAAGTACGCAGAACTGCCGCTACTGAGCCATACACAAATCGATGAGTGGAAATCAAACCCCATGACGGAGATTGAGGCTCTGAAAGTGACTGGTAGCAAAGAGGCAACGGATGAACTGCTCGCGCTCGATTCTTCTGCTGCAAAATTTGTCCGGCAGTTCAAGAGTGATGTTTACGGGCATTTCAATCTGCCGACGTTGATTGCGGCGATGGAGATTACATGTCAGTGGGAAGACATTAACGCCCTCGCTGAAACTATTGAAGGCGCAGAGTTATTAAGAGAAGACGTGTACGTGTCGTGTTGTTCCCGCAGCTACCGGAACGTCAGGTGGGCTGTGAATGGTAGCAACGGTTTTGCCTACAGCTACGGCTTGATCGGCTCTTATACGTGCGTTCCGACCATAGTTTATGATAGCATCATTTGACTTATGGGGAATCGCAGGCAAGGAACTCAAGACAGCGCTTTTGAAGAGGCATTGAAAGCGTTGGGACAATGGCAAGGCGAGACGGGGAAAGCGCGGAAACACCAGGGGCACGCGGAGGACGACCTCCAGATGCAATGCGTCAGGTGGTTCCGCCTGCAGTACCCGCAGTTGGCTCGGCTGCTGCACCACTCCCCTAACGGAGGACGACGTGATGCACGCGAGGGAGCCAGATTCAAGCAGATGGGAACCCAGGCAGGCTTTCCTGATCTGATTCTTCTGGTCGCGTCACAAGGTTATCACGCGCTGCTGCTGGAGCTGAAGACGAGGACAGGACGGCAGCAGGATTCTCAGAAGGAGTATCAGCAACTCGCCGAAGCACAGGGATACAGGTATGTCGTCATCCGCTCCCTGGAGGCCTTCATGGACGAGGTTAATACTTATATGAAGTAACACGGACAGAATTGTTATAATTGGCGACCATAATAAATCTTAACGGAACATGATTACGGAGACAGTCATAAGGAACATTGCCGCTTTCATACTGGGCAACAAGTACTACGCGAACATCGTGTATATGAACGGGACAAGCCAGTCCCTCATTAGCAGCTTTATCTTCAGGTCCAAGGATGAGGCAGAACGCCACAGGATAGAGCTGGAGAGCAACAGGACATACAGATACATTGAGACGGTTTCATTCCGCTCAAGAAAGGAATATCAAAGCGGATACGGCAGATGAGACATTTCCAGACGATAATCGATTGGTTTGAGAGAATAGTGTGGAAATCGTGTTATGTGATAGCTGACGCGAAGGACAACTCCATCACATTCTCAAAGGGACTTTTCGGCAGGGCAGGGATCTCGAAGATGGACAAGGTGAAGGTCCTGTGCTTCCTTATCCCGGAAAGCGGCGAGTACGCCTTCACGTTCAACCCTGAGCTTGAACAGGAGACGCAGCTTGCCGACATCATGTATAACGACAAATACAAGTGCGTGGGCTTCGAGTCCCTGGTGCCGACCGTGAACAGGATCTTCTATGATTACGGCCTTCCGCCTGAAATCAAGGTCAAGCTGAGCATAGTCGGAAGGAAGAACAACGGGATAAGATATTATGTGATATGTAAACCGAAAAGATATGAAGCATATAGAAGTTGTGGAGAGGTTACTAGGAGAGAGGACAAGACGTCCTGACATCACCTTCTACAGGAACGGAAGAATCGACATCACCGCGTCAGTCGCGGAAAGGCTCTCCCTCCGCGCTGGCGACGTGATAGACATCGCCAGAGGGAAGGAGGAATATTACCTGTATGTCCGCCTGCGGAGATCCGACGGGGCCGTCGGCCGGCATGAGGCACAATGCTACCCGAGCAAAAGCGGCACGCGCAACTTCAGGGCCTACAGCAAGAAGATATGTTCTTCGATACTTGGGATATCCGGAGGTGACACGGCAAGGATAATGGCCGGAGGCGACATCGAATCGGACAATCTGGGGAAGACCGTTGTCCTGATCCCGCAGTTCAATTTGGACAGACAATCTAACAAATCTTGATATGGACGAGCACAAGACAATTACGGTGGACTTCATCCTCGGCAGAGACAATCTCCTGTACGACATCGCCAACGAGGCATATATCGAAGGGGACCTGATGCCGGATGAGGCAGACAAGGTGAAGGCAATCCTCCAGGACCTAACCCAGGACGGCAACATTGACAAGACCAACAGGACAATGAACCTGGCGGTCTCCGAGTGCGAGGAGATGCTGTATCCCTATACGAACAGGGAGATACAGGCCGGAGACATTGACAACAGGCCTGCGGCACCGTCGGAGTATCATATAACGGCCCGGTTCCCGGAAACATTCTCGCAGACCACGGCGGACCTTCTCAAAGGGCTTCTGCATGACTATGTGGTCGGCAGGGTCCTGGCAGACTGGCTGGGCAGCACGAAACCGGAGATCGTTCCCAAGTGGCTTGACAGGATTGGGGACATCAGGCTGAGAATCAAGCAGGCCATGAGCATCCGCAGGACAAAGACAAGAAGAAAGATATCACCATTATAAGTTTAATGTTTTTAGTGTTTGGAACGGCACGGGGAGACGCTGTGAAGCATCTCCCCGTGCTTGATTTATGTCTGTCCCGTCAACGGGGCTGGTTCGCATATCGCGGCGTGAACTGCACCGACATTCCCGACAGGCTTTCGTCATCAGTCAGGCTGCATTTTAGCGCGACACGGAAATACTTGTATGGTGTACCTCTGAAGCCTCTGAGATAGTGGTCAACACTAGAATATATTGGCGTCCAATTAATCAAGTCTCTTGAACCATACAATATCTGCTGCACATGACCGCGCTTGAAATTGCCCCTTTGGATGATGGTGTCGATGGTCTTCATGACGTCGGGCATGTCCAGCTTGAACGGTCTTGTCACCACGACTTGATTGACAATGCTTGACAAGTTGCTCGTCTTCTTATTGGGAATTCTTTTAGAATAGTCCAGCAAGTCTCCCTCAGATGTCATAGCCAATGTCTCCGGATAGGACAGGACGGCGCGGCTGATTTTGGACGGCATCATTGCCCATGCCTTGTCGTTCAGCGAATAGATGTATGCGTACCGGCATGACGGGTTGAACGCTATAATCCTGCGTGATGTGTAGTCATACAAGAAGCGACAGTCGCTTATGAAATCCCTGAATCGGAGCGTCCTGTAGATGTCTCGGTCGTCGTCACCGACCAGCACCCTGCATCCCGTATAAGAGAATATACCGAAAACGGCATCATTCCTTTCATCGATGATGTCGGAAAGACATATCACCTCCGAACCGGATATGAGCATTATGCCTCGTTCCGACGTGAAGAGAACCGCGTCATCAGTCTGGGTGATGCTTTCGGCATTGGAGCAGACGTCGCGTGATACAGGCTGCTTGGACTTGTATCCTCCAGTCTCGGACACTTCCAGGGCCCAGATTCCGTCAGTCGCGAATGCGTATAGCGGGAACTGTCCGAACTGCCCCTGCGACAATGCCTTTGTGGAGGTGCTCACGCCAAGGATCTCCCCTACTCCGACCGTATTTATCCCGGTCAACGGGAAATAGAACGGGTTGTTGACTTCCGAGGTGTATATCTTGTTCGGCAGATTTATCATCCTGTCTGTCACCTGACTTTCAGTGACATGCTCCGATTCGGGCAACGGTGTGGCGGAATACCAATGAGTTATGCTTCTTCCGTCATAGTAATTCAGTCCCCCGGAAAAGTAATAGGCCCCATTGAGGAATCTGTGCTTCGTCAGATCATATCCGTATTGGTTGACCGTAGTCACGATTGTATTCTCCACCCGCCTGAAGGTCTTGACACGCAGGATGACTTTGTACGCATTCGGGTTCGGATAATAGAACCATAACAGAGGAGAGTTGAAAGCCACGCTTGAGAGGTTGTTGCGGTCAGCCGAATGCACAATGACATCTTTGCCGTCCTGTTTGATCTTGACGAAGAAATCTATTACTGCGGAATTCTCAGTACCGGTGAAGAGATTGAACATCGTCATGGATGTGAATCCGTCAAAGAGCTTCTTGCTTATGTTGGCAAGGTTCAGCCTGGCATTGTACCCGAAGGCGCAGTTCGCGGCAATGGTGTCGTGGCTGTCGTAGTCATCCGGAAGCGATTCACGGTTCACAAGTGACTGGAGATAGTCTTTTGCGACTTCCACCAGCTGTATTTCCGTACTCAGCTTAGACGGCTTGTAGCTCTTGAGAAGGTAGTATGAGGAACAGTCTTCCACTTCCTTGTCGTAATCCTCTTTTTCCGGCAATCTGACGGACGCTTCCGCATCCACCTCCGAGTTGTAACTGTAATCATACGCCGTCAAATACATCTCTTTGACGCTACGACATCTGTAAGATGATTTTCCCGTCTTCTGTTCCTCGCATTCGTCATAACCGAATGTCTCGCCCACGAAAGCATTCTTCGACAGCTTTTTGCTTTTCCCGTTCTGGTCGTACCAGTAGATAGGTTTTGATATGAAGATGTCTATCGAATCAATGATATCCCCCCAGTGTTCCATTATCTCATTGAGTTCGCCGCTTTCAACCGCCTTGAACATCAGATCATATACAGGCGCACTTACCCGGACACTGTCAATGCTGATCACAGTCCCTGCCTGGGTGACGGCCTTCTTGGAATACAGGCAATTCACTTGCGGCGTGATTCCGGCAGAGGTTATCATGAGGACCGGTGCCGAATGCATTGTCACTGATCCATCATATAGCCGATAAGCATATCTGACGAAGAACGGCATTATGAATTTTCCATTGTCTGTACCCTTTTCGGCTATGAACTTGTTCACCTCTGCCAGGACTCGACTTGTAAGCGTATCCGAGTTTTTGTCGGACAATTCAGCAGAAAAGAGGTTGAGACCTGAGATAGGTTCCGGGAATGTAACCTTGAATTTGTCTGAGGCCTCCATTCTGCCTTTAAGGCCGAAGGCCAGATGCAGCTCAGGAAGATGGTCGCCGATATATTTGTACGAGGAATTCTGCCACAGGTAATATTGCAGACCCTCATCCGTAAGCAGGACGATGGTGTTGCCGACGGCAGTGATGTCCGTGACGGCATATCTGAGGCCGGAGTCAATCAGAGAGCGCTGGGCAGTGCCGTTTTCGTCAAAATAAAAATAGCTCAACTCCAGTCCGTCATCATCCGTATACGTGGCAATGTAATGCTTGTACGAAGCGGTCGAATGGACGCACCGCACTACACGCGCGGCATTTCCGGTATTTAGAATGAACTTAGGCTGCAGGACAGGTTTCAGCGCGCCATTCTCGGGCCACAGGTTCATTGACAGTGCAAGATACCCGTCCGCGCAATCATAGTCGGATGGAGCGGCGGTCTGTCCCGTATATCTGATTTCTTTGTCCATGATCTGTCCTTTATGGTCTTTCTGGTCGTTTCCTGGCATGAAGCGCCTTCATCATCTGGATATTGTTGCTTCTGGCGAGTTCCACATATTTCTCCATCTCTTCCTGGTTCGTCAGTGAGAACCATCCGGCAATCGCCGTGTTGACGATGTAGTTGTGCATTGAACTGGAGAGCACGTCTATGGCCGTCTCGTCGAAGTTGTCCGGGAGATTGAGGACCAGATCCAAGTCGGAGTCCCCCTCAAACTGCGCGTTGTCTCCTGAAGTCTGTACGGTGTCAATGTACTTCGACAGCTGCATGCGGACTGACGCAAAGGCGGTTCCGATGCTCCTCAATATCTGGTTGAGACTTTCCGGCTCGTCATCTGCCTGGATGCCGGCCACCTGCTCCGGATTTTCACCCGTGTCCTTGCTGCGGCCTACCACATAGGTCTTGTTCCGGATGTCATACATGATGTCATCCAGGCGCAATGTTATCGGTATCTGCTTCTTTGCCATATCTTATTATGTGTTGCTGCAGCCTACTGCCTTTATGCGTTTCTCGCCGCCCCTCTTCCAGACGTCATTCTCTTCATACGACTTCTCCATTTTCTTCTTCATGTCCTCCTTTGGTTTGCTCCATGGCTGGAACCATGCTATGTCATTGACAGTCCATTCCCAGTTTCCGCGGAACGATACGGCACGGTCGTCCAGATATACATCAGCGGCAATCTTGCATCCTCTGGAGATGTCGCTGCCCTTAGGCTGGTCAGGATTCTCGTTGATATAATCATAGGCAATCTTGTTGTCGGCAAGATACTTCTTCAGTGCCTCGGTCACTGGGCGTGTAGTATATATTATGATACGCCACCCCTTTTTCTTGAGGATCTGCGTGCCTATGTCTGCATTCACGACCATATCCCCGAACTTGTCCTCGCCCTGGTATCCGTCCGAATAGTCGGCGATGACGCCGTCGAAGTCGATACATATTGTCCTTTTTCTCTCCATATACGTTATGATTATAGATTAGTGGAAGGCCGCTCAGGCCTCTTCTTGAAATATATTTTCTTTTTGAACGACTTCAGTGAAGTAGCCGCCTCGGCCGAATATGCCGGGACTTCGTCCTTTGCGGTAAAGCCATACCATTTGCTGACGATGTAGTTGGTAAAGAAACTGAACAGGTCCGACTCGATTGCCGGGCGCAGACCATCGTCGAAGCGCTGCGGCATGGACAATGTGACATCGTAGTCCAGGCTCAGGTCAATGCAATGTCCCGGCGCATTGTCACTTGTCTTTACGAGAAACGGTTTCAGCGTATCGTTTGCCATGCCGCACGCCTCATTCCAGAACCTTTCAAGCATCAGCCGGTCTGCGTCAGTCGTGAAGATCCTGTCATAGGCGGATTCGTCATCCAATTTCTTTGCTCCGGTATAACTCGTGGTCTTCGCCACTTCATTATACACATTGACCTTGATTATTTTAAGCGTAAGTGTCTTCATGATGGCGAATATATTGGAACGCCCGGACAAATGCCTTTTATCTGTTTATATAAAGTGACAGCCCGGAGGCACTTTTGACCTCCGGGCTGTAAACTGTGACCGTTCCGGACATGAAGATCATACTCCAAAATACTTGCGCACGGAGAAGACCTTGTCCACATCCTCCAGCTTGGCCTGCGCGAGCTCCGCACAGACACGGACCTCCTGATCCGGAGAGACGTAGTTGTGAAGCACGCCCCATTCGTCCGACCAGACCATATTGAGCACCACAAAGAATGCCCAACGGTTATACCCGCCGGCCGCTTCATACTGGAGCCCCAGGGATTGGACAGCCCTGAAAGCGTCTTCCGGCTTGCTCCAGTGCGGACCTCGTGAACCGTCGAAGTTCATGAACTTCCGGACGACGTCCATTGCTTCGTCTTCAGAAAGGTAATTGCGGAACCGTACCATGTCTTCGCACTCCTCCACAATGGTCTCGCACCGGTTACCGTCCATCGCACCGACCATTTTGGTTATGATTGCCTGACCCGTCTCGTTGTCTATCCTCTCACGGAGAAGGGCCATAAACCTTGTTGATATTTCGTTTTTCATTTCGTACCTGTTTTAAGGCATCCCGGGCATCCGCCGAACTTGGGAACAGGCCGATATTCGATTGTCCTGACCTGCCTGACAGGCGGTGTCAATTCATTAGCCCGTTCTGCCGGTTGTTTATTCTTTGCCATAGTTTGTCATATAGTTTCGCGGCCTTGAAAAACAAGAGGCCGAGCCAGTCGGTGAGGTAAGCCAGGACAATCGCGGCTCCGAAGGCGACCACAGCGTGAACTCCCTCCAGGAGTAATACGCAGAAAACCGCCCAGAATACGGAGCAACGGGCGCATCCGGCTATTTCCCGTACCGTCTCGGCCACTTTTCCGACAAGGCCAAGGTGATGCGCCAAAGCGACCGAGAAGGCCGCCAGCAGCGCGATTCCTGCCCAGCCCATAGCACTATGCCACTGTCAATGCAAGAGGCGTTTCAGAGACGAACACCCGTCCGCATACCTTGCAAGGCTGCGCGGAGATGACGTTGACCGTAGTCCCAGCCGTGACTGACACCGATGTCGGCGCAGCTGTCGAGGCAAACGGGATGGTGAAGTTCTGGTTTACCGGCTCCGTCTTCGCGCAGCAGCTGGTCCCGCACGGATCGTAAGTAACAAGCCCCTGGACATTGATAGTCGCGACATACTGGCCTGTACCTACGGCCGAAATTCCCACGACCGAGAATTTAGGCGCGAATACAGGCGGGGTTGCCGCGCAACATGGAGCGCAAAGCGACTTCGTCAGGTTTGTCATGAAGTAATATGGAGATGCGGCCGAACCCGCCGCAAGGGTCGTTGTTATGATAGCATTTTTCGCCATAATGTCATTCTTTTATTGTATTCCCGGAAAAGGGTACATCCGTTCCGTCCGGTGCGGTGGTCGGATGTATCGCCGCCTTGAGGTCGGCGATTTCATCAAGCAGCATGGCTATGTCCTTGGATATGTCCACCACGTTTTTGTTCGTGACTTCAAGGCCGTAGAGAATCTGCTCGAAGATGTTCTTCGGTGAATCGCTCATTTCAGGAATTGGGTTATGAGGAGGTTGGTCCCAAATCTCCTTATCGCGTCGGTGAGTTTCGGTGCAGTGACCAGAACGCCCTTAGCGTATTGCGAGGCAATGAAGTCATGCAGCTCCTTTTCCAGAGTCTTGACGTCCTGCTCGCTTTCCGCATAGACGTAGAATTGTGCCTTGTATGGTATCATGAGATGTCAGGTATTGGCGGGGCAGCCGGTGGCGTAGCCGCAGCCGTTCCACCCCTAAGCCCCTTGATCAGCTGATAGCCCTGCAGCAGTTCATCCCTATGCTCCTGGACCCATCCGAATATGCCCTCAGCGCCCTGCTGAATCCTCTGGAAGGTCGTCGGCCTCTCCGGATCCACATCCGGAAGCGACATGTCGCCGGCAATGAATTCATATAACTCTGTCGCCGTTTTCACGTCGTTCCCGCAAGCTGCGAGGCACGTAAGCTTGAGCGACAGCTTCGAAGTAGGCTGCAGCATTGAGATGTCTATGCGTGGTTTGTTGTTGAAGAATTGGGACATAGCCTCCTGGTATTTTAATTACCGCACCCGCAAGTGTCGCATCCGCATGGCTGCGGAGCGGAGTATCTCTGCACGCGCAAGAAGCTTTCCTGTCCGATTGCACTATTGAGCGCATTGCCGTTGTTGTTCAGTGCAGCGGCCAATGCGAGAGCATCAGCGACTGCGCTGGAAACGCTTGTGGAAGCGGCGACCGGCGTATTGCTTACATCCACGTAATTGCGTATGCTAGGCGCGTTTGCCGCCTGCCAAGCTTCGCGTGATGCGCGCTCGTTGGCGACGTGTCCGTTGAGTGCAGCCAATGCTGTGGTAATTCCTGCGAGTCCCTGGGTCGCTCCTGCTGCTCTAGCCTCTGAAGCCTTATTCAGCCCCCAAAGACCGGCAATCGCAAAGAGCAATGCGCCTCCACCGAGTCCTGCAGCCAGGCCGATACCTGTCGCAGCCATCCCCTTCGAGCCTCTATGACGGCAGTCGTCTCTCCTGTCGAGGATGTAAGGTAACATGTTGTCATCCATGATTTCTATAGTTTTAATGTTATTCCCGCCTCTTGCGCCTTCGGCGGTCTTGGCACGTGTACATCGTACTGCAAAAATACTCTCTTATCATTTGAACGATAAGTAGTTGCTTCTTCATTGCACCCCATTTGGCTCCACATTGTTTCTCTTTTACGTCAACCACTTTTTGGACATCCTTTCAAATACAAGCCTAAGACCTACTGAGTTCGCCAGCCTGGACTCAAAACTCGATATCGCGCTCCTGACAGCGCGCTGTGACATGTGCATCCGTTCTGCTATCATGACAGGATAGAATCCATTGGCAAGCAACAGAAAAATAACCAGGTAGCGGGCGTCCACGACCTCTTCCACGCGCGAATCGGACAGTATCCGGTCGCTGTCTATTTCGGACTCCGAAGAGACATCTGAAAGTATTTGTGAAAAAATTTCCGACTTTTTCATGCTTTTATGTTTTTTTTATTTAACTTTACCGCAGCCACTAAAGAAAAGTACAAACCCACAATAGATTGACAGAGGCAAATTTTTCGCCCCCGTTTTTGCTATTGTGGGTTTTTTCTTTAGTATGGCTACTATGATTGAATCTTGCAGTTGCAAGTCGGGGGCTTTTTTATGCCCTCTCCCAGGCGTCAAAGTTTCAGGATGAGCGCCAAAAGTTTCTTTTTATTCTTCCATGCAACATAGCCGCCAATGATCGCGCCCAGAATCCAGAATCCGTTCAGGCGGAACTTCTGCCAGGCGGTCAGCGGCTTCTCTACGGTCACAAACTCTATCTCCTTTTTGTGCTCAGACTTAGACATATAGGAAGAACTGTCTCTTCTTTCTTGAGTATTCTTGACCGGCAGCGGAATCTTGGTTATCTTAGTCTCAAGCGAGTGATACAGAAATCCCGCCTCGATGCTTGCCTCTGAAACCGCATAGTCATTCTCAAGCCGGGAAGAGGTATCGCGAGTTACAACCCTCTCAACTTGTCTTGGCAGTTCCACATATACGGTATCAATTCGCTCGACGAGTTCCGTCCTCACCTCCACCATGGTACTGTCACGCGTCTCCATGCTTGTTGCCGCATGTCTGGAACTTCCGCATGATGTCAGCAATGACGCAATAAAAACTATAATTATCAGTTTCCTCATTGATAAAAAAGGGTTATCTTTGTTATACCCGTTATGGTTATGCTTTTCGCTGTCTTCATAACACCTTCGATGGCTCGGTATTCCTACTGCTGGGCCGTTTTTTATTTGATTACCGCTTTCGCCCTCTGGTATATCTCCCACCTGTCGTCAATGCCGTTCAGTCTGCCGTTCACGCGCTTTGTAATCGCCTCGAAGGTCTTGCGCTCTCCGCTTCCCGAAAGTTTGTCCGCCAATGCGTTCAGGCCGTTAGCCTTCCACCATAGAGCAGCAGAACGACAGGCATCCAACGGCAGCAACAGAGCATCGGGCCAGATTGTCAAGTCCTTGCCCATGAGCGACGACATGGACGCATAGTTGTCGCGTCCTGTAATCTGAATCAAGCCGCGGCCTCTGAACGTCCAACCGTCGCCGCTCTCTTCGCTGCCATTGCCCATGCGGTCTGCATAGACGCGGTTGGCTATCCGCTCGGAATTGCGAGCAAAGGCCAATGCTTCTTTCTGTGTCGGAAAATACTTTGGGAAAATCTTGCGCAAGCCCTGTGCTGAATAATTCAGGTTCTCCTCTATGGTATTCAGCTGCGAGGATTCATGCCCGACTTGTGCAAGAAAAGCCCGCGCCCTGTCAACCGTATCAATGCCGCATTCCTGCATTGACATGTTCAACGCTCCCAAGTATCTATTAATATTCTTTGAAAGCGGATAGATCTTCCGCAAAATCTCACTTGTTAATGTTATCATCCGTCAATTGTTTATCGTTAATTTTTTGGTTTGCACCGAAAGGCGGCTGGCGCTTGATACAGCCCACCTCGTAGCACTTCACGACGGTGAGGTACGCGACCTTTGAACTCAGTTTATCCTTTTCGTCCTTCAGTATTCCTATCTGTCCGTACAGGCTGTCAATCTTCCTATCTTTGCGGTCAATGTCCGCCTGCATAGCCTCCTTTTCGCGCTTGTATTCCTCGACAATTAATTTCCATTGGTCAATGCTTTTGCTCACGTTGTCAAGCACCGCAGACGTCTTCCTGTCACCAAGAAGGTAAATCGCTGTGAATGCCCCGGAAGTTATGAGCGTCATTATTATGTTTGTCCAATTCATAAGATTGTTAATTCATAAATTCAACTACAATTTTTCCATTAATAATCATAACTTACAGAATTATATACAAGTATCACTTCATGGCAAACTCCGGAAAATCCGACATAGCCTCTACATACAACGCTCTCGCACCTGTCTCTGTGGGATGAACCCCATCATCAAGCATTCCACTATACCAATCCCCATTTGCTTTTGAGCCTACCGCTTTTGCAAAGTCAATGTAACGATAACCGCTGTTTCTTACCCACAAATTTTTTTCTTCGTGATTGATTGTTGGTACTGTTGGAATAGTAGCGAATATTGGTATAATGCCATATTTATTACACACCTCCAACACATGATTAACTCCATCCATCCAGTTAGATGACGGAGAGCTGTAATCTGCACCATCATTCATTCCAAGACACCACACAATATATTTTGGAAGCCCTATTTTAAGTAGAGTATCTAAAACAGGAATTTGGTCTATTGTAGTTTGTCCCGCATAAGCATTGATAAGGCAGTTATCCGCATAACCAAAAGATGCAAGGTAATACACCCACCTTTTAACATCCCAAGACATATAACTGTCTCCAAACAACCAAATATTTTTGCCAATATCCATTGGTTGAGCGGCCAGAGAGCATCCTGTCAAAGTAGAGTCAACGGATTTAACGAACATTTCAACATCGTTTTCTGGGTAATCAAATGCGTTTTTCAACTCCCAAACATTGCCATTTGAAATAATAGTTAAACTCGTTTTTGCGTTAAGCGTAGGATTGTCTGCATTACAGCTTACACTTTTATGTACGATTATCTGCAAATTATTGGAAGGCATAAACGGAGTCTTGAACAAATCACTTGTATAATCAAGATATCTTCCGCCATTCCAAAATTCAATAGTAGAACTTGTCAATCGCCACCATCTTCCAAGAGTCTGCGCTACATTTCTCTTGCCAAATTCTATGATATTAAAAGACTTAATGTCACAAGTAAAGGCCATGATAATACTTTTATTAACATTAATTCTTGGTAAAGACAAGATTTCTCCATTTGATAAATCGCCACTCACCGAAAGTGAATTTCTTGAGAAATCAGGGGTATTGATGGCTTTCTTGATGAATTCCTTTGTTGCAATGTAATGTGGTAATACATAGTCAACAAAGCTGGTAAGTGGCTGCGTAGATAATGCTCCATTTCCATTCGCAAAATAGACATCAGGCACACTTACAACGATATATTTTACTCCTTTAGGCACATTATATACCACTGCATCTGTAGTGTTGTTTAATCCATTATCTGGCAATACATTTTTATTTTTATCGTATGCTGTGATGAATCTAGCAGCGAATGTACGAAATCCCCCAATTTTCGTATAAGTATAGACAACTTGAGCACTCTCAACATCTATATAGTCACTATATGACAGAGATGTGGACTCACAAATATCTCCATTAACACTAATATACCCTCTTTTCAAGGTTTGAGAATTCAGAAGATTCACAGAAGCCTCTACTTCCAATGCTGCAGTAATCAACTTAATTATATGCGAACCGTCTAATTCCACCTCGGTAAGTTTAGAATTAGAAGCAATATCAGATAACAACTTCCCCCATGTATCATCAAATGTTAGCAAAACGACTTCATCCTCATCGACGTTTATACCACCAAAGTTCGCATATACTCCCTTACCCTTTGCGATGTAAAATACTTTCTGGTCAGGTGTGCCCGGATTTGTTTCCGGTGTTGCCACTCCCCTGAAAGTATACCCTTCTTGCAACAGCTGTTCTATTTTGGTTATCTTCTCGGTGTGCTCCGCGACAGCATTTGAAATCGCAGAAGTATCCGCGAAGAAAATCCACCCTTCGCTGAGCTTCACCTTTCCTGAAGCGTCGAGCGTCGCCGGAGGCGTGGTCGTAGATTCGACAACGCACTGGAAGGCTGAGCCGTAGCGCGTCACAATGTTGCCTGAATAGTATGTCTCGCCGTCGATGTATTCGAAGCGGGAGACAGGCACGCGGCCTATATTCTTTGTTACCTTAGCCATATAATTGTGTTTTATTCGTCATACATTACTCTTATGATGCCACTTTTCGCGTCAACAACGACCTCAAGAGTAGCCTTCTTCGCTGCCGCGGTAGCGGCCTTGTCGGCCTTGTCAGCTGCTGTTTGCGCGTTTCTTACGGCCGTGTCTATTTTCTCGTAGTCGATGGAATCAAGCCCTCCAGTTTCTCCAGTCGCAGACCACACTCCGGTTTTGTCGCACCTGTAGATGAGCCCCGGGACAGTATTAGCTACGGTAGCCCACCATCCGATTTCTGGCAAGGGATATCTCTTCTGAAGCGCATCGAGGTCCTTGAACAGACCTTTGTTCGGCTGTTTTACACCTTTTGCCCTCAGCATTCCGGCAACCGTAAGATCATTGTTGACGATGACGTCTCCCTCATGGATCTCAGTCCTTCTTCCGTAAGACTCCACCGGGGAAGCGGAACCGTTCCAGATCCTGTTATACTTGTCCCAACGGTATGTTACACCATTGACAGTAGCATAATCGCCCTCATGTCCGCCTTCCGGATGAGCCTGCCATAGTTCCTGCAGGCTGCTATATTCGCCCAGATTATTCTTGTCCATACTTTTACTTGATTAGTTCTTTGCTGATCTGCAACATGACTACGGCAAGATCATTCGCGCCTGTGCTCAATGCGGTAAGATAAGCTGCATAATAAATCACGGCAGGCTCCAACTTTTCACAGATCTCAATACCTTCCCTGTCCGCTCCGTCAGTGGAAACAGCCGGAAGCGGTATATATCTGGCCCTGGTGACATACGCTTCCTCGCCAGAAGCGCAAGAAAAGAATTCCAGGACCTGCCCTGCCGGCTGTGACGTTATGGCAACGACAGGCCTCTCCGGATTCCCCCTGATGCCAGGAAAACGGCTGCGCTGCATACGATAGACCTGGCTGTCTTCAGTCACTGCATCAGTAACTGCATAGGACCAATCACTCATCTTGAAGCAAACAAGCCTAAGAAAATCATCCGGCAACAAGGTCCAGCCGCACCCGTAGCCAGGTTGACTCTCCCATGCTATACTTTCTGCGAAAGGTTTGCCTCCGTCAAGAAGATATGACGGCGCCTCAGCAGTGACAATCCTGACGGCATCGACAATCTTGCTGGCAATGATTTCTTCAAGCGTAAGCGTATCAATGTCACCTATACCGACAAGAAGGTCACTACTATTATTCTGGTCCAGAGCTATGCGGATGCTCTTCTTCAAATTGTCAAGCAAATAGAACATGGAGCGATCTTCTTGTTAAATTCCTTCGAACTCGATTCCCTTCTCCGCAGCCGCAGCCTTAATGCCGGATATGGTCCTCATCTGTGTCCTGCTGGTACCGAACTTCTCGGCAAGATAATCCTTCGCGTCATCTGCGCACGAGACTTTTATCTTCTTGAAACTTGAAGTCTCATCAGACGGGGAATCCTTCGCCGGTTTGCTTACAGGATTTTCAACGTAGTATTTATCCACCTCGAACAGCCTGTTGAACTTGGGATGCCGCTCGAGCGCGTCCTGAATATCCTTATCGTCCGTATAATAAACGCTCTTGCCTCCAGTAAGCGAAGCAAATCTGATGTGCAGGCTGCTGCCTGACTTCAGGTTCACATTTATGCTCAACTGAGAATTGGCTATATATCTCTTCATAGTGCCTTTGATAAAAATGATGAAACGGAGTGGGCGTTTCCCGCCCGCCCCGTTAGAATATGATATTTGGATGTGCCCGACTAGGCTGCATGTGCAAGTCTCATTCTGGCATGTGCCTTGGCATATCTCAGATAGAGACAGGCAACCTCCTGCATGACTACGGCATTGGTGTTCCTGACACCTGCCTTCTTCAGGTCGAGGATGTTTCTTGACCATGACACGTGTACGGCCTTCGTCAAATACTCCGGATCCAGGGCAAAGCCGCAGTCGCTCATTCCGTTCGCATCAAACAGCTCGTGATGGATTGTGAGCAGCTCGCCGAAGTCGGTATCCCAGGACTTAAACTTGAGGTTCCACACCTCCACAGTATCCTTGAGCCTGAATTTCTCACTCTTGATCTTAGAGAAAGCGGCAAGCATGTCAGAACCGACAAGAAGCACCTTCTTCTTGTTTCCGATACCTGTGCCGACAAACAGATCCTTTGCGATGTCCACAAGATTGTCATCGGAGATTGTAGTCGTCTTGGTCTGGGCGTCGTAAGTTCCGACTTCGATATCCTTTCCTGCCATCCACCAGATACCTCCGGTGAACCATGTCTTCATGGAGTCGCTGGTAGAGTGTGAGATGACGTTCTTGACGCCCCAGAGATAGGTATTCTCCTGAGCCAACTTCATGTCATAGATTCCGTCCTCCTCGAGGTCAGAGAATGTCCAGTCCACTTCCTTCTTGGCAATCTTGTCGAATGTCGACTGCTCAACCTGGATCATGAAGTTCTGGCAGTACTGCACCTCGGATGTAGGAATATTGTTGAAGCGTCCGGTCTGCACGCTGAGCTCGGCACATGCCTTGCCCATTCGCACGAGCTTGGTCCCGTTAGGAATGGCCGGAAGCCAGATTGTCCTGCCGGTTGAATCCTTCAGACCGTTCACCGCGTACACGGTCGGCATTGAAGTGCTGGCATCCCTGCCGCAGACCTTCAGCACAAGGTCAGGAGTATTCTCGTCACTCTTGTTGTAGGCAGCACCAGTGTAGTCGAACTCACCCTTCACGCCCACTACCCTGATGGTGTCATCGAGAGTAAACATGTTGGCGTCATCGACAGGCAGTGAAACTGATTCTCCCTGGGTCTGCTTTGCAATCTCGCCTGAAGTGGTACATACGATAGGTCTGGTACCGACTGAATAGTATTTCACTTCAAAGCTGTTGGTAGATACAGATTTCGCATAACGGCTAATCTGGTCTACAGGTGTCGCCATAGGGCGGATCTTCGTGATTCGCTTGTCGATTTCCTTTGAGTAGAATTCAGGATCGCCAGCCTCGCGCCCTTCGGATTCCGTTGCGATACCTGCTCCGCCGCCATCACCAGGATTACCGGAAGCTGTGACTCCTGCATCAGGAAGATCGCTGGCCGCTGCCATCATGACGCCTGACTGAGCGCCAAGCATAAAGCAAAGCACTGACAGCAACGTCGATAGGATTACTTTTCCAATTTTGAATTTCTTCATTTTAACTAAATTTTTAGATGGTTGATAATATTATCTGTGTTGAATTCGCTTCTCGCCGCCCTTGTCCCAGATTGAGGTATTTCCTTCGCCGAACCGCTCCAATGCTCCCATTGGTTTGCCTGCAGGTGCGCTTCCTCCGTTTCCGCCACCGAGGGCAGGGGTCCCGTCGCCTTTTGCCGGACGCCTGAGCCGCTCTTCTATCTTTGCGTTTCGTCCCCTGATCTCGCCCTCTTCAGAAGCTGCGCTGACATCCCTGTCATGACTGATTGCTTTACGTACCATGTCCAAGGTCTCTGGAGAGAAGATTCCTCTGAGCCCATCACTTACGATAGCTATCGTAGCAGACATTATAGCGTCAATCTCATCATCGGAAACGCCTTTTGCCTTCATGTCTTCAATGGTCTGCAGCGACCGGTCAAGGTTCTTCTTGTACTCTTCCTCATACTCCTTGTTCTTTGCGACTCTCGCAGCAAATGCCTTGTTCGCCTCAGCAACTTCCTGCTGTCTCTTGGGGTCATTGATAATGTCAATGATGTCGTTGCCGAATTCCTGGATGAGGGCTATTGAAGGGTCTCCGCCTTTTGACCACTTTGACATGAACATGGCAGACCTCGGATCGCTTGAGAACATCTCGCCCAGAGCCTTCTCGTCAGCCTCATAGCCGGCGATTCTGTCGTCACGTTCCTTTATCTGCCTGTCGTAATCATCGTAATCTCCGTTAATTCGACCAAAAACAGCCTCATCATCGTCAAAATTATCCTCCGGATATTTTGATTTCAGCCTCTGCAGGGCCAACTCTCTTTTAGAGGTAACTGTCTCTTTACCAGTATTTTCCATATACAATAGGGATTTAATTCGTTCATTCCTGTCGCTAAAATAACCCATACCCAAAGAAGGCTAATCATATCTGTTTATCTCAAGGGGTAAATTTGTATAGAAACAGAGCGGAAAGATGAAGCACTTTGGTTCATACTTCGAATACGAGAAAGAACGCAATCGTGACTTGATGCGTGCTTTCAAATATGTGATGTCGCATAGGTGTGGGATGACCATGGAAGAGGTTTTCGCCAAAACCGTCGAGATGCCGTCCGTAAGATTTTGGGTAAGCGAGCAGCGGGCCGCAGGTGTGGTTCTCGAAATGATGAAAGGAGACAAACTCGACACAATGCGCCCGAACAAGCGGGCCATGTTCAATGAAATATATAGAAGGTTCCTTGAATTGAAAAAGACACGTCCAATGGATTCAGTCTATGATATAACATTTGACGTGGTCAACTCTCATGCCCCGCGGTTCTACCTCACTCCAAGCTCCGCTCATGTAATCATTTCAAAAATCAAAAGAAAATGGTACAAAGCACGGGAACAATTTTGGGCAGAAGTACGGGAAAGGTCTTGATTATAGGGCTATTGTATTCTGCCATAGCCCTATGCTTATGTATCCTCCATCCTGACCTTTCCGGAATTGCAATGTATCCTGGAGCCGGGATAAGGAACCGCATGTTGTATCCGTTCTTTCATGCTTCCTTGCTACATGCCATAATGAACTGCTGGTGTCTGCTCTCCATCGTATTCATCTATAAGGTCTCGGCGTGGACCCTGCTTGAGGCCTATCTCATAGCCGTCACGTATCCATCAGGATTGCTTTCTTTCCTTTATCCAGCAAGTCAGATGACGGTCGGGCTTTCAGGCGTCTGCTATTACCTGCTGGGGAGTCTGTCGCTTTCAGTAAAGAGACGAGTGTACTGGCAAGTATGCATCTGCATCACACTCCTGTCCGGATTCCTGTTTCCAAGAAGTGTGGACGGCTGGCTGCACCTCTATTGTTACATCTGGGGAATCATTGCCGCCTGCGTCAATAAATTGAATGAGAAGCCATGCTGACAGAAGAAGAGCGCATGGCTGTCGCGGCCATTCTGGATGAAAACATGAAACGCCGTGCCGAGATTGAAAAGAAATTCAATCCGGTCACCGGCGAAGGTTCGACTTTCAGCGAATTCCGAAAGCATATCGTCATTGAGGACTTTCCGTTCAAAGAGCAATGGGTCCCCGAGAAGATGTGCTCCGTTCCTCTCGTAAAGAAACTCGTGAAGGCCGGTTCCATAAAGAAGTTCATTACGGATGTACTCAAGTCCGAATACAACGACAGGGAAAAAGAGAAGGTCATCGAGCAGTTCATCCGCGTCAGGTTCCAGCATGATTTTCCGTTCTGGGCCGCGACTCTGGTCTATATCAAGAACAAGGGAGGAGGAGAGGACAGGCTCTTCTGGCTGAACCGTGCGCAGAGACGGCTCATTGAGCGCCTGGAGCGCGACAGGCTGGCCAGGAAGCCTATCAGGCTCATACTTCTGAAAGCTAGACAATGGGGAGGCTCCACCTGTATACAGCTCTATATGGCCTGGCTCCAGCTCGTGCACAAGGTCGGTCTCAACTCCCTTATCGTCGCACACCAAGGCACGGCTTCGGATGAGATTCTGGACATGTTCAACAGGATGATCAACATGTACCCGGTCAAGTACCTCCACAGCATATCCGAGACATATAAAGAGACTGAGCCCAAGTTCAAGTCTGTCGGCAAGAGCGGCAACATCCATCGCGTACCTCAGAGGAAATGTAAGATCAAGATAGGAACTGCCGAGCGCCCTGATTCCGCCAGAGGTGGAGATTACAACCTGGTCCATTGCTCCGAGGTCGGCCTCTGGAAGAGGACTGACGGGAAACGCCCGCAGGACATTGTCCGTTCCGCATGTGCCGGTGTCCTTTACAAGCCATTGACCATGATAGTCTATGAGTCCACCGCCAACGGCGCAGGCAACTTCTTCCATAGGGAATATGAAGCCGCGAAGACGGGCAAGTCCCAATTTGAAGCAATGTTCATAGCATGGTGGCAGATCGAGCAGTATTCAATCCGCATCCCTGATGAAAAGGCCCTCCATGAATTCGCCTATAAGCTGTGGGCCAACAAGGACAATGCCAACGTCAACTCAGACAGGGAGGTATCCGGCCAGTACCTGTGGTATCTATGGACGATAGGAGCATCACTGGATGCCATAAACTGGTATATCATCGAGCGTGCCGGACATGACTCAGATGAAGACATGGCTTCCGAATATCCTTCCGATGACATTGAGGCATTCTCACACAGCGGAGCAAGAGTATTCGACAGATATAAGGTAGAGAACCTGAGGGGCAGCTGCAGGCCGCCTAAATTCATCGGCGAAGTATGCGCAAGAGGAGACGAGGGAAAGGATGCGTTCATCGACCTGCGCTTTGACGAAGACAGACAGGGCCGCCTGTGGATATGGAGCAAACCGGAAATCGACCCGAAGATCAGAGTCGTCAACAGGTATCTGGTCGTCGTCGACATCGGAGGACGCGCAAAGAAATCAGACTGGTCCTGTATCGTCGTGTTCGACCGCATATATCAAATGGAGGGAGGCAAGCCTTCTGTCGTGGCCCAGTGGTATGGCCACATTGACATGGACATCCTGGCATGGAAGGCTGCCCAGATAGCGGCATATTATGACAATGCGCTGCTGGTGATAGAGAGCAACACCTTGGAGACTCACGACAAGGAAAGGCAGGTCGACGGAGACCAGTCCTCATACATATTGAATCTCATAAAAGAAGTCTATCCGAACCTGTATGCCCGACCGCAAAGCGACGAGGACATAATGAACCAGATTCCGAAGAAATACGGGTTCCATACCAACGTATCCACGAAGCCGAAGATCGTGTCAATGCTTGTCAAGATTGTCAGGGAGGGGCTGTATACGGAACGGGACGGAAGGTGTCTTGACGAATACCTCACTTACGAGAGAAAACCGAACGGTGCCTGGGGAGCAATCATCGGAATGCACGACGACCTCCTGATGACGCGAGGCATCGGTCTCCTGATCAGCTTCACTGAAATGGAGATTCCGAAGATTATTGACATTGAAAAGAAGATGAATCACAGTGCCTCAAAGTGGGACAGCCCAACAGAGGCGGTAATTGCTTAATAACTTTATATTATGAACATTTTTGTCAGTTTTTATGCATGGCTGCAATACCGCGAAGCAGTCAGGAGAGCAGACAAGGCTCATGCAGAATGCGGAAACCGCTATTATGTAATGCCCAACGCAGGTGGGAAAATCAGGCTCATTGTCACGGACAGAAAGAACTTCAGACAGATGAGGCTAAAGCACTACATCGACTCCAGTGTCAAAATGGATGACGTCACAATGAAATGCTTCTATTTCACGCCGGACAGACAGGAGAAGAACGCGATTGACGACTTCATGCGCGACATCAAATTGCGCATGTACTACGAGTGGTACGAGAAACGTAGGGCCAGGGACATCAGGGACAGGAAAAGGAAGCGCAGTGCCTGGCTACGAAGAATATCCTCCAGTTCCAAGGTCAGGAGGAACACCAATACAATTATAAAATAGCAATAGGCCGCATTAGCCAGAAACTAATGCGGCCTATTGCTATTTTATAACTGATCTACCTTCTCATGGCCTCAGAACTTATCGCATCATGCAAAGTATTGACGGCGCCCATGTTGGCGCCTTCCTGCACCTGCTTCTGCATCTGAGGGGACAGTCCCTCCGGGACATTTCCTTTGGCAAGCTCTTCCTTCTGGACCTTGATGTCCTGAAGGAGGTTGTCCGCAAACCGGAAATCTCCGTGTTCAAGAAGCTGTTCAAGACTAATCTGCCCGGACTTCCATATCTCCATGAGGAAATCATTTGCCAGATCACGGTATGCCGGTGATGTAGTGCTCTCAACAATGCTGAGGTCAAATTCAACGCCGCCGAACTTGTCAGGATCATACAACACTTCCGCGCCGCCCTTTCCGGCTATGTTCACATACCTCTTGGTATCATAGAACTGCTGGATGTTCTTCACGTCCTTATATGCGGCATCGATAACAAATGAACTGAACCTCTCCATCAAGTCCAGCAGCGAGGTCGTGGAGTTCTGAGTCTGCTGGGCATATAGGCTCGCACTGATACCAGAATATCCCGGTTTGCCCTGCAGAGCGCCATTGACACCGCTGATATCCTCGAAGAACTTAAGCTGCAGGTTCAGCAATTCAGAGATTCCGATGTTGGTGCTGTTTGCGGCAACCTGCTGAGGCAGTTTGCCTGAAGGATTATTCTTGGTCTTGACAACAATGACACCATTGAACTTGTGCCATTCTTCAGCCACATCCTCGATGTTCCAGTCGTCAGGAAGGCACTCTTCCGGGAATATAAGCAGGCCCTTGGCGCTGGCGCGCATTATCCAGTCATACATGGTGATCAGCCTGTTCACATATCTCTGCTGGTCTATGAAGTCCGCAACAAAGCTGTGTATCTCTCCGTCAATGAACGGATATGCCTTGACCACGTAAGGATGACTTCCATGATTATATGGCGTCTCGCCTTCCTGCAGGATGTCACCGAAAGGTGTCAGGTAATAGTAGTACCAGTAATCGTCCATCACCCATTCGCTTTCGATGAGAGCGACGTCACTTTCCGGGATTCCAAGACTCGTCGCTTTCTGTATCCTTCTGGCATTCTCGTCCTCCACCATCGCCTGGTAATCCTTGACTTCCACCTTGTAAAAACTTCCGTCCGCATAATCATGGCACCGATAGCGTGGTTTACTCTCTTTTCTCCAGACCTCTATCACCCTGCAGCGCGTTATGTCCTGTGGAACGAGAAAGTCAATGTTGGAACGCCTGTAATGTCCGAACTCATTACAGAACGTGGCCACGAAGCCCCTGTTCCTTGCATGGGCGGAAGAGTATATGTCGGCCAGCCGTCTGTAGTCTTCAGGCGAATGAGCAAATTGTCCGACAAGTGTATTGAAGTCAATGTCATGGATTTCTCCGACAAAGCTGATATCCCAGCCGCGGATATCCCTCGAATAAGCATCCATAAAGAACATATCCGGAGAAACGACACGCGTCCAGCAGTCAAGTCCCTTGTCAGACATCCATCCGAAGCTCTTATGATGCACGGCAAGACCGCCAATAAGAAATTCCTCCAGAGACTCGGGATATATCTCATTCATACGGTTCCTCTGCATGTTGCACTGTAGCACCGTACTCATTATCTCGCCCAGCTTCTGCTCGTCCCTGTCACGCGCAGTGCAGGTCGGTTCCTTTGACTGGCTGCGATAGACGCCGAGCACGCTCCGGACAAGTCTCCTGATGAGATTGTTTTTCAAAGGGACCTGCCCCTCGCCCTTGATATATTCCTCTTCGGTCATCTGTTTTCCATCGACCGTAATGATGTCTTTCCACTGATCACCGTAAGTATATCGCTTGCAACGTTCCCTGTCCTCGCGGAAACGCCGCATGTTGTCGTAATGCTGCTGTGCCTCGAGTACGATGTCAAAGGCACGCCTGCTGTCGCCCAGGTTTTTTGAAAAGGCAACAGTATCCATCTCGCTTATATCCCGCGGCTTGACGCGGCTCTTTCGTCTTATATTGTCAGACATTGTGATTGGATTTAGTCAATGAGCAATATGCCCTGTCGCAAAAATATGGACGTAAGGGCATATTGTTCTCTTATCTGTTTACCTGTCATTGTTCCTTAAGTTCTTCGACCATTTGCCGCTTGAGGTCATGGAGGATCTGCTGGAGGTTTTCTTCGACCATCACATCTTCCCCGCTCTCCTGGGCTCTCTTCAAAGCCTGCCTCAATTTGGAAATCGTATTGGCATAGCCTCTGGCCTTTGAGTACCGCTCAAAATCAGGGGTCTCCATGAACTCATTCAACTTGTCCGCATATTCCATTGAGCCCATCCTCGCCTTCTTCTTGTATCCGGAGACGGTGTGGCTAGTCTCTTTGAACTCGTCCATGAGCTTGAAGTATTCCCGGTTCAACTGATTGCCGGCGACCCTTTCATCATCGGATTCCTGAATGAAGGTGCTTGCAATCGGGACGTTCCTGATGTCACGCATGTCCGGATTCCATATCATCGAGAATGTCTTTGCTGCCCTGTTAATGGTCTTGCCTGTTCCACCCAAATAACTTTCAAACAGATGTTCGATGACTGCAGGATTATTTATAGGGTCTATCCATCCCCTCTTGACATCATCTCCTCCCGTCACTTCATTCAGCCACTTGGACGCATTGACCAGCATCGGGCTGGTACCCTTGTAGGCCTTCGTCCATGCCGGGTCCAATTTGTTGTAGTCGTTGCGTCTGTAAATCGGGCTTCCGAAATAATCGGTATTGGCGACCAATTGCGCGAAAGGCTGTGCAACCGTAGGTGTGAGGCTTATCGCAAGGTTTCCGCCATTCCCCATGAAGTCTATAGGGAGAAGGTCCATAAAACTTCCGGCAGCGCTCTTCAATCCGTCAAGGACTTCCTCCTTGCCCATCAGCACTGACATCGCAATCTCGCCCATGGCATAGAAAGGACGGAGCTCCTGGGAAATCGGAATGATAAGGAACTTGTTGTCGCTCCATGGGATATAGAAGACAAAATTGTTCCTGCGTACCCACTCCGGCAAGTCCCAATAGGCGTCGTCATCTCCTCCAAATGCGGATATGATCGCCTGAGCCAGAAGCGGAGCCATAAAGCCGGCAGCCGAAAAAGCACCAAGAATCGCTGTCACCTTGGCCGGATGCTCATAAATCATCTTTCCAGCATTGGCAAGCGACTGGACTGCCGCATTGAAGAAGACATATGCAAAGTTCATCAACCTGGCTCCGTATCCTCCGCTTCCTTTCCTGTTGAAGTTGACCGTGATCTCCTTTGCGTCGCTGATGCTCCTTTCCACACTACGCCCCATCTGGCGGGATGTCATATACGCTGAAAATCTCGTCACATCCTCGGCGCACCTGTTCATGTATTCGATGCCGTCCCAGATGCCGTTCCAGACCTTTGTTGGCACTTTCATGACCTGCCCCTGCTTCATCTCCCTGGCGAACCGGTCAATGTCGCGCTTGAAGTCATCGACGGTATTGAGTTGCGTGAAACCTGTCTCTCCTCCATTGCGTATGAACTCTCCGAAATACCTGTCCAGGTCTTTCGAGTTGTCAAGCCTGTCTGTCTCGAACCTGTGGATCAGACCGAGCATTTGTCCTTTGGCAAGAGCCGCCGTAATGTTCTTCGCATACCTTGCGGCATACTTCGCATCCTCTTTGACATATACGGCTGCGCCTGCGAATATGACGTCTCGGCTCAAATTCGATATTATGAACGCCGGATTCTGGGACGTGAACATCCTGGCCATAAAATTCTTTATGACCCTGGCCTTGCGGATCAGCCAGCTGTCCACAGCATCAGGATTGGTCATGCCGTTGACAGCCTGGGCTGCACGCGGGTTGCCGTTCAGATAGATACTGTAATCAATTCCGCCGCGCTTGACCTTTATAATATGCTCCTGTCCCTCATAGGCTGTGAGATGCTTGCCGGTATCGAGTTTCCCCCTCGAGAGCCTTGCGACGCCTTTCTTTTCCGCCTCCTTCATGTCCTTCTCAAAGTCGGCGACGATGTCAGCCACCTGTTCTGGGGCAGCGTCGGCCGGAATATCCGGGTCCCTTGGAGTCCACATTCCCGTCACAGGGTCCAGCACTTCCCACTGTCTGCTTACGGTGAGGAGGCCAGTCTTGTGGTTGAGAGCCAGATTAAGCAGCTTCTGCTTCATGAGATTCCTGTTGCCCTGGATAATGGCACTCTGTCCCATATAGGCAATGGTCGCAATCGGATCATCAGAAATGGTGGTCCTTCCGGTAGCCGCCTTCACTATGGATGACGTCTTCGGTCTCGCATCGCTCAGATAGTCGTACACCGCCGAAGCCGTATTCTCGCTCCATCCCCGCAACGGGATATAGTACCTGAACATGGAACGTACCATCTCATAGTTGTCCTTCGTGAGCATTCCCGTTACATATGACGTCCGGAGGGTGTCCTTCGTGGCGGCATTTATCTTTTCCCACAGGACATCCGTATCATGGTCCATTTCGAACTTCCGGACGATATCCTCAGCTCGCGAGGTGATCTCGTCGATTCTAGGCGCGACGGTATCAGTATCCCTTCTGGTGAGTTCGGTCAGACCTGAGTAGTCCCGTCTGACTGAACCGTCCCAGACGCCTCCATCTTTCTCGGCATCCCTCTTTGAGAAGACCTCGTTTCGCTCGAGTCCGTGTTTCGCCATGAGGTAGCGGACAATGTCTCCATATTCCGCTCCCTCTTTCTGGAGGTCACGGATAGCGTCCTTTATAGGATTGAAGAACCTGTTCAGATAGATGTCAGTCTGGGCCTTGTTCTTTGAGCTCATTGAGTTTTCCGCCAGATATGCGTTCTCGAAGTCTTCCACAGGCTTCCCGGTTTCTTCCGAAATAGCGTCTTGGAGGTATTTCAGAGACTGCATGCTGTCCACATAGGCTTCCTTCAGACGGCGCATAAGGTTGGCCGTGTCCGACTTCCGTCCGTTCCTGTCTATCACGCGGGTCTTCTCCTCGTAAATGTCCCGAGCAGTGTTGCTGCTTCCGCCATTAGCAGAGGTCCTGAAACGGAGCCTTGAATCATCACCTGACAATATTTCCTCGTCGGAATTTGTTTTCTTGACTCCTTTTAGTAAATTTGCTCCAGTAATGGAACTCTGAAGCTGGGGACGAGAGGAGTCGTCCAAGCCAAGCGCAGTTGTCTGCGTACCCTTCAGCAGTTCCATTTCTTGTATCTCATAGGTATAGTACCTATCACCGTCAACGTATCGTTTGACTGTAGATTTCACCCTATATGGCTCTCCATCTATGACTATTGCATTATAAAGCCTCATCACGTCATAGCCGCGTCCATGTGTATCCTTATGTATCTCCGCAGGGATTCCCGTCTCAATAAAATCAGGAACTGACATTATTGCCGCCATGTGAGTCTTCTCGTTGATAGCCTTTGAAAATTTCGGAGCAAGCATTTCTTTTATGGAATGTCCGCTTATATTTATCTCGTCTCCGGTAAAGGAATTTACGAAAGTCTTGCCCTGCAAGTTATCTTTAGCCCATTTTTCAGCATCAGCGAGTTTTGCAAATGTGCCTCGACTCTCAAGGATCGGTGTTTCCATTTCAGCAATGTCATTTTCAGTGAAGCCGTTTCTGCCGCGCAGCTGGTCCTCCCTGAAGTTTCCGACCTTCAGCTCCTGCTGAATGGCCATGTCATTGGCCTTCGCAAGAATACCTCTTGAAGTCCGCATCTGATATGTCCGCCACAGCATATAGCGCAGTTCATTGTCCCCGACATTGAAGCCCAGCGCAATCTTTGCCCTGCTCAACATATCGCGGAAGAAATCCTTGATCTTCCCGAACAGTGTCCTGTTCTCGCGTCCGGAGAAACCATTCTCAGCCAAGCCCGCAATATACTCTTCAGTCGCAAGCCTGAAATCCCAATGGTTACGTCTTGCGAGACTGACGATTTCCAATCTGGTAGCCTTCGTAGCAGCCGCATACACTTTATCCAGGAAGTCATCGAACCTGTCATCTCCCACGAGTTCACGCAAGCCCTTGTGTCCCACAGCCTCGTGCATGATTGTAGCCTGGACATCTTCAATGCCGGTTGCATTCGGAAGGACGACGACGATTTCTCCGGTTCCGGTATTGAACCAGCCCTTCGATCTCCTTTGGCTCTCCTGGACCTTCTTGTTCCGGTTCTCAATTTCATTGACATCGCGGACAATACGCACCTTCTCACCGAGGCTTTCCGCAAGCCTTGCCGCGGCAGCTTCGACATCCTGAGGAGCACGGCTGCCGTTCACAGCCCCGTCCTGCTTGTACCTGATATCAGGATTTCCGGCAACGAATCTTTTGCTCAAAGGGACTACCTGCCCGTTGTCGTCATACACAACCGGTTCGGCCGAATAAATCTGGTCGGCACTCACCGGTATGTAGTCAGTGACTGAACCGTCGTAATTACCTGCGCCGTCAGCCTCAATTCCGTCTCCATACTCATCAACATTCGAGATTATTGCACCGTCGTATCTTCCGTTGCTCTCCTTCGCACGTCTTGCAAATGTCCTGGTAGAGACATCGTTTCCTTCTGCATCCCTCGCGAAGTCTGAGTTCTGGCCTCTGAAGTCCTGCTCCAAAGGGCTCTCGATATCAAGGAACACCTTATAGACATAACCGTCAGACCCGGCATAGTATTCAGCAAAGCCCTCATCGTCAGTGAAATGGCCCTCACGAATCGAATTGTACGGGAACTGCCTTCCGTCTTCAGACACAGCCACGCCATGATATACGACGTTCTTCACCTTGCTGCCAGGGAATGCTTTTCTGAATGCAGCTTCCACCATTCTGCCGGCCTTGCGCATGTCTCCGGATTCAATTGCGGACATGTACTCGGCATCCGTCTGCCCGGAGTCTCTGTACCGTATATCGTCCTGTTCTCCGTCAAACGTTCCGACGTTGTCAGTTGCAGACTTGATCTGGCCAGGCTCAAATGCGACATACTGGTTTGCGGCTCCCTTCTGTCCGTTCTCCACAATGCCTGTAAAGACGACGCCGTCATGCCCCATCCGCTTCGCTTCCTGCAGGACAGGGGTCATCGGGGACACGTCTTCCCCATTATGGAAATAATCACGTGCAATGTTATCGGTTATCGGTGATTTAATGTTCAGGAACACTTGCTCATTGTTCCCGAACTCGATTCCGATTGAGGACAGTTCTTCCTCGATTTCTTCCATGTCACTAAAATAGCCGCCCTCAATCTTGTTTTCAATTGAGTCCTGGACATAGTTCCTCTTCGCCTCATCCTCCGAGATGCCGTCGCGAAGGAACCCGCTCATTTCAAGATACTCCCTGTCGCTTGGCGAACCGGCCTCGTCTGCATAGTCCTGATAATCCGGGCTGTCATTCCTATATGCCTCGTAGGCCTCATTCAGTTCTTCCCGGGACATGTTCTGGAGCCTGTACTTCACAAGCTGTTCCACGTCGCTTACAGGAAGTTTCTCAAGTGAATATCTGGAGAACAGTTCCGCGAGGTCCTTATTGTCGGTAAAGAAGAAGCCTTCCTTTGCCGAATCGGCACCAGTGGACTGCCCCAACCTAGCCTTGTCGAACCTGAAGAACCTATAAGGCGAGCCATGATACACCACCTTAGGCTCTCCGTTCTCATCCACGATCTTGGACGAATTTGTTTTGGCAGCTGAAGGAGATTCCTCCGCAGCCTTCTCCCAGTCACCAAACCACTTCTTGAATGCGCCGGTACGGACCTGAGCCCACTGTCGTTCATCAAGGTTTGTCGGCTTTCCGTTTGGCGCCTTCATATACGTGCCGTTTTCTTTGGTCTCCCGTACAATCCTGTCTATATCTGACTCTATACGTTTGCCCTTGGCATTTCCTGTCAAAGCCCTGTTACCATAGACTTTAGAATAATGCTTCCCGTCATATTGTCCTCCCACAATATGTCCGGTATTATCGGTTTGCACGAATGGCACTCCCAGCTTTTCCAGTTCCGCTCTCAGGCTTGGAGTCACGACATTAGATGGCATGGTTATGGTTCTACCCTTGAACATGTCATTGACTATGACGTTTGCAACTTCACTGTCCGGAACTATGCGTATCGGCTTGTCCCATCTGGAAAGAATCACTTTGCGCTTGCCCGTCAGCTGCCCCTGAACGATACCAGCTTTCCACTCCATCTCGCCGACAGAATCTTTAGCCTTATCCGCCTTATACCCACTACTCAATTCGCTCTTTGGGATTTCGACCTCTACAGTCACAATGTTCGGACGGCTTTGGGCTTCGCTGAACTGGTCATTCAATGGCGTTCTAGAGGTATGGATATACGGGTTGTATGCAGCTTTAAGGCCCTTTCCGTTACCCTTATTGAGATTGAAACGTCCATTCTTATCAATAAGTTCAGGGTGTTCATCTGCCTGTTCCCATTTACCCAATTCTATCGGCCGCACGAACTCTCCATTTATCTTCGAGGCCATAGGCGGATACAGTTTTCCGTCTATAAGTTGCATCGCGCGATATACCCTCACTTTCGCGCCCTTGTCAAGTTCCTCAATCAGTTTCGGATCTTTGACTATCGAGAAACGGATATACGGATCACTTTCCGCCTGGCGAGCAAGCGGATTTACGCCCTTTGCCAAGTCAGAAAGCACCATGTTCTGGATATCGTCCACTGATACCCTTGAAGCCTCCTCTTTGGACCATGGAGCAAATGAATCCCTTACCCAAGTCCAGAACTTCTTCAGCCAGTCCTTGAATTCTTCGATGAGTGAAATTCTGTTTGCCGTACCGATGATGTCGCCACGCACCATTGCCTTTTTGGCCAGCTCTGTAAGCTTTTCCGCGCCCTTGTCACCGACAAGACGGGAAAGACATTCACTTGCTATCGCATCGTCACCAGAAAGGTTTGCATAATTCGGATCTGTTTTGACTTCCTCCCATATAGGCAGCTGCTTCATCAGTTCCACGCCTCTCTTGTAGAGCTCCGGATTGGCTTTCTCCAATGCGGAGAACCACAAGTGGGTGTATTCGTGGATTGGAGTGTTCGGATTCAGATGCTCCTGGTTGAGATAAATCTTTCCTCCCACTGTTGCTCCATATACCGTTCCGTCAGGCTCACGCAGGAATTCGACAGATTCTTTAGCATTGACTTCCTCGCGCTGTGCAAGACCAGTGGTGTCCTTGTATTCTCCACTATAGAGAGACTGCTTGATAGACTTCAGAATCTCTACCAGCGGCTTGCCGTCTGCCTTATTCAGTGCCTTGTCAGGATAGAAGAACTCGACGATGTGCGCATCTCCATCATTCGTTATGCCCTCATTCGGCTTTCTGGATATCACGATGCTGATGCCGTTGGATTCTCCGGCGTTGTCGAAGTTAGATACGGTAGCATTATGATTGCTTACACGTATAGTGACCACCTGCCCGTTCTTTGTTTCGAACGTCGCATACTGGCTACTCTTGTCTTTATCTGAAGAACCTAATGCCGAAGCGAGATCTCCAATAAATGTCGAAGGCCTGTTGTCTGGATTCTCATTGTATCTATCTATTGCTTTATCCAGATTATTGAGTATCTTTGCACCATCAATGCTTGATATAACAGTGCCTTTGAAAGAAGATTCGTCTTCCGGTAGCGCGGTATCAAGCATTGTTGCATTTATAGCCATTTCTCTCATCGCCTGATCCGACAGCAACTCCATAGGGATTCCAGCATTTGACAGCATCTGAGATACGGCTTCATACGCAAGTCGATTCTCCGGCGAATTGTCAGAGAGAATCTTGTCAACCATCTGGAACAACGCAACATTTCCTGTCGTTTCATCGGTACGTTCCTGCACCACGCCAAATATATTGCGGACATCCTTTCCAAGAGTTTCCAGTTCCGCACGTGTCGGATACGAGAACCCTTTCAATGCCATCGGCGTTTTCCTGAACTCTTCGAATGTCATCATCTCGCCTTCACCTTCAGGCTGCAGCTTCTGGATAGCTGTATAGAAGACATATCCCATTCTGGCATAACTGTCTTCTGAATCATTACGGCCGGCAAGGAAGTTGTTGAGCTCTCCACGTTTAGCCATCTCATCAGCAATCCATTCCGCAAACAAACGGGCGGTTTCCTCGACACGTGTCCCCCAATAGCCTGAGCCTCTATCCATTGACCTCGTATGGTAATCGGACTTTTCAACGTCATCGACAAGATCATTGAAAGCCTTTCTCATCTCTTCGCGCATAGGAAGCCTCTTGTCGGAAGTGACATAGCCCAACTTCACATTTGCGGCGCGACTGAAATAGTTGTCCAGAGCATGCCACCATTCGTGGGCAAGTGAGCCTGCCCCTCTTGTCTTGGTAAGGTTGATGACCACTTCGCCCGGCTCATAGTGTGCGGACGCAGCGCCACTTCCTCTCGAACCGAAGGCGACGCCAAGCTCTCCATTCAAGCTCATGGCTTTAGGAGACACGCCAATGATCTTGGACATGTCCATGAAAGAATCATAGGCATTGTTCAGCGCTGCCTGTCTGTCTGCCTGATTTGCCCAGTTTCCGAACTGGACACCTCTAAATCCGAATTTATTGGCAAACTCCTCGGCAGTGACATCCTTCCCGTTCCTGTAGTCTTCGCCCTTGCGGGTCTCATTGTCTCCGGAGAAGTACACAAAATTGCTTCTCTGTCTCACAACGTCCTTTACTAAGCTCTCCCACCTTTCCTTGTTCGCCTCTATCTGCTTCTGGGCTTCCTCGCGACTGTTCAGACGCTCGGCAAGGAAGAACGGCATTGTATTGTACGCGGTCTTCTTCGGCCCATACTTGTCATCCAGGGCTACACCATAATACCAATGATACTTTCCGTCGGAGCCCTTGTCGTAATAGTGGGTTATGTGGAAATATGACTTCTCCACACTTTCACCACTCTTCCTAGTCGCTGCCGCGATCGCTTCGTTTGCAAGGCGGTTCAATTCCTCATGCTCTGCTTCCGGAGCGGAGATTGCCTCCTCTTTAGAATCATACTCCTTCTCCAAAGGAATGAACTCTCTTGTGATAGGATGCGCAAAGCTGATTTGGTATTTCTCATATCCGACTGTTTCCCTCTTCTCCAGCGGCTCGGAACATTCCAGTCCCGTGGCCTTCAATTCCTCAATTCGTTTAAGGGCAGCCTCTCTCGTAGGGAATATTTCATCCACGGCAAATCGATTGCCCCTCGTTATTGCCGTGGTGAGGTTCTTTGCCGCAAGAACCCGATATCCTGTAGTCTCCACCTTCGGATTGATTCCTCTAATTTTGAAGTTCTCAATAGGATGGTCTGCCGTTTCATCGGCATTTGCAACTTTAATAAGGTAAACGAGCTCGTCCACAACGTCTTCAAATGACTTGAGACTGCGAGAAGAGTAAAGCCAGTCTTCTCCATTTGTCCCACGTAGGCTATAAGAGTCGAACGTGCTGTCACATACGATTCGGCCTACCGGAATCTTGGTATCCTGACCGGCCGGATAGCCGAGCCTGTCAAAGACCTCGTTATACAGCGCAATGAGGTTGAGAGGATAACTTGTGCCGTTAAACTCCCTGTAATTCAATTCTCCAATCCTCTGCTGCTGGGCTTTCGCTTCAGCGACACCTACATATTTGTCAGCAACAGCCGCCTCTATTACCTTGTCTCTTACACGCTCGTCAGCATCGAATAGTTCCTGGAGTATCTTTATGCCCGTATAAGCCTTTTCAGCCCATTTCTCCACGTTTGTCTTCTCGCCCCAACGCTGTCTCCTTCTTTCGTCCTTTGTCCCTGCCACAGGCTTTTTCGTGGAAAGGAATGCCGCAATGGCTGCCTGAGCGAATCGTGCGTCCTTGTCGCGAAGAGCGCCTTCTTCAACCGCCTTACGGAGATTCGGCTTCTTGAAGGCTTTCGAGAATGGCAGGGAGATCAGGCTTTCAAGCGAAGTGTTTTGCACGGTCTTGGCAAGATCACGCAGCATGTCCTTTCTGGCCCCGGAAATCTGTTCACCATAATCCTCAATCTTCTCTGATTTATTGCTCTTTACCTCCGAAGCCGCTGAAGGGCCTTTTTGTTTTGCGTGCTCCGACTTCTCCTTATCATACTCTTCCGACTGCTTCATGTATTCCTGGAGGTCGCCGGTTTCCTCTTTCCTTATAGGATTGATGTCGACCTTGATTCCCTCAATCGAAAGCGCATCCTCCTCGCCGTTAAGCGCATTGAACATGTCGTCCTCCCGGATGTCGCCACTATATTCGACAACCACGTCCAAGTCAGAGTCCGGTCTGGCGTCATGACGGTTCCTGGATCCATGTATATCCATGCCGATTATTTCCGCATCAATATCATAGTCCCTCATCACATCGTTGATATGATCTGTCACAATGCCTTTGATCTCGTCACGCGAGTAACCTTCAAGTCCTTGAACAGGCTTCTCCTTCTGCGCCTCGGCAGTTTTCACGCTTGCATATTCCGAGAACGGCTTTGTCTTTCTCGTGGATGATTCAATCCATTTCTTGAACTCTTCCTTGGTCACCTCAGTAATCTTGCCGAGACCCTTCCAGCCCTTTTCGTAATTCGAAAGATAAGCGTCCCTGGCCTCCTGCTCAGAAGCGAAACCATACATCACCTTGGACTCGTCAAACTCTCCCGTCTTCGGGTTCACCTGGTCGACGACAAAGACGTTCCCCGTCTCCGGGTTGTCAGAAAGGAATATGTCGATGTGGTCGTTATCCACGGCCTTTGTGCCGCGGATATAACCATAGTCATAGTGCATCTCAGACTCCCACTTGTTGCCGTCCGCATCAGTACCTCTCCGGATGCTGCCCTTAGTGTTCTCGATGGTGACATCCATTCCGTCTATCTTGACATGCCCCATACGGTAGTTGCCGGCTTCTTTCTGCGCCTCAGTCGGCTCCGTATTCACGACCTCTCTCTGCTCCGTAATCTGCTCTGTCACAGATTTTCCAGAGCCCGTGTTGCTTTCTTCGGAAATATTCGTATCTTTGCCTTCAGAAGTCTGATGAGAGTTTCCTGCTGGCGCAGTTACACCATTTGAACGGCTGCTATCAACTCTACCGGAATCGGTGTCAGTTTCGGTCTTCAATGCGGGTCGAGTAAAGACTTCCGGCTTACGGCGCGAGTATTTCTTCTTGAAAATACCCGCGCTGTTTATGTTCCAATAGCTGCCATCCCGTGACAACTGGATAAACAATGTGTTGTTGTGCTCATCTGAGAGTTCCAGCAGATACGTTTGATTATTTGCAACAATTCCACCTTCGCGGATTGTGTCATAATTGCGGGCCACATCTTCAACGAAATCTTTGATGGAAGAATAACCTGCTGCACGTATCTGGTCCCCATGTCCTGCTTCAATATGGAGCAAGCCATAACCATGATTGGTACCATTTTTATCTGCGGCATTCTCTCCGAGGCTTAATTTGATAGGAGCAGGAGACAAACCGCTGTCGTCAGTCAATACGCCAAAAACGGTTGTTCCATCCGAAGATTCGATGAAAGGAACCCCGAACTCATTCATCTCGTTGCTCAATGGAGCATCTGCAGGGAGAGATTCTTGGCCTTCAGCAATCTTTGAATTATCTTTGTCCTCAGAAGACTTGTTGTCTTCATCATGGCCCCTCTCGTCCATACCGGCCATTGCATGTGCGTCAATGGCGGCATTCATCATGTCACGGGTCTTGCCGCCATACGTGCGGATAATGTCAAGAATGACATCGAGGGCCTCAGAAGAACTGATCACCTCGGCGCCCAGACTTGAATTGTATTCCTCCGACAACTGTTCTGCGGCGTCATCCGGACGCAATCCGCCCTTGTCCTGGTTTGCCAGGAGACTGAAGAGAGCCTTTCTCTCCGATTCGCTGTCCTCAAGACCGAGATGTCCGCCAAGCCCCTTTATCGAGTTGTTGTCGGCATCGTTCTTCCAGACGAACTTCACGCGTCCATTGGCAATCATACGCAGCGCATAATCATGGAAATCCAGATAATCGCCGAGTTTGGCGTCATCCTTATAATACGTTCCCTTCTGCTGCATCAGTTTGCGCCCTTTGGCCAGGTTCTCTTTTGCCTGTCGTACTGCCTCCCTCTTCGCGTCCTCTTTCTGCCGAACCTCTGCAGCTGCGGCTGCGCTTGCCGACTTCCTCACAGCCTCAGGGAATGACAGGACCTTACCCCAGAAATCCACGGACTTCCGGAGTTCGTCTATCTGCCCGTTACGCTCAGCCTTGTTCCTCTGGATCTCCATCACTGAAGTGCCGGATTTCGGCTTGGTCTTCTGGGCCTTGTCAAGATTCTTCGATGCGTTTTCATACATCTGCCTTGCGGTATCCTCCGCCTCTACGGCATTGCCGCTGTTGAGTTCAAGAAGAGCCTCCCACGTGTCAGACGGCTGAGCCTGCTCGAACTGCGGCACGCCTTCCCTGTCCAAAGGTATGCGTGACATCGCAGACTCCTGTTCGGTCTTCTCTGTTTTCCGTTCCAAAACCGGCTGATTCTGTTCCAAAACCGGAGAATTTTGTTCTTCCACAGCCTCCGGTTGTTCCAGTTTGGCGCCAAGCTGTTCCAGTTCACTTGGAGACAGATAGAGTATGGATTGGCTGCCATCCTGCTTCTCCACGACGACTTCATACTTGCCGTCATCCGTGAGTTCCGAACCGACAACTCCGTTCTCCACATTGCCGGTCTCCGCATCAGACAGAGTGATTCTGTCATTGATTCTGAAAGGATTCTCAGGTGTCCTCCCTGTCGCATCCGTTTCCGCCTGTTCCGCTGCCCTGGCAAGCTTCTGCTGTTCGTACTGCTGCAGTCTTGACAGGTTGGTGGCCTCCGCCATCTCCTGGATCTGCTCTTTAGGCATCTGAGTGATACGAGGCTGCCCGGTCTGGGTGTCGATGTCATTATTGAGGACGACATTGACGGTTCCGTCACCATTGTCAGTTGCGCCCTGCTCGTTCGCTACAATCTGAACAGGGAAAGACTGTCCCTGCTCATTGGTCAGAGTGTATGTGTCGCCGGGGTTGAAGGCAAGCACGCCGTCGATGCTGTCAGCCTCACGGCTGCCATAGACATCCTGGATCTGCTGTCTGGCCGCCTGTTTCTCCATGGACGGGTCTATCTCATTCTCAAGACGGTTTATGTCTGAAGGAGAAATGGTCTCCATCCTGCCGGTCCTGTCGTCACGGACGATTATGAAGTTCTCAGAGTTCCTGGTGTCCACCATCGTCCCGTCTGGAGTGAGCCTGACGATTCCCGAAATGATGTGGACCGGCCTGTCGTCGACAAGACTTGCAGGCTGCAGCATTCCTGTGTCCCTGTTCGTGCTCGCGTCGATGGCATTCTCCACGGAAGAAATCCTGCTGTCGATGTCATCCCTCACCCTGTCAATGACGCCGTCAAATGTGGCCTTGGCATTGAGATAGTCCATGGCTACCGACTTCTGCTCGTCCGTAAGAGTTCCCATCTCATTGCCGAGCATGATTGTGTCTATATCAATGTCGGTAGTGCCCAGCGCCTTCTGGAGCATGGCCTCCTGATACTCGAACATCAGTTTCGCGTCATGCACTTCCTGCGGTGTGGAAAGCGTATATCCGTTCTCATAGGAAGTCTCCAGATCCGTCGCCTCCGGGCTTGCAATCTCCCTGCGCTTCTCATCCCCCGCCAGCATGCCCTCATACTTCTTGATGCTCTTCGCATAGTCCAGCAGGGCCTTTGCCTTCTCAGGACTGTTCTCGCCGGCAATCACAGTGGACAATACGGCCGACATGCCGGCATCTCCGGCTTCCGCCATCCTGTCCTCAATCTCCTGCCATGCCTCACTTCCGTATTTCGTCCTTGCCTTATTACGGGCCTTCTCCATCTCCATCCTAGCCCTGTATTTTGGAGTACGCCACCCGATAGTACGGACCGCACTGAATACTCCTCCCATAAGGGCCACGCCCAGGAACGTGTCGATGTTCTGGTCCAGATTGAACACTCCGGTGTCATCCGATGCATCCAAAGTGTTGTCTCCGACAAGAATGGCATTCTCAATGTTGCCTGCGACCTCTTCCGCATACTCTCCGATGGTTCCGTGCCACTTGGTGCGCTTCTGGAAATCCGCTATGAGCTTGGCGGCGTCAGTCGCACTGACATCGTCAACGAAATCCACGACTTTCTTCAGTCCGAACTTTTCCATGCCCTTCCTGCCGAGTTTGGAAACGATGCCGAGAGCCGGAGCGAAGTATTCGCCCAGCATCTCAGAATGGTTCTCTATTGCTGTTGACGTGAATGCCTTTGCAATCGATTTCCCGAGGCTTTCTGGGTCATGGCCTGCAAATACGGTCTGTCCCTGCCCGTCCATATCAGTCTCGATGTCACCGACATGCCTGTCGATGGCGTCACCGGCCACACGGACAGCGCCGGATGTCCCTGCCATGACAGCGGAACCGGCTATGTCGCCCAAGGCGCGTCCTGCAGCCCCGGCAGCCTTTGTCGCGAACTTCTGGGCTGCCCTGGTCGCTCCCTTCTTCGCAAATCTCGACAGCGCATACCTGGCCAGCATACTCTGTGTGGATTCGCCAAGGGTGCTGGCCGGGTTGACCGCCATCTCCAACATGAACGGCAGGCTCTGTGCCGTCACGGCTCCCGCCTTGTAGCCCCTACCTATGTATGAACCGAAGTATGCATTAGTGGCGAGTTCCACCGACTTCGCATCCAGAAGCATCTGCTCGGATTCCGAAAGCGGCTCTCCCTCATCGTACTTCCTGAGTGCCTTAAGCAGTTCGATGCTGTTCTTCGTGTCTGACACGCCCATGTCCCACGTGTTTACGTCAAACAGCTTGTCTCCGAAGCCGCGTGCTACGCCTTTGACGAATCTAGGGAATTTGCGTTCCTGGACACTCTTGTCTGCCTCGGCTATAATCTCTTCGGCATTGCTCATCGCCTTCTTTGCAGCCTCCAGTTTGGATATTTCGCTCTGGAGTTCGCTGTTCGCGCCCTGAAGTGTCCTCTGCTGGGCATCGGACATGCCTCCGGACCTGCCTTCAGGATTATGGCCGGACGCGGCAATGGCATGTGCAAGTGTCGACAGGAATCCACCTTTGCGTGCGTCTTCCTGTTCCTTCATATATATGTCACGGGATTTCGTCTGCGCCTCATCCAGTCGTGAGTTGATGTCCCTGCTGAGGTTGGCCACCTGCTGCCTGTTGGCATTCTCCAGATATGACCTCACATCACCAGAACGAGCCGCGGTCCCATCATCAGACGGTTGGTCTTCAGGTCTCTGCGGAATGGGCACATCAACAGGTTCAGGCTTTTCCACGGTCGCACGACTGTGGCCGTTCCCCATCTGTACCTCCCAGTTCCTGTTTTCCATGGCCGGCTTCGGCATGACAGGACCTGCACTGCCTGAATTGATTTCCTCTGCACCTGGAGCGGACGGAGACTGACCATAGCCCAGCTGCGCCTCAAATTGGTCATAATCGCCGAAATCATACGCGTCGCTGGTCGCATCGTACAATTTCCGTCTCTTGTCCTTGTCCTCGAGGTCCTTTCTGAACTGCTCGTATGTACCCATGTCGTAGTCATTCGACAGGGCATCGTATAATTTTCTCTTGTTGTCGTTCATGCCGTACTTAGTTCATTGGATTTGGTTTCTTGCCGCTGCTGTTCTGTGCCTGTCCTCCGCCCATCGGGTTCGGTTTCTTCTTCCCTGGCTGTCCTGCCAGCTCGCGGATGTCATTCTCGAGATCCGGATTGTCCTCCAGGTTGGCGCCTATGACTTCCAGCATCTCATTCTTGGACAGCTGCTGGTACTCCGGAACCAGATCGCCGTCCGGCCCATAGATCAGGTTGCCGTTTTTGTCTTTGGCATAGACAGGAAGGCCGTTGTCTGTTTTCGCTGTTTTGTATCTCTCCTGGGCCGTCCGCCTCACCTCCTCAGGGAGCCGGTCATAGATCTGCCGTACATTGGCATCATTGACAGCATCGGAATCGACCGAGACTGAGCCTTTGCCGCGTCCCAGCGAGAATGTGTACTTGCTCTTGTTGCCACCGCCCTTGCCTCCATACCTGATGTCGAACTGGGTCTGTCTCTGAGACCTGTCGGCAGCAGCGCGCCTGTTTGCCGCTTCGATCTGGCTTGCGGCAATCTTTTCCCGTGAGGTCCTGTCGGCGTCATCCTTTTCCTTTCGGTACTTGGCATCAGCCGCATCCTTGTCTCTCCTGTACCTCTCGTTCTCGTTCTTCTGCTCCATTTCAATCTTCAATTGTTCAAGTTGCTGCCGCCACTTGTCCTTGGCGTCCCTGTCTGCATTGTCTGCCTTATACGCGCCAAGCAGCAGATCGTTGTACTTGTCTTCATTCGCCTTGCGCTCCGCATTGAGCTTGTCCCAATACGCTTTTGTCTTGGCAGACATGGACGTGCTGGGGTTATACATGTCCGGAGCGCCCTTGGAAGTGAAATAGACGTTGGCCAATGCGGAGAGCCCGTCTCCGATGGCCGAGAATATCTTGGCCCTGCGTTCCCTCTTGGCTTCGGCTGCCTTCTCCTCAGGCGTCATCCTGTTCTTGTCCGACAGTTCCAGGGCATACGCGAACGGGGACAGTTCCCGTCCCTGGTCGTCATAAAGCTTGCCGGTATTGGCCTTATATGTGAAACCGTCTTTAGTCCTGTACGGCTTCGCGTTGTCCATTTCCTGCCTGTCGGCGATTTCAGCCGGCGGGGCCAGAGGCTGTTCAAACTTGGCCGTCATATTGTCGGCAAGACGTGGCTTTATGATTCTGTCCAAAGTCGACATCCTCGTGCCTGTCTGGGCCTGTTGGGCCACACCTGAGGCAGGCTGAGCCATATCCGCACCTGCACCCGGTTGCGGTTGTGCCGTTGGAGCCTGCACTGTCGAAGTGCTGGCCGGCGGGACTGCTGTAGGCTGGGGCTGTTCCTGCACGGGCACAGCCTTCTTCTGCTTGTTGTTCTCTTCTATCATGTCGGGACGATTTATATTGAAGCGAAATTGCCAGCCGCATCGGCCGCTTCCTTCACGGCATCAGCCGTGCTCTGCGCCTTCTTGAGCGTCATGTCGTTGATCTGGGAACTCAAGTTTGATTTGGTAGACATGTACTGGTTCTCGATCGCGTCCTTCCGCTGGTCTGCGGCCGCCGCTATCTTGCTCGTAGCGTCGACCAGGGCCTGATTGTTCGCGGCCTTTGCCGCCGCCACGCTCTCGTCTGTCCCGCCCATGACCGCCGCGGCTCCTGCGGCCTGCCTGTTCCTGTTGCGGATGCTTTCCTCAGTCGCCGTGAGAAGCGCCTGTGCGTCCGCCCTCTGGGTGGAGTCTTCATTGTAACGCCTGTCAAACCAGTTCTGGTTATCCTGCTGCTGTTGTTTGATGCTGTTTATAACATCCGTGTAAGCCTTGGCGTTCTTTATGCCGCCATAGAGGATGGACGCCAGTTTCATGCCTCCGCCAATCACGCTGCCTATTCCTGAAATTGCCATTTTACTGTCAGATTTGTTAATACTTAATTAGGTAGCCTAAAAGTAGATAGTTATCTTCGCATGATTAGTTTAAGTATTAACATCATTTCATAATTCATCATGGACGCAAAGGGACGCAAGACCGGAGGACGCAAGAAAGGGACTCCGAACAAGGCAACTAAAAAGGTCAAGGATATTGTATCTGAACTGCTCGACACATACAGCAACAGCGGGAACATGTTCAGGGACTTCATGGAGCTGGAGCCCAAGGACAGGCTCATCATTGCAGAAAAACTCATGCAGTATACGGTACCGAAACTTCAGGCGGTCGAGTTGAGCACGGAAGAAGGAAAGCAGCTCACTATAGAGGAACGCCTCATCGAATTGTCAAAGCCAAGAGACTCCGAGCAATAATCTATAAGTGTCTAGTATAGATAAGTCGCTCACATTAAGCCGATTATGATTTCTCTCATGTTTTCGGCCAATTTCCTGGCCTATAATCCGGTCCCTGTCCTGATGCTCAGACCATATAAAAAAGCATCCCGGGGACTTTCCGGGTCCTCGGGACTATACTGAAATTGAAGAAATGTCAGATAAAAAACACTTATGTTTTTAATGTTTGTAACGTATTTATGGATAAGGGCCGCTGTGAAGCGCCCCTTATTTTTTAGATCCAGAATGAGGTTGACAGCCTCCACCTCCTTATTTCAAAAAAACCTGATTTATCTATTTGAAATATCAAGATAGAGTATTACCTTTGTAACCAGATAAATGAAACAACTAAAAATTTTTAAGATATGAGAAATAGGGATTACAAAATTCAGGTATTAACAGAGAATTACGACAAGTGCCTTGAAAATGGCGAGACATGTTGCTTTGCAGAGTGGGTGAAGCTCTAAGCTCAGAGTGACCCGAACTTCTACCGATGGCTCTTCGATGATGAAACACTGCAGGATTTCAGTGCCGGGGAGTATGAAGAGGAGTTTAGCTCGTTCTGTAAAGAATTGTAGTATGAACAAGAATCCAAATTACGGCGGTTCACGACCTGGCTCCGGAAGGCCGGCGTCAGAAAAGAAAAGGGTACCATTCAGCGCGATGGTAACTCAAGAGACGCTGAATGCCATCAACGAGCAAGCGGCGACGCTAGGCATCTCCAGAGGCAAGGTCCTGGACCTCGCTTTTGCAGCGCTTGACGAGACTAGCTTCTGTGATTAGATGCTGAAATTTACAAATTATTTTTTCAGATCAGGAATGAGGTTCACCGCCTCTACCTTCTTTTCATCTATGATCTTGGCATAAACCTGGGTGGTCGCAATGTTTCGATGCCCCAGAAGTTTGCTGATGGTATACAAATCAGCGCCGTACTCCAACGAAAGCGTAGCGAATGTGTGTCTGGCCACATGAAAAGTGACATGTTTATCGATGCCCGCTTCCTTCGTCCACTTGTCGATACATTTATTTACAGCCGGCGCGGTAGGCATACCGCTGAAAACGAAATCCGACCCCTGCGCATCTCCTCTATCCGGCAACCACCTCCTGGCATTATTGCTGATCGGTACATATACAGGCTCCTTTGTTTTCTGCATAGTCGTGCCTATCATGCTGTCGTCAATCTTTCCCCATGTGAGGGCCTTTACATCCGAGTAGCGCAAGCCTGTAAAGCAAGAGAATAAAAACATGTTCTTCACCACAGGATAGCAGCACGCCGTATCTATCATCTTGGTGACTTCCTCAAATGTGAGATAAGTCCTCTCCGCGGAGCGCCCACCCGGGCGCTCCGCTTTGTCAAGCATATCTGCAGGATCAGACGGTATCAGCCTTTTGCGGTATGCTTTATGTAAAACCGCCGCTACGGTAATAAAGTAAAGATGAACTGTTGTTTCTGCCAGACGCCTATCCTCTTGGCCTGCAATGATTCGTTTATATGCATGTTTAATGGTGCTTTCGCTGATACCTGTTTCCTTTGCTATCTGTTCAACCGTTTTTTTCTGCACGCAAGCCATTTTCCGTATGAGTTTTTCTGCATCTGACGTAAGGATGAAACTTTTCTCTCGCCCTTCACCTGCAGAAATAGACACCTTTCGACATTTGTGCATGCAGACCGACGACTTTAGATGTTTGACAAAGGCACTCAGCATTTCAGAAGTAACCTTGCAAAGGAGCACATCTTTACCTGCGAATTCAATCCATCTGTCCAGCGCATGATTTGCACGTTTTCTACTGCTATTGGAGATATCGTACTTCGATTCGTAATATTCACGGTAATAATCCACGAACTTGATTCTGCGACTGCTGGCAGTCATGATGTCCGCCATGTTTGACTGCAGATCCACAAGTTTTCTTGCCTGGATTACGCGTGCGGCATCCATAGCAGCCTTGTTCTTCATCTTAGTAAGCGGATCTGTCCCAGGATTAATATAAAGTTTCAGATACTGATAACGTCTTTGCCCATCCTGATAGATGTCAAGGTAGAGTGACTTCACTCCGTTCTTCAGGGATTTTTCCCTTAGCCTCACGGGCTGTTTAATGTCATCTTTCTTCATACTCCAGAGAAACAAACTAGGAACAAAAATAACAAAAAGAATCCAAAAGAAACAAACTAGGAACAAAAATAACTCGTATAAAGTAATACAAAAGTATGGCAATAGTATCTCCTAACACATTAATACACAACGCCTATCCGATAAAAACCCGCAATACAGAGCGTAAATTAGCTAGTTCTTAGTATTATAAAAAAGTAAAATTAACTTAAGATTTCAGTCCCTCATTTTCGCTTTA
>OIXQ01000069.1_pt1 | contig 55810 bp, 48 predicted proteins | sample 1587791 | NCBI WGS metagenome assembly OIXQ01 (sample SAMN03283273) | human gut metagenome | biome: human-associated habitat; material: feces | host: Homo sapiens | place: Peru | collected 2012
GATTCTTAAGGGGGCGGCTTTTCGGCAGCGCCCCTTAAGCCGGCTTCTTCTCAATTTTCTTGCCGGGACAAGAAAATTGCCCCCGGAGGGAGCCGCACCGAAAGCTTTTTGAAGGCCATATGTACATAGAAAAGTCTATGTTTTCTGGCAGAATGAACGTATTTACTCTTTATCGATTAAAAAAGACGAGAGCTTCGGCTCTCGTCTTTTTCTTACAGTGCCTCGCCCAGAATGGACTTAGTGGCGTAGGCGTTCAGGTGCATATCCGCCGTGTTCCCGGCAAGAAATTCATAATAAGCCTGGGCACCGATCATGGCACCGTTGTCCCCGCAAAGTGACAGCGGCGGCATGTAAACCTCCGCACCCAACCCCTTGGCCGCCGCCAACAAATCCGCCCGAATCCGGGAATTGGCGGCTACGCCTCCGGCTACGGCAATTTTCCGGTAGCCAGTTTCCTTCAAAGCCATCACCGCCCGTGGCACCAGGGTATCCGACACCGCTGCCGAAAAAGCGGCGCAGAGACTGGGAATGTCCAACTCCTCCCCTACCTGCTCGGCATGATGAATCAGATTCAGCGCGGCGGTTTTCAGGCCGGAAAAGCTCATATTGTAGGGGTTTTCTCCGGGTTTGCTTCGAGGCAGGGTGTACTTACGCTCATCGCCCAGCTTTGCCGCCTTGTCCAAAGCCGCCCCGCCGGGGTACGGCATTCCCAGCACCCGGGCTACCTTGTCAAAGCACTCCCCGGCCGCGTCATCCAGGGTAGTGCCCAGAATGCGCATATCCGTGTAGTCCCTGACTTCCACGAACATAGTGTGTCCGCCGGAAACCACCAGGCACAGAAAGGGCGGCTCCAGCTCCGGGTAAGCCAGGTAGTTCGCCGCAATGTGACCCCGGATGTGGTGCACCGGGATCAATGGCTTATTCAGTGCCAGTGCAGCGGCCTTGGCAAAATTCACCCCCACCAGCACCGCGCCGATGAGGCCGGGTGCGTAGGTTACGGCCACGGCATCGATCTCCTGCCGGGAAAGGCCGGTGTTCACCAACGCCTGATCGGCAAGGCCGTAAATGGCCTCAATATGCTTCCGGGAGGCAATTTCCGGAACCACCCCACCGTAAATCCGATGCAGATCCACCTGGGAGGCAATGCAGTCCGTCAGAATTTCCCGGCCGTCCCGGACAATGGCTACGGCGGTTTCGTCGCAGGAGGATTCTACCGCGAGAATGTTCAATTTTCCCACTCCTTTCCCAGAATCAGTGCGTCTTCCTTAGGGTTGTGATAGTAGTTTTTTCGCAGGCCCAATTGCTGAAAGCCCATGCGCGCGTAAAGTGCCTGGGCGTTTTCGTTGCTCACCCGAACCTCTAATCGGAGACACCGGCTGCCCATCTTTGAAAGCTCGGCAATCAGCGTCTCAATCAAAGCCCGGGCAACGCCCTGTCGGCGGAACCCCGGATCAACGGCCACATTCATCATGTCGCTTTCGTCCAGCACCGTCTGACTGCCCACATAGCCGAAGACCTGATCGTTCTCTTCGGCAACCAGCCATAACGACAAGGGATTTTCAAGCTCGGAGGCAATGCTTTTTTCGCTCCAGGGGTCTGAAAAGCACTGCGCTTCCAAGTGCGCAATCTGAGACACATGATCTTTGTTCATTTGAATGATTCTCATTTTGCGTCGTACCAGCTCTTTCCGAAATGAGCCTCGGCGGTCAGGGGTACCTTGAGTTCGGCGACCCCCTCCATTTCCCGGCTGACCAATTTTGCGACATCTTCTGCCATTTCCTCCGGGCATTCCACAATCAGCTCATCGTGAACCTGCAAAAGAAGTTTCGCCTGGGGATAGCGTTCCGCCAAGGCGTTTTCCACCCGGATCATAGCCAGCTTGATGATATCCGCCGCCGTGCCCTGAATGGGCGTGTTCAGGGCGATTCTCTCCGCGCCGCTGCGGATGTTGTAATTGCTGCTGGAAAGCTCCGGAATATACCGGCGGCGGCCGTACAAAGTTGTGGTGTAGCCGTCACGCTTGGCGTTTTCCACCACCTGCTTCATATAGTCCCGGACGCCGTGATAATTGGACAGGTAATTGTCAATATAGGCTCTGGCCTCGTACCGACTTACCCCGATGTCCTCCGCAAGAGAGAACTCGCTGATGCCGTAGACAATGCCGAAGTTTACCGCTTTGGCGTGTCTGCGCTGCAAGGCAGTCACTTCCTCCACCGGCACGCCGAAGACCTGGGAGGCGGTGGCGGTATGAATGTCCACATGGTCGCAGAAGGCCTTCTGCATGGCCTTGTCGTCTGCGATATGCGCCAGCACCCGCAGCTCAATCTGGCTGTAATCCGCGTCCACCAGCACACAGCCTTCTTTCGGCACGAACATTTTCCGAATTTCCGCACCCAGGTCGGTGCGGACGGGGATGTTCTGCAAATTCGGCTCCGTAGAGGACAGCCGACCGGTGGCAGTGACCAGATTCTGGAAGGTGGTGTGCACCCGCCCATCGTCCCGGATTTCTTTCAGCAGGCCGTCGGCGTAGGTGGATTTCAGCTTAGTCAGCATCCGGTAGTCCATGATGGCCGGGACGATGGGATGCTTGTCTTTCAGCTTTTCCAGCACCTCCGCATTGGTGGAATAGCCCTTGCGGGTCTTTTTCATGGGGGGCAGCCCCAGCTTTTCAAAGAGTACGTCTCCCAGCTGCTTGGGAGAATTGATGTTGAATTCCCCCTGGGAATAGGAAAAAATCAAAGTCTCGCAGTCGGAAATCCGCCGGGAGAGCATATCCCCAAAGGCTTCCAGCTGGACCCGGTCAATGAGAATCCCCCGGCATTCCATGTTGTAGAGCACCCGGCACAAGGGCAGCTCGATTTCCTGATAGAGCCTATCCATGCCGGTTTTTTCCAATTCCGCAGTCAGAAGAGGCCGCAGGTGCCACAGAGCCTCGGCACAGGCGGCCACATCCTCGTCCTCCACGGTTTTTCCCAGGAAGGTAGTGGCAAGCTTTGACACCGGGTAATCCGACTGAGAGGGGTTCAGATCATAGGCCGCCAGCTTCGTATCAAAGACACACTTACCATAGCCGATTCCCCGATCATCCAGCTGATGGAAAACCTCCTTGCAGTCGTGGAGAATCAGCTCCTTACCCGCCAGAGAAAGGCTCTGCATGGCTGCCTCCATAGGCGTCAGGGCGCACACGCCCCCCTCCCAGGCAATGCCCAAGCTGCCGTCTCCGCCCAGGTACAGGGCGCAGGTTTTCACATCCTGCGGCAGTGTCTCCACTTTCGGCAAAGCCTCCACCTTGGGGCTGTCTGTCTTGGGCGCAGCCTGTGCCGCCCCCCGAAGGCCGTACTTATCGATGAGTCGGACAAATTCCAGTTTTTGGAACAGCTGATACAGCTCCGGCTTGTTATAGGGCTGAACAATGGCATCTTTCGGCTGGAACTCGATGGGAGCCTCCGGCCGGATGGTGGCCAAATCATAGGATAGATAAGCCTGCTCTTTGTCCTTTTCCAGCTTTTCCCGAAGCTTTGGCCGGATGGAAGCATCCTCCAGATTGGCATAAACTCCGTCCAGGGAACCAAATTTTGCCAGAAGCTCCTTGGCGGTTTTCGGACCCACGCCGCCAACGCCGGGAATGTTGTCCGAGGAATCCCCCATCAGAGCCTTCAGGTCGATGAGCGTTTTCGGCTCAAAGCCGTATTCCTCCCGGAATGCCTCTTGCGTATACAGGGTTGTGGTGGTCTGACCGGGCTTGGAAATCACCAGCTTCACATGGACATTTTCGTCGATGAGCTGCAAGGAATCCCGATCGCCCGTGACAATGACGCACTCCCAGCTGTTATTCGAGCAGATTTTTGCCACCGTGCCGATGACATCATCCGCCTCCCAACCCTGACATTCATAGATGGGAATGTTCATAGCCCGGAGCACGTCCTTCATCACCGGCATCTGCTGAGCCAGCTCTTCGGGCATTCCGTGGCGGGTGGCCTTGTAGCCATCGTATTTCAGGTGCCGGAAGGTGGGGCCGTGGAGGTCAAAGGCCACGGCAACGGCCTCTGGCTGCTCCTCCTTCTCCATCCGTTCCAGAATATTCAGAAAGCCGTAGATGGCGTGGGTGTAAAGCCCCTCCCGGTTGGTCAGGGGCTTGACACCGAAATAGGCACGGTTAATGACGCTGTTGCCGTCCAGGATCAGCAGCTTCATACTTTTCTCCACTTGGCGCCCTGGGGGGTGTCGATGATCTCAATACCCTTTGCCTTCAGCTCGTCCCGGATCCGGTCGGCTTCGGCGAAGTTCTTTTCCTTTTTCGCGGCGGTACGGGCGGCGACCAGAGCGTCGATTTCCGGATCGGCGGAAGCGGCCTCTTCCTCAGTCTTTTTCTGGTTGTACTTTTCCGCGGCGGCCAGCAGATTCAGGGACAGCACCTGGTCAAAGTCCGCAATCAGCGCCAGCTTGGTGGCATCATTGCACTTAGCCTTCAGCACATCGTACAGGGCAGTCACAGCCACGGAGGTGTTCAGATCGCCGTTCAGGGCGTTCACAAACCGCTCCTTCAGCTTGTCAAAGGCCTCCCGGTCAATGTCCTCACCGGGCTTCAAGGCAGCGATTTTGGCAATCAGCTTGTCATAGGCGGCCACGGCATTGTCCAGATTCTCCCAGGAGAACACCAGATTCCGGCGATAGTGGCTTTGCAGGCAGAACAGCCGGTAAGCCATGGGGTCATAGCCCTTCTGTTCCAGCAGGGACACAGTCAGGAACTCGCCCTTGGACTTGGACATTTTGCCGTTATCCGTATTCAGGTGGTGGACATGGAACCAGTAGTTGCACCACTTGTGACCCAGGTAGCTTTCGGACTGGGCAATTTCGTTGGTGTGGTGAGGGAAAGCATTGTCAATGCCGCCGCAGTGGATGTCCAGATCGTCCCCCAGATGCTTCATGGAAATGCAGGAGCACTCAATGTGCCAGCCGGGATAGCCCACGCCCCAGGGAGAATCCCATTTGAGGGCCTGATCCTCAAACTTGGACTTGGTAAACCAGAGGACAAAGTCGTTCTTGTTCTTCTTGTTTTCGTCCTCTTCCACGCCCTCCCGGACGCCCACGGCCAGATCTTCCTCGTCATGGTCATTGAAGACATAGTACTGTTTCAGCTTGGAGGTATCGAAATACACGTTGCCCCCGGCAAGATAGGCATAGCCCTTGTCCAGCAGCGTCTCGATCATGTGGATATACTCGGGAATGCAGTTCGTGGCAGGCTCCACCACATCCGGACGCTTGATGTTCAGCTTGTCGCAGTCGGCAAAGAAGGCATCGGTGTAGTACTTGGCAATTTCCATGACGGTCTTGTGCTCCCGCTTGGCGCCCTTGACCATCTTGTCCTCGCCGGTGTCCGCGTCGGAGGCCAGATGACCCACGTCCGTGATGTTCATGACCCGCTTGACAGGATATCCCAGATAGCGCAGGGACTTTTCCAGCACATCCTCCATAATATAGGTGCGCAGATTGCCGATGTGGGCAAAATGGTAAACCGTGGGGCCGCAGGTGTACATCTTCACCAGCTCCGGATTGTTGGGAACAAACAGTTCCTTCTTGTGGGTCAAAGAGTTGTATAAATACATAGAACTTTCCTCCTAAAATAATACAAAATAAAAACGCCCCTCGTACTGAAATTAAGTACAAGAGGCGGCAATTTACCGCGGTTCCACTCTCATTTTTCACTCGTTTGGCGCATTTTTCGCTCCCGGACGCACTTCCCGGTTGATCTCGCCGCCGGGGCTTTCAGCCCGTGACCCCGACTCTCTGAGGAAGATGCTTCCGGTACTCTTTCCGTTCACCGCGATATTTAACTATGCCACATTTTACCACCCAAAAGCGTATTTTGTCAAGGGTAACCTTCGGGATTTCCACAATCTTCCTTGGAAAATTCTTAAGATATTCTTACACTATTGACAAAAGGCCTGTAGGTTCGCTATAATAGTGTCGAGAAATGAGACGAAAGTGAGGTAACGCCATGAATTTCTCCAATCAATACAGCCTCAGAAAACCGCTGAGTCTGATTCTCGCCACTGCTATCACAGCCACTCTGTTTACCGGCTGTATGAAAAAGGATCCCGCACCCCCTGAGGAAACCACCTCCGGCGTGCCGGGTCTGAACCTGTCGGAGCCCACCGCGCCTTCGGAGACCACCCCCGAGACCACCGCTCCGGCAGTTGTCGTCAATGAAAATACCGCGACGGTCACCAGCCAGATGAATATCCGCAGCTCACCCAGCACCGAGGCCACCGTGGTCGGCACTCTGAATGCCGGTGATAAGGTGGAGATCAGTCGCCGGGAGGAAGTCACCGGTATCAACTGGGCTTACATCATCTCCCCCGAGGCCGGCTGGATCGTCATGGACTATGTGGAAATGGACATTCCCAGCCAGGCACCCGTCGGCGGCGATACCAGCACCCCCGGTGCTACCGCCCCCTCCACTGCCGGCTCCGGCACTACCACCACCGGCTCCGGCACTACCACCACCGGTACCGCTTCCGGTACGGAGGAACTGAACATCAAGGGCGTTGTCACCGTCAACAACCTCAATGTCCGCAGTGAAGCCAGCCAGGACGGCAAGATTCAGGGCTCCTACAACAAGGGTGACATTGTCACGATCCTGGAAACCAAGAACGGCTGGGGCCGCACCAACAAGGGCTGGGTGAAGATGGAGTACGTCAACACCAGCGGCACCACGACCAACACTCCCACCACCAATAACAGCAATACCACCACTACCGGCAATGTGTCCGGCAACGGCAGCACCACCGTCCAGTTCCGTGGCATTGTCACCGCCAAGGAGCTGAACATCCGTGCCTCCGCCGATCAAAGCGCCGACCGGGTTGGCAGCTACACCTACGGCAATCGGGTAGAGATTCTGGAAAAGAGCGGCACCTGGGGTCGTACCAGCAAGGGCTGGATCAGCCTGAACTACGTCTATCAGGACGGAACCAACGGCACCAACACCGCTAAGGGCACCATTACCGCCGGCGGCGGCCTGAATATCCGCAGCGGCCCGGGCACCGGCTACAAGTCTGTAGGCTCCTATGCCGAAGGCGACAGCGTGGCCATTCTGGAACAGTTCACCTATGACGGCGTCACCTGGGGCTGCACCAACAAGGGCTGGATCAGCATGAAGTTTGTGGATACCGGCAGTTCTTCCAGCAATAACAACAGCTCTTCCGGCAGCAGCGATTCCTCCAATAATCAGCACGGTACCGTCACTGCCGAGGGCGGCCTGCGGATCCGGAAGTCCGCCGGCAACGGCGAGGTCGTAGGCTCTTTGAAGCATGGCGACCGGGTAACGATCCTGTCCACCACCAACGTAGACGGCACCACCTGGGGCGAGATCAGCACCGGCTGGATTTCCCTGGACTACGTTTCCCTGGACGATTAAGCTAAAAGCAAAAGCATCGGGGCTTCCCAATGGGAGGCCCCGATTTATTCTACCTAAGGATTCTCATCATATCCGAGTACTTCCAGAAAATCGCCCATAGCAACCTAAAATATTCCGACGCAGTTCCGGCGGTGCGGCCAGGGGATTCTTAAGGGGGCGGCTTTTCGGCAGCGCCCCTTAAGCCGGCTTCTTCTCAATTTTCTTGCCGGGACAAGAAAATTGCCTCCGGAGGAACCAGAGCCGAAGGATTCCGGGAGGCCAATGGCAATGGGGGCATTGCTTCCTTTAAGCATTTTTCCCAAACTTTACAAAAGAGTGCTATTGCTTTTTGCAGGGAAGGGGTATCCTAAAGCGGTATGAAAAGGAGATGGAGAAAGAAACATGACATTTGAAGAAGTCCGCCGGGATCCGGCGGTTCGGGTATATATCACCCAGGCCGATGCCTCCATGCAGGCTCTGGGCTTTACGGAGCACAGCTTTGCCCATGTTTCCCGGGTCTCTCAGGTGGCGGGGGACATTCTCAAAACCCTTGGCTATCCCGAGCGGACGGTGGAGCTTGCCAGAATTGCCGGGTATCTGCATGACATCGGCAATATTGTCAATCGGGTGGATCACAGCCAGAGCGGCGCGGTAATGGCTTTCCGAATTTTGGACAGAATGAATTTCCCACCGGAGGAGATCGCCACCATCGTCACTGCCATCGGCAACCACGATGAGGGCAACGGCACCCCGGTAAACGCCGTGGCGGCTGCCCTGTTTCTGGCGGATAAGTCCGATGTCCGCCGATCCCGTGTGCGGAAAACCGCGGATATTTCCCAGGATATCCATGACCGGGTAAACTACTCCGTTACCAAATCCGAGCTGAGCGTGGATTTGGAAAGCCATACCGTGACATTGGAGCTGGTGGTGGATACCACCGTCAGTTCGGTGATGGAATACTTTGAGATTTTCATGAAGCGAATGGTGCTGTGCCGGAAGGCGGCGGAGCGATTGGGCTTACAGTTCCAATTGACAATTAACGGACAACCTCTTATTTGAGGGAATACAGATGCCCCCTTGCTGCATAGAGTTGCGGCAAGGGGGCGTTTTCTTTGGTTGGAGATTACGATGTGTACTTTGGCCATCGGCAGTCCGGCCGGGTGCAGGTGCAGCGGCAGGGGCTTTACTACCGGTTCCAGTGCCGGTGTCGGCTGACCGGAGACGTGGTGTGCCGTCTGTACGTCCTCTGCGGCGGCAGGCGGGAGAATCTGGGGGTGGTGGTTCCCATGGACGGGGGCTTCGGGCTGGATACCCGGGTGCCCGTCAAGCACTTTCTGGAAGGACAGCCGGAATTTTCCCTGGAGCCTCGACAGGAAACGGACGGGGGAACCTTTGCGCCCATTGTCCCGGAGGAGCCTTTTTCCTACATAGAGCGGCTGAAAACCGGTTTTTTAGTCCGAAAATACGGCGAAATCGGAGTGTTATTTCCGGATACTCAGAGCGACAGCTCCAATCCCACCGGGCAGTGGTCAGAACCGAAAATGTCGGAATAAATGGGTGCGGCCTGGATTTTGTCCGCAATCCGGTTGGAGACCAGGAAGTAGTCAATGCGCCAGCCGGCGTTGTTCTTTCTTGCCTGGAAGCGATAGCTCCACCAGCTGTAAATGCCGGTTGCATCGGGGTTCAGATATCGGAAGGTGTCCGTAAAGCCTGCATCCAGCAGCCGGGTGAAGCTTTCCCGTTCCTCGTCGGAAAAACCGGCGTTTCCCCGGTTGGGGCCGGGGTTTTTCAAATCGATCTCCTGATGGGCAACGTTCAGGTCCCCACAGGCGATGACGGGCTTCCGGATGTCCAGTTCCCGCAGATAGTTCCGGAAAGCTTCGTCCCATTTCAGTCGGTGGTCGATTCGGGCCAGACCCTGTTGGGCGTTGGGGGTGTAGCAGGTGACGAGAAAAAAGTCCGGGTATTCCAGGGTGATGAGCCGACCTTCCGTGTCCAATTCCGGCACACCTACACCGTACCGAACGGAAAGAGGCTGGGCCTTGGCAAAAATGGCGGTGCCGGAATAACCCTTTTTCTCGGCATAGTTCCAGAAGTCCATGTAGCCCGGCAGAGGATGGTCGATCTGTCCCGGCTGAAGCTTGGTCTCCTGCAAACAGAGAAAGTCCGGATCCAGGGCATTCACGGCTTCGGCAAAGCCTTTGCCCACGCAGGCACGAAGGCCGTTTACATTCCAGGAAATGAATTTCATGATTTGTCCTCCTGCGGCTGGATAGTATCTTTAAGAATCAGGCTGTCCCGGCGGATGGTGGTGTTCCGGCTGCCGCTGACCACGGTGATCTCTTTCACCGGCAGCAGTTCCATGCAGGTCATGGACAGGCAGGCGCAGGCCAGGGAAAACCGGCTGTCGCTCAAGGCTTCCGAGGTGTCTGAAATGCCGATGGTCACCGCATCCTCCGTCTGCTCCAGCTGATAGAGCGTGGTGCCACGGGGCAGGGGAGAGGTCAGCTCCTTGTCCGCCGGTCCCATCAGATAGAAGGCCAGCAGGTAGCGCAGATTGTCCCGGTGGCCGGAGCCTTCCCGGATTTCCCCGGCGATCTCCGGCCCCAGCCCCCGGCTGGGATTCTCCCGGAGATAGTAGAAGGTCACAGGTTCCTTGACCCGCTCGGCGCAGCCGGGCAGCAGACAGATCAGCGTGGCAGCGGTGAGAATCAGGCAAAGCAATCGTTTCATTCCGCATCCACCTCCGCGTCAAAGGCCGGGAAGATCACCCGGAAGGTGGTTCCCTTTCCGGGCTCGCTTTCCAGGGTGATTTCCCCTCGATTCCGGTGCACAATGCCCCGGACAATGGCAAGACCCAGTCCGCTGCCGCCGGTTTGGCGGGAGCGGGCTTTGTCTACCCGGTAGAATCGCTCAAACACATGGTCGATGGCATCGGCGGGAATGCCCATGCCCGTATCGCTGACCTCCAGCACCACATTGTCCTCCTGGCGGTGGAGAGTAACGGTGAGACTGCCTCCGGGCTGATTGTACTTAATGCCGTTTTCCATCAGATTGAAGACGATCTGGTAAAGATCATCCTCCAGAATCAGAATGGTGCTGTCCTGCTCCAGCTCCAGATGGATGGCGACCCCTGCCTTCTGGGCATTGCTTTTCAGCATCCGGGCCACCCGCCGGACGGTGGGGGCCAGATAGATAATCTCCAAATCCTGATTGGTTGCGCCCTCCGAGCGGGTCAGCGTCAGCAGCTTTTCCGTCATTCGGTTCAGACGCTCGGCTTCGTTGCCGATGTCACCTACGAATTCCCGGGTGGTCTCCAAATCCATGTCGTACTGCAAAATGGAGTCCGTCAGCAGCTTAATGGAGGCCAAGGGGGTTTTCAGTTCGTGAGAAGCATCGGAGACGAACCGACTGCGCTTTTGCTCGGAATTCTGGAGCTTTTCCGTCAGCTCGTTGAATTCGTTTCCCAAGATGGTCAGTTCGTCGTTGCCGCCAAGGTTCACCTTGCGGGAGTAGTCGCCCTCCCGGATGATCCGCATGGAGGCCATGATCCGGTTCAGCCGTCGGGAGTAGGTGTTGGCAAAGGCCACGGAGAACAGCAGCACCACCGCCTCCAGCAGGAAGGTGATAAAGAAGATCGTCCGCTGGAGGGACTGGATGAGTTTCCCCTGGGTGGTGTCGAAATCCGTCATGTATACGCAGCCCACAATGGTGCCGTAGTAGAACACCGGAGTGGCGGCCCGGCAGTCGATGGTTCCGCTGCGATACTTCCAGGAGCATACGTCGTTGCCCTCCAGGGCGGTGAGAATCTCCGGAAGCAGGGCATAGGAGCCCACCTGAGCCCCGCTGCTGTCGTAGAGGGTGCAGCCGGCCTGATCTGTGACCAGGAGCCGGGAGGCTTTCAGGCTTTCGATCTGCCCGATGACGGCGGAAACCGTGGAGCTGTTCATCACTTCCAATGTGGAAACCTCGTCGGAGGCCAGCAGACATTTTTCAATCATGCTGGACTTTTTGCTCTCATAGAACAGATTCTGGCAGGCAATGGAGCAGTAGATATTCAGAATCAGCAGCACCACCAGGGTGATGACCACATAGGTCATGGCGTAGCGGTACTGGGATTTTCGGAAGCCGCGAATGGCGGTACTGTTATTTTCGGAAGTAATAGCCAACGCCCCATTTCGTCAGAATATATTTGGGCTCCGCGGGATTTTCCTCCAGCTTTTCCCGAAGCCGGCGGATGTGCACATCCACTGTCCGGATGTCACTGCGGTATTCATAGGCCCAGATGGTGTCCAGCAGTGCCTCCCGGGAGTAGACCCGGTTGGGGTTGCGCATCAAAAATTCGATGACATCGAATTCCTTGGCGGTCAGGTCGGCCAGCTCCCCGCCCCGGTAGGCGTTCCGGGCATCCAAGTCCAGGGTGATGCTGCCGATGGTCAGGGTGTTCCCCGGGGCCTTTTTTTCTGCCGAGCCTGCCCGGCGGAGCAGTGCCCGGATCCGGGCCTTCAGTTCCAGAATGTTGAAGGGCTTGGTCAGGTAGTCGTCGGCCCCATGCTCAAAGCCCATGAGCTTGTCCATGTCGTCGGTTTTTGCCGTGAGCATGATGATGGGAATGTCCGAGAATTCCCGGATTTTCGTGCAGGCGGTGAGCCCGTCCATATTGGGCATCATCACGTCCAGCACCACAAGATCGGGGCTTTGCTCCCGGACGGCCTGGACGGCTTCCAGCCCGTCGCTGCCGGTGATGACCTCATAGCCCTCGTTTTGAAGATTGAAGCGAATGCCCTTGACCAGCAGAGCCTCGTCGTCTACAACCAGAATTTTCATCTTATCCTCCTACTGTGATCAGTTCCAGAATGGCCTCCGCCTTCTTTTCGCCGATGCCTTCCACTTTCGTAATCTCCTCAATGGCCCGGAAGGAGCCGTTTTGCCGCCGGTAGGCGACGATCCGCTCTGCCAGCACCCGGCCGATGCCCGGCAGGGCGGTGAGGGTATCCACATCCGCGGTGTTGATGTTCACGGGAAAAGAGACCGTCTCCTCCGGTACCGTTTCTGCCGCAGCGGTGGCGGCAGTGGTGGGGGCGGTTTGCATCTGCGGGGAAACCGCCAGAGTGACGGTGCCGGAGCCGGTATTGCGCCCAACAAACAGCCCCAGGGTAAAGCCCACAAACAGGACTGTGACCACCGCCAGCAGGACGGAAACCTTATTTTTCATGGGGAACAACCCTCCCGCATTGACTAGATTCCAAAAAGCTGTTATAATATGCACATATTATACACGATTTTTTTTCGCCGGACAAGTCCGGTGATGGCTTCTTGAGGGATAATTATGAAAAAATTCAGATGTCTTGCCCTGCTGCTGTCCTGCCTGTTGGCGGTGCAGTGCTTTTTCCTTCCTGCCTCGGCTCAGATGGAGACCACCGAGACCCTGGAAACCCTGCCCACGGAGTCGGCAGATATGACCGCCCAGACCGCGGACATCCCCTTCGGCCAGGTGTGTATTCAGAAGGGCTGCCGCACCATCAACAGCATGTCTCCTCTGGCAGGCAGTGAGCGGAAGCTGGATACCGCCCTGTCCGCGTTTCTCTATGAGACCACCACCGACACGGTGGTCTATGCCTACAACCCGGATATGAAGGTGCACCCCGGTACCCTGGCCAAGATCGTCATGGCCCTGATCGTCATCGAAAACTGCAATATGGACGATGTGGTCACGGTCACGGAAGGTATTCAGTCCTATGTGCCCATGGGCGTTAACAAGGTTCAGTCGGAAAGCCTGAAAAGTAACGAGCAGCTGAAGGTCAAGGATTTGCTGTACGCCCTGCTTCTGATCAACGCCAACGATGCCGCCGTGGCTTTGGCGCACCACGTTTCCGGCACCACCGATGCCTTCCTGGAGCTGATGAACGCCCGGGTCAAGCAGATGGGCTGTGCCAATACCCAGTTCGGCAACGTCTCCGGTCTGTACACCGCGGAATCTTCCAGCACCGCCCGGGATATGGCCATCATCGTCAAGACCGCCATCCAGAACGAGAATTTCAAGGAAATTTTCGGGGCCAAGAGCTATACCATCCCCGATACCAACTTGGTTCAGGGTCGTAAGGAATTCAAGACCCAGAACTATATGATCGACGACAGCACCTTGCAGGATTTCTATGACGACCGGGTTACCGGCGGCTTTGCCTCCTATTATGAGTCCTACGGCGCCTCCATCGTCTGTACTGCGGAATCCAAGAACATGAACTATATTGCCGTCATTCTGGGAGCCACCCGTACCTTTGCCGAGAATGGCTGGCAGCCGAAAGTCTACGGTAACTTCAACGAAATGTCCGATTTGCTGGACTATGCCTTCAGCTCCTTCAAGGTCAACCGGATTATCTACGACGGCATGGCGCTCAGCTCCTTCAAGGTCAACGGCGGCGAGTGCAACGTGGTGGGCGAGGCCAAGGTGAACGTGGACAGCGTGGTGCCGGAAAAGGCCCAGATGAAGAATATTCAGATGAACTATACCGCCGTAGGCGGCGGCCTGTCCGCTCCCATCCAGAAGGATCAGCTCATTGCCACTCTGGAGGTGGTGTACCGGAACTCGGTGCTCACCGAGGTGGAGGTTTACGCCATGTGCGATGTGAAGCCCGCCGATCAGACCGGGGTTGTCATCCACTCGGTGGTTAAGCGGAGTTCCGGCGGAGGTTCAGGCTTCCTGTCCGTGGTGGGCACCATTTGCGTCATTGTTCTGGGTGCGGCCATTGCGTATCTGGCCTTTAACGCCTATATGCGCACCCGAATCCGAGCCCGGCGGCGGAAACGCCGTGCCCAGCGCAGGAGGAACGGCTGATGTTAAACTGGGAACAGCTGAAGGCGCAGTGCGATGCCTGTACCCGGTGCGGCCTGTGCGAGACCCGGCACAACGTGGTGTTCGGGGCAGGGAACCGGCAGGCGGACATCCTGTTCGTAGGGGAGGGGCCTGGGGAGCAGGAGGATTTGCAGGGAGAACCTTTCGTAGGCCCGGCGGGAAAGCTATTGGATGATATGCTGTCCATTATTGACCTGTACCGGCAGGAAAATTGCTATATCTGCAACATTGTCAAGTGCCGTCCGCCCCGCAACCGGGATCCTCTGGAAACGGAGCAGGACGCCTGCATCGGCTTTTTGCGCAATCAGGTGGCGCTGGTCAGACCTCAGATCATAGTCTGCCTGGGTCGGATTGCCGCCAAGCGGCTCATTGACCCGGAGTACCGGATTACCCGGCAGCATGGCCAGTGGGTGCGCAAGGGGGATTTCTGGATGACGGCCATTTATCATCCTTCCGCCCTCCTGCGGGATGTGACCAAGCGGCCGGAGACCTTCGAGGATTTGCTGTCCATCCGGGCGAAAATCCAGGAACTAGGTCTTTGCGGCACGAAGACGGACTGAGTGTACTGTGCTTTCTGCTTGAATGTGCCTTGCATTCAAGCAGAAAAAGCGTTGGAAGTACCGGCATCGGAGGCAGCTTTGCCCGGGAAATGCGGAAATAACAGTTGACAATTCCGCAGTCGTCCGTTATAATAATCAGGCTTAATCGCCCTGCTAGTGTAGCACAGTCGGTAGTGCATCTCACTCGTAATGAGAAGGTCGCCTGTTCGAGTCAGGTCACTAGCTCCAGAAAAGACCCCAGAGCCGTTACGGCTCTGGGGTCTTGCTGTTTTGCGGTAGATGCAGCTGAATTCTTATCCGTGATTGCGGGAAATTGCAAACTACCATATCCATGCAGATTTGGTTCCTGTTTTACTATGAAAGCTGTGATAGCCGGGACGGATAGCTGAAACGAACGGCTTAGCTACTTTCTGGGCTCGTCAAAGCGGAGTGGGCCTTCATATACCAGCAGCTGCGTGATGCCGCTGTCGGAAAGATAGACATCCCGGAACTCATACTCAGACTGGATTTGCACTTCACTTTCAATGGTGACCTTCCACATGCCCATGGTTTTATCCTGATACACACGGATAGAGAATTGGTTTGCCAATTGCGGATATTCCTTCATGGCAAGTCTTGCGGCCTCCACCGGGCCGCTTACGGGGCTGACCTGGGTGTTGACAAAGCCCGTTTGCCGGATGTTGAAGTCGCCGCCGGTGTATTTTGCTTCCGCTTCCTGCCAGGAGAAGGTTTCTGCCACCGGATTTTCAACGGCATCTGTGATTTTCCCGCGGATTTCCTCGGCGGATTCGTCAAAGATTTCGATGGACGAAACATAGTCATTGCCGGAAATATCCTCGCTCTGATATTCCAGATACCAAAGCGCGCCGCTGGAATCAAAGCGATAGGTAAGCACCGCTCTGCATTGTATACCATCGCTTGTACCATCGCTGATCGTCCAATCCGTCGCGAAGCGTACCATTTCATCGCTGACGACGCCAACACCTTCCGGGAAGGAAATGGTGTGATTGCCACGCTCAAAGAAGATCATATTCGGATCTTCGGCAATGCTGCCCATCCAGTCCCAGCCGCCGCGCGTCGGAGACAGCGTACTGATTCCCAAGCCCAGTACCTTGCTGGTCAGCACCTCCGGGTTCTCCCGAATGTCTGCATAGCCGACACCGTCGTAACGAACGGTTGTATCGGTTCGGGGGAAAAGAGAGCGTTGGTACTCTGTCCATTGACTTTCGGGGACTTCCGGGCCACAGTAGGTGGATATACACAGGTAATCCTCGCCGTCTGCCCATATTTCCGTTTCGTCCTGACCAAGGAAAGACTTCCAATGCAGGGTTTTCCTGTTCTTCAGCTCTTCCAGCTTGGCGTAACACCGTTCCACAGCGGCTTTTGTTTCCGGTGCTGCCAAGTCAACGCTCTCAAAGATCCGGAATTCCGAGTAGAAGGGTGCCTCCTTGCTGTAGTGATCCGCGTCGTTGTAGCAATGGAAAAGCTTGCCCATGCGGTAAAGTCCCGCTTCCAATTCCCCATAAATCGGTGTCCAATCCAGATAGCCGTAGGTGGAACTGCCTTTGCCCAGACTGAAGCTCTGACCCTCCCATTTTGGGGCAGCGATCGTGGGTAACTTCTCCCAGCTTCCGTCCACATTCTTTTCCAGCCAGTACTTGTCCGTGGTGGTTATGCTGCCCTGTCCAGAATCACTTTGACCGAAATAAACATCAGAGCCTCTGGCGGACAGCCGATCGTCATCCACTCGGAAATTGACACCCCAACGATTCAGCTCCGACTGTCCTTCCAATTCGGATTCCGTTACAACGCCGTCCGCAATCGCCGCTTCCTCGTCCCGGAAGAAATCAGAAATGGTTTTTTCTTCGCCCACAAAATTGCCGATGTAGTCAAAAGACAGATGGATGATTGCGGTATTTTCATAATTTGGCTGCTCGATTTGCAGAGAAGACAAATTCCCCTCCTGATCGTAGAAGGCGGATATGGTTTCCGTGTGGACAGCTTTGTCTTCACTTTCCCATGTGCTTGTGAATACCAGCTTTCTGCCGCTGTCTACCGGCGTGTCGCTGACGAATTGCGCTGTATCGGCAGACCATCGAAGCAGATTGAGCCAGGTATCCAACCGGGATTCTGTCGATTCCATCTGAATCCAGCTTCCGGAATACCAGGCATAGTGCTTTCCTCCACGAATCATTTCGCCATCTGTGGGTTCGGGAGTGTTAACGTTCAGCTTCCACATGGAATCCGCACCCTGTCGAAGCAGCGTGGCATTCCAGCATACAGAGCCGTTGCTGTCGGTTCCATAGATCTCAGAATAGAGTTCCTCCCCGGTAAGCCGTGCCTCCAAGTCCTGACGGCATCGGTCAATCTCTGCCTTTTGGGCAGTCTGCTCCGGCGTCAGTCTGCCGGAAGCCGGAGGTGTCGTCAGAAGGCAGATTGTGACAAAGAAGAAGGCAAGAACCCCCAGAAGACTGAGCCAGAAGCTGGGCTTCTTATAATTCAGAATCGAAAGGATTCTTCTTTTTACACTGACCTCGCCGAAGGCAACCGGACAGGCAGCGAAGTGGGCGCTACGGCTGGAACAGCGAAGGAGCGCGGCGGAGTACGCTTTCCGTTCATCCAGCTCCATAAAGCGAATGACACGCTCATCGCAGGCCATTTCAATGTCCTTGCACAGTAAGATGTACGCAATCCAGACCAGAGGATTGAACCAGTGCAGGGCAAGCGCCAAAAATCCGATCATCTTAATCCAGTGGTCGCCCTTATCCAGATGGGTGCGCTCATGGGCCAGGATATTGCGGCGGCTTTGGCCGTCCAATCCGGTGGGAATGTAAATTTTCGGTTTCATAAATCCAAGAATAAAGGCGGTTTCAATTCTGTCACATTCCCAACCGCCCCGAATTTTGACGGCTTCCCGCACCTGATTCTTTAATTTCAGATAGGAGATCAGACTGTAGATGCCGAAGCACAGGGCAACCATTGCCCAAACCAAGGAAATATATCCCGCCCATTTCTGGACAGAGACATTGGCGGGCGTAAAATGGAATTGCGGCTGTAAGCTCAGGTCGCTGCGAATTTCGATTGGCAGCAGCAGCCGGATGCCCGCCAGCAGCCACAGCAGACAAATGAACTTTTTCGGCGTTTTCCACAGCAGGAAGCGAAGAAGAATGACTGCCAGAATGACAACACTTCCGTGAAGACTGGCGATAAGCAGATTCTGTAAAAACTGTGCCATACTCATTCCTCCTGGAAGTTGTCGATCAAAGCTTGCAGCTGCGCAACTTCCTGACGGGACAGCTTCCGGGACTTGGAGAAGGCGGCAATGAAGGCAGGTATGGAGCCTTCAAAGGTTTCCTCCACCATTTCCTCCAGCCGGGCTTTTTGGGCTTCCTCCTTGGAAATCAGGGAGGAGACAATGGTGTTTTCGTTTTTCAGCACCCCCCGCTCACACAGCCGCCGGATCACGGTGTAGGTGGTGGCCTTGCTCCAGCCTAAGTGTTCTCGGGCAAGCTGCACCAGCGTGCCGGAGGGGATGGGTTCGTGCTCCCAGAGAATCAGGCAGAACCGGTATTCGCTTTCAAAAATCTTCGGGGTATCCATGGGTGACGCTCCTTTCGGTTTAATGTATTAAATCTGCTGTGGTTAGTTTAATACATTAAACCTTCCTTGTCAACTAGGGAAGCGGCTTTCCGCACAAAAAAAGTGTCCAAAAATTCCGAAGAATTTTTGGACACTTGTATGAAATTCCGAAGAATTCGGGGCCTGTTATCTCTTGGAGAACTGGGGAGCCCGACGGGCGGCCTTCAAGCCGTACTTCTTTCTTTCCTTCATTCTGGGGTCGCGGGTCATGAAGCCGGCGGCCTTCAGAGAAGCCCGGTACTCGGGGTTCAGGGTGACCAGGGCACGGGAGATGCCGTGACGGATGGCGCCGGCCTGACCGGAAACGCCGCCGCCGGCAACGGTGACAACCACGTCAACCTTGCCCAGCAGATCGGTGGTGACCAGAGGCTGACGGACAACCAGCTTCAGGGTCTCCAGACCAAAATAGTCGTCGATATCACGACCGTTGACAATGACGGAACCGGTGCCGTTCTCGTAGACGCGAACGCGGGCAACGCTGGACTTACGACGGCCGGTGCCGTAAAAATACTTCTTCTTGCTCTCGTACATTCTAAGTTACCTCCAAATTAGTCCAGGTTCCAAACTTCGGGCTTCTGGGCGGCGTGGGGATGCTCGGCACCCTTGTACAGGTGCAGGCGGGTCAGCGCGCTCTTGCCCAGGGTGTTCTTGGGCAGCATACCCTTGACGGCCAGCTCCATGGCGTAGTCGCTGCGCTGCTCCATCATGTCACGGGCCTTGGTCTCCTTCAGACCGCCGATCCAGCCGGACACACGATAGTACTTCTTGTGCTCCAGCTTCTTGCCGGTGAGAACAGCCTTGTCGGTGTTGATGATGATGACGTTGTCGCCGCAGTCAACATTGGGGGTGAAGTCAGACTTGTGCTTACCGCGCAGCAGGTTTGCGGCGGTGACGGCAGTACGACCCAGAGGCTTGCCGGCAGCGTCGATCACATACCACTTGCGGTCCAGGGTCTCCTTCTTCAGCAGAGTAGTGGACATTATGATTTCCTCCAATTGGATAAATTATTTTGACATTTTCAGGTGTCTGGTGTACAATGACCCCCAGAACACCAGGATTTTATATCACATTGGAATTCAAATGTCAACCGCATTTTTGGGAATTTTTGCGCAGTCCGAAGAAATCTCTCGTTTTCTTCCAAATGCTCGCGAATCCTTCCAAATGCTCACTTGCTATTTTTCAGGATTTTAGGAGAGAATATCAGAATGCAGAAGCTGATGGGTCTGGTTCGCCGGTGTGTGGACGACTATAATATGATTGAAGCCGGGGACAAAATCGCGGTCGGCGTGTCCGGGGGAAAGGATTCCCTGGTGCTGCTGACCCTGCTTGCCGGACTGCGGCAGTACCATAGCCAGCCCTTCCAGTTGGAGGGAATTACCATTGATATGGGACTGGGAATGGACTACTCCGGGGTGCAGAAAATGTGCGACGAGCTGGAAGTGCCCTATACCGTGGTCAAAACGGAAATCGCCCCCATTATTTTCGACCACAGGAAGGAAAAGAATCCCTGCTCCCTGTGCTCGAAAATGCGCCGGGGGGCTTTGAACCAGACTCTTCTGGAGCGGGGGTTCAACAAGCTGGCTCTGGGGCATCACTATGACGACGCTGTGGAGACCTTCGTCATGTCGCTGCTCTTTGAGGGACGGATCAGCTGCTTCCAGCCGGTGACGCGACTCGACAGAACGGGCATTACCCAGATTCGTCCCATGCTCTACATCCACGAAAAAACCGTGGACAACTTTGCCGCCCGGCAGGGCCTTCCGGTGCTGACAAATCGGTGCCCGGTGGATAAGGTGACCAAGCGGGAAGAGGTCAAGCAGCTGATTTTCACTCTGAGTCAGACCTATCCCGACCTGAAGGAGCGTATCTTCGGAGCCATGCAGCGCTATCCGCTGCCCGAGTGGGAGCCTCACGGCCGGTATAAGAGACCGAAAGAACAGGAATAATTTTCTTTTCCTGGGGCATACTTCCTCCGTAAGGAGGCGGTAATGATGGTAAAAGGCATTTCCCGGCAGGTGATTGTGGTGCATCCGCCGGAGCAGAAGCTCTTCGAGCAGGCCATCTTCATTCTGAAGGACGGAGCCGTGGGTCAGGGAATCACCGATGAGGCGCTATTAAAGGAAGCCCAGTGCGCCATCCGCAGTCCGGAAAAATCGGCACGAAAGCGGCGGCTGTACCTTTCCGGGGCGGTGTGGGCGTTGGGCGGAGCGGCGGTCACGGGGCTTGTGTGGCTGGCCACGGTGCTTCTGTAAAAGAGGAATCAGAAGCGCGGCATCGGAAAACGCCGGTGCCGCGCTGGAAAGAGAGAAACGAATGAAAATCGGAAACATACAAGTGGATAACCCCCTGTTTCTGGCCCCCATGGCCGGGGTCACGGACTGGGCTTTCCGGACAATCTGCGCCCGGCTGGGAGCCGGGGTGACGGTGACGGAGATGGTTTCCTCCCGGGCTCTGTGCTACAAGGACGCGAAAAGCGCAAAGCTCCTCCGGAAAAACGAGGGAAGCGTCTGCGGAGCCCAGATCTTCGGCAACGACCCGGAGATTATGGCGAAAGGGGCAATTCTGGCTCTGGAAATTTCCGGCTGCGATTTTATCGACATCAACATGGGCTGCCCCATGCCGAAAATCGCCGGCTCCGGAGACGGCTGCGGCCTGATGCGCACCCCGGAGCTGGCAGCGGACATCGTTCGCTCGGTTGTCCGGGCGGTGAATGTGCCGGTGACGGTGAAATGTCGCTTAGGCTGGGACAAGGGCAGCATCAACGTGCTGGATTTTACCAAACGCATGGAGGACGCGGGGGCGGCCATGGTGGCAGTCCACGGCAGAACCCGGAGTATGCTCTATTCCGGCACCGCCGATTGGGACATGATTCATAAGGTCAAGGAGCAGCTGTCCGTTCCGGTGATTGCCAACGGGGACATTACCGACGGTCAGGCGGCGGTGCGGTGCTTGAAGCGCACGGGAGCCGACGGCCTGATGATCGGAAGAAGCACCTTCGGCGATCCTTGGATTTTCGGGGAAGTTCAGGCGGCTCTTCGTGGGGAGGCATATCCGGGAAGACCGAGTCTTGCTGACCGGGTGGCCGTGGCTCTGGAGCAGTTCCGACTGTCGGAGCAGGATCACGGGGAGCACATCGCCTGCCTGGAGGCTCGGAAGCACTTCGCCTGGTATCTGCGGGGAGTACCCCACAGCAGCTACTATAAAAATCAGATCACATCCCTGACCACCATGGAGGATATCTATCGGGTGGCCAAGGACGTGGTTCGGGATTTGTCATAATCATGTATAATATAGAAGGCCGCTTCATATCCTAAGCCGAGAGGTGAGGATATGAGGCGGTTTTTTACGGCGATTTTGCTGATTTTTGCCATGGCGGTTCCGGCGGCGGGGGAGACCGTCCGCTGGGTGGATTTTGACGTGCCCTATGAATCCCTGGAATACGCCCTGAGCCAAGACATTCTGACGGCGCAGCAGGAAAAGCACATTTCCTGGATCGACAGCCTGGCTCTGGCGGGATGCCGTACCGGAGGAAAATGCGGCCTGTCTTCGGTGAAAAAGGCGGTTTCCGAGCTGAAGGGGGACAAGTCCCCGGAAGAGCTGCTGGGAGGCAATGATCGTTACTATGACTATTATCACCAGGCCTACGAAGGGGTTCTGGGCGGTCTGGTGGGCAGCTATGCCATCGAAAAGGACGGAAAGTGGGTTCCCACCTACGGCCTGAAGGCCTTTTCGCCCATTGCCGCAGGCTATGGCTACAGTCACTATAACGATTTCGGAGTGGCCCGTTCCTTCGGCTTTCGGCGCAAGCACCTGGGAAATGACCTGATGGGCACTCTGGGAACGCCGGTGGTGGCGGTGGAGGGCGGCCTGGTGGAGGCCATGGGCTGGAACCGGTACGGGGGCTGGCGAATTGGCATCCGCTCCTTTGACAGTCGCCGCTACTATTATTATGCCCATCTGAAAAAGGACACGCCCTTTGCCCCAAATCTGCGGGAGGGGGACATTGTCCAGGCGGGAGACTTGTTGGGCTTTATGGGCAGAACCGGCTACTCCGACCGGGAAAACGTGAATAATATCGAGACGGTGCACCTGCATTTTGGTATGGAGCTGGTCTTCGACGAGAGCCGGAAGGAATGCGATTCGGAAATTTGGGTAAACGTCTATCCTCTTGTGCGGCTGCTGTCCGCCCACCGAAGCAGCCTGACCCGAACCGGGGAGGGCTGGCAGAGAGAATACCCCTACCGGGATTTGGATATTGCGGACTATCCGGGAGGATAAGGAAGTAGGATATTACGAAAATTTTTCGCAATTTTTACCCTGAAAACAGCCGATTAAGAAAAATTAAAGGGCATATTAAACGATTACGAAACGTCAAATTTGTGAGAATTGCAGAAAAACCGAAAAACCATTGAAATGGCCAAAAGATATGCTATAATGAAACAAAATGAAAATGGCTTACAATACAACCAGGGCAGCACAGGGCAGGCTTCCGCGGAGACAGCCTCCGGAGGAAAGGGCTCGTTTACTGCCGCTGGAGACAGAAGAGGTTAGATACCATGACGGAAAAGGAACTCAGACGGCTTTCCCGGGCGGATTTGCTGGAAATGCTGGTTGACCAGAGCGTGGAGCTGGAGACGGTCAAGAAAAAGCTGGCGGCGGCAGAGGAAGCTCTGGCCAGCCGGGTAATTGAAATCAATTCCGCCGGTTCCATCGCCGAGGCGGCTCTGCGGCTGAACGGGGTTTTCGAGGCCGCCCAGGCGGCCTGTGACCAGTATGTGCAGAACATCAATCTGCTGAACGAGCGCAGTGAGATGATCTGCCGCCGGATGGAGCAGGAAAGCCGGGAAAAGGCAGACAGGCTTCTGGAGGAGACCCGCCGGAAATGCCAGATCATGGAGAGTCGGACGGAGGCGCCTGTAGAGTTGCCTGAGCAAGCCCCGGCCTCCGGCGGGGCGGAGGATTTTACATTTCGTAAGTGAGGAACCTGTTTTTTATGAAGGGCAAGGTACATAAGGATGTCCCGGATGTCTCCATGCTCCGCAGGGAGCTGAAGCGGGAGCAATACAAGTTCCGTTACGCCGCGGTGCTGAAGAGCACGGTGTACACCCTGGTGGTGGTGGCGGCCTTCGCGGTGCTGGTGGCGACTCTGTGGATGCCGGTGCTGCAAATCTACGGCAACTCCATGACCCCTACCTTAAAGGAGGGGCAGATTGTGGTGTCCGTCAAGGGTTCCCACTTTGAAAAGGGCGATTTGGTGGCTTTTTACCTGGGCAATAAGCTGCTGGTCAAGCGGGTTCTTGCCGGGCCCGGCCAGACCGTGAATATTCTGGAAGACGGAACCGTGTATGTGGACGGGCAGGAGCAGATCGAGCCCTATGTCTCCGAGAAGGCATTGGGCGAGTGCGATCTGAAAATGCCCTACCAGGTGCCCGAATCCCGGTTCTTCCTCATCGGCGACCACAGGAGCACCTCGGTGGACAGCCGCAGCAGCGCGGTCGGCTGCGTGGCGGAGGAGCAGGTGGTGGGAAAAATCGTATTTTGTGTTTGGCCCTTTTCTGATTTCGGAAAAGTCAATTGATGACTGCGGGAGAGAAGACCTATGGATATCAATTTGGACAGACGTGCCGAGGGCTACAGAGCCCGGCACCGAAGAAATCGAATATGGAAAAAGCTGGTAACGGCGCTGGGCTGCCTGGTGGTTTTCTGCACCACCTACGCCCTGATTCTGCCTGCCATTACCATGGAGCGGGAGACCGTCTGCGGCCTTTCGGAGCATGTGCACACAGACAGCTGCTATAGTCGGCAGCGGGGTGCCCTGGTCTGTACCCTTGCCGAATCCGAGGGGCATACCCACACCGATGCCTGCAAGGGCACGAAGCGGGTGCTCTCCTGCACGACTCCGGAATCCGACGGCCACACCCACGGAGAGGGCTGCTATGACGCGGAGGGAGTTCTGACCTGCACCCTGCCGGAAACCCAGGGACATCACCATTCGGACAGCTGCTACCGCACGGAAGAAGCCTTCGTCTGCGGCAAGGCCGAGAGCGTCCCCCATCACCACGCCGATGAATGCTATGCCTGGGAAACCGCAGCGACCTGCGGAATCCAGGAGCACACCCACACCGACAGCTGCTACCCTGCAAAGCCTGCGGAGACCACCGGGGCTACAGAAATGCCTGCGGATTCGACTACGGACGCAACTACGGCTGCAACAGAGAATACGGAAACTACGGATGCAACGGATTTTACGGCTGCTACCGAGGAGACTACCGTACAGGAGGAAGATTCAGAGGCTCTGACTGCCAACATGCATTTTTCCTTGGCAATTGGGAGCGGAAAAGCAGGGCATCGCATCCGTATGGCGAGTATGGCCTTGTTTTCGGAAGGCCGGGCGGCGGAAAGGCTGAATGATTACATAACTGCGGTCACCGTGATGCACAGAGATCCGAATAACTCCCAGTGGATGCCGCTGAGCAGTGACGGCATCATTCCGGAAGGCGATCTGATTCGGTTTACCATTGCATATGAGCTTAAAGGACGTGCTTTGGGTGAGTCGGAGACTGATTGCACAAATCAGGTTCACTATCAGCTTCCGATGAAATCTACTCAGGCGACCAGCGGTGCGGTGCGGAATTCTCAGGGAGCACAGGTTGGTACTTATACCATCAATGAAAACGGCCTGATTACCGTTACCTTCTTTGATGAATATGTTCAGAAAAATGTAGCCGGTACCGACATCGTCGGCACGATCAGCTTTGACTCCACGGCGGAAGAGAAAAACTTCAACACGGGGGAAGACGGGAAGATCAGTCTGCGCTTTACTTCGGATCAGACCGTCAGCTTCACCATCCAGAAGACGGTTAAGGGAGATTTGACGGTTAACAAGCAGGCAGAAGCCGGCCCGGATGAAAATGGAGTAATTTCCTATAAGATTACCGTATCCAGCCAAAACGGCACAGCTGGCAATCAGGTGGATTTGTCCGATGTGATGAGCAAGATCAAGTATCATGGCGGTTTGACGGTTAAAGACGGAAATGGCAATCCGGTTCAGGTGTCGGCACCGGCGGACGGAGTAGAGTCCTTCGATTTGAAGTTGCCGGCAATGAATCCCGGAGATACCTACACCATTACCTATACGGCGAAAGCGGAAAAGCCTGCCCAAGGCTCTATTGATACCACGAACAGCGTTACGGTGGAATCCAAAGAAGCGGATGGGGATATCTTGCAGGACACCGATGTGGAGACAGTTTCGGTTGCCGGCATGACGCTGAAAAAGACCGGCACATTGAATGCTGAAAAGACGCAGATTAACTGGTCGATTACGGTGGGCGAAGCGGGAACAAACTTGTCCGGCTGGGAAATGACGGATCATCTGAACGGTCAGCTCTTGACACTCCCGGCTGGCGGCTTGACAGCGATAGCACCGAATGGGAGCACCATTCCAATTACGGAGCTGCCCTTTACCTTCCCGGACGGTACGATTGGCCCGGTGACAATTGACTATGTAACGCCTGCGGAGAGCGCGTTGGGCAGAGACGGTGCGGAAAACAAGGTGACGGTGACGCCGCCGGATAATAATCCAATTTCTTCCACAGGGTATGTGAAAATCAGCGACGAGAGCTATAATCCGCTGAAAAAGACCGGTGACAGCTTAGTCGTTGGGGAAAACGGAGAAGCGGTAATTACCTGGACGCTTCATCTGGACACGGCTCGGGGTTCCGTTGCCAATTGGGTGCTTCATGACAACCTGGATACGAGAACCGATCAGTATTTCACCCAGGAGCAGCAGGCTGCCTTTGAGGCGGCGTTTGCCAATGCCATTCGGCAGATATACGGTCTGGCGGACGATGCGGATGTGAGCGGGTATTATTCCATCCAGTGGAACAAAAACGGCGATAAGGTCTACGGAGCCAATATTACCGGTAAGCAGCCTCTGCCGATGGGAAAGCAGGTGAACATTTCCTACGAAACCACGGCACCTATTGGCGACGGTTCAACGAGAATCGAGTTTAAGAACGGAGCGAATTTCAATTATTCCTGGCAACCTGACGCAACGATTTCTTATATCCCCGGCGAAATCAAAATCGAAAAGGTCGGATTGTTTAACGGCAAGGAGGAAGCCGGAGATTCCGAGCATCCCTACATTGAATTAAAGGATGGGCTGATTGAGTGGAAGCTGAAGCTCCAGCTGCCTGAAACAGTGGACGGTGATGTGGTGATCGAGGAGATGCTTCCGGACAAGGTGTCGCTGTATGAGCTTCAGCATGGGCATGATTCTTTCGGTTTCAGCCAACCCATTAATCAGGGCAAGTCCTCGCTGGAGCGAAACGGTATTACGGCGGAAAAGCAGACAGATGGAAGCCTGATTATCCGGATTCCCCATGCGAAGGCTCAGGAACTGGCTGGACAATCGATTACCTTTACCGTATCCACAAAGCTGAATTCGCCGGATGAAGTAAGCAGCCTGGGCGGCGAAGTCAAGGTATCTCTGAGCAACAGCGTAAAGGTCAAGGTGGGGCAGGAAGAGCGCGGCTCGGACTCTCATACCCAGACCATTACCAACCAGAAACCGGCGATTACCAAATCCGGAAAACCGGATGGAACTTCCAGACTTGAATACACCCTTCGCGTCAATCAGGGCGGCGTTGACCTTCTTAAGGACAGCACTACCATGGTGGTTAAAGATCAGATGCAGTATTGGAATAGTAAGAATGATAACAACAACTTCAATGCAACGCTTCTGGTGGATGATATCCATGTCTATGCCCTGAATCCGGACGGAACTATAGGGGAGAGTGTGGATTTTACATATACCTACGACAAGAAGACCACTTATCCCTATGACAACACGAACGCCTGCACTACCTGCACGTTGCTGTTTACGGTTCCGGATAACCGGCCGCTGTACATTACTTATGTGTATCGGATTTCCGGAAAAACAAATGTCGGCACGAATTTCGTGAATAAGGCGAGCGTGGAGCAATTGACAGAAGAGGATTACGGCAGTAGTTCCGAGACGAGAAACTGGATTCAATTCACGGATTCCATGGCCAGCGCGAATGTGAACCACCTGAAGATATCGAAGGTGGACGCGGCAAACTATGAAAAGCTGCTTAAGGGCGCGAAATTCGAGCTGCGGAAGTATAATGGGTCGAATTATGTGAAGGATCGGGAGATTACCGTGGAGACGGGAAGCCTGACTCTGGACGATTTGGATTTCAACACGGCCTATTATCTGACCGAGACGGAAGCGCCCAGAGGATATCTGCTGGACACAACGCCGCACTATTTCCTGCTGTACAGTGACGCGCCGGACTGTAAGAATCCGGACGGCAGCATTAAGTTCTGTAAGCCGGATGATTTTGATCCCGGTGCCTTCACCTTTGGCGACGCGACATTGCAGATTGCCAACGAGCGAGCCAAAACCTATAAGCTTCCCCAGACCGGCGGCGGCGGCACCCGGGGCTTCAGCCTGGGCGGCGCGCTGGTCACCGTCGGCGGGCTGTATCTTCTGACGCGGAAGAAACGCAGAAGGAGGGACGCCTGAGCACAATGAATTCCGTAAACCAAATTCTGAAACAACCGGAAAAGAAAGGAATGTCACTATGAACAAGCTTAGAAAACTGACCTGCCTGCTGCTGGCGCTGATGATGGTCTTTGCCATGACCGCCACAGCCTCCGCTGCGGGGGACACGTCCACCATCACCGCTCCCGCCGGGAGCATGCGCACCTACGAGGTTTACCAGATTTTCACCGGCGACCTGGATCCGGAATCCAAGGTGCTGTCCAATGTGAAATGGGGCCAGAACGGCACCGGCACTGCGGGAGAACTCGTAGACGAAGCGACTTTGAATGCGCTGACTGCTGTGAATGGCAAGAGCGATACGGAGAAGATGGCGGCAATTGAAGCCTGCGTCGATCTGTCTTCTGGGAAGTTTGGCGAAGTGAAGGACGGAACTCCTTTGAACGTTCCCAACGGCTACTATCTGATTAAGGACGTAGGCCCTGTGGATGCGACCGCCGGTGAGGCTTACGGCCGGTACGTTGTGAAAATTGTCGGCGATACCACCATCGTGCCCAAGGTTTCCAAGGTCACTTTCGAGAAGAAGGTCAAGGACACCAACGACACCGCAGGCGAAACTTCCGGCTGGCAGGATTCCGCCGACTACGACATCGGCGATTCCGTCCCCTTCCAGCTGACGGGCACCGTGGCCGATGATTTTAAGCAGTATACCAGTGCCTACTATTTTGCGTTCCATGATAAGATGGAAGAGTCCCTTGACTTTGAGCAAAACAGTGTGGAGGTCTATGTGGGCAGCACTCTGATTACCGATGGCTACACTCTGACCTACACTCCCCATACCTTCGATTTGGTATTTGACGATTTGAAGAACGTTGCGGGCGTCACCGCAGGCAGCAAAATTACCGTGGAATTTACCGCAAAGCTCAATGAGCAGGCGGTTCTGGGCAAGCAGGGTAACGTGAACGAGGCACAGCTGGAGTACTCCAACAATCCTTATTCCGAGCAGAAGGGCACTACCAACTGGGACAGCGTCATCGTCTTTACTTACCAGGTGGTCGTGAACAAGTACGCCAACGAGGTCAAGGAAGGCAATGAGAGGACTGGCGCGGAGTTCACCCTGGAGAAAAAGCTGCCAAACGACGGCAGAAAGACCATTGCCGTGGTGAAGAATGAAGCGGGCACTACCTTTACTTTCAAGGGCTTGGATGATGGCGATTACATCCTGACCGAGACCGTGACCCCTTCGGGCTTCAATACCATCGATCCCATCGAGTTCACCGTCACCGCTGACCATAACGTCAGCTGGGAAGGGGCGGAACGCACGACCATTCTGACCAGCCTGAACGGTACCCCCACAGAGACCGGGTTGATCACCTTTACGCCCAGCGTTGACACCGGCACCCTGAGCACCGATGTGGTCAACAAGTCCGGCTCCACCCTGCCGGAGACCGGCGGCATGGGCACCACCCTCTTCTATGTCCTGGGCGGCGTGCTGGTGCTGGCGGCGGTGGTGCTGCTCGTCACCAAGAAGCGGATGCGTTCCGAGAACTAAGAAACTTTCCGGATAGAACCATTTCTAGCCTACAGAAATGCCCGGAATCTCGGAGATAATCCGAGATTCCGGCAAGCCTGTCAAAAAAATCATGTCATTGTGAAAAGCCGAAGAATGTGGTATAATGAATGCGGTACAATTTTCCGGTTTTTCTGAGAAGCATCGAGAAACGCACTGGTGCGGGAGCACCCAGTGGCTCCCTTGTGTAAAGGGTGGTGCTCCGCGCAGCGAATCAAAATTACCATGACTGCCGGTGGCAGTCATACCACAATGTACTGCTGGCAAAAATCTTTGATTTTTGACTGAGGGATTGTCAAACCGTGCTTTATTGGAAGTGCTCAGAAAGGCGGAGTTCTGATCCCCTCAGTCTCGTGCTTGCGGGGGACGCACGAGACAGCATGAATTATGGTATGATTGCCACTGGCAATCATCAATATTCTAATTCGCTGCGCGGAGCACCACCCTTGGTCGGCAAGGGGAGCCTTTTGCCCCCCTTTACACAAGGGGGGCTTTGCGCTTCGCCGGGAAGTATCCTGACACTTGAATGGAATTTCCACACCACTTAACCACCGGTTCGCAAAGGCAACGTGTTTTGCGGACTTTTTACAGCACCGTCATCATATTATACATTTTCATCAGCCGGATGTCCTCTTTCATAACCTTGAGCTTCTGAATCAGGGCATCGTCCATATTCAGCCGTTTTTTGGAAAACAGCATTTTGATGGCCACAGGCATCATGGGCCGGACGGACAGGCCGGTGAACAGACCCCAGATGGTATCCTGGGTGGTCTGAGTGGCCAGAATCTGGCAGAAAGCCCGCTCCATGGGGGTATCCTGGCTGGTTAGGGTGATGTTGGTGATGGCATCGTAGTGCTCCATGTAGCCCCAGCAGGCAGTGCCGCAGTTCTGATAGCTGTCAAAATCCGTAAAGTTCATATACATCATGATCTTGTACTGGTGATCCTCCGAAAGGAGCAGCACCTCAAACACCGCCGGAACAATCCGGTTCACCCGACCATCATAGTAATAACCGTAAAACTGAGTCAGCCCGGTGAAAAAATTCGTTTGGACGCCGGTGGTCTGAATGGGAACCCGGTCGGGCGTACAGTAGAGAAGCTGCTCCACATGAATGCCCAAAGCCCGGGAAATATCGTACATTGTCTCAATATCCAGAACAATTTCCCCGGTTTCGTATTTTGATAGGGTGGACTTGTTCTTGCAAAGAATTCGGGCCATTTCCTCCAGGGTCATATGCCGGGATTTCCGGAAGGCCCGGATACGTTTTCCGATCTCGTGACTGATCTGTGCCATAGCTCCCTCCAAAAGTTTCTTAACAATCAACTTTTCATCGGATTCCGTCGGTTTTCCCGCCGCTTTTCCTATCCTACCACATTTTTCCGGATTTGTCTATTATCAAGAAACTTTTTGACGAAAAAGTTTCTTAAAAGGAAATCTCATCCCATTTGCAAATTTCCTCCTCATCCGATAAGATAACAGCTATCAAGTAGTGGAGGGGATTCTATGAAGCGAGATTTGACGCTGAAGGAGACTGTTGTTATCACCAGTATGCTGTTCGGCATGTTTTTCGGAGCCGGAAATCTGATTTTCCCGGCAAAGGTGGGCCTGGACGCGGGAAGCAATATGTGGAGCGCCTTTGCCGGCGTATTCATCACCGCCGTGGGCATTCCCATGCTGGCAGTGGTGGGCCTGGGGCTCAGCCGCAGTGAGGGCGTGGTGGAGCTGTCCCAGCGGGTGTCCCGAAAGTACAGTCTGTTTTTCTGCACGCTGCTGTATCTGACCATCGGGCCTCTGTTCGCCATTCCCCGGTGCGCCAGCACCGCTTTCTCCGTGGGGGCGGTAAACCTGCTGCCTCAGGAGGGGGAGCGGCTGTATCTGGCGCTGTTCTCCCTGGCTTTCTTTGCCGTGGTGCTCTATTTTTCCCTGAAGCCCGGCGGAATCATGACCTGGATCGGAAAATGGCTGAATCCGGTGTTCCTGGTATTTCTGGCGGTGCTGGTCATTGCCGCCCTGGCAAAGCCCATCAGTTCCATTTCCGCCGTGGCTCCGGCAGAAAACTATGCTTCCTCCGGCTCCGCCTTCTTCCGGGGCTTCCTGGAGGGCTATAACACCCTGGATGCTCTGGCCGGTCTGGCCTTCGGCATCGTGGTCATTGATGTTGTCCGGAAAAACGGCATTTCCCAGCCGGAACGGGTGGCGGTGAACACCGCCAAAGCGGGTATTTTCAGCTGCCTGTTCATGGGGCTCATCTACCTGTTCATCACCCTGATCTGTGCCCAGAGCGCCCCTGTCTGCGCCGGTGCGGACAACGGCGGCACGGTGCTGGGTACCATCGCAAACCACTATTTCCGCTCCGCAGGCTCGGTTCTCATGACCCTGATTGTCACCTTCGCCTGCCTGAAGACTGCCATCGGTCTCGTCACCAGCTGCTCCAAGGCCTTTGTGGATATGTTCCCCAAGGGGCCGGGGTATACCGTCTGGGCAGTGGTGTTCAGTCTGGTCTCCTTCGGCATCGCCAATTTCGGCCTGACCACCATCGTGTCCTGGTGCGTGCCGGTGCTGATGTTCCTGTATCCTCTGGCCATCATCCTGATTCTGCTGTCCCTGTCCGGAAAGTTCATCGGCACCAATCCGACCGTCTATCGCACCACCACCGCCTTTACCCTGATTGCCGCGGTATTCGACATGATCGGCGCTGTTTCCGGCATGATGCCGGGAAACCGGGTGCTTGCCGGACTGAAAGCCTTCGCCGGGAACATCCTGCCCCTGTACGATCTGGGTCTGGGCTGGATTCTCCCCGCCGCCATCGGCTTCCTGGCAGGGCTCCTGCTGGCAAAGAAAAAAGCGTAAAAAAGATGTCCCTGCGGATTGGCTCCGCAGGGACATCTTTTTTACATTTTCCCATCTTATATGATTTTCCTCAGAAATTCACTTTTCTCAGGTATCATCCTATGGAAGCAACATAAATTCCACGCCAATCCCAGGCAAAACGCTTCCATCCATTCAAGTCGCAAATGAATTACGAAACCTCCGTTACTTTCGTTTTACTTCTTCACTTCTTTTTCTTCCTTGATCTGGGCCTGCAAATGGACGGACAGGACAGCCAGGGAGGTAGCCATATTCTCGTTCTGCACCAGAATATTGGCGGGCACATCCAGATGGGTGGGGGCAAAATTCCAGATGGCCTTGATGCCTCCGGCGATCAGCTGGTTCGCCACCTCCTGGGCACCCTCGGCAGGGACGGTGATGATGCCCATGAGCACCTTGTGGGACCGACAGAACTTGGCAAGCTCCGTCACGTTATAAACCGGCTTGCCCTCCTCGGTTTTCTTGATCTTGGGATTGGCATCGAAGGCCGCCAGAATATTCAGACCGTACTCGTCAAAGCCCTGATAGCCCATAAGGGCCTGACCCAGCTTACCGGCGCCAATGAGCACCGCGTCGGTGGTGTTGTCGTAGCCCAGGAACTGCTCGATGTCATCGATCAGAGCCTCCCGCTGGTAGCCGATCTTGGGACGGCCGCCGTCGGAGACCATGGCCAGATCCTTGCGCACCTGCACCTCGCCCATGTCCAGGGCGTTGGCCAGCGCCGTGGCGGAAATATTGGGAGACGTCCCCTCGGGCATGTTCTTCAGATATGCCAGATACCCGGGCAGTCGCTTGAGCACTGCCTTGGAAATTTTCTTCTGCTCCATAATGACCTCTCTATTCCCATTGGTAGCCATTGTTATCGATATATTTTCATATCGATTATACCATATCGATTCCCGGAAAGTCAAGCGCAGCTTGTCTGGCGGAGGAATTCTTTTCGCAGCCGCAGAAGAATCCGTTTTTCCAGCCGGGAGATGTAGGACTGGGAAATGCCCATTTCCTGGGCCACCTCCTTCTGGGTCAGCTCCTTCCGGCCCTCCAGACCATAGCGCAGAAACACGATTTCCTGCTCCCGGGGAGAAAGCAGCCGGATGGCCTGCCGAAGCACCGCCCGGTCGGCGTCCTCCTCCAGAGGCCGGAAGATCATGTCCTCCTCGGTGCCCAGGATGTCCGACAGCAGCAGCTCGTTGCCGTCACAGTCCATGTTGATGGGCTCATCCAGGGACACCTCGGTTTTCTGGTTGGCGGTTTTGCGGATGTACATGAGGATTTCATTTTCAATACACCGGGAGGCATAGGTGGCCAGCTTGATCTTCTTGTCCAGCCGGTAGGTGCCGATGGCCTTCATAAGGCCAATGGTGCCGATGGAAATTAAGTCCTCCAAGTTGATTCCGGTGTTTTCAAACCGCCGGGCAATATACACCACCAGTCGCAGATTGTGCTCCACCAGCTGCTCCTTCGCCCCCTCTTCCCCCCGCTCCAGTGCCTCCAGAGCCTCCTGCTCCTGGGCGCCTTTCAGAGGCATGGGCAGCACATCGCTGCCGCCGATGTAGAAGATTTCCTTCTGGGGCAGCAGCCCGAAAAAGCGCAGAATGTCCGAAATTTTCATATGGCACCTCCTGTCAGTCCCTGATACCTTCCGTTTTCCAATCCCTCCGGGGCAAAGGCCACCAGCACCCTGCGCCGTTCCTTTCCCGTTCCGGCCAGCAGCGGCAGTGCCAGCAGCATTCCCCCCGCCGTGCCCACCGCGTGATAGGGAACCAGCCGCGCGCCCGGTATCCCGCCGGCGGCGAGGGTTTCCAGAGGTGCGGCCATCTGCTGCCGGGACAGGCCCGTCAGCTTCTCCCCGATTTTTCCGGACACTACCAGCACCGGCTCCCCGGTAATGGGATCCCGGAGGGTGTTGCCCGTGTCCCGGAGGGCGGTGAAACTGGCCTGACGTGTCCCCCAGTACAGCGTCACGGGCACAAACTCCCGGCCTACCGCCCCGTCGCCGAAGGCTACCCGGCACAATAGCCATATCCCGGCGGCTCCCAGGGTCAGGGCGGCAAAATTCCGCTTCGTAAAACACAGAGCCATACCTCCCAGGGACAGGCTTAGAAGGAGGAACAGCCCTCCCTTTTTCACCGCCTCCCGGCTCCATCCGAAGGCCAGTACCGCCATCAACCCCAGGCTGACGCACCGCCACAGAAAGTTTCCCAGAAAGCGGAACCCGGGCAGCATACAGGCACCGGCGTAAACGCTGCCCAGCACCGCCGCCAGAGCGCATCGTCCCGGGGTCATAGGGGAGCCGGACAGCCGGTTGGTTCCGAGCAGCAGCAGATAATCCACCAGGAAATTCAGAAGCATCACAAGATCCAGATACACCGCCATACCCACACCTCCCAATCGGGATGGCACCAGTATAGCTTTGTCCGGGCGAAAAGTTCGTCGCAACCGAAGTCCGGCCTCGCCGCAAGTTCCGGCAGGATGGGGCATAATGGGACGTCCCCTGGCTCCCACTTTGGGGGAGCTGTCACGAAGTGACAGAGAGGGTAAAAGACGCCCTCCGGCGGAATGCCGGAGGGCGTACCTTATTCGTCAATGGGTGCGCTGGGGTGCTCTATGGCGCGGACGTTCTTCTCCGCCTTGAACCGGGGCGTCATCACCTCATGGCCGCAGCCCAGGCACCGAAGCCGGAAATCCGCTCCGGTGCGCAGCACCATCCACCGCTTTTCCCCGCAGGGATGGGGCTTTTTCATCACCAGTATGTCATTGATGTGAATGTCCATTATTTCTCCCCCTTAATCTTGTCCCAATACTGCTTGGCAGCCTGCTCCAGCTTGTTTTCCGCGTACTCATAATAATGGGTGCCCACCAATTCATCCGGCAGGTATTGCTGCTTGACCCAATGATTCGGGTAGTTGTGGGGGTAGAGATAGCCCTGCTCCCGCTCCATGGTGTAGGAGTCCGCGTGGACGTTTTGCAGATGCCGGGGAAAGTCCCCGGATTTTCCCTTGCGCACGTCCGCCAGAGCCGCGTCCAGAGCAATGTGGCCGGAGTTGGACTTGGGGCTGGTGGCCATGAGCACCGCCGCGTCGCCCAAGGGAATCCGTGCCTCCGGCATTCCCAGCTTCAAGGCCATGTCCACGCAGGCATTCACAATGGGAATAATCTGCGGATAGGCAAGACCCACATCCTCCGCCGCAATGACCATAAGCCTCCGGCAGGCTGAGGGCATCTGCCCTGCCTCCAGAAGCCTTGCCAGATAGTGGCAGGCGGCATCCGGGTCAGAGCCCCGGATGGATTTTTGCAGAGCGGACAGCAGGTCATAGTGATTGTCTCCGTCCCTGTCCGCGCGCAGGGCACTTTTCTGGGTGACGGCCTTGGCATCGGCCAGGGTCAGGGGCAGCTCTCCGTTTTCCGGCTGACCGGCGGAGAAGAGCACCTCCACCGCGTTCATGGCCTTGCGCAGATCGCCGCCGCAGGCTCCGGCAATGTACTCCAATGCCCCCGCTTCCGGCTTAGCCTTCAGAGCCGTCCGTTCTTCCATGAACGCCACCGCCCGGCGCACCGCTTTCAGGGCAGCCTCCGCGGAAATCTGCTTGAACTCGAACACCGTAGACCGACTTAAAATGGCGTTGAACACGTAAAAATAGGGGTTTTCCGTGGTGGAGGCGATAAGGGTGATCTTGCCGTTTTCGATGTGTTCCAGCAGGGACTGCTGCTGCTTTTTATTGAAGGACTGAATCTCGTCCAGGTACAAAAGAACCCCGTTGGGAGCCAGGAAGGTGTCCAGCTGGGACACGATTTCCTTGATATCCGCCGTGGAGGCGGTGGTAGCGTTGAGCTTATAGAGCGTCCGGTTGGTTTGCTTGGCAATGATGTTGGCCACCGTGGTTTTTCCCGTGCCGCTGGGGCCGTAGAAAACCATGTTGGGAATTTTCCCGGAGTCGATGAGCCGCCGGAGCACCGCATTGGGCCCCAGAATGTGCTCCTGGCCGTAAACCTCGTCCAGGGTGGTTGGCCGCAAGAGGTCTGCTAGTGGCTGATACATGAAAGCCCTCCTTTCAGGGCTGGATCAGACCCAGGGCCAGGGCGTTCTGGGTCTTGTAAAGCTGGGAGTAAATGCCGCCGGTTTTCAGCAGCTCCTCGTGGGTACCGCACTCGGTGATGACTCCGTCCGCGATAGACACAATCCGTCCGGCATTGCGGATGGTGGACAGCCGGTGGGCGATGATCAGCGTGGTTCGACCCTGCGCCAGGTTGTCAAAGGCACGCTGAATCTTCGCCTCGGTGACGGAATCCAGCGCCGAGGTGGCCTCGTCCAGAATCAGAATAGGCGGGTTCTTCAGGAAAATCCGGGCAATGGCAATCCGCTGCTTCTGGCCGCCGGACAGGAGGGTGCCCCGCTCGCCCACATAGGTCTCGAAGCCCTGGGGCATGGCCAGAATGTCCTCGTAGATTTCCGCCTGCTTTGCCGCCGCAATGACCTCCTCCATGGAGGCATCGGGCCTGCCGTAGCGGATATTTTCCAGCACCGTATCCGCGAACAGGAACACGTCCTGCTGGACGATGCCGATGTTCTCGTGGAGGCTCCGCTGGGTCACGTTCCGGACGTCCAGTCCGTCAATGGAAATGCTGCCGCTGGTTACATCGTAGAATCGGGGAATCAGCTGGCACAGGGTGGTCTTTCCGCCGCCGGAGGGGCCCACAATGGCGATGGTCTCTCCGGGATTTACTTTCAGGCTCACGTCGTGAAGCACCGCCAGATCCCCGTTGTAGGAGAAGGAGACGCCGCGCACGTCGATTTCGCCCTTTACGTTTTCCAGCTTCTTGGCATCCTTTTTGTCCTGGACGGTCGGCTCCGTGCGCATGACCTCCACGAAGCGGCTCAGCCCCGCGAAGCCATTGGCGAACAGCTCGGAGAAATTGCACAGCTTGCGCATGGGGTTTACAAAAGAAGCAATATACAGATTGAAGGTAATGAGATCCCGGTAGTCCATTTCCCCGCGCATAACGTAATAGCCGCCGAAGCCGATGACCAGCACATTGAGCATACACAGGAAGAATTCCACGCTGCTCTGGAACATGCCCATGGCCTTGTGGAAGCCCCGCTTGGAGTTCTTATAAATCTCGTTGGCGGCCTGGAACCGGCGGCTCTCCGCCTCTTCATTGGCAAAGGCCTTGGCAGTGCGGAAGCCGGACAGGCTGCTTTCGATTTCCTGGTTGATGTGTCCGGTTTTCTCCTTGGCAACGGCTGAGGCCTGCGCCATCCGCTGCCGCATGGTCATGGCAACCGTCAGAAATACCGGGATGGTCAGAGCCACCACCAGCGCCAGCTGCCAGCGGATGGAGGCCATCACCGCCAGAGCGCCCAGAATGGTCAGCGCGCTGGTGAGCAGATCCTCCGGGCCGTGGTGGGCTAGCTCCGTCAGCTCGAACAGATCGGTGGTAAGCCGGGACATGAGCTTGCCGGTGCGGTTCTGGTCATAGTAGTCGCAGCTGAGCTGCTGCATATGGGTGAACAGATCCTGGCGGATATCCGCCTCCACCCGGATGCCGAAGGTGTGTCCGTAATAGGTCACGATATAGTTGAGGAAGGTGCGCAGCACATAGCTGGCCGCCACCAGCACCATAATCCGGAAGAACACGCCATAGGCCTCGTTGGGCAGGTAGTCGTACAAAGCCTGCCGGGTAACCAGCGGGAAGGCCATGTCGATGGCCGCCATGCCCACGGCGCAGCCCAGGTCAATGGCAAAGAGCCGCCTGTGGTTGCCAAAATAGTGAAAGAAGATCGCCAGCGGCGATTTGCGCTGATAGTCCTGTGTGGTCATTTTCTGTCTCCTCCGTAGGAATCTTTTCTATATTCATATTATACCGTTTTTCCATAAAAAAGCAACCGGGGCTTTTCCTTATCCCGGTTGTGTGCTATACTGTTTTCAAACAATTTGGGAGGTTATCCATGGAAATTCTCTTTTCCGACCGGGACATTGTCCTGTGCGTCAAGCCGGTGGGGCTGGATTCCGAAATTCAGATGCCCGCCGCTCTGAAGGAAACCCTGGGCGGTGAAATCTACCCCGTGCACCGGCTGGACAAAAACGTAGGCGGGGTAATGGTTTTCGCCCGCACCCAGGCCGCTGCCGCCAGCCTGTCGAAGGCCATTCAGGAAGGCAATCTCATCAAGGAATATGTGGCTCTGGTTCACGGCAACCCTCCGGAAAGCGGCGACTGGGAAGACCTTCTCTGGAAGGACAGCCGGAAAAACAAGGTGTTTGTGGTCAAGCGGATGCGGGGCGGGGTGAAAAAGGCCCGGCTGGAATTCACCCGGCTGACCTCCGGTGAGGAAAGTCTGGTGCGCGTCCGGCTTCACACCGGCCGGAGCCACCAGATTCGGGTGCAGTTTGCCAGCCGGGGCTATCCTCTGGTGGGCGACCACAAATACGGGGCGAGAGACAATGTCCCCGCCCCGATGCTGTTTTCCTGTAAGTTAACCTTCCCCCACAAGGGGAAACTCCTGGAATTTGAAAAGCTTCCCGATTGGGCAAGGAAGCTCTGATTCAATCGACAAGAGCTGGCGGCAGAAGATTTTGACTCAGGCGAAAGTTCTGAAAGCGGAGAAATACTTTGTGTACCCGCAAGGGGTATGCCACATCCGTAAGCCAGCTTCCGCTGGCAACGGCTGTGCTATATTTCCCGCTTTCAGAACTGCACGAATGGGGCAAAAGATTCGCCGTCCAGCCGCCGACGATTTATTCAGAGTTTCCTTAAATCTTGCTGAGCCACTTGCCGGTCAAGGCTCTGGGCAGGAAGAAACTGATCCGGCACACCCAGTCCAGGATCATGGCAATCCACACGCCGACGGCGCCCCAGCCCAGGTGCACGCAGAGAATCCAGGACACGCCCACCCGGAACACCAGCATGGAGCCCATGCCTACCCACATGGTGAACTGGACATCGTTGGCCGCCCGGAAGGCATTGGGCAGCACAAAGGAAAAGGCCCACATAAAAATCACCGCCGTGGAGTGAATCAGCACCAGCGTCCGGGTCAGCTCCACGGTCTGAGGCGTCAGGGAGCGGTACAGGCCGATGAGGGGATTGAGGAAGAGGATAATCATCAGATTCACCGCACCCAGCGCCACGATGCTCCACTTCATCACCTTCTTCAGATAGAAGGTGGCCTGCTCCTTGTCCCCGGCGCCTACGCTCTGACCCACCACCGTCACCATGGCAAGCCCCATAGCCTGGCCCACGACGGTGCCGACGCTGTCCAGGTTGTTTGCCACGGCGTTGGCGGAGGTCTGGGTGGTGCCGAAGAGGGCGATCATGCTCACCACCAGCAGTCGGCCGAACTGGAAGAAGCTGTTCTCGCAGGCGGAGGGAATGCCGATGCGCAGAATCTTGCCCATAACCTGCCGGTCGATGGGGTACAAGGAGGAAGCGTCCAGCGTCAGCTCCTGGCCCTTCCGGCTGGCCATGGTCAGAATCATGACTGCCGCCACCGCCCGGGAAACCAGGGTGGGCACAGCCACACCGGCCACCCCCATTTTCAGCACGAACACACACAGGGCATTTCCCGCCACGTTGATACCGTTCATCCACAAACTCACCTGCATGGAAACCTTGCTGTTGCCCACGCTGCGGAAAATGGCCGCGCCGGCGTTATACAGGGCAATGAAGGGGAAGGACAGAGCGGTGATGCGCAGGTAAATCAGCCCTGCGGCCATCACGTCATCGGCAATGGAGCCGAAGAACAGCTTCAGAAGCCCCCGGGCAAATATCAGGCACAGGGCCATCATCAGGCAGCCCATGGCAAAGGTCAGGCTCACCAGCTGGCCCGCGCTGCGCCGGGCATCCGCCGTCCGCCGGGCACCCAGCAGCTGGCTCGTCACCACCGCGCCGCCGGTGGCCAGCGCCGCAAAAAGCACCAGAATCACCGCGTTGATCATGTCAACCAGGGACACGCCGGAGATGGCCGCTTCGCTGACGGCGGAAACCATCACGCCGTCGCACATGCCCACTAAGATTGTCAGCCCCTGCTCAATGACCAGGGGGATCATCAATTTAATCAGCTGTCTGTCGGAAAATAATCTGTCTTGCATTTCCTTTTCTCCCATGCCGTTATTTCGCATAAGAGTATAGCACCGAAATATTCTGAATTCAATATGTGGATTCCACAAATTCTAGGGCTTTTTCCCGAAAACTATCTGGTAATGATACATTATGATTGATTTTTTCCGGTCTGTGTGCTATGATGCTGTCACCTGATTCTATTAGGGTCTATCTGAAAACCGTCAACACGCCCAAACAGCGGGTCTTTTCCACCTGCTGGGCACCATTTTTTCTTGCAATACGCAGAGTATTCCTGCAAAAAAATGGCTTCATCAGGCGGAAAATCCCTCGCCGTTGGTCATATTCCCGGTTTTCAGATAGACCCTACCTTGGAGCGTCTGAATATGAAAGTCTATGTGGAACCCATCGGAGGCCTGTGCAACCGGATGCGGGTCATCGCCTCCGCCTACCAGCTGATTCGTCCCCAGGGCGGGAAGCTGATCGTCAAATGGACGGCAAATGAGGAGTTGAACTGCCCGGCCAAGGCCCTGTTCTCCCTGCCCCGCAGCATCCGGGTGGTGGACGTGACGGGAGAAGACAGCCTGGCGGCGAAGCTTGCCTACTACCGGCTGCGCCTGGGATACCGGCATCGGGTGGGCAACGACCAGGTGATGAAGCTCAAGCAGGCAGGAAACCTGATTCCCCAGGATAAAACCTACTATGAAACCTGCGAGACCTTCCACCGGGATTCCCGGGATGTGGACTGCTCCATTTTCACCCCCGCGCCGGAGCTGGAAGCACAGGCCCGGGAGAAAATTGAAAAAATCACCCAGGGCGGAACCCACCGGGTCATCGGCCTGCACATCCGCCGCACCGACCACAGCGTAAGCATCCGGCAAAGTCCCACGGAGCTGTTCTGTCAGGTACTGGAGGCTCGTCTGGAAGAAAACCCCGACACCCGGTTCTACCTTGCCACGGACGATGCCGCCGTGCGGCAGTTCTTTGCGGACAAGTACAATCAGGACGGCGAAATTGTCTTCTTCAATGACAGCGAGACTCTGGGCAGGGACACCGCCGAGGGCATCCGGGCCGCCTTTGTGGAGCTTCTGACCCTGTCCATGACACGAAGGATTTATGGCAGCTGCGGCAGCTCCTACACGGACATGGCCGCCGCTATGGGCCATATCCCCCTGGATTACGTCACGTTGGATGCTATGGAAGGGATTCTATGAAACGACAAACCCCCGCCGAGGCTTGCGCCTCGGCGGGGGTTTTGGATTCTTTGGTTTACCGGATCTCCAGCTGGCCGTCCACACAGTCCACCGTAACGGTGGAGCCGGTGGTGACGGCACCTTCCAGCAGCTTCTTGCTCAGCATGGTCTCCACGGTATGCTGGACATACCGACGCAGAGGACGGGCACCGAATTCGGGGTCATAGGCCTCGTCAACGATGAAGGTCTTCGCCGCGTCCGTCAGGACGCAGGTAATCTGCTGATCTGCCAGACGGTTATTGAGCTTGGCAATCTGCAAGTCGATGATCCTGGTGATATTCTCCTTGGTCAGAGGCTTGTAGAAGACGATCTCATCCAGCCGGTTCAGGAACTCGGGACGGAAGGAACGGTGCAGCAATGCCATCACCCGCTCCTTGGCATCCTCGGAAATTTCGCCGTCGTCCTTGATGCCGCCCAGCAGCTCCTGAGAGCCCAGGTTGGAGGTCAGGATCAGCACCGTGTTCTTGAAGTCCACGGTACGGCCCTGAGAGTCGGTGATCCGACCGTCATCCAGCACCTGCAGCAGAATGTTGAACACATCCGGATGGGCCTTCTCCACCTCATCGAACAGGACTACGGAATAGGGCTTCCTGCGCACCGCTTCGGTCAGCTGGCCGCCCTCCTCATAGCCCACATATCCGGGAGGCGCACCGATAAGCCGGGAGACGGAGAATTTCTCCATATACTCGGACATATCGATTCGCACCAGATTGTTCTCATCGTCAAAGAGGGCTTCCGCCAAAGCCTTGGCAAGCTCGGTCTTACCGACGCCCGTGGGGCCCAGGAACAGGAAGGAACCGATGGGCCGGTTGGGGTCCTGAATGCCCGCGCGGCTTCTCTGGATGGCCTCGGTAACGGCCTGAACGGCCTCATCCTGGCCGACCACCCGCTTATGGAGGGTCTCGTCCAGATGGAGCAGCTTCTCCCGCTCGCCCTGAACCAGGCGGCTGACGGGAATGCCCGTCCAACGCTCCACGATCTTGGCGATCTCCTCGTCGGTGACCTTCTCATGCACCAGGGCGCTGTCGCCCTCCTGCTGGTTCCGCCGCTCCTGCTCCTCCAGCTGCTTTTGCAGCTGAGGCAGACGGCCGTATTTCAGCTCGGCGGCCTTGCCTAGGTCATAGCTTTGCTCGGCAGCCTCGATCTGACGGTGCAAGTCCTCAATGTCCTTGCGGATCTTCTGAACTTTCTCCAGGGAGTTCTTTTCATTCTCCCACTGGGTCTTCTTGGCGTTGAAGCTCTCCTGCTCCTCAGCCAGCTCCTTGCGAATCTGAGCCAGACGGCTCTTGGACAGCTCGTCCTCTTCCTTCTTCAGGGACTCCTCCTCAATTTGCAGCTGGATGATATGACGGTTCACGCTGTCCAGCTCCGTTGGCATGGAGTCCTGCTCGGTGCGCAGCTGGGCGCAGGCCTCATCGATCAGGTCGATGGCCTTGTCCGGCAGGAACCGGTCGGTGATATACCGATGAGAAAGGGTTGCGGCGGCAATGATGGCGGGGTCCGTGATTTTCACGCCGTGGAAGTTCTCATACCGCTCTTTCAGGCCACGCAGGATGGCGATGGTGTCCTCCACCGTAGGCTCGTTGACCATGACCGGCTGGAACCGGCGCTCCAGAGCCGGATCCTTCTCAATATACTGCCGGTACTCGTCCAGGGTGGTAGCGCCGATGCAGTGCAGCTCACCACGGGCCAGCATAGGCTTTAAGAGGTTGCCCGCATCCATGCTGCCCTCGGTTTTGCCGGCGCCCACAATGGTGTGCAGCTCATCGATGAACAGCAGAATCCGACCCTCGGACTGCTTGACCTCGTTCAGAACGGCCTTCAGCCGCTCCTCGAATTCGCCCCGGTACTTGGCGCCGGCCACCAGCGCGCCCATATCCAGAGAGAACACGCTCTTATCCTGCAAAGAGGTAGGAACCTCTTTCTTGACGATTCGCTGAGCCAGACCCTCTACAATGGCGGTTTTGCCCACGCCAGGCTCACCGATAAGCACAGGGTTGTTCTTGGTCTTCCGGGACAGAATCCGGATGACATTCCGGATCTCCTCGTCACGGCCGATAACCGGATCCATCTTCTGCTCTCTGGCCTTCTTCACCAGATCCGTGCCGTACTTCTCCAGCGCCTCATAGGTGCCCTCCGGGCTGTCGGTGGTGACCCGCTGGTTTCCTCGGACGGCCTGCAAGGCCTGAAGCACAGCCTCCTTGGTGACCCGGTAGGTGTCAAAGAGCCGCTTCACGCCGCCCTGGGCGGTTTCCATCAGACCCAGAAGCAGATGCTCCACGGAGACGTACTCGTCCTTCATGGACTTTGCCTGCTCCTCAGCCGCATTCAGGGCGGAGATCACACTGGAATCCGCCTGAACCTGGTCAAGGCTCACGCTGCCGCTGACACCGGGCAGCTTTTGAAGCTCTGCCCGGGCTGCCGCCCGGAAGCTCTCCAGAGTAACGTCCATCTTTTTCAGAAGCTGGGGAACCAGCCCATCCTCCTGCTCCAGCAGAGCCACCAGCAGATGGATCTGCTCCAGTTGGGGGTTGTGATTCTGAGACATCAGCTGTTGGGCGGACTGGATGGCCTCTTTGGATTTATTCGTATAGATATCAAGATTCATAAGTCATCCTTCTTTCTTGGCGGATTAGCACTCTATTGTTGCGAGTGCTAAATTCTTTTGTCCTTACTATATCCCATTCCTCAAAAATGTCAAGGGCCAGTAGAAAAAAGCAACAAAAAATTCACAACTATACATGTTGTACAAAATCAACTTCCGCTTTTTTACGTGCTTAATACTTCCTTAATATTTAACCCCTTATTTTTTAATACCCCCCGGCTATAATAAAGACAGCAAGAGCAAATCATTCTTTTTCATTTTCTTACCTCTCTTTTTCTCTGAGGGAACCCCGGTACGGTCTGGTCAACCGCGCCGGGGTTCTTTCATTCCTGGGCGTTCCGCTGCCAACAGGGGCAAATATTCCGAAAGCTTGTATTATATCCATTCAGTATTGCATATTCTTTCAGTTTCAGTCTTGCATACATCCTTTGAATATTCGTATATTCCAGTCTGTTTTGTATATTTTTGTGCATTGATATGAGAAGAATCGGAATATTTTCCTCAGAATTGTTCACATCAATCCTTGACGTATCCCCTTCGCCGCGGTATAATTCATTCATCAATTCTCCAAGCGAAACACTTGGAAACGAGAAAAGGAGATAATGATTATGAAAAAGATGCTTTCTCTGGCTCTGGTCCTGGTTCTGATGATGAGCCTGGCTGCCTGCGGCGCCAAGACCGAGACCCCCGCCGCCACCACCGCCCCTGCCGCCGCTGCCGAGACCACGGCTGCCGCCGCGGACACCGAAGCCCCCGCCGCCGAAGTCAAGACCATCGAGGCCGGCAAGCTGATTATGTCCACCAACGCTTCCTTCCCTCCCTATGAGATGATCGCCGATGACGGCTCTATTGAGGGCATCGACGTGGAGGTTGCCGACGCCATCGCCAAGAAGCTGGGTCTGGAGCTGGAAGTGGACGACATGGACTTTGACGCCGCCCTGCTGGCTGTTCAGCAGAACAAGTCCGACATCGTGATGGCCGGCGTCACCGTCACCGATGACCGGAAGCTGGTCATGAACTTCACCGACAGCTACGCCACCGGCGTGCAGGTGGTCATCGTCAAGGAAGGCTCCGACGTGACCCTGGACAACCTGGGCGAAAAGATGATCGGCACCCAGCGGGGCACCACCGGCTACATCTACACCTCCGATGACTACGGCGACGATCATGTCACCGCTTACGACAACGGCGCTTCCGCCGTTCAGGCTCTGATGAACGGCCAGGTTGACTGCGTGGTCATCGATGCCGCTCCCGCCGAAGCCTATGTGGAGGCCAACCCCGGTCTGACCATCCTGGACACTGAGTACGTCACCGAGAACTACGCCATTGGCGTGAACAAGGACAACGCCGCTCTTCTGGATGCCATCAACGGCGCCCTGGCTGAGCTGACTGCCGACGGCACTCTTGACGCCATCGTTGGCAAGTACATCTCTGCCGAATAATTTCCCTTTTCCGTGCACCTTTTTGTATCAGGGACGGCTTTTGCCGCCCCTGATACGATGCGTTAATTGTCTGCGTGAAGAAGCCCCGAAGAGGCTCTTTCCCGGAAACAATTACCCAAAACATATATTTAGGAGTGAGCTTGTGGAACAGTACGAAGCCTGGAAGGCCCTGCTTCGGGCCGGTGAGGCCACCGGATGGCAGGAATTCTACGTCAAATTCTATCAGGCTTTCATCGACGGCAGTCGCTGGAAGCAATACTTTAACGGTGTGGGCACCACCCTGATGGTCACCGCCATGGCACTGACCATCGGTATCCTGCTGGGTGTGCTGGTGGCCATGGTTCGTACCGCCCACGACCAGCAGCGCACCGGCAAGCACAATCCGGTGCTGGGCGTTCTCAACGGCATCTGCCAGGTTTACACCACGGTCATCCGGGGCACGCCTATGATGGTGCAGCTGCTCATTATGGGCTTTGTCATCTTCTCCTCCTCCCGGAACTACACCATGGTCGGTGCTCTTACCCTGGGCATCAACTCCGGTGCCTACGTTTCCGAAATCATCCGGGGCGGCCTGATGGCTCTGGATCCCGGTCAGGCGGAGGCCGGACGGAGCCTTGGTCTGAACTATATTGACACCATGCGCTTCATCGTCATTCCCCAGGCCTTCAAGGCCATTCTCCCGGCTCTGGGCAACGAGTTCATTATTCTATTGAAGGACACCTCCCTGATCACCGTCATCGGCGGCAAGGAGCTGGTCTACGCCGCTCAGGCCATCTATGGCAGAACCTACGAGCAGATGTTCCCGCTGCTGGGCATTGCCCTCATCTATCTGGTTCTCGTCATGATTTTCAGCTGGCTGCTGAGCATTCTGGAAAGGAGGCTGCGTCAAAGTGATAGACGTTAAAAACCTGAGCAAATCCTTCGGCGATCACCTGGTGCTGGACAATATCTCCGAGCACATTTATCCCGGAGACAAGGTGGTCATCATCGGCCCCTCCGGCTCCGGCAAGTCCACCTTCCTGCGCAGCCTGAACCTGCTGGAAGAGCCAAGTGCCGGTTCCATCACCTTCGATGGGGTGGAAATCACCAGCCCCAAAACGGACATCGACAAGGTGCGCCGGCAGATGGGCATGGTGTTCCAGCACTTTAACCTCTTCCCCAACATGACCATTCTGAAAAACATCACCCTGGCTCCCGTGCGCACAGGCCTCATGACCCAGGCGGAGGCCAACGAGAAAGCCATGCAGCTTCTGAAGCGGGTAGGTCTGGAGGAAAAGGCCGATGCCTATCCCAACCAGCTTTCCGGCGGTCAGAAGCAGCGGATCGCCATTGTCCGGGCTCTGGCCATGAATCCCAAGGTGATGCTGTTCGACGAGCCCACCTCCGCCCTGGATCCGGAAATGGTGGGCGAGGTGCTGAACGTCATGAAGGAGCTGGCTGCCGACGGCATGACCATGGTGGTAGTCACCCACGAGATGGGCTTTGCCCGGGAGGTTGGCAACCGGGTGCTGTTCATGGACGGCGGCAAAATTCTGGAGCAGGGCTCCCCTGCCCAGGTTTTCGGCAATCCCCAGAATGCCAGACTGAAGGACTTCCTGTCCAAGGTGCTTTGAGAAATACGCTGTCATTGCGAACCAGTGACCGATGTCACTGGTTCGCAATGACACAGTTTTTTAACAGTCTCGGGCGGCCATTGGCCGCCCTCTTTTTTGTGCGGCGGTGACCTTCCTCCTTTCCTTCAAAAGCCAGATCTTACGACTTTTTCCTTTAACTTTTTCTTAAAACCCTTTGCAAACGGCAAGTTGTGTGTTATACTATATAAGCTTTATTGTCAAGTATTGTGCGCATTTGGAAAGAGGCGGTATGAATATGAACGACTTATCCCGAGTTTCCGTGGTTCTGCCCTCCCTGGATCCCGACGACAAGCTGGTCGCCGTGGTGGACGGACTGCTGGAATATGGTTTTTCCGATATTATCCTGATCAATGATGGCAGCAAGCCCGAGAATCTGCACTACTTCCACGACCTGGCAGCCCAGCACCCGGAAATCACCCTGCTGCACCACGAGGTCAACAAGGGCAAGGGCGCGGCGCTGAAGAACGCCTTCCGGTATGTTCTCCAGAACCGGCCGGACAGTCTGGGCGTTGTCACCGTGGACGGCGACAACCAGCATCATCCGGAGGATACCCGCGCCTGCTGCGAGAAAATGCTGGAAACCGGCTGTGTTGTCCTGGGCTGCCGGGACTTTTCCCAGCCGGACGTGCCCCCCAGAAGCCGGTTCGGCAACCGCACCACCTCGGCTATCTTCAAAGTCTTCGTGGGCATGACGATTTCCGACACCCAGACAGGGCTGCGCGCCATTCCCGCAAGCTATCTTAACCAGCTGGCGGAGGTTTACGGCGATCGGTTTGAATATGAGACCAATATGCTGCTGGCCTTTAAGGATCAGGGCATTCCCTTTGACGAGCAGAAAATCCGCACGGTTTATATTGAGGAGAACAAAAGCTCCCATTTCCGGGTGATTCACGATTCCTGGCGGATTTACAAGCTGATTCTTGCCCATTTCTTCCGCTACACCCTGAGCTCCCTTGCCAGCGCGGCGGTGGACATCGGCGGCTACTCCCTGCTTAGCTCTGTCCTGCCCCTGACAGGCATTGCCCGGACGACCTGCGCCGGCGTTGGCGCCAGAGTGGTTTCCTCTCTGCTGAACTTCTTCCTGAATAAGAAGCTGGTCTTCCAGACCCATGTCAGCACCGGCAAGGCTCTGCTCCGCTACTATGCCCTGGCTCTGCCCCAGATGGCTTTGCAGGTACTTCTGACCCAGGAAACCTATATTCTGCTGGGAATCAGCGAAAATTCCAATGGGCTGCGCACCTTCCTGTATGCCGTTGTGATGACGGTTCTGTACATTGTCAGTTATATGATCCAGCAGCGCTGGGTCTTTGCTCCGGAAAAATCCAAGTGAGAGGTTACGTCTATGAACAAGAAAAACACGAATCTGGTTCCCGGCACCGAGGGTGCCATGCCGACCAAGAAGAAAAAGAAAAAGGGCAGCGGCCTGCTGGGCCGCATCATCCGCAGATTCTTCCTGGTGCTGTTCACTGTGGTCATTCTGGCTGCCGCCGCTCTGGTGCTGGTGCTGAACCTGGCGTTCAACGGCCCTTCCCCTGCCGCCCGTGACCGTCTGACCATGACCCTGATCGAGGCCAGTGCCACCAAGTGGGTACCTGCCCTGTTTATCGGTCAGGACACCGTGGACGAGATCCGCACCAGCAGCGTCTCCGACGGACTGGAGGACGATGTCACCGACATTTCCCAGATTGTGGTGCAGGCCAACAACGTCATCACCGGCAATACCAACGAGTGGGACAACTACCCCGACGGTGTCCGCACCGAGACCCGGTACGGCGATACCTATACCGCCCACATTATGCTCATCCGGGATCCCTCTCAGGTCTATATGGGCACCTCCACCGAAAAGTTCTCCACCTCCATCCCCGGCAAACGTCTGACGGAGGTCATGGAGGAAAATCCGGATGTGATTGCCGCCATCAATGCCGGTGCCTTCTTTGACGACGGCACGGTCAGTGCCACCGTCGGCAGCACCCCTCTGGGTCTTGTGGTATCCGAGGGCAAGGTTGTCTGGACCTCCGGCAAGCAGCCCGGTCTGGAGGGCTTCGCCGGTTTCAACGAGGACAACATTCTGGTGGTTTCCAAGACCAATCTGAGCCAGTCCGAGGCGGAAAATCTGAAAATCCGGGACGGCTGCTGCTTCGGCCCCGTTCTGATTATGAACGGCGAGGTGAATCTGGAGGCCTACAACGACAAGTCCGGCATGAATCCCAGAACCGCCATCGGTCAGCGCAGCGACGGCACCGTGATTATCGTCTGCGCCGACGGCCGTCAGGTAGGCTCCCTGGGCGCTACCTACGCGGATATGGTCAACGTAATGCAGGAGTACGGCGCCGTCAACGCCTGCAATATGGACGGCGGCTCTTCTTCCATCATGATGTATCGGGATGTGAACGGCAAGCTGGGCACCGCTTCCCAGGATGCCATTTTCGTCAACACCCCGTCTCTGATTCAGTCCAAGCCCAGACGGATGCCCAACTACTGGCTGGTTCGGGCAGCATCTTAATAAGGGGGTGTAACCATGAAAAAGCACAATGATTTTGATATGGATGATCTGAATCCGGATATGGACGACACCCAGCCCGCACCCAAGGAAAAGCCCTTTTCCTTCAACGACCTGGACTTAGGGCTGGACTTCGACCTGAGCTTCCTGGACGATATTGAGGATCCCGAGGAAACCAAGGAGCCCGCAAAGCCCGCCGCCCCCCAGGAGCCGGTCAAGCGTCCTGCCCAGGCTGCCCCCTCGGCTCCGGCTTCCCAGAATGTCCGGCGGCCTGCCCCGGCCTCCCGCCCGGCAGGTGTCCCCAATGCCCAGCGGCCCGGGGGCAACCCCAACGCCCAGCGTCCCGCCGCCTCTGCCGGCGGTCAGCGACCCGGCGGCGGTATGCCCCCCCATCCGGCAAACGCCCAGCGTGCCGGCGGCCAGCGTCCCACCGGAACCCCCGGTACCCGGCCTGCGGCCGGACAGCGTCCGGCGGGCAGCCCCAACGCTCAGCGGCCTGCCGCCAGACGGCCTATGCCCGCCCAGGAGCCGCCCGTCAACCAGAAGAAGAAATCCGGCCCCCGGCTGGGCGGCGTGATTTTCTACACCCTGTATTTCCTGTTCATTCTGGTGTTCTTCCTGGGCACCTTCATCGGCCTGAACTGGCTCCACGGCTGGCTCACCGACTTTGAGCTGGCGCAGCCCGCCCCCAAGGCGGAGCAGGTCTTCACCCAGCTGTTCACCAACCCTGACTGGGGCGCCCTGTATGAATCTGCCGGTGCCAAGGATTCCGCCTATGAGGGTAAGGACGCCTACGTCACCTACATGAAGAACAAGGTAGGCGATCAGAAACTGACGTATCTGGAAACCTCCGCAGGCCTGTCCGGCGACAAGAAGTATGTGGTTCGCCTGGGCAGCGAAAAGGTTGCCTCCTTCACTCTGACGGACAAGAACAAGGCCACCGGCACCGACAAGCTGGAGGATCTGAAGAAAATTCCCGACTGGCAGCTGGGCTCTGTGGAGGTCTACTTTGACCGGGCAGGCACCTACTATGTGGTCAAGCTGGACGGGCACACCGCCTTTATCAACGATGTTCCCCTGGATGACAACACCATCATCCAGGTTGCCACCACCCGGGCAGAGGATTACCTGCCTGAGGGCACCACCGGTGCCAGCATGTGCACCCAGCAGGTGGATGGCCTGATGGCTCAGCCTGTGGTCACCATCTTCGACAAGAGCGGCACTCAGATGGAAGTCACCTACGACGAGGCCACCCGAACCTTCACCGAGCGGCTGGAAAGCAACACCATGAACGATGACCAGCGGGCCGCCGCCGTCAAAGCGGCAGAAACCTACTGCAACTGGATGCTGGCTGTGGACAATGACCGTGGCCATGCCGCCCAGATTTTTGACCCCACCGGCGAGGCCTATAAGTCTCTGACCAGCATTACCAGAGACAATCTGTGGGTTCAGAGCAACAACGGCTTCACCCTGGACAATATGAACGTCACGGATTTCGCCCTGTACAACGGGGATATCTTCTCCGTTCGGGTCACTCTGGACGTGAACGTCACCCGTACCGACGGCACCATCAAAACCTTCCCCTATGCCTCCAGCCTGTTCTTCCGGAAGAATGACGCCGGCAAGTGGATGTGCTTCAACTCCACCAACGTAGACGTGTCCCAGCCCGTAGGCCGGGTGCGCCTGACCTTCATGAACGGTGAGAACGAGGTCTACAGCCAGTTCTTCGGTACCGATGCCAAGGAGATTGTGACTCCTGTGGTGTCCACCCCCGAGGGTAAGGTCTTCACCGGCTGGGTCACCATCGACCAGGACGAAAACGGCGCCAAGGTCTATAACCTTCAGTTCCAGCCCGACGATGATGGCAAGGTTTCCATCCCCGACGGCGTGACCCTGAAGCCCATGACCCTGTATGCCCTGTTCCAGAACCCCGGTGAGCAGACCACCATCCCCACGGCTTCCGCCGAAACCACCGGCGAAACCACTGCGGAAACCACCGCGGCAACGGAAGGAGCGTGACCCATGGCAGCCTTTCTGAATCAACTGGCCCTTTCCTTTGACCTGCCCATTCTGGACTGGATTCAGGCCAATCTCCAGTCTCCCCTGATGGACAAGATCATGCCCATCATCACCCTCTTCGGCGAGGGAGGCGTGTTCTGGATTGCCTGGGCGGTGCTCATGCTGATTCTCCCCAAAACCCGAAAAATCGGGATTTCCATGCTCTTCGCCCTGATTCTTGGGCTTCTGGTGTGCAACCTCACCCTGAAGCCCTTGGTTGCCCGGATACGACCCTATGATTTACAGGCTCAGCTGGGCGTTACCATCAATCTGTTAATTAAGGAGCAGAGCGACTTCTCCTTCCCCTCCGGCCATACCATTGCCTCCTTTGAGGCAGCGGTGGTGCTGCTGAAATACAGCAAGAAAATGGGCATCCCGGCGCTGATCATTGCCATTGCCGTGTCCTTCTCCCGGCTGTATCTGTATGTGCACTATCCCTCCGATGTGCTGGTTTCCATGGTGCTTGGTACGCTGTTTGCCTTCCTGGGCTGCGCCCTGGCAAACCTCATCAAGCTTCCCAGCGTAAAAAAAGGAAGATTTGAAAAGTAAAAAAATACCGGGGCGGTTCCATCGAACCGCCCCGGTACTTTTTTGACTTGTTTACAGAAAGGCGGCAGCTACCGCCAGCACGATAGCGGGCAGCAGGTTGGCAACCCGTATCTTTTTGCCCCAGAGCAGGTTGATGCCCACGCAGAAAATCAGCACCGAGCCCACCAGGGAGAGATTGTTCAGTGCGGCCTCTGTCATCACAGGCCGCACAAGCCCCGCCAGGGCGGTGACGCTTCCTTGCAGGATTGCGACCGGGATTGCGGAGAACGCCGCCCCGGGGCCCAGGGAGCAGCTCATAACCATAATGATGATGAAATCCAGCACCACAGAAAGCCCCCCGGCTTACGCCGGGGGGCTTCTGCTTTAGCGCTCTCTTCCGAAGCCGGACAGGAAGCTTCCGTCTCTGGCATCCAGAGCCATCAGCTCGTGAATGCCCAGCTCCTGGCCGATGGAGTTGCCATCAGAGAACTTGTAAATGACAAAGCCCATGACGATCAGCTGGGGGATCTCCTCGCCGCTGTCCGTCTTCCTTGTTTCCAGTACCAGATCTGTCAGATTCACGAAGCATTCCACGTCGGTGTAGCCCATTTCCTTGGTGCCAAGACCGAAGCCGTCCATGGTTCCGGCCTGCATCTCCCGCTTCACCGCCGAGATCAGTTCCGCCTGGGTCATAACGCCCTCCCCAGTCAGCTGAGCCGGGTCGTAGTACACACCCGCCTGGAAGGTGACTGTGCCGTCGTCGCTCAGGAAGCTTTCGCCCCAATACTCGGAGCCTTCCTGGGAGGGCTGGGTGGCAACGGTGGTCTCTTCCGGCTCTCCATTGACCATGAGTGACATGAGGTTCCGGTATTCCCCTTCCGAAATCTTCGTCAGGTCGAACCAGACGTCATAGACCTTCCGTTCAGCGATAAAGAAGATGTGCATCCGTTTTGCCGTCTGGGGCTGACCGGGCGGCACATCGCTTTCTGCGTGGAGCTCCCAGTCGCCATAGAGTGAGGAACCACCGGATCGAATCAACTCATCGTCATTCACATCCGATATTCCGGCCTCTGCCAGCCAATCAAAATCCGCATAGGGGTTCTCCACAGAATCCGGAATGTCATAGGTGTCAATTTGGCCGACAGTTTCCCCGTCCTTCACAAAGAGGATCGCGCCATTCTCGCCGGACTTCAGGCTCACACTCTCCGGAAGCATTGCCAGATCAATGGGCACGGAGGAAGAAACCTCCGCCGTGTCACTGCCAAAGCTGACGGTTTTCAGGATGGCACTCTCAACTTCCGGGCTGACAGTATACTCGTTAAACCACACGTCATAAATCCGATTTTCCCACAAATAGACATTGTGTCGGTTCAAAAGGGTTTTGGGCTGACCCTCAGGCACGTCGCTGAAAAATTCCACCGTGTAGCCGCTAGCCAGGGTTCCACTGGCCATATAGCCCACATTCTCCATGCCCCACTCCGGGAATACCAGCTCCTCCAGCCAGTCAGCGCCGGAAATGTCACTCGGGATTTTGAAAGCCCGGACACCGCCGATGACCGTGTTTCCTTCCCGCAGTTCCTGTTCATTTCGATCCTCGCCAAGTTCCAGTGTCATCTGGGTACAGCCCTCCGGGAGGGTGTAATACAGATCCCAGATGCCGATGCTTGCCTCGCCAGTGATGCCTGAGATGGCGTTTTCCGAAAGCGTGACATAATCCATGAAAATCCAGCCCCGGTCAGTACGTCCCCAGCCGTCCTTCCTTTCCAGGATGGTAATGGCTGTGCCGGGCTCATAGCTGCCGACAACGACACTGCGGGCACTGGCTTTCGCCCGGATATTCAGGGGCTTTTCGGTCGTTACAACGGCACCCACGGGCGTGCTGTCCGACTTCTGGGGATTCAGAGCGCAGACGGCCAGCACCACCAGGCACAGCACCGCGCAGATTCCGCTGACCCAGACCTTAGGCCGCCGCCAGCGAGCCATATTCCGCACCCGACCCTTGGTCTCTCCCTCGCCGAAGGCCAGGGGCATACCGGCAATCAGCCGCTTGTGGGTGGCAAGGCGCAGAAGCGCCTGGGAATAATCCGCCCGGATGTCCTCCCCCAGGCGGTTGAGAACCGCCTCGTCACAGCTCATTTCCATATCCTTCCCGCCCAGGAAGAAGGCCAGCCACACCAGGGGATTGAACCAGTGGACGCACAGAGCCAAATAGCCCAGCAGCTTCCACAGGGGGTCACCCCGATGCAGGTGATGCCGCTCGTGGGCGATGATGAACCGCCGCTCCGCTATTGGCGTGTCCGATGGCAGGTAGATTTTCGGCGCGATCACCCCCATGACGAAGGGCGTGGCGATGGAATCGGATAGGTACACCTCTCCCCGATAGGGCGCCGCCTCCCGAAGCTTTCGGTGAAGGACAATGTACTGCACCAGGCTGCACCCTGCCAACGCCCCGCCAACCGTCAGCCAAACGGCGGCTGCCAGCGTCATCGCCTGAACGCCGGTTTTCGCTTTTACCGTCTCAGCAGATTCCGGCCTCGCATCTTCCTGTCCGATCTCCCCGGAGGCCGGAATGACCGGCTCCACCGGTCGATAGGTGACAGTGCTCAGCCCCTGGGTAGTCATCACAGGCAGGGGTTTCAGAACGGACAGGCCCGCGCTCAGGGAAATGGGGCACAGCAGCCGGAACAGAACCACCGCCCAAAGCATGTAGGAATAGATTTTCGGAGCCCGTCTCAGAAGCAGCCGGGCCAACAGCACCACAGCAATCACGATGCTGCCCGTCAGGCTCATATTGAGTACCCTTTCAAAAATCGCCGTCATAACGCTACCTCCGCATGGAATCGATGAGCTTCTGGATTTCGTCGATTTCCCGGTCATCCAGCTTCTTCCGACTGCCGAAGGCTGCCAGGAAGGCCGGCAGGGAGCCCTGGAAGGCATCCTGGACGTACTGTTCGCTTTGCCGGGCATAGAACTCCTCCCGGCTGACCAGCGCCGTCACCGTGCCGCCCTGGTTCTGAAACAGCCCCCGATCACACAGCCGCTTGAGCACCGTGTAGGTAGTCGTCCGCTTCCAGCGAAGCCGCTGCTCCGCCAGCTCTGCCAAAAGCCGGGAGGTCAGGGGTGCGTTTGACCAGATAATATCCGCAAAAATGGATTCGATTTCGCCTAAATGATAGTCCGCCATTGGGATTCCTCCTTTGTCTATTTCTTGTAGACAAGTATATACTACAATAAGTAGACAGATTTGTCAAGGACAATTTATTCAGAGGTTCCTTAGGGAAGCTCTGATTAAATCGGCAAGAGCTGGGAGCGAGAGATTTTTCTCTAGC
>OIXQ01000073.1_pt1 | contig 53820 bp, 44 predicted proteins | sample 1587791 | NCBI WGS metagenome assembly OIXQ01 (sample SAMN03283273) | human gut metagenome | biome: human-associated habitat; material: feces | host: Homo sapiens | place: Peru | collected 2012
TTGAGGTTTGGAAATCGCAGGAATCCTTTACGTATTTCAAGATTTTCAAACCAATAAGTTGGGGCGAAAGACCCGCTGAGCGCCGCAGCCGATTGATTCAGAGGTTCCCTTGATTAAAATATTGAATCAGAGGTTTCCTAGTATCAAAAAACACCGTTTCTGCGCCGCCTGAGGCGCTCCGCTTTCCGAAAAGGAAAACGCGCGGCAGAAGCCGGAGGTGGGGAGTCGGCTCCACGCTGCGAAGAAGCGGCGTGCGTTTTTTGCGAAAAGCAACGAAAATTTTGATTCCAAAATCGGATAAGCTGTGATATAATACAATCAGAAGGGAGAACGTCCCGTGCGTTCCCCGAAGCCGAAAGAAGCAAGGAGGTTGCTGCAATGAAGAACATTATCACCATCAGCCGGGAATTTGGCAGCGGCGGCCGCAGCATCGGTCGCGCGGTCGCAGAAAAGCTGGGCTATGCCTTTTACGACGGCGAGCTGGTCAAGGAGGTCGCGCAGCGCAGCGGATTTTCCCCGGAATTTATTGAAGAGAGCGGCGAATACGCCAACGCGCGCAGCAGCCTGCTGTTCTCGTTGGCAACGGCAAACCAGCGCATGGTCGATTCGCTGTCGGTCTATGACAAGCTGTACATCGAGCAGTCGATGGTGATCGAGGAGCTGGCCAGAAAGGGGAACTGCGTGATCGTCGGCCGCTGCGCGGACTACATTCTGCGGGACAACGAAAGCTGCCTGCACATCTTCATCCATGCGGACATGGAAAGCCGCGCCAAGCGCGTGATCGAGCGCTACGGCGCGAACGAAAAGGCCATTGAAAAGCGCCTGGAGGACAAGGACAAAAAGCGCATGGTCTACTACAAAAACTACACCGGCCGGGCGTGGGGCGTCGCGAAAAACTACGACCTTTGCCTGAACAGCGGCGTCCTCGGCGAGGAGCGCTGCGTGCAGCTGATCGTCGACGCCGTGAAATAAGCGAATTCCGGCGCATTTCCTGCCCAAATATGAAAAATTTTCGCCTCCCTGCGCATACTATGCAGGGAGGCGATTTTTATGACGGATCTGACCATGGAAAACTATCGCAGCGAGGTCGAGCACGCGGGGCGGCCGGTTCTGATCGATTTTTACGCCGATCGGTGCGGCCCCTGCCGCGCGTTTGCGCCTACGCTGGAGGCGCTTGACGCCGATTACGGCGCGGAATGCAAGTTCTGCCGCGTGAACGTCGACACGGAGGAGACGCTGACGCGCAAATTCGACATTCTGAGCGTTCCGACGCTGGTGCTGATGCAGAACGGCGAGGTGCAGCAGCGCATCCGGGGTCTGCGCGCCCGCGAGGATATCCTGCGTATTTTAAATCTGGGCTGATGGGGGAGCTGCCTCAAAAAGTGCCGCGGCGCACGCGATTTCCGGTGCGCCGCGGCGGTTTTTCATTGTTCGACAAATTGACGGTAATACCGCAGGATCATGGTGGCCAGCTCGGCGCGGGTGATGCTGTTGAGCGGCTGCACCGTGCTGTCAAGATAGCCGCGGATGATCTGGTTCTCGACCGCCCACGTCATGGCGTCGCGCGCAAAGAGCGAGACCTGATCGAAGTCCTTGCAGGACTTGACGGCGTCGCCGGCCTCAACGGCGGGCGAACCGCTCATGCGATAGAGCAGAACGGCGAATTCCTCGCGGGTGATCGGATTTTCAGGGCGGAAGCTGCCGTCCTCATAGCCGTTGACGACGCCGCTCTGCTTTGCCCAGAGAATGGCGGGCATATACCAAGCGTCGGCCGCGGTGTCGTTGAAGCCGTAGCCCTCGCCGGAGACGGTCTCGCCGGAGATCGAATAGAGCACCTTTGTGGCCTCGGCGCGCGTGGCGTTGTCGTTGGGGTGGAAGCTGCCGTCGGGCATACCGCCGAAGAGCTTCGCATTTGTGGCGAGCATGATGTTGTCAAAATACCAGTCGTCGGGACGGACGTCGGAATATTCCTTCGCGGCGATCGGGTCGGCGGTCTCGCCGTTCCAGGAGGAATAGGCCTCCGTCAGGAAGGCGTCGCGCTCGCGGAGGTAGACGGCGACATCATCGACGCGCTCGTTCCAGAGGCCGACCGTGCCGCCCCAGAGCACGGCATTCGCGGCCGCAGACGGGGCAAGCGTGTCGCGCAGCTCGGCGATGGAGGCCAGCGCCGTGCCCTTCTCGGAGAGCAGCTGTCCGATGATCGGGTGCATCCGGTTCTCATAGACCTCGCGGACGGCGACGCGGAAATCGCCGTACTGATAGAGCTGCAGAACCAGCGGATGCAGCAGCGAATAGAAGCCCGTGGGGTATTCGCCGCCCGTTCCGAGGCAGAGGTCATAGTCCCAGATCGGCCCCATCTTCATGACGCTCTCGCCGGTGTCCTTATAGAGGTAGGCCGAGGAGCGGAAGGTGTCGAGGTTTTTGGTCACCTCGTTGACCAGATAGCACTGCGCGACGCTCTCGAGGTCGACGTAGTCGCTGAGCGGTTTGCCGGTCTCGGGATTCGTGCCGTGGCCGTAGATGGCGTCCTCATATTCCTGATAATAGCCCGCGATATAGGCCATGGCGTCCTTGCTGCAAAATTCCGGACTTTTGACCACAACGTATTGATTGCGCTTCGTGCGGAAATAGCACTTTTCGGCCTCGGCGCGGGGCTTGGTGTCCATCTCGAGCAGATAGCCGCCGGAATAATCGGCCGGGGTGTTCAGCCCCTCGCAATAGACATAGGCCGCGCCGTTGTCCGTGACGTCCGTGGCGACGCTCAGCGCGTCGAAATCGGTCACGTCCGGGTTGGCCGTCTCAAAATCGTCCTCGAGCTTGTGGATATCCACGCGCCCCTTGTTGATCTCGACCTTTTCGCTGAGCAGGTAAGCGCCGCGGTATTCGCCGTCATAGTAGAGGTTCACCGGGCGGCACTGCACGGCGCAGGCCAGACCGGACTGCTCGGCCATGGTATAGACGATCTGGTTGCGCAGCAGCGATGCGTCGACGGCGTTGGCCAGCAGGATCCATGTCTTATTCGCGTTTGCCTTCTCGCCGCTTTGCAGCAGGTCAGTCTTCTCTTTCAGCTTGATCTGATAGGGCTTCTTTGCCTGAAGCCAGGTCGAGTTGCCGCGCCCCTTGATCTGCGTCAGCTTGCCGTTATAGACGGCCTCGCCCGCAGCGTCGAGCATCAGCATCGCGCCGGTGGCCTTGTTCGATTTTTTGGATTCGACCCATTCGCGGCCGTGCCCGACCGGATCGTCGCTCTTGAGGTACATACTGGCGATGCCGTCGGTACAGATGACCGTGAGCCTGCGTTCGCACGCCAGCTCGTTGACGGCCGCGCGCAGCGTCAGCTCGAAGCGGTCGCCTGCGCCGCAGAGCGCCGGAAGATCGAGCAAAGCGCCGTCGGAAAGCTCCGCCGTGCCGAGCGCGCCGACAGCGGTGAACTCCGCCGCCGTGTTATTGGGCGTGAAGTGGACGGTCAGCGCCTTGCAGGCGGCCTGCGACGGCAGGAACAGCGTCTCGCCGGCGGAGGTGTTTTGCGGCGCAAGCCGCGCGGTGCCGGGATCGCCCGGCAGGGTAAAGGAGAGGTCGGTGAACTCGCTCAACGTGCCCTCGGCGAAGCATTCCGCGCCCAAACCGAGCAGCAGGATCGCCGCAAGAAGAAACGAAAGTCCCCGACGGAAAATTTTTTTCATAGTGTGTGCTCCTGTTTCTGTTTGTTTTCATGCAAATGCACCGTATGGATGCATTATAGCATGTCCGTCCGGAAAACGCAAGCCGTTTCCATGTAAAATTTGACGGAAGCGTTACAAATGGTATCAAAGAAAGACGAACTTTGATGTTGACAGACCGGGGCAAGTATGCTAAACTATCCACAGACACAAGATATTGTGTCTATTATCATGCGTAATCACAAGATATAAACAGCTTATGCACAGGAGGTGGGTGCCGTGCGAATCGGCGGTCTGCAAAAGCTGACGCTTCTGGACTTTCCGGGGCGCGTGGCCTGCACGGTTTTTTTGCAGGGCTGCGACCTGCGCTGCCCCTTCTGCCACAACGCGGGGCTGCTGCGCGGCGTGCCGGGCATCTCCGAGGAGGAGCTGCTCGATTTCCTGCGCCGCCGACAGGGGCTGCTCGACGGCGTGGCTGTGACCGGCGGCGAGCCGCTGCTTGCGCCGGAGCTTCCGAAGCTGCTGGGCAAGCTCCGCGCCATGGGCTTCGCCGTCAAGCTCGACACGAACGGCACGCATCCGGCCGCGCTGCGGGCGGTGCTGGAGGCCGGGCTGGTCGACTACGTGGCGATGGACATCAAAAATTCGCCGGATAAATACGCCGCGACCTGCGGCCGGGACGGCGTGCTGCCGGCCGTGCGCGAGAGCGCGGCGCTCCTGATGCAGGGGCGCGTGCCCTATGAATTCCGCACGACGGTGGTCGACGAGCTGCATGAGCCGGAGGATTTTTCGGCCATCGGCGCATGGCTGCGCGGCGCGCAGAGATACTATTTGCAGCAATTTGTCGACAGCGGCGACGTGCTGGAGGCGGGGCTTCACGCCGCCTCCGAGGAGAAGCGCAGCCGCTGCCTTGCTGCGGCGAGGGAATGGATCCCGCAGACGGAGCTGCGCGGGGTCTGAGCAAAAAAGAGGAGGAGCTTATGTATCAGGTTATCAAACGAAACGACAAAACGGTCAGCTTTGACCTGAAAAAAATCAGTCAGGCGATCCGCAAGGCGTTCGACGCCCAGAATAAGCAATATAACGACGAGACGATCGATTTTCTGGCGCTGAAGGTCACGGCGGATTTTGAGCCGAAGATCAAGGACGGCAAAATCGCCGTGGAGGACATTCAGGACAGCGTGGAATCCGTGCTGATCCGCGCGGGCTACGATGACGTTGCCAAGGCGTATATCCTCTACCGCCGTCAGCGCGAAAAAATGCGCAACATGCGCACGACGCTGCTGGACTACAAGGCGCTCGTCGACAGCTATGTCAAGGTGCAGGATTGGCGCGTGAAGGAGAATTCCACCGTGACCTACTCCGTCGGCGGTCTGATCCTCTCAAACTCCGGCGCGATCACGGCCAACTACTGGCTCAGCGAGATCTATGACGACGAGATCGCGCAGGCGCACAAGAACTGCGACCTGCACATCCACGATATGTCCATGCTCACGGGCTACTGCGCGGGCTGGTCGCTGCGGCAGCTCATTCAGGAGGGGCTGGGCGGCGTGCCCGGCAAGATCACCTCCGCTCCGGCCAAGCATTTGGCCTCTCTGTGCAACCAGATGGTCAACTTCCTCGGCATCATGCAGAACGAATGGGCCGGCGCGCAGGCGTTTTCGTCCTTCGACACCTACCTCGCGCCCTTTGTCAAGGCCGACGATCTGAGCTATGAGCAGGTGAAAAAATGCGTCGAGTCCTTCATCTACGGCGTCAACACGCCGTCGCGCTGGGGCACGCAGGCGCCGTTTTCAAACATCACGCTCGACTGGACCGTCCCGGACGACATGGCCGAGCTGCCCGCGATCGTCGGCGGCCGCGAGATGCCCTTCAAATATAAGGACTGCAAGCGGGAGATGGACATGGTCAACCGCGCCTTCATCGAGGTCATGATCGAGGGCGACGCCAACGGCCGCGGCTTCCAGTACCCCATCCCGACCTATTCCATCACGAAGGATTTCGACTGGTCGGAGACCGAGAACAACCGCCTGCTTTTTGAAATGACGGCCAAATACGGCACGCCGTATTTCTCCAACTACGTCAACAGCGACATGCAGCCGAGCGACGTGCGCTCGATGTGCTGCCGTCTGCGTCTCGACCTGCGCGAGCTGCGCAAGAAGTCCGGCGGCTATTTCGGCTCGGGCGAGTCGACCGGCTCGGTCGGCGTCGTGACGATCAACATGCCGAAGATCGCCTATCTTTCCAAGGACAAGGCCGAGTTCTATCAGCGGCTCGACCGCCTGATGGACATCGCGGCGCGCTCTCTGAAGATCAAGCGCGACGTCATCACCCGCCTGATGAACGAGGGACTTTATCCCTACACCAAGCGCTATCTGGGCACGTTTGCGAACCATTTCTCGACCATCGGCCTGATCGGCATGAACGAGGTCGGCCTGAACGCCAAATGGCTGCGCATGGACATGACCCACAAGGAGACGCAGGACTTCTCCGTCGAGGTGCTCAACCATATGCGCGAGCGTCTGAGCGACTATCAGGAGCAGTACGGCGACCTGTATAACCTCGAGGCGACGCCTGCCGAGTCGACGACCTACCGTCTGGCCAAGCACGACAAGAAGGATTTCCCCGACATCATCACCGCCGCCAAGGACAACGGCACGCCGTATTACACGAACTCGTCGCACCTGCCCGTCGGCTACACCGAGGATATTTTCTCCGCGCTGGACATTCAGGACCGCCTGCAGACGCTCTATACCTCCGGCACGGTCTTCCACGCCTTCCTCGGCGAAAAGCTGCCGGATTGGCGCGCGGCGGCGAACCTCGTGCGCAAAATCGCGGACAATTATAAGCTGCCGTATTACACGATCTCGCCGACCTATTCCGTCTGCCCCGATCACGGCTATCTGAGCGGGGAGCAGTACACCTGTCCGAAATGCGGCCGCACGACCGAGGTCTACAGCCGCATCACCGGCTACTACCGTCCCGTGCAGAACTGGAACGACGGCAAGGCGCAGGAGTTCAAGGATCGCAAGGTCTATGACGTCGGCGCATCGCTGGCGCACCGCTTCGGCGAGCAGCCGGAGCAGAAGCCGGCCGAGACAAGCCCGGCCGACTGCCAAAACGGCCGCCTCGTGCTCTTCACGACGGCGACCTGCCCGAAATGCGTCATGGCGAAGAAATTTTTGGCGGACGCCGCGCTGAGCTATGACACCGTGCTCGTCGACATCGACCCGGACGCCGCGCGCCGCTTCGGCGTCAAGCAGGCGCCGACGCTGCTCGTGCTCGACGGCGAGACCGTGCTCAAGCGTGTGGAAAATCCGTCGAACATCCGCGCCTTTGCGGAGGCGAACCGTTGAGCCGCCGCTGCGACATACTGGTCGTCGGCGCAGGCCCTGCGGGTCTGACGGCGGCGATCTATGCCCGCAGAGCCGGGAAATCCGTCCTCGTGCTCGAAAAGGAGACCTTCGGCGGGCAGATCACCTATTCCCCCAAGCTGGAAAATTATCCGGGCTTTGCGGAGATCTCCGGCAACGAGCTTGCCCAGCGGATGCTTGAGCAGGCGATGCAGCTCGGCGCGGACGTCGACATGGACACCGTCGTGTCCGTGGAGGACGGCGCGCATGGCAAGCGGGTCATCGGCGAGAACGACGTCTATGAGGCCGACGCGGTCATCATCGCCGCCGGTGCGCGGCACCGCCGCCTGCACCTGCCCGGCGAGGAGGCGCGCATCGGCAACGGCGTGTCCTTCTGCGCGGTCTGCGACGGGGCGTTTTTCAAGGGGCGCACCGTGGCGCTGGTCGGCGGCGGCAACACCGCCCTGCAGGAGGCGCTGCTGCTCTCCGAGACCTGCGAGCGGGTCGTGATCGTGCAGAATCTGGCGTTCCTGACAGGCGAAAAACGGCTCGCCGAGGCGCTGCGGGAGCGGAAAAACGTCGAAATCCGCTTCTCGACCGTTGTGACGGCCTATCTCGGCGGCGAGACGCTGACGGGCGTCTGCCTGAAGAACACCGAGACGGGCGCGGAGACGGAGCTGCCCGTCGACGGCGTGTTCCTTGCCGTCGGCACGGAGCCGGACAACGCGCCCTATGCCGCCGTCGCGACGCTCGATGAGCGGGGCTATCTGATCGCCGACGAGGGCTGCACGACGCGTACCCCCGGCGTATTCGCTGCGGGCGACTGCCGCACGAAGGCCTTTCGGCAGGTCGCAACGGCGATTGCCGACGGCGCGGCCGCCGCACTCAGTGCCTGCCGCTATCTGGACGAAAAGAAATAAGGAACCTCTGAATAAATCGGCTGCGGCGCTCAGCGGGTCTTTTGTCCCAGCTTATCGGTTTGAAAATCTTGAAATACGTAAAGGATTCCTGCGATTTCCAAACCTCAATCTGGAACAAAATCCCTCGCTGACCGCTCTTGCAATTTAATCAGAGGTTCCATAACAAAAGGCCGCCGGGGAAGCCGGCGGCCTGAAACAAACCCCCGGAGCGCTGCATTTGCGGCGCTCCGGGGGTTTTGTTCCAAACAGAAGCTGTGATTAAGCCTTGCCGGCGCAGCCGAGGACGTCCACCAGCTTGTGGCGAACCATTTCCTTGATGTTGGCGCGGGCGGGCTTGAGGTACTGACGCGGGTCGAAATGATCCGGATGCTCCGCAAAATACTTGCGGATCGTGCCGGTCATGGCCAGACGCAGGTCGGAGTCGATGTTGATCTTGCAGACCGCGCTGCGGGCGGCCTCGCGCAGCTGCTCCTCGGGGATGCCGACCGCGTCGGGCATCTTGCCGCCGTAGGTGTTGATCATCTTGACAAACTCCTGCGGGACGGAGGAAGAGCCGTGCAGAACGATCGGGAAGCCGGGCAGACGCTTTTCGCATTCATGCAGAACGTCGAAGCGCAGGGGAGGCGGAACCAAAATGCCCTTCTCGTTTCTGGTGCACTGTGCAGCCGTGAACTTATAGGCGCCGTGAGAGGTGCCGATGGCGATGGCCAGAGAGTCGCAGCCGGTCTTGGCGACGAATTCCTCAACCTCCTCGGGATGGGTGTAGGAGGAATCCTCGGCGGAGACCTTCACGTCGTCCTCAACGCCGGCCAGCGTGCCCAGCTCGGCCTCAACGACGACGCCGTGGTCATGCGCATACTCAACGACCTTGCGGGTGATCTCAATGTTCTCGGCAAAGGGTCTGGAGGAGGCGTCGATCATGACGGAGGTGAAGCCGCCGTCGATGCAGCTCTTGCAGGTCTCAAAGTCGGGGCCATGATCCAGATGCAGCGCGATGGGAATGTCGGGGCAATCAAGCACGGCCGCCTCGACCAGCTTGACCAGATAGGTGTGGCTGGCATAGGCGCGTGCGCCCTTGGAGACCTGAAGGATCACGGGAGCGTGCTCCTCCTTGCAGGCCTCGGTGATGCCCTGCACGATTTCCATGTTGTTCACGTTGAAGGCGCCGATGGCGTAGCCGCCGCTGTAGGCCTTCTTGAACATTTCGGTTGTAGTTACCAGAGGCATAGTTAAAAATCTCCTTCTTGAAATTTTTCGCTTACATTATATATAGTTTGCGGAGAAAATGCAAGTTTTATTTTTGCATTACCGCTATCCGCTCCCAATCGTGCATCCGGCTGCGCAGAAAAAAGCGGAAGCTCTGTTTGGAGCTTCCGCTTTGGGGTCAGTAAGGACGGATATAGTGCGCGTTGATGTCGGGCGATGGTCGCATCCTGATGCCCGAGACGATGCCGACGGCCATGAAGGAGGTGATGATCGAGCTGCCGCCATAGCTGAAGAAGGGGAGCGCCAGACCGATGACCGGCACAAGACCGACGCAAACGCCGATGTTGATGAGGATCTGGAAGATGAACATCGAGGCAATGCCGACGCAGATCATGCGGTTGGTGAAGTCCGGCGTTCTGGCCGCGACGTAAATCACGCGCGCGACGATCGCGATGAGCAGAATGAGCATCAGAATGCAGCCGACCATCCCGAGCTGCTCGCCGGTTGCCGAGAAGATCGAGTCGGTGTGACGCGCGGGGAGCGCGCCGACGTTCGTCAGGCTGCCCTTGCCCAGCCCCTGCCCGGTCAGGCCGCCGTTGCGCAGCGCCTTGAGGTTCTGGTTGGTCTGCCACATTTCGTCCAGGCCCTCCGGGTCGATGCTCGGGTCGTACAGCGCGAGGATGCGGTTTTTCTGGTCGGTTCGGATGGCGTATTTCCACAGATACGGATAGGAGACGCCGAGCGCGGCGATGGCCGCGGCGAACCAATACCAGCCCACGCCGCCGACAAAGGCCATGGCGATGAAAATAAAGATGAAGATCAGCGCGACGCCCGTGTCGCTGGAGATGCCGACGATCAGCACGACGATGTAGATCATTTGCAGCGTGAGCGGCACAACGTTGCGCGGCGAGGAGATGCGCGTCTGATGCAGACTCATGGACTTGGCCAGAATGAGGATATAGGTCAGCTTGACCACCTCGGCCGGCTGGATGTTGAAGGGCAGGAAGGGGAAATGCAGCCAGCTTTTGTTGCCGGATTCGCCCTGCACGCCCCAGACCAGCAGCATCAGGATGAAGATCGTGTTGAACGCGAAGAGAATCGCGCGCTGGCTGGCGAGAATATCGATGTCGAAGGTCGTCAGCAGCAGATAGATGAAAATTCCGGCGATCAGACAGCCGGACTGGATCAGGATATAACGGCTGGTATTTTCCGAGGCCGTCGCGTTGGTGGTCGTGCCCGCGATGAGCACGATGCCGAACAGCGACGCGATCACGCACAGCGCCAGAAGGATCATGTCGCCTTTTTTTGCGGCCTCACGCATCCGATTCATGAATCCGCCCATCCAAGCACCTCCTGTTCCGAAAAAATGAGAGCATTCATACAGAGCATTATAGCATTCTTTGCCGAATCTGTCAAATGGGGAAAGTTCCTTTTGCAAAAAAACGAATTCTGTGCTATAATCTATAACTATAATCAGAGAACGGAAGGGGAGTGCGCAGATGCAGGTTATCACAAGCTCGCCCGAGGAGACCGAGGCGCTCGGACAGCGGCTCGGCGCGGCGCTGCACGGCGGCGCGGTCATCGCCTATCACGGCGGCCTCGGCGCGGGCAAAACGGCGTTCACGCGCGGGCTTGCGCGCGGATTGGGCAGCCAGATGCGCGTCACCAGCCCGACGTACACCATTGTCAACGAATATCCCGACGGGCGTCTGCCGCTGTTTCATTTTGATATGTACCGGCTCGGCTCGGCCGACGAGCTGTTCGACATCGGTTGGGAGGATTATCTCGCGCGCGGCGGCGTCTGCGCGGTGGAGTGGAGCGAGAACGTCGAGGAGGCGCTCTCCGACGCGATCCATGTCACGATCGAGCCGCTGGGCGGCGACCGCCGCCGTATCACGATCGAAGGAGGCGCGGACTATGCTGATCTTTGCCTTTGAGACCTCCGCCAAGGCGGCCTCGGTCGCTCTGCTGGAGGACGGCGTTCTGCTCGGCGAGAGCTATCTCAACTGCGGCCTGACGCACAGCCGCACGCTGCTGCAAATGGGGCAGGAGCTGCTCGAAACCTGCGGCCGCACCGTGCGGGACGTCACGGCCGTCGCCTGCGCCGCCGGGCCGGGCAGCTTCACCGGCATCCGCATCGGCATTGCCGCGGCCAAGGGCTTCGCGTGGGCGCGCGAGCTGCCCTGCGTCGGCGTCTCGACGCTCGAGGCGATGGCGCAGCAGGCGGCGGCGTTCGAGGGCGTGGTCTGCTGCGCAATGGACGCGCGGCGCGAGCAGGTCTACCGCGCGCTGTTTTCCTGCTCGGGCGGAGTGCTGACCCGTCTGACCGAGGACGGCGCGGTCTCGCTCGAAAAGCTGGAGGCCGAGCTGAAAAAAATAGAAAAACCGAAAATAATAGTTGGCGACGGGGCGCAGCTATGCTATAATACCATCGGAACGGCAATGCCGGATTGCCGCCTTGCCGCCGAGCATCAGAGAATGCAGAGGGCTTCGGGCGTGGCGCTGCTGGCGCACGCGCGGCTTTTGGCCGGCGAGCGTTGCGACGGCGCGGCCTTGACCCCGAACTATCTGCGCCTGTCTCAAGCGGAGCGCGAACGCGCTGCGCGTTTACAGAAGGAGGAAACACATGGGGAAAGTGCAAATTCTTGAGCATCCGCTGCTGCAGCACAAGCTGTCGATCCTGCGTGACGTCAACACCGGCGTCAAGGAATTCCGCGAGGCTGTCGGAGAGATCGCCGCGCTGATGTGCTATGAAGCGACGCGCAACCTGCCCACGAAGGAGGTCGAGATCCAGACCCCCGTCGCCAAGGCGACCGTGCGCGTGCTGGCCGGCAAGAAGCTGGCGATCGTGCCGATCCTGCGCGCAGGACTGGGCATGGTCGATTCGATGATCAGCCTGATCCCGTCGGCCAAGGTCGGTCATATCGGCCTCTTCCGCGACCCGGAGACCCATGAGCCGGTGAAATATTACTGCAAGATGCCGCCCGATATCTCCGAGCGTCAGGTTTTCATCGTTGACCCGATGCTTGCCACCGGCGGCAGCGCAATCGCGGCCATCGACGTGCTGAAGAACGAATACGGCTGCAAGTCCATCACGCTGATGAACATCATCGCCGCGCCCGAGGGCATCGACGCCGTCGCCAAGGCACATCCGGACATCGACATCATCGTCACGGCCGTCGACCAGTGCCTCAATGAACACGCCTATATCGTCCCCGGCCTGGGCGACTGCGGCGACCGCATTTTCGGAACAAAATAAACGACTGATGCCGGAGACGGGACTGCCCGTTTCCGGCATTTTGCATAGACAGAACGGGAAATTTATGGTATAATCAGGGAACCTCTGAATCAATCGGCTGCGGCGCTCAGCGGGTCTTTCGCCCCAGCTTATCGGTTTGAAAATCTTGAAATACGTAAAGGATTCCTGCGATTTCCAAACCTCAATCTGGAACAAAATCCCTCGCTGACCACTCTTGCGATTGAATCAGAGCTTCCTTAGAGCAACACCGCACAATTGTGCCTTCGCTTTCCGGCGGATTTCTTCCGCCGATCCTGCGGTTTGAAAAAACAAGAAAGGGGGGAGCGCCGTGCGCTGTCCTTCCTGCGGCAGCGTGATCCGGGACGGACAGCGCTGCTGCCCATACTGCGGCGCGCCGTCGGCCTCCCGAGGAACGTATGGCCGCGTTCCGCCCCGCCGCCGTGAGCGGCCGCCCGCCTCGGGTGCGGCCCGGGCGTGCAGCGGGCTGCTTGCGGCGCTGCTGGTCGTGGTGCTGCTGCTCAGCGGCGCGGTTGGCATCGGCCGCAGCCTGCTCAGCCGCGCCCATCTGGAGGATATTGTCCTCGATTTCGACGTCAACGAGGTGCGCCTGTCCTATGACGGAACGGAATATCCGCTCCCGGCCTACATTCAGCGGCAGATCGCCGCGCAGGTGGAGACCGACCTGACCGAGCGCGACGTGGAGAACATCCTCAACGACGTCGGCGTCCGCGAGGGCGTAGCTGATCTTGCCGCCGACGTCGCGGCCTACCTCACCGACCGGCAGGCACTCGAGGCCTTCGGCGCGGATGATGTGGTGGAGCTGGTGCGCAAGAACGAGGCGCTGATCTATGAGCAGACCGGAACGCGGCTCACGGAGGCCGAATACGCCCAGATTCGACAGGCCGTGGACGAAAACGTCGATTTTTCGGCCGTGCGGGAGCTGCGCCTGACCGACGTGATGGGCTTCGACCCTGCGCTTTTGCAAACGGTGCTCTCCAAGCTGACCTACGGCATCGGCCTGTTCCTCTGCGCGAACCTGCTGGTGCTGCTGCTGATTGCCAACCGCCGCGACCTGCGCGGCGTCCTTGCGCCGCTGGCGGCGGCGCTGCTGATCCCCGGCGTGCTCTGGCTGCTGACGGCCGCCGTCGGGCTTGCGCTCCCGCGCGTCCTTTCCGGGCAGTGGACGGCGATCCTGCGCCCCATTCTAGGCGAGGCCGCGAAGCTCTGCGCGCTGCACGGCTGCGTGCTGCTCCTTCTGGGGCTGGGGCTGACGCTCTGGAACAATCTGGCCAAACGCCGAAGATATTCGTATTAGGAGGTTCATGTTTATGTCCAGCTTGATGATCCGCGATATTGCCGCGCTCGTTACCTGCAACGACGCCGACGAGGAGCTGCACCATGTCGATCTGTTCTGCGAGAACGGGAGAATCGCCGCGATCGGCCCGGAGCTGACGCAGCACGCCGACCGCGTCATCAACGGCGCAGGGATGTTCTGCTACCCCGGGCTTATCAACACCCACCACCACCTCTATCAGCAGTTCTCGCGCAACCTCGCCAAGGTGCAGAATCTGGAGCTGTTCGACTGGCTCAAAACGCTTTACGAGATCTGGAAAAGGCTCGACGAGACCGTCGTGCGCTATTCCTCTCTGACGGGCATGGGCGAGCTGATGAAGAACGGCTGCACGACCTGCTTTGACCACCATTATGTGTTCCCGGCAAACTGCGGCGACCTGATCGGCGCGCAGCTCGACGCGGCGCGTGCGCTCGGAATGCGCATGGTCTGCTCGCGCGGCAGCATGGATCTGTCCGTCAAGGACGGCGGCCTGCCGCCCGACAGCGTGGTGCAGAGCGTCGACGAGATCATGAAGGACAGCGCCCGCATCATTGAGACGTATCACGATCCGTCCTTCGGCTCGATGCAGCAGATCGTGCTTGCGCCGTGCTCGCCGTTCTCCGTGTCCGGCGAGCTGCTGCGGCAGAGCGCGCTTCTGGCGCGGCAGTACGGCGTCCGGCTGCACACCCACCTCGCAGAGACCAAGGACGAGGAGCGGTACACGCTCGAGCGCTTCGGGATGCGGCCGCTGGCATATATGCAGTCGCTCGGCTGGGTCGGGAACGACGTCTGGTATGCCCACGGCATCCATTTCAACGACGAGGAGCTGAAGCTTCTGGCCGAGACGGGCACGGGCGTGGCGCATTGCCCGGTCTCCAACATGAAGCTCTCGTCGGGCATCGCCCGCGTGCCGGAGATGCTCAGGCTCGGCGTACACGTCGGCCTCGCGGTCGACGGCTCGGCCTCGCAGGACGGCTCCGACCTGCTTGAGGAGATCCGTATTTGTTACCTGCTGCACCGGCTGAATTCGTCCTTTGCTGCGCCCAGTGGCTACGACGTGTTGAAGCTGGCGACGCGCGGCTCGGCCTCGCTGCTCGGGCGCACGGACATCGGCAGTCTGGAGGTCGGCAAGTGCGCCGATCTGTTCCTCGTCGATTCGCGGCGTCTGGAGCTGGTCGGCGCGACCTATGACCCAAAGAGCGTGTTCGGCACGGTCGGTCTGCGCGCACCGGTGGATTACGTCGTGGTGCAGGGGCGCGTGACGGTCGATCAGCAGCATCTGACCGGCATCGACGAGGCGCGCACGGCGCAGGAGGCGCGCGTCATCTGCGACGAATACCTCGGAACGATCTGAGCAGACGGAATTTATACCGGTTCGTAACGATTGGTTAACCATAATTTTAAAATCGTTACAATTTCGTCAAACGTTATAAACAGCTTGCACAGGCTTGTGCACAGGCAAATCACAGCGTTTTTCAAATAATTTTGCAAAACTCCCGTCCCCGGAGAAGCGGGGACGGGAGTTTTATACCGTTATGAGCGGATATTTGGTTTACATAATCTGTTTTCGCTGTGATTTTTCACGATTTTTGCAAAAGCAGGGGGATTTTTGCACAAAAATCCCCCTCACGGCTCGAATCAAAGGGCTGTGCAAAGGGTTTTGCACAGGCGGCTGTCAGGGAAGCTGTTGATCTGCGGCTTCCGGCTGCGCCAGCCGCTTGTGCAGATAGGCCGGAACCTCCTGCCGCGGAAGCGCGAGCGCCAGCGCGACCTCGTCGGTGAGCAGCTTTTCCGCATCGCGCAGGAGCTGCTCGTCGCTCGAGCGCATCCGCCGACCGGCCGCATAGAGCTGCCGCCGTTTCCTCCAGAGCAGACAGGTCACGCCCAGAAGGTCGGCGCTGCTGCCGTCGGAGAGCAGCCTGGAGAAGCGATCCTTCCGCTCCGTCGGGTCGTCGATCCACGCAAGCGGCGCGTCGTCCGCGCCGACAAGCAGCGCTTCAAGCTCCTGCTGCGAGAGCACGGGGCGCATCCGCGCGATCAGACGCTCGTTGTCCAGCGGGACATACACCGTCGCGCTCTCACGATAAATCGGCCGCAGGACATAGTATTTGCCCTTTGCTCCGCCGACTTTCATCTCCTGAATCCTCACGATGCTGCACACGCCCTCCGTGCCGTAGCATACCTTATCGCCGATCTGGTACACGCGCCTTGCTCCTTCCTTCTATTTTTTATTGCATAAAACGGACGTTTTCCCTTGATTATATTATCATTATAGCACTTTTTAGCAAAAAATGTTATAGGCATTTTCAACAAAATCCGCGCGGATTTTCTGGCGGGAAGAGCGGCTTTCTTGTGCATATATTTGAATTACAGGAGAGCGCTGAGCCAATGAGCAAATTGGAACAAAATCCCTCGCGGACCGCTCTTGCGATTTCATCAGAGCTTCCCTTGCTTTTTTCCGGGGCATTCATTATAATAACAATAGAATAAAAAAATACCAGAATTGCAAGGAGGCGCGCATATGAATTCGCTACACACCTGCCGGACGCCCGGGCTTCGGCCGATCGACGGCGTCCTGCCGAGCACCGGGCTGCGCGTCGGCGCGTCGGCGCCGACCGTCCTGATGCCCGGCGACCCGCACCGCAGCAAACGGATCTCCGAATTGTTCCGCGACGCTGCTTTCACCGCGCACCGCGGCACCTACGCCACCTACACCGGCCACACGCCCGGCGGCGAGCCCATTGCCGTCACGAGCAGCGGCATGGGCTGCGCGTGCGTCGCCGCCGCGCTCGAGGAGCTGAAGCTCGCAGGCGCAGAGACGGTCATTCGCGTCGGCACCTGCGGCGGCGTGCAGCCGTGGATGCAGCCCGGCCGCATTGTGATCGCCTCGGGCTGCGTGCGCGGCGAGGGCGCGAGCTATGAGCTTGTGCCGCCGGAATTCCCGGCCGTGGCCGATCCGCTGGTCGTTGCGGCGCTGGCGCAGGCCGCGCAGGAGGCCGGAGAGGATGCGCTGGTCGGCCTTTACCGCAGTCACGATGCATTTTATATGGAATCCAAGGCTGCGCACCCCGGTCTGCGCGAGCGGATGCAGCAGTGGATCGACACGAACGTGCTCGTCGTCGAGAACGAATCGGGTATGCTGTTCACCTATGGCCACCTGCTCGGCCTGCGCACCGGCACGATCTGTGTTGCCCTCGGCTCGATGTTTGCCGACGCCGGGCAGGAGGCTCCGTCGGTCTACGGCGCGTATTCCGACCCGGATTTTCTGGCCAACCGCATCGCTGCGGCGTCCAAGATCGCCATTCGCGCGGCAGAGCTGCTGAAGGAGGGATTGTCATGAGCTTCGGAAGTGTGAAGCTGACGCACAACGACGGCACGATGCACCATCTCGGCATCGATGAGCGCGCCGTTGCGCCGCAGGTCGTCCTCACGCCCGACCCGCTGGAGGTGCCGCAGTATGCGGCGCTCCTGACGAACGCCGAAAAGGTCGGGGAATACCGCGAATATGTCACCTACACCGGCCTTTGGAACGGCGTGCCGCTGAGCGTGATGAGCTGCGGCTTCGGCTGTATGCCGATGGCCATTGCCGTCGAGGAGCTGCATCATCTCGGCGTGCGGCGCGCCGCAAAGATCGCGCGCTGTCCGGCGCTGCTGCCCGAGCTTCGCCCGGGGACGCTGCTGGCCGCCTCCGGCGCCGTGCGCGGCGACGGCGCGACGCGCGAATACGTCGGCCTTCCTTACCCGGCCGTGCCTGACATGGCGCTGCTGAGCCGTCTGCTCCGGCAGGGCGTGGGCTACGGCATCTTCCGCAGCCACGACTGCGCCGGGCTTGAGACCCCGCTGACCGAGGACGGCCGCGACCGTCTGCGCCGCTGGCAGGCGCTGGGCGTCAGCGCGCTGGACGGCGAGACGAGCGCGCTCTACGTCGTGTCCGGCATCCTCGGTATGCAGACCGTTTCGCTGGCCGCCCTGAGCGAAAACTACGCCACGGGCGAGGCGGCTGAGACGTTTGACCGTGCGGCGCTGTTTTGCGCGGCCGCGGAGGCGCTCACATGCTGCTGATCCGAAACGTGCTCCTGCCCGATTTTGCGTCGCTGACGACCGCCCCGGCCGACGTTCTGATCGACGGCGGGCGCTTTGCAGACATCGCGCCGCGCCTCCCGGCCGACTGCGCGAGCGTGGACGGGCGCGGCCGCCTGATGCTGCCCGGCATGGCCGATCTGCACACGCACATGGTGCAGAGCCTGACGAAGGGGCCGCTCGACGACCTGAACATCACGCAATGGCTCAAAAAAATGCTCGCCGTGCAGTGGTCGCTGACGGACGAGGAATGGTACTGGGGCGTGCTGCTGGGCTGTCTGGAGAGCCTGCGCTGCGGCGTGACGGCAATCAACGAAATGACCTATTTCCCGCACATCGACGCGGTCGTGCAGGCCTATCAGGACGCCGGGATCCGCGCGACCTTCGGCGTCGGCGCAACGGATATTGCCGAAAACGAGGTCACAAGGGTCACCTCCGTGGATGACTGCCTGCGGCAGGCGGAGCTGCTCTATGACCGCTGGCACGGAAAGGGACTGCTGCGCACGGCGGCCGTGCCGCAGGGACGCCCCGCCTGCACGCCGGAGCTGATGCAGGCGCTCAAGCGATTTGCGCGCGAGCGCGGCCTGCTCTATCACACCCATCTGGCCGAGGGGCGGGCAGAGACGGCGCTCGTGCGGCAGTGGACGGGGCGCGGCGAGGCCGAGGAGCTGGCGTATCTGGGCGTGCTGGACGAGCAAACGATCCTTGCGCACGCCATCTGGCTGAGCGACTCGGAGCTATCGCTGCTGGCGCAGAGCCGCGCTGTCGTCGCCCACTGTCCCAGCACGAACATGAAGCTCTCCGACGGCGTGCCGCCGATCGCCCGGATGCTCGAGCGCGGCGTGCGCGTCGGCTTCGGCTGCGACGGCGAGGCCTCAAGCGCCAACCGCGACCTGCTGCGCGAGGCGCGCCACGGGAGCTATCTGCAAAAGGTGCAGACGCTCGACGCTACGGCGCTCCCGGCCGACCGCTGCTGGGACATGCTCACGCGCGGCGGCATGGAGGCGCTGGGCTACCGCGATCTCGGCCGCATCGAGGTCGGCTGCGCGGCGGATTTCTCACTTGTGCGCACGGACAGTCTCTTCACGACCAACCGCCGCCGTATTCTGACGAACCTGCTCTACGCCGGCGACGGCACGCAGGTGGACGACGTCTACATTGCCGGCGAGCCGGTTCTGCAGGACGGCCGCTTCCTGCGGCACGACATCGGAAAGGTGCTGGAAACATGCGAACGGATCCTCTCGAACATCGAGCGCCGCCTCTGACGCTTTTTGAGGATGACGCGCTGCTGGTCTGCGTGAAGCCGCGCGGCGTGCTTGCAGCGGCGGATGCCTCCGGCGCAGTGAGCATGGCGGCGCTGCTCGCGCCGCGCGCGGTCTATCCCGTGCACCGGCTCGACCGGGACGTGACGGGCGTGATGGTCTTTGCGAAAACGAAAGCAGCGGCCGCGTGGCTCTCCGGCGAGAAGGCCGCGCTGCAAAAGGACTATCTGGCCGTGACGGAGGGCGTTCCGCCGCAGAGCGAGGCCGAGCTGACCGACCTGCTGTTCCACGACCGCGTGCGCAACAAGACCTACGTCGTCAAGCGCCGCCGCGCGGGCGTGAAGGAGGCGCGGCTGGTCTATCGCCTGCTTGCGCCGCTGCCGGGCGGACGCAGCCTGCTGCGGGTGCGGCTGTTCACCGGGCGGACGCACCAGATCCGCGTGCAGCTCGCCAGTCGAGGGCTGCCGCTCTGCGGCGACCGGAAATACGGCGCGGAGAGCGGCGGGGAAATCGGCCTGTTCGCGTGGAGGCTGTCCTTCCGCCATCCGGACGGCACGGAGCGGTGCTTCACGCTGCCGGAGGCGCAGCTTCCGGAGGAGCTGCGCGCGGCTTTTTTGGCAAATTAGCCGCAACCGCTTGTAATTTTCGTTCCTTTGTAATATAATATCTGGACAAACAAGTTTGGAGGAATCCATAAATGGCTCGAAAAGGACTCGATACCTATCTGACACCCGGAAAGCACATCCACCTTGTCGGCATCGGCGGCGTTTCGATGCGTCCGCTGGGGCTGGTGCTGCGCGGCATGGGCATGGTCGTCAGCGGCTCGGACATGAACGCCTCTGTTTCCACCGACGAGCTGATCGCCAAGGGGATCGACGTACACATCGGTCACAGCGCGGAGAATATCCGCGGCGCGGACTGCATCATCCGCACGGCCGCCGCACACAACGACAATCCCGAGATCGCCGCCGCCCGCGCGCAGGGCATCCCGGTGTTTGAGCGCGCACAGGCGTGGGGACTGATCATGCGCGCCTACAAGCACGCCATCTGCGTTGCCGGGACGCACGGCAAAACCACCACGACCTCGATGATCACCCATATTTTTATGCAGGCCAAACGCGATCCGACCGTGATGCTGGGCGGCTATCTGCCCCTGCTCAAGGCGGGACATCGCGTCGGCAACGGCGACACGGTCATCATGGAGAGCTGCGAATACTGCGACAGCTTCCTGAACTTCTATCCCACCGTCGCCATCATCAACAATGTTGAGGCCGACCATCTTGACTATTTCAAGGATCTCGACGCCGTCAAGCGCTCCTTCCGCAAATTTGCTGGGCTGGTGCCGCAGACGGGCTATGTCATCGCCAACGGCGACGACGCGAACACCCGCGACGCGCTGAGCGACCTGCGCTATGTCTCCTTCGGCCTCGACCCGAAGAACGACGTGCATCCGGAGCATCTCTCCGACGATTTCCGCAGCTTCGACGTGATTTGCTTCGGCAAGCGCTACGCCTCCGTGCAGCTGAGCGTCTACGGGAAGCACAACGTCTATAACGCGCTGGGCGCGGCGGCCGCGGCCTATGTGCTCGGCGTGGACGGCGCGGACGTCGCAGAGGGGCTGCTCGGCTTCACCGGCGCGGGGCGCCGCATGGAGTTCAAGGGCAGGTTCAACGGCGCGGACGTCTACGACGACTATGCCCATCATCCCGGCGAGCTGCACGCGCTGATCGATGCGGTGAAGACCATGGGCTATCAGCGCATCGTGATGGCCTTCCAGCCGCACACCTACACGCGCACCAAGGCGCTCTTCCCCGACTTCGTTGCGGAGCTGAAGCGCGTCGATCTGGCCGTGCTGGCGGAGATCTACGCCGCGCGCGAGAGCAACAAGATCGGCATCTCCTCGCGCGATCTGGCCGCCGAGGTGCCGGGCGCGGTCTATTTTGAGACGCTCCCGGAGGTCGCGGCCTATCTGCGCGGCGTTGCGAAGCCGGGCGACATCATCCTGACCGTCGGCGCGGGCGATATTTATAAGGCCGGTGAGCTGCTGCTCCAGAAATAACGGTAAAAAAAGCATTCCGCAGCGGGAAAAACCTGCTGCGGAATGCTTTTTATTCTGAAATCCGATTGATTCAGAGGTTCCTTAGATTTCCATAATGACCGGCAGGATCATCGGGTTGCGCTTCGTGTTGCGGAAGAGGAACTGACCGAGATCGTTTTTGATCGTCGTTTTGATGGTCGCCCAGTCGGAAATACGGCGCGCGCGGCAGGTATCGAGCGCGTGCGAGGTGATCATGCGCATGGCCTCCATCAGATCCTCGTTGTCCTTCTGATAGACGAAGCCGCGCGTGATGATGTCCGGGCCGGAGAGCACCGAGCCGTCCTCGCTCGAGAGGTTCACGCACACGACGATCATGCCGTCCTGCGCCAGATGCTTCCGGTCGCGCAGGACAACGCTGCCGACGTCGCCGACGCCGGTGCCGTCGACCAGAATTTTTCCGGCGGGAACGGTGTCGCCCAGCTTGCAGGTCTTCCGGGTACAGTCGATGACTCTGCCAATATCGGCGACGAGGATGTTTTTCGGGTTCATGCCCATTTCGCGCGCCAGCGCGGCGTGCTTTTGCAGGTGACGCTGCTCGCCGTGCACGGGGATGAAGTAGCGCGGCTTGGTCAGCGCGTGGATGATCTTCAGCTCCTCCTGACAGGCGTGGCCGGAGACGTGCAGCCCCTCGAGCCGGTCATAGATGACCTCCGCGCCCTTGCGGTAAAGCTCGTTGATGATCCGCGAGACGGATTTTTCGTTGCCCGGAATGGCCGAGGCCGAGATGAGGATCTTGTCGCCGGGCTGGATCTCGATCTGCTTGTGGCCGGAGAAGGCCATGCGGTAAAGCGCGGACATATTCTCGCCCTGCGAGCCGGTCGAGACGATGACGATCTTGTCCTTCGGCAGGGACTTGATCTGGTTGATGTCCACGAGCGTGCCGTCCGGGATGTTCAGATAGCCAAGCTCCGTGGCGACCTTGAGGATGTTCTCCATGCTGCGGCCGGTCACGGCGACCTTGCGGCCGTAGCGGTGCGCAAGGGAGAACACGGTCTGGATGCGGTGCATATTCGAGGCGAAGGTCGTCACGATGATGCGGCTGCGGCAGCGCATAAAGTGCCGGTCGAGGTTGTTGAAGACGACCGATTCCGACGGCGTGTAGCCCTGACGCTCGACGTTGGTTGAGTCCATCAGAAGGGCATAGACGCCCTCCTTGCCCAGCATCCCGAAGCGCCCGAGGTCGGTCATGCCGTCCTCGGCGGTGGGGTCGATCTTGAAGTCGCCGGTCATGATGACCGTGCTGACCGGCGTGCGGATGGCGAAGGAGACCGCGTCGGCGATCGAGTGGTTCACATGAATGAACTCGACCGTGAAGCAGCCCGCCTTGACCACGTCGCCGGGGTGGTGCGTGACCATTTTTGTTTTTTCGAGCAGGCCGTGCTCCTCAAGCTTGAGCTTGATGAGACCGAGCGTCAGCGGCGTGGCGTGCACGGGCGCGTTGACGGCCTGCAGCACGTAGGGCAGCGCGCCGATGTGATCCTCGTGGCCGTGCGTGATGAAAAAGCCGCGCAGCTTTTGCTGGTTTTTCGCAAGATAGGTAACGTCGGGGATGACCAGATCCACGCCGTACATATCGTCCTCCGGGAAGCCGAGGCCGCAGTCGACGACGATCATGTCCTTGCCGTATTCGAGCACGGTCATGTTCTTGCCGATCTCGTTCAGACCGCCCAGAGGGATGATTTTCAGTTTATCTGCCAATTTAACAACTCCTTTGCATGGGGAAGCCCGCAGAAAATAAAGGGCCTCCGGAAATTCCGGCCGCGCGGCGCCGCCCGGGAATCCGGACGGGCAGCTGCGGCGAAATATGTAAAATTTCAAATTCTGTACCTAAAAGAAAAACAGGGGAGCAAAACCGCCGGAAAAAATTGCTCTGCCGATTACCCTGCATAATACAGTATAGCACATATTTGGAAAAAAGTATACAACTTTTTTGTGAATCCTGCGCGGTCGGGCGGCAGGACGCGGAAAAGGCCGCCGCGCGGCGCGGAAAAAATTTGCATATTTTCCAGCCGACGGTGCATCCTATCCGCGAACGAACCGGGGCGCGCCCCGGGGCTTCAGGATTCGGGAGCTCTCGAGGCGCTCGGCGGAAGCGTCGCCGGCAGCCGGGGCTTCTTTGTATGGAGGAATCGAAATGAAACATCTTGTTCGAATCGTGCTGTTGCTTCTGGTCTTGGGCACGGCGCTCGGCGGGCTTTGCTTCGCCGCCGACGGCGAGACGCTCTACACCGACGCCTACTGCTTCTCGGAGGCGGATTTTGAGGCGCCGCAGCTTTCCGCCCTGAACGGCATCTTTGTCACGGCCGTGCCCGCGCCCGAGGTCGCGCAGATCCGTCTGGGCAGCCGTGTGCTGCGAGCCGGGGACGTGCTGCCCGTCGACGAGCTGGCGTGTCTGCGGCTGCTGCCGGCCTGCGCCGAAAACTGCGACGCCATTCTGCGCTATCAGCCGATCTGCGGCCACGCGCTGGGCGAGGAGGTCGCCCTGACCGTGCGCATCCAGTCCGGCAAAAACGAGCGCCCGACGGCGGAGAATTATGAGCTGGAGACCTACCGGAACATTGCCAACGACGGCCGCCTGAGCGGCGCCGACCCGGAGCGTGCGTCGCTGACCTTTCAGCTTGTCGATGCGCCCAAGCGCGGCACGGTCGAGCTGAATCTCGACGGAACCTTTGTCTATACGCCCGCAAAAAACAAGGTCGGTGAGGACAGCTTTACCTTCACCGTCACGGATGAGGCCGGGAACGTCTCTGCGCCCGCGACCGTGCGTATCAGCATTCTGAAGCCCGGCGAGGACATGACCTACGCCGATGTGCTCTCGACGGATGCCTTCGAGGCGGCGTGGATGCTGGAGCAGGGGCTGGACGGCGGCCGGAGCATCGGCGGCGTGACCTGCTTCTGCCCGGAGGATACCGTCAGCCGCGCGGATTTTCTGGTCATGCTGATGAAGCTTGCGGGCATTCAGCCGGACGAGAGCGCGGTGACCGGCTTCAGTGACACGGCTCGCCTGCCCGAGTGGCAGAGACAGTACCTTGCGGCGGCATTCCGACGGGCGCTGGTGCGCGGCGAACGCGGGGAGGACGCGCTGTGCTTCCGCCCGAACGACGCCGTCACGCCGCAGGAGGCGGCCGTGATGGTGCAGAGCGTGCTGCAGCTGCCTGTGAGTGCGGCATCGCTGTCCGACACGCTGCCGGTCTGGTCGGCGGACTCCGTGCAGGCGCTGCATGAGGCCGGCGTGAGCCTGCGCACAGATGATGCGCCGCTCCTGCGCGTCGAGGCGGCCAAGCTGCTCTATCAGGTCAGGCAGCTGATGGGCTGATATATTATTATAGTAGGATCAAAGGCGCGGCTGTCCTCCGACGGCCGCGCCTATCATATGCGTTTCATCAGACGGCAGGATCACTTGCCCGAAGGGGCAAATCTCCCGGAAAAGAAGGCAGCCCCCGGATCGGAAGCTCCGTCCGGGGGCTGCTTGCGCATTGATGAGTCATACTAGAATCTGTTAAAAAGCTTGAAGAGCTTTTTATAGCGCCAACGGCGCGTCAGATTCTGCATGAGACGGCGCAGCGTGCATTCGCACGATGCGAGTGTGCGTAGCACACAGGATTCATGATTCAATATTTGAATCATGAATCAGTATCGGAATTCCGGCGGCTTGGGAATGGAAATGCGTTGGTATTTCGGGGCATATGCTTCCTTGGGATAAAAAAACCACTTTTTCTTGAAAAACACTTGACAAATCGGGTTTTATCTGGTATTATATTCAAGCTGATTTCAATGATCTGCGCATGGAGAGGTGGCTGAGCTGGCCGAAGGCGCACGATTGGAAATCGTGTAGGCGTTAATAGCGTCTCAAGGGTTCGAATCCCTTCCTCTCCGCCACGAAGTGCGGTAGTCCATGATACAATGGACTACCGTACTTTTTATTTTTCTGTCGAAGAAGTCCTTATATCAAGCGTTTTTCCGAGTATGGGGGTGCAAAAGTCCTTAATGCTCGGATTTTCCTATTTTACCGAAGGTGCGCTGCTGATTTTTGCTTTGCACCCCTAATGAGGAAAATCAAATAGTAGATAGATTTATCAAAAGGTTGCAGAGAAAAATCAAATTGTTCCTTGACATTTATTTGCTACGCTTTTCCTCTTCCCCAGGGAGAGTCAATGTTCCTGCTGATTTTGATACAATAGAAAAAGTCTTCTCCGGGGTCAAAACCGCCGAAAAAAGCATAAAACAAGGGCTTTCGAGACTCCACTGTGTTTTACAGCAGAGATTCGGAAGCCCTTTTTCGGCTTATTCGATTGCTGCTGGCCGGTTCTGTGGCATTTGGAACTTACCCCTCAAAAACGGCGATAAGGGGTATAATTAAAGGTGTTTTTTATACATTTACCTTCAGACTCGACCAAATGAGCGGATCTCCGTCTTTTAGCTTAATGCCCACCCCTTTTACTACCATTCCTTTTTCTATACAGTTATGAAATACATCTCGGTAAGTGGTTAGTTCATTGTTAAGTGTTAATTGCTTCACCTGTGGGTTTAAAGAAACAAAAACATAGCAAGCTCGATATCCTTTTTCTAATAAGTATTCAATCTTCATCAACTGATCAACTGCCCTCTGCGAATAAACTGATGGAAATTCGGCTTCTCCGCGAAAAGATAGAATACTTTTGATTTCTACAACTGTTTTTGTATCTTCAATATACAAATCACTCTTATACCCAGCAATCGTACACTCTTTTTTGATACTACTCCTCTTACCTAAAATAGCAAATCGTCGGCTATGAATATTGTCTATCACTACCTTGTTTGCTTTTGACATATTTAGCAAAACAAATTCATGCCCGACAGCCAATGCTTCTACCGAGTATTTTGTTCTAGCATTAGTTGCTGCTACTGGTGAAAGCAAAACCGTTTTTCCTGTCATGCTTACAAAATTACTGAGACGGCATGAAGAAGGAATATAACAGAGAGTATCCTCCCCATCAACTTCAACAAGGCATAAAAACCTATTCTTTAATTCTTCCTTAAATATGCCTCGTTTAAATGACAGATTAGACACTCTCTGCTTCCTCACTTCTACATTATGACTTTTTCTTAATTACGTTACTCACAATTTCGTCCAGTTCCGGAATCTCGATAAGGTATCCTTGTGCCCTTTCAATAACATCACCGTTTCTATAGATCATGTCGCCGTGCTTCTGAAGGTATTGCGCATCCGGAACCTCAATGATCATCCTTGATGAAATTCCGTCATTTACTCGGAGAGCAACACGACCATTTAACTGTGCTTTAGTTGTTGAAGGTACTAGTTTTGCTTCTGGCCTCTGTGTGCAGATGACTAAATGTATTCCTCTGCTTCTGCCAGTTTGAGCTATTCTCTGAACAGGTTTATAGAATGCATTCTGTTCTTTTTTAGTCTCAAGTTGATCTGCCAGATCAGCAAATTCATCAATTACGACAACTATAGGAGCCAACTTTTTTGATGCAACTTTGTTGTATTCCGCAATATTTGCAACTCTGGCTTCCGCTAACAGTTTACCTCGGCGCTCAGATTCCTCGAAGATTACATCTTTAATCACGCGGGTGGCCTCTATAGCATCAGATATGATTCCTCCAGAATAAAGGTGGGGCAACCCCTCAAAGTGGATAAAATCCTCCAACTTTGATGAGGAAAGAACTAATTGAAGCTCGTTCGGATTAGGATGGGTCATCAGCATAGCCGCAAGCATTGTGAACAGAAATACTGATTTTCCCGAACCCGTGCTGCCACCGACGAGCATGTGTGGCATCTGACCGAGATCCTCAATCAAATCCTTCCCGTTCGGTGTTCTTCCCAGCGGGAAGTATAACTGCTCCGGTGAAGTCACCTTAGGAAGATGAGCAATGACATCCTTAAAAAGGACCTTTTCTCTCTTTAGCCGAGGCACATCTAAGAGCAACTCATCAGAATTCGGTATCTGTTGGATAATTACCCCGGTACGTTTCATTTCTCTTCCGATATCCTCTAGATGACTCGACAATCCCTGAAGTGACTGGCCTCTTCCAAGTCTGAATTTGAGCCGTATTACGCTTGGCCCAACAACTGTATCCTCTGGATTACATTCCTTGAGAGACACATGATAATCCCCGCATGAACGCTTAAAATCCTTAACCAACTGTTCAATCTCCTTGCGACTAACACCATTGTTGGTATCATCTAGAACTGCAGGAGGCTCGCTAACTGATTGCTCTTTCTTTTGCCCATATTGGATAGTCTCTTCAGCAACCTTCGGCAAGCCAGTGGAATTTACTGACGTGGAGGTTAAAACATCCGGTTTCTCCTGCTGGCCCACTCCAGTCGCATCAGAGGACGCATCCATATCAGTATCAATTATCGCATCCTCTGAATCAGTCTCCCCTGATGCAGAATCCTCAGATTCATCGAAATCAGGCGTAAACACTTCCTTAATGAGAGTACCCTCACCAAGAATATCACGTTGGATTTCCTTAGCAGTCAGCTTCCAATAATCAATTCTGCAGTCATCAAATTCCGGATTCTTACATGAGATATGCTCTCCACCAACCGCTTCGTTCAATTTGATGTGCAAGAGCAGACCGGTAACAACTATGTTCAAACCGCCTTCATTCTCACTGCTAAAGGCTTTTTTCAGTATCAGATACCATTTCTTCTGCCAGTCAGAGTCATGCACATTACGGAAGCATTCAGATACTATCTGGTACTTCAGGACTTCTCTGCGAGCAGAGGTGAACATATCCATCTGATTATCATCTGCAGTAAAAATTTCACGCAGGATTTCAATCATCGATGCGATCTGACCAACTGCATGTCCTGTAATAAGGAAGGACTTCGAATCTGAATCATCCCTTGTTATTGTTGCATCGGGTGACTCGTCCCTCGTTTTTACCTCAATCGGTTCAATGTGAAGAGTATTGGATGCCTCATCATAATACAAACCGACCAGATCAGCACGTTCATTTCCGTATTTGCTATTCTGAAGCCATAAACGTGCTTTATCATCATCGAGAGATGCTACAAGCGCATCATCGTGCTGCTTCATATACCATGATGCAGCAAAGAGGGTTCCGATCAAGCCTTTCTTCTTGTTATCTACAGCCTGTGCATCAGCACCAAACTTCGGAATACTAATCAAACCGTTTGATGCAACGTGACCAAACTGGCGTAGTATTTCAATAAGCGTTTCTGTTTTGGGATATAAATTGTAACCACGCAGTAAAGTCAAATACTGCGAAATGATTCTCGAATCATCAGCAGCCCAAGCATTAACCATCCGCTTGTCATACTGCATCTCGCCAATCGGGATTGATGCTACAGGCTGATAATTATTCGTATCCCTGTCAGCAACAACGAGCCACTGCGTTTGTCTGTCCTGAATCGTAGAAACAACCGCAGTCATATCAGCATTCCCATTATAGGTAGTCCGTGGATTCATATTGTTGCTTATGATATCCGCAGATCTCATGAGCTTATGATAGTCACCAATAAGACCGGAATCCATTTCTGAGGAAGGATAAATACTGCCTCTGTGCTGAATTTCGTCAAAATCATAATCATAGGTTATGACCAACGGGTTAATATAAAGATTGTGGCTGTTCGGGCCAAATTCAATAGCATAAGAAGATTGGTCGAAGTAAAACGCAACGTGTACCGGCCTAAAATCAAGCGCCGCTTTAACATCTAAGGAAGATCGCACGTTCCGAACACTTATAGATATACGGTCATTCCGAATGTACTCACCAATCTCATAGTCATTACCAGAATAATCCAACTTCGACAACTCGGTATTGCCGTTTTGATTGCGTGTCAAATAAACATCATAGACGACTCTCTTGACCGAATTCTTGTCCATGAAGCTCTTTATCTGGCGTATGTTTCCTATCAAATCTGGCGCATCGACGGAGCACACCCTGACCTCGTTCCTTGTGTACGGAGCAAATCCTACCCACCGAGTCAATATTTCTTCAATCGATTCGGTCCCATCGTTGCCAAGATAACGGTTGGTCTTGTTTTCAAAGGTTGGCAGCATCTCGACACTACCGGAGCACGGTAATAATCGGTCCTCTGTGGTGGCAGTAACGATGCTATTTGCAACAACAAAGCTCAAGACCTGTGGAAGTTGAGAAAGGACCTTGGACAGAACTGCCTTATCTTCATCGCTGAGTGTTGCCTTTTTGTTTGGCAATGTCCGGAAAACTTCGTAGTATCTCCAAAGATACACTGGATGAAGCGGTAACAGTACAGCCTTCCACTCCTTAGGCGTTCTTATGTAAAGCACATCTAGAAGCAGAATGGCTCTGGCAATAAAACTTGTACCGCCAGCGCTGATCTGGCGCATAGTAGGCTCATTAACACAGAAGGCATGATATAACTGTTCCCATGCTTTTATATATTCGATAAGATTTGCTCTATTCTCTTCGGATGCTCCGAACAGAAGCACCGGATGATACATAATCATATCAAGGTTTGAGAATAACTTTTTGCGCTTCTCTTTTAGATTGGTGATAATCGGTGAAAACCGTTCTGCAGTCTCCAACCCCTTGTTATCAAACTGAGAATCAAACTGGATAATAAAATCGAACAATGGCTGACTACCGTCGATTCCTCCAGCAAACGCAACCACTGATTCCTTGTCATCAGGATCAAATACACGTATCTCATTAATATCCGCGGAGATGGCATCCTTGAGCACAGTTTCGTCTGTCTCCATAATACCACCCCAGACAGTCGTGCTACAGAACTTACCAACGAGCTTACGAAGGTCCGTTTGATGTGATTCCAGCACTATACTGCGATCTCCAAAAACGCCTCCAATAGTTGGAATCGAGTCGTCATTCTCTTCGGTTTCTGTATCATAGTGCTTTCTCAGTTCATCGAGAAGATCACGGATGTTTTCCTGATCTTCCTCATCTCCAAATACTACAGCATCAGAAATGATTCGATCTAACTCCTTGGGCCGGATAGGAGTGGTATCAACTTCTTCAGGCACATTCGGAGTTTCACCGTTTGGTGTTGGATCTTCTTTCTTTTTCTTTTTTTCAGTTTTTTGGGATGCAGAAAATAGTTCCTGAACGGTTTCAAGATCAAGAGCCTTTATTGTATCGCGATTTCCATACTTATAAAGGTTCTGAAGACTACGATACGCCTTCTGAAGACGCTCCTTGTCCTTTGTCTTTGCTCTGACAAGGGCGCGGCTTAACTTCTTTCTGGAGTCCTCGCTCAGTTGGCCAATGGCGAAAATCAAATCCCGATTCTTTGCGAGACGCTCAACCGGATTGCTTTTCGATCCTAAGATTTCGCTATCCTCCAGCAGATTTAGCCTCCACATATTACACGGAATAGCCTCTGCGGGTTTGTCACTTGCTACAACAGCAGATACAAAATCATACAGGGCATCGAAGGTGTAATAGTCGGAGGTATCCTGAAGTGCAGTCCAAAAATTATTCGTTGGAGTATTGTTATCGCTATTAATTTGCGTTTCAACCAGATAACGAGCAGTATCTCTCGTGGTTATAACCTCAAATTCCGCCAGAGAATGCAACTTGTCGGTATCGTTTCTAATGAAAACGATAATGCTTCCTGCACATTCAGGCATACTGCGCCACAGGACGGCCTTCTCGATAGAACCGGTAATATCATACAACTCGTCGGAGTGTTCAATCGCTTCATCATAGCCTATTGCTGCAGCATACAAATGCTTTTCCTCTGAGGCTATTGCTTTAATGATTTCTTCAGGGAGGATATCGTCTACACCCTTAACGATTATTCCGACTTTTATTTCAGAAAGATGCCTGCAAAGAAGAGCAGTAACCAACTCTTGCTTGTTCATCATTTTTCAGCACCTCCTAACCTAATCTGCAAAATGCCATCTGCCATAAGCTCAGCGAAATCCATCGATTCGAGCATTGATGCAAATGATGAAAAATTCTCATCCAGAGCGTCCTCGTCAATCTGAAGAATCATGCCACTTTCCTGTAAGGTCTGCATTTCAAACTGGCTTCCTCCAACAATAATTCCGAATCTGTCCCATAGGCGTCGTCTGATATCCATCCCGCTAATCATTTCTCCCGGATTCACGCAGCACCTCAGGAGCATTTCGATAATATCCTGTGAAACAAAAAATCTTTTGTTTGGGTGGAGTTTGTCAGGCGGATATAGAATACCCGAAAGATTACCCAATGCTCGCAGGTAGGTGATCGGATGGGACGAAGCTTCCAACGCAAGCATATCGTACATGGTCTCTCCAAAGGTCAAATACATCTCTTCGCCTTCAAGATCCGCTGCTCGCTCCTTGGCCAATAGCCATAGAGCATCCAATTCTTCTTTGCTTGCCTTCGAGACGGCCTTCCTTTCTTCATAAACGGGCGTTTCTGACTGAAGCAATTCTTTTTTACTGTATCCCTTCTCATCAAGCCATCTTGCATAGCCCCATGCATAAAACCTGTTGATCGATTTGTAAATCTGCGTATACGACATCTCTGATGCACGAGCAACGCTACTAAAGCTTGGGCTGACTCCACTAAAGTCAAGAAGGATAGGCCGTATGCGTTCGCCACAGTAAAACGCTTCAAGGAGTGTCATGTACCTCATCAAGCTAAAGACACAGAAGAAGTTAAACAGCCTCAATTGTGTTAACGGATTTGGATGATTTCGCAAGTTGTTCAGCAGGCAGGTGCCGCCATCTTTTATTCCGTTAAGAAACCACTGCGTGCGTTCGTTAATGTCCTTGAAGGCAGGAATGTCCTCATATTGATTCTGATCGGAGAATACCTCCATATCAGCCTCAAGGACCGGTTCAAACAGCAAGGTAATAGGGTCACTGGCTTCCTCAAGAAGATCCCGGATATAGCTGGCCAATTCAGGACAATATTCTCTAATAATGCTGCCTATAAACTCCCCGCCACGCTCATAAGGTGCTCCTGTACCGCTCGTCAGGAAGTACTTTGATCCAGCAGAATAAGAAATCATACTATCGTTCAGAGCGCTTACCACAAAGACGCCCTTGTCTACGGACAGGAGCCGCTGCATTACATTTCTCATTGATTCAACCGAGTTGAGAGTAATATTGTCCTCAATCACTTCATTCTCGGTAAGCTGGTCATAAATCGTTTCAACTTCGTTACCCTTTGGGACATTTCCCTTTGAATCGGATACAAGAGCCATTCTCTTTATGTTTTTACTCCGATTAAATGACCCGTAGATGCAACGCTGCGCACCAGATGCTATATGCACAGGTTTGACTGATCCGCTGTTCGGTTGGAAGCCGACATATTTTCTATCGACCTCCTGCCGTGCTGTTTTGAGAAAGATCTGTTCCATATACATCAAACCTCCTGCCCACGTTCACTCTCAATTCCAGAATACTTTTTGTCCTCTCGATCCACAGAGACCATAACAGTCCTTTTATTCTGGACATCTAGCAATCCGACATCGACTGTGTCCTCGTCGTCAATTTCCTCGAAGGATTGAAGCTGTTCGATAAAGCGCCACACCTTTTTCACCAGATCAGACTCCATGAAAAGAACTGGAACTCCTCGTTCGGCTTCGTTCATAAGAAGATACATTTCATAATCAACTTTGAGGAATATATCAGGTGCGTCCTTCTTCTCCAGCCTTATGTAGTTCGAGGTCATATCGATACCGGCCTGCATACTTTTTAGCAGGGACGGTCGTCCGATGCTGAATTCGCTCTTCTTTATTGTTCCGGCTGAAATGAGCACCTTTCTCGGCTCATTGTTGTATCGATGCCCAGACCAAATCTGCAGTTTGGTATTCGAGCCATTAACATTCCCGAAAAAGCTATTCAGTTTAGAAATAAGCTCCTTGATTATCTTGCCACTATCCTGATTCAGGAAATTCTGAAAGCGTGTTGTATCATCGTCTAAGATAGTCAGAAGTTCATCACCATTCAAATTAAAGAAGAAAAACTGGCGTTTCCGAAGATTAAACAAAGCTTCATTATCATACGCAATTGATTCAGCGGGCACCTCATAGCCTTCAACCCATGATGCCGGATCTATCGAGTTAAGAAGAATTCTCTCGTCCCAGATCGGATGTGAAATGTTAACAGGATCAATGGCGCTATTGATTGCTGTAAACAAATTACCCGTTCCCGAATAAATGAGGTTTACCAAATCATACTCGCTGTTTCCGGCAGTTTGATTAAGTTGCTTGCAACTCCTGTTTCCAAATATCAGATATACAATAAAGCTCTGCAACTCACGAAGTGTAGCGTGATAGCCCTGCAAAGAAACTCGCTGTAAAATTATGCCCAATCGTTCCTGAAATAGAGAGTTGTTTAACATCTTTCGGTTTTTGTTCACAACGCAGGAGTCATATAGCGGGCATTTTTTGCACTCCTTGTAATGATCCTCAGCAGTCATCTTTGAAATGGCCTGCTTTAGTATCTCTCCGGTTAGAGCCTCTCTTTTGCTCAAATCAAACACAACCAGATCCTTTGACTCATGAGCTTCTTCATGAAAAACAACCGCATGAAGCATCTGGGTGTACGCTTCCTTAATAGGTTCAAAGTCAGGGAAAGCATTGTACACCGAATAAAGAACTGCGGCATTAATCGCTATAACAAATGGGGCGTTCTTTTTTCTCGCAGCAAGCCACGCTTGATAAATCTGATCGTTTGATAGTGTGCTGGCATCCAATTCCACAACAGCTGGTGTAGATAAATGCTCAAGCTTTGATTTAAGCATTCTAATAATGTGTGTTTTTCCGTCGCCGGGATTCCCCGTCAACACAATATCCTTTCCATCTTTAGCAGCCTTAATAATTGCCTCATCAAGCTTTGTTGTCAGATGGATATAGGACAGCAGTTCCTCGTCTACGTGGTCAGCATATGCGCTGGTACCGCGATAGAAATCTCGGATAAATTGCAATCCCACCTTCTTTTCATCGTTAACAGGCATATGTGATACCTCCTTTAACTTTATAAACGGTCTCGGTTCACTGTCTTTTATCTGGTTACCAACCATAAAACTTTCCTTGTCAAAGCCACGTATGCGCTCATATATCGGTGCATAATTTAGTCGACTTGAGAGCCATCTTGTTGTCCAGTAGTCGATGATTTTTTTTGTGCCTTCTTGATAATGGTTAACATCCGTATAATATCGTGGTGATGTGTCCTTACCCATTAAATATTCCAGCGTATTTGTAGCAAGGCACGCTCCATAAACAATACGAGACATTGCATGCTTAGAGAAGTCTTTCGAATCTTCATTTGTTGATTCAAGTAGTTCCCTAATGGACATCGTTAAAAGCCGCATCTTAGGACTTGCGCCTTCTCCGAAGACATGATTAATTCGGTTAAAACCATCGCTCGTCGCCTCGGTTAAACTAAGCGTGGTTGCTTTGCTAATATGCATGGTTCCAAATCCGATGGTCATTCCAAGTTTTTTCCACACAACATCAAAATCAGAACCAAAGACGCTACCGGGAATCTTCAAGCGATTGTATTGGCTAGAACCCACATAGTACAAGGATGTTGTTCCAACATATACCAAATCTGCTGGTCTAAACACATCTTGGCCCTTCAGTCGACTTGCAATCATGCTAGCTCTATTAGAGTATCTTTCCTTGTAATCATGGATAACTTGAGGTGAAGTTGCCAGCAAAGCTACCAACTTCCCTCCAAGAATTTCATTGTATGGAGGTATTGCGCCACAGACATTCAATTCCATCAGGCTTGAACCAATATGTTGCGTTTTCTGAGCAACAAGGGCGCTTCTTATCGCGGAGTTTCCGTTTTCACTCCTGCAAAAGTCAGCCCAGATCTCGCCAAAGTTTGAAGAATTATATACTTCCAGAATTGCCTTTTTTGCCATAAGAAGACGGGCGAGTTGTTCAGCTCTTTTTCTCCTATAAAGAGCGTCTTCAGTTTCCTTGGAAATACTTCCAAGTTCACTTTTTTCATCTTCTTCGACGCCCTCCTCTAACGCCTCCTTGAGAAGTTCCTGCCGCCTTTGTTCAGCGCTATTAGCAAAATCGAGAAGTTGTTGCACATCTTCATCGCTTGGATTATGCACGGTTGCATCAGTACATAATGCAGTGTAATCTATCCCGTTGATGCCAATTTCAAGATATTGAAGCAATTTTTCAAACTCTTTTCGGGCTTCAATGGCGCTAAGCATGGTTATCCTATCGATAAACGCCTTTTGATTCCAGCCTATATAGTCATCTCTGCAAGTGATCTGAACTGCGCAGTTTTCTAGCGAAGCAATTCCCATCACAGCGTGCATCGGATGTGCTGCGTCGCGGATTAGATATTGCATTGTTCTCCCTGGTGTCGTTTCCGCAGGAGTTGACCAAGTTAGCCGAAAGTATCTCCAAATCTCAGAGGTTTTTATACCGGTAAAATCATCCCGCTCGTTCTCTACAACGAGCTGCAGGTATGGGCGGACCGCCTCTGATAATTCTATTTCTCCATTATGTGCTCGTTCCAAGCGAATGGCTAATTCTTCTCCATCAGCAATCAACTCGCTTATGTCATGATTGCTTGTGTTATTACGCTCCATTCGTTGGATAAAATCGATATAAGATGTGAGCCTTTCATGCCTACTTTCGCTCATCCAACTTCTTAGTAGCTTCTTAACCTCTGGTGAGGATACATCGTGCAACTCCGCACCGTTTAAACTCGGCAAACTCATATACAAAACGCCATCACGGTAACAAGCCTTCCACGAAGCTCTTGTAAGATCACGAAAAAGCATCCAAACGGCTCTATACTTTTTTCGTTGGCCTAAATTATAAGTGCATACTTCTTGTACCCAATTTATCTCATTCATACAGAGCTGCTCGATCTGTAATGGCGAAGTTTCTTCATTTATACAGGATACTGCAGTATAAAACCTGATTCTAAAATCTCCTTCTAGCTTCGGCCTAAAAGGAATCTCTCTATTTAACATGGCAGGTTACCTCTTTTCATCTTTTCTTTAAAAGGCATCATTAATTACCTGCCTTGTCATCTATTGCATCATCAGGGACTATTTCACAAATATCCGTGATATCGCACTTCAATTCTTCACATATTTTTACTAAAACGTCTGTGGTGACGTTGGCACCTTTGCCGAGTTTGGCAAGGGAAGCCGAACTAATCTTTGCATTCTTAGCAAACTCTGTTTTCTTCAAATCACGTTCAACAAGCATTACCCATAGTTTTTTATAAGATAGTTTCATAATGACTCCTTCGGGAGATCTTTTCTCCAGCTTGGCATAAAACCGTAAATGTGACCGTCCTTCTCGTCTTTGTGATATGTTACTACATTAATTCCCATTGCCTTAAAATCTATATCTTCTGGGATGACATTCAGGTTATCAACGATGATAACCTGCCCATTACCCTGATGATTGATAAAATACTGGTACAGGCCATTCTTTATCGTGTTGTCGCCAAATTCGTCTTCGTTTTCATCAAAACCGAGCAGCGGTGTATCGACCATAAGGAATCCGGGCTTAATGAACACATCATCGCTGTTGAAATATTCATACAGCATCAGCGCGACAACAGAATTCAGGAAGGACCGATAACCCTTCCCTTGATCCTCTGATTTTGGCACGCCATCCATCAAAATATCGAAGGTACTAAAGTCCCAACTGGCATAACCGGCATTCCGGTAGTTGCACTCTTTCAGAATCTTGTTTAAGAGTACGTTAAAGCCGGTGCCAACTTCCTCCTCAAATTCCTGCTTTGCATGGTAGAGAGGAGGATTTTTCTGTTTTTGCAGTTCTGCAACTTTTTTCTGGCCAAGGATGGCAAGCTGATCGTTCACGAAGTCAATGCCAGTCTGAAGCGTCGTATAATCCTTAAAGCGCTGCAGGCCGGACCTATAGTTCTGTATCTCACGATTCTTATCATCGAGAGCTTTATTAACCTCGGCTCTGCGCACCTGCAATTCTTCGATATTTTTCCTGATCGACTCTTGTTCATCACGAACGCTGTTTTCTGTTGCAGCAATAACTGTTAGTTCGGAGGCTATTCTCTTGATCTCGGCATTAATTGCTTCCAAGTAGCTGTCATCGTCTTCCGGGTGCAACTCCCCACCGCAGAACGGACACACCCCGTTTTTCGGGAGTCCTTTTACGGCTTGCTCACCCTTTGAAATAAAATCAAGTCTCTGCAGGTCAGCTTTATACTGGCTGATCAGGGATTCATATCGATCCAAAAGTACACGGCAATTAGCGTCCCCTTGCTGATACTCAGCCATCTGACGAACGATAGCGGCATTCTCTTCAATCAGCTCTTTGATTTCCTGCTGGATCTCCTGAATATGGTCCGAAAGCTCCTGCATCTCTTTTTCTATATCTAACCCAGCCAACTCCTCAAACTGCATAATGTAGCTAACGCGTTTTTCCGTTAGAGAAGCAACCTGCTCCTCAATATAATCGATCACAGCTTTCTTCTTGGCAGTAGCCACTTCCGGTTTAGTGATCTCAGGAATTCCTTTTTTGTAATCCCCGGTGAGCAGAAAGTATAAAGACGCAATAAGCGGCGTCTCATATCTCTGATCCTTGATCACGATAGACTCCGACTTATCAATTTCGTTCTCATCGGCAAAGAAAACGCTGGCGATGTTAGTCCAAGACATACGTTCCCTCGCATAGCGAGCAGTCTTAGGCACTTCAATCGTCTCATCAAGACCGATTATTCGCAGCCACAGATCATTCAGGTAGTGAAGGCTGGTCTTTTTATAATTGGTATCATATTCACCATCTTCGACTTCATCGCTTTCAGCAACAACCGTAACCTTCTCTTCGTCGAGTTTTCTGGAAATGGTTATCCTGCCATATCGCTTCGTCAGGAAAACCCCCTCAATATCCGTATAACCTGTCAGCGGAGAAAACGGTCTCGTGTCGGAACTGAAAAGATAATAAATACACTTGAGTATCCACGTTTTTCCGGTGTTGGAGCGTCCTTGGATAATGTTCAGCCCATCGGTAAAGTTTATAACACCGTCAATCTTTCCGGATCCGGATACACGCAGTCTCTCGATCATAAAACTATGCATCCTTACGCCTCCTTTGACTCCGTAGCCCTATCGCTTATGTACTGCAATACGCCTTCATCCGTGTAATTTGAAAAGCGCCTGCACACTATTTTTGCGCCGACAACATATGCTTTCGCGTAGGGCGACTGCACTCCTTGCACTACTTGTCTGCCGCGATCATTAATGCTGTATAAGAAGCCCTGATCTGTATGCTCCACTTTGAAAAAATCATTTCTGACCGAGAGCTTAACGGCCTCGGTTATTTTTTCGCGCTTGTTTGTAAACTCGGCAAAACCGAACTCATTATCTCCGTGAAGGTTTTTATCCAGCACCTTACACTTTTTCCCGTAGATACAGATAAAATCCAGAGCAGCAAGCCTATCCACGTTTGCAGGTGCATTCAAGGTATCCGCCAGCAGGAGAAGCCGCAGCATGTTCTCGAATGTTGTATTAAAAACCTTACTCCGCATACGGATCAACCCACGATGTCATCGTCTTGTCGTTCATCAGAATATGAACAATACCAAGCCTTTCCAAATTTCCTATCAGGTTCTTTATCAGAGACAGCTTCGACTTTGTCAGTTGAACGTCCGAAATCTTCTTCAGGACCTCAAGCAGTCGTCTATATCCGTTATCGTAATCATCAAAGAATGTGGTCTTGATTCCATCGTATGCATCTGCCTTTAGGATATCAAACTGGTTCTCACCATCTTCGTATACTTCACTGATAGACCGCTGAATGCTCTCTGCGCTGAGATACGCCTTGCGCTGATCATAAAAGTTCGTTTGATACTTCTTCGGAAGTGCAGGTATATCATCTACCGTTACCGAGTCACGAGATAAGGCTTCCGCATAGACGTCACATAAAGCGGAAATGTAATCAGCTTCAAAATCATAAATCTGTGCATCGCTCAGTTTGATCGGTAGTTCAATAACATCTCCGTCGATATATAGCTTTCCATCCTCGCAGTAGATTCGGTCTCCTGCGAGATTTTTTATGCTCGGCTTTGGATCGTGGATCGTGAGTTTGATGTCTACATCATGGATACCCTTGGCCAGACCATGAAAAATCTGATCAAGAATGTCCTGAATGGCAGATCCCAATTCATCTAACTCCACGTCAATTCCCTTTGTGTAAAGGAATTTCTGTAAATGCTCCTTACTGCCGTCGAATAGCGCGTCAATTTGATCCGCAATATCCGCGCCGTCGTAAAGGCTACAAATCATTCTCGCACGAGCTTTTGAAATGTATTTATCCCGGCCCTCAAATATCTGGTCAAGCATGTTATCAGATATGTTCTTCTCCATCGGATTGTACTCGTGAAGGTACTGAGCCTGATCCTCTTCAACTGTCATAGGAGGGCGCAGCGAAAGACCAACTAACGTGCAGACAAATTTGCCTCCGCGTCCAGTTGGTTCCATAAGTGTTTTTAGTTCTCCAGCTATCTCATGGAAATACACTACTGCTCACACTCCTTTTGACCTTTTAGGTCAAAGCATGGTCAAACGCATTTTCGACTGATCAGGGCCTTCTCAGTACAATAAAGACGATCAGTTCTTGCTGATGGAAAAGTTCCTTTGAAATTATATCACAGATTTTAGCGTTTCGCAATCTCTTTCGAACTTTCGCTAATAAAAATTTTGTGAACGCAAAGAAAAATTTCCTAGACAAGATGCTGATTCAGTCCTGAGTACGACAAAAACTGCTCACCGTCAGGGACTGCACCGACTGATCACCTGTGGCTCAACGGTTCCTGACGGCCACAAGTAAATATCATCAGCTGCCTTTTGAGCGGGTTTGCTGCAGACCGAAACGGAGGTTTCCGTTTGGACTGCGGTTGATTCCTTACACCCATTTAGCGGCAGCGCCAAAAGTCCTCCGTTTCGAGAAATCGAAAATTGGAGGACTTTTTATGAAAACCAATGACAATCAGCACTACATTTATCTGCGTTCCACCCGTGAGCGCATCCCCTGCACAGAGCAGGAGTTCCACGACTACTATTGCGACATCGATACCTTCCGCAAAAAGCAGCAACGCCACGGGCGCTGTGTGTGTCCCGCCGCCAAACGGCTGGACTGCGATATGGACTGCACGACCTGTCCCTTCAGCAGAGCCGGAGACTCCATCTCCCTGGATTACACCACTACAAACGACGAGGGTGATGAAAGGCCCTGGCTTGACGATATACCAGATGCGTTTGCAGAGGTCGATGTGAAAGCCGAAGAAGCCGAGTTGCACGCTACGCTGCATCTTCTTCTATCAACCCTCGCGCCGGAGGAACTGGCAATTTGCAAAGCCATCATGGCAGACCTTTCCGAGCGTGCTGCGGCGGCATCACTGAACATCTCTCGAAAAGCCTTCGTGTACCGCAGAGATAAGGTTTTGACCCATTTGAAAAATTCTCTAAAAAAATATCTCTGATTTGGGGACCAAATGGTAATCCCGTGTCCGGTGGCAAGTGTAAGAGGCAAAACGATACCGCCGATTACGGGAGGTGACAAAGAATGTACGAGTTCGAAAACAAGACGATGAATCCCGACGAGGAACTGGTTGATATCCTTCTGGACTTTATCATCGTCGCAGCAAACCTGGCAAAAAGCATCAACCACGCTATCAAACTGAGACAAATCAAGGAAGGAGGCAACGTCAATGGGCAGAATCAGCGAACTGGACATGGCAATCAAGGACCTGCGCAGCACCGCAGCCACTATTAACGAAGTGGCAAATACCCTGGCAGAGATGTTCAGCACCACGGCTGACGAAGCCCCTGACACTGCCGTCCCTGCCGAACCCCGGCTGACTTTGGAACAGATCAGAGCCGTTCTTGCGGACAAGTCTCGCAAGGGGCACACCGCCGAAATCCGCGCTCTACTCCAGAAGTACGGCGCAGCGAAGCTGTCTGGCATTGATCCCGCCAACTACAAGGCGCTGCTTGCCGATGCGGAGGTGCTGACCGATGCCACCTAAAGGACACGCTATTCTCTCGGCCTCAGCTTCCGAGCGGTGGCTGAACTGCCCTCCCTCCGCAAGGCTCTGCGAAGCCTACGAGGATAAAGGCAGTGACTATGCCGCCGAGGGCACCGATGCCCACACCCTCTGCGAGTACCGACTGAAACAGGCTCTGGGCATTCCTGCAGAAGACCCCATCGAGAGCCTGTCCTGGTACAACGAGGAAATGGAAGAATGCGCCGCCGGATATGCCGCCTATGTGGTGGAGCTTCTGGAAACCGCAAAGCAGACCTGCTCTGACCCTGTGGTAATGATTGAACAGAGGGTGGACTTCTCCCGTTGGGTTCAGAACGGCTTTGGCACTGCCGACGGCATTCTCATTGCCGACGGTACGCTTAATATCTGCGACTACAAGCATGGCAAAGGGGTCGAGGTCAGCGCAGAGCGGAATCCGCAGATGATGTTATATGCCCTGGGCGCTTTGGAAATCTTCGACGGCATCTACGATATCGACACCGTCCGCATGACCATCTATCAGCCCCGGAAGTCCAATATCAGCATCTTCGAGATGTCCAAGGACGCTCTGCTCGAATGGGCAGATACCGAACTGACGCAGAAGGCACAGCTTGCCTACGAAGGTCAAGGTGAGTTCCACTGCGGTGAATGGTGCCGCTTCTGTAAGGCGAAAGTCGAGTGCAGAGAGCGTGCCGAAGCGAACCTGACTCTTGCCCGATACGATTTCCAGGCTCCTGCGCTCCTCGATGATGAGGAAATTGCAGATATCCTCGGTAAGGTCGATGCGCTGACTGCTTGGGCATCTGATGTGAAGGAATATGCCCTTCAGCAGGCTATCAGCGGTAAGGACTGGAACGGGTGGAAATTGGTCGAAGGCCGTTCCAACCGTAAGTACACCAACGATGCCGTTGTCGCCGCCACCGTGGAGAACGCAGGCTTCGACCCCTATGAGCGCAAGGTGCTCGGCATCACCGCTATGCAGAAGCTACTCGGCAAATCCCGCTTTGAGGAACTTCTCGCTCCCTACATTGAAAAGCCGCAAGGCAAACCGACGCTCGTGCCGGAGAGCGATAAACGGCCGGCAATGAACACCGCAAAATCAGATTTTATGGAGGAATTTTAATATGTCTACTAACACAACCAGAGTCAACAACCCCATGAAGGTCATCACTGGTCCCGACACCCGCTGGTCTTACGCCAATGTCTGGGAGCCGAAATCCATCAACGGCGGTACGCCGAAATACAGCGTCAGCCTCATCATTCCCAAGTCCGACACCAAGACGGTCGCAAAGATCAAGGCGGCAATCGAAGCTGCCTACCAGGAGGGGCAGTCCAAGTTGAAGGGCAACAGCAAGAGCGTACCTCCTCTGGCTGCCATCAAGACCCCTCTGCGCGACGGCGATATCGAGAGGCCCGATGATCTCGCCTATGCCAATGCCTACTTCATCAACGCCAACTCCGCTACCGCTCCCGGCATCGTGGACGCTGACCGCAACCCTGTACTGACCCGCTCCGAAGTTTACTCCGGTGTGTATGGTCGCGCCAGCATCAACCTGTATGCCTTTAACAGCAACGGCAACAAGGGCATCGCCTGTGGTTTGAACAACCTGCAGTTCATCCGTGCCGGAGAGCCGCTCGGCGGCAAGGCAAGCGCAGAGGCCGACTTTGCGACCGACGACGATGATGACTTTCTGGCTTAAGGAGGTAACCGAATATGGAACTGACTACGATTCTTTGCATCCTGCTTCTCAGCCTGTATCTGTTGCTGGCGGTCTTTTGGATCGTTCGCTCGGTCATTGATGCCATTGATGACCACGAACGCAAGAAAAGAAATGATACCTGGGATGCCGAAAAGCAGCAGCTTGAAAAAGAGCGCGCCCTTCGTGAAGTGGAATACCACGAAGCCCGCATGAAAAATCTGCACGAGTAAAACGCACTACCCCGTGGGCGGCGGAGCAATCTGCCGCCCTGTTGGGGTAAGCGAAAGGACCTGTAAATATGAAAACTCTCTCAATCGACATTGAGACCTACAGCGATCAGCCGCTTGCGAAAACCGGCGTCTATCGCTATGTAGAGTCTCCCGTATTTGAAATTTTGCTGTTTTCCTACAGTGTAGATGGTGATCCCGTGCAACTGGTCGACCTCGCCTGCGGAGAACAGATCCCCGCCGAGGTAATTGCTGCGCTTGAGGACGATTCCGTCACCAAGTGGGCATTCAATGCCAACTTTGAACGCATTTGCCTGTCGCGCTTTCTTGGGCTTCCGACCGGAAATTACCTTGAGCCGGATTCCTGGAAATGTTCTATGGTGTGGGCTGCTACGATGGGACTACCGCTTTCCTTGGAAGGTGTCGGTGCTGTGCTTGGGCTTGAAAAGCAGAAGCTGACCGAAGGAAAGGAACTCATCAAATATTTCTGTCAGTCCTGTGCGCCTACCAAGTCCAACGGACAGCGCACCCGCAACCTTCCGGCTCATGCACCGGATAAGTGGCTGGCTTTCAAAAAGTACAACATCCGCGATGTGGAAACAGAGATGTCAATTCAGGCTCGGCTCAGCAAATATCCCGTGCCGGACAGCGTGTGGGAGGAATACCACATCGACCAGGAAATCAATGACCGTGGTGTTGCGCTGGATATGGAACTGGTGCGGCAGGCCATTCAAATGGACGGTCGATCTCGCTCCGAACTGACCCAGGTAATGAAAGATTTGACCACTTTGGACAACCCCAACTCCGTGCAGCAGATGAAGCAGTGGCTTTCGGACAACGGTATGGAAACCGATACCCTTGGCAAAAAAGCTGTGACAGAAATGCTGAAAACCGCGCCGCCGGAGTTGCAGACGGTATTGACTCTTCGGCAGCAGCTTGCTAAGTCATCGGTAAAGAAATACCAGGCGATGGAGACCGCAGCCTGCGCCGATGGCCGTGCCAGAGGAATGTTCCAGTTTTACGGCGCCAACCGCACAGGCCGATGGGCAGGACGCATTATTCAGATGCAGAACCTGCCGCAGAACCACCTCTCCGACCTTGCCGAAGCTCGTGGGCTTGTCCGCTGCGGTGACTTTGAAGGTGTGGAAATGCTCTACGAAGATGTGCCGGACACGCTCTCTCAGCTGATCCGCACCGCATTCGTTCCCCAGGGCGACCGCAAATTCATCGTTGCTGACTTTTCTGCCATTGAAGCCCGTGTCATTGCATGGCTTGCCGGAGAAGAATGGCGGCAGAAGGTTTTTGCGGAGGGCAAGGACATCTACTGCGCCTCTGCCAGTCAGATGTTCGGTGTCCCCGTGGAAAAGCACGGCATCAACGGACATCTCCGGCAGAAAGGCAAAATCGCAGAATTGGCTCTCGGCTACGGTGGGTCTGTCGGTGCGTTGAAAGCTATGGGTGCGCTCGACATGGGGCTGACCGAAGATGAACTACCGCCACTCGTGGAGGCATGGCGGCAAGCCAATCCGAAAATCGCACAGTTCTGGTGGACAGTCGACCGTGCTGTTATGGAAGCCGTTCGATTCAAGCGCACCAACGAGACCCATGGCATCACATTCGCCTACAAGGGCGGGATGCTGTTCATTACGCTCCCATCCGGCAGACGGCTTGCCTATGTAAAACCCAAGATCGGCACAAACAAATTCGGCGGCGACTGTATCACCTACGAAGGTGTCGGCAGCACGAAAAAGTGGGAACGGCTCGACAGCTACGGTCCCAAGTTCGTTGAGAACATTGTGCAGGCAACGGCAAGGGATATCCTCTGCTATGCCATGAAAACGCTCCGTTGCTGTTCCATTGTAATGCACATCCACGATGAAGTGGTCATCGAAGCAGATCGGCGAATGTCTATGCAGGCAGTCTGCGACCAGATGGGCAGAACCCCACCATGGGCGAAAGGCTTACAGCTTCGTGCCGATGGTTACGAAACGGAATTTTATAAGAAAGACTGACGAGGTTAACCCAATGAGTATTAACAAATTCAACAGCGAGGGTTATTACGACCCTACCGCTTATGAGGCTATGACAGCCGTAGAAAAAGAGGAAAAGGCGCTTCGAGCCTTTCGCCCTATCGTGTACATCTGCTCTCCTTATGCCGGAGCGATATCGGAGAATATCGAAAATGCTCGAAAGTACAGCCGCTTCGCCGTGGACAAGGGGTACATCCCTGTAGCACCCCACTTGCTGTTTCCGCAGTTTCTGAATGACAACAATCCGAAAGAGCGTCAGTTAGGGCTGTTCTTCGGAAATGCGCTGATGAGCAAGTGCAGCGAGGTGTGGGTGTTCGGCGACCGCATCTCTGCCGGCATGGACGCAGAAATTCGCAGAGCCAAGTGGAAGAATTACCGCTTGCGCTACTTCACCAATACTTGCGAGGAGGTATAAATCATGTTCACCCTTTACAGTGCTGACTATATCAATGCGCCGAGCAACTGCTCCTATCCGCACAAAACGGAAGTAAAGGATGCTGCGGATCTCGCTGCCGCCGTCAGCCGTGACTATGTGTGCGCCGAGTACATGAACCATTACCGCAACGGAGAAAACTTCCTCGGCTCGGACTGCCTGCCCGTGGACTGTGACAATGACCACTCCGAGAGCCCTGCGGATTGGGTCACTCCGGCTGATGTTCAGGCTGCTTTTCCCGGCATCACCTTTGCCGTCCACTACAGCCGTTTCCATATGCGCGAGAAGAACGGCAAGCCCGCTCGCCCCAAGTTTCATGTGCTGTTTCCCATTGAGTGCATGACCGACCCGGCAGCGTACAGCGAAATGAAGAAACTGGTCAATACCATCTTCCCGTACTTTGACACCAAAGCTCTGGATGCCGCCCGATTCTTTTTCGGCACAGCAGAACCCAAGGTGGAGATTTTCTCCGGCGATATAACCTTAAGCGAGTATCTGTCCGCAGAGGATTTTGATGCGGATATGTCCGGTGGTTCCTACGGCGGCGCGCAGGTCATTCCGGAAGGCAGCCGCAATGCCACCATGTCTCGCTTTGCCGGTCGCGTCATCAAGAAATACGGCGATAGCGAAGAAGCATTTAACTGCTTTCTGGAAGAAGCGAATAAATGCATCCCTCCGCTGGAACAACAAGAACTGACGGCCATTTGGCACAGCGCTCAGAAGTTCTATGCCAAAGTCCAGCAGCAGGACGGATATGTTCCTCCCGAACTGTATAACGATGACACCTCCTATAAGCCGGACGATTTCTCCGATGTCGGACAGGCAGAGGTTTTGGCGAAGCATTTCTCTGGGGAACTGCGGTATTCTCCGGCAACCCACTACATCCGTTACAACGGACGATACTGGCAAGAAACCGAACCCGGTTCACAGGCTGTTGCCCATGAATTGACCCGCCGTCAGCTGAAAGAAGCGGCTGCGGATATGCTTGCTGCTCTTGCCGCCCTCAAGGCTTGCGGTGCGCAGGATATTCTGGACAACAACAGCAAAGCCAAGGCCGAGGGCATGATGAGCGAGGAGCAGATGGAAGCATACAAGGCTTTCCTTGCCGCAAAAGCATATCAGTCCTATGTCATTCAGCGCCGCGCATCCAAGAACATCACCGCCACGCTGAAGGAGTCCCGTCCGATGCTTGAAATCACCCCGCAGGATCTGGACGCTAACCCTTACTTGCTATGCACCCCGGATGCGACCTATGACCTACGTCTCGGTATGGCGGGTGCACGGGAACATTCGCCGGAGGACTTCATCACCAAGACCACTACCGTTTCTCCCAGTGACCGTGGCAAACAGATCTGGCTTGACTGCCTGGACACCATTTTCTGCGGCGACCGGGAACTCATCGACTATGTGCAGATGATCTGTGGTCTCGCCGCTGTTGGCAAGGTCGAGGTCGAAGCCCTCATTATCGCATACGGCTGCGGACGCAACGGCAAGTCTACCTTTTGGAACTCCGTGTCCCGTGTTCTGGGTCTGTACAGCGGCAATATCTCTGCCGACACGCTGACCTTCGGATGCCGCCGTAATGTGAAGCCGGAGATGGCCGAGGTCAAGGGCAAGCGCCTGCTCATTGCTGCCGAAATGCAGGAAGGCGCTCGGCTGAACGATTCCACTGTGAAGCAGCTTTGCTCCGTGGACGATATCTTTGCGGAAAAGAAGTACAAAGACCCCTTCAGCTTTTCACCCAGCCACAGCCTGGTGCTGTACACCAACCATCTGCCGAAGGTCAGCGCATCCGACGATGGCACTTGGCGTCGACTGATCGTCATCCCGTTCAATGCCAAAATCGAGGGAAAGAGCGATATCAAGAACTACGGCGATTACCTGTATCAGAATGCCGGAGAAAGCATTCTTGCCTGGGTCATAGAAGGCGCAAAAAAGGTCATTGACCTGGACTACAAATTTCCGGTTCCAGCTACCGTGCAGAAAGCCATCGATGATTACCGCGCGCAAAACGACTGGTTCGGCAACTTTCTCGATGAGAGGTGCGAGGTCGGCAACAGCTACAGAGAGAGTTCCAATGCGCTGTACCAGGCATACCGCAACTATTGTGTAGATACCAACGAGTATGTCCGCAGCACCGCCGACTTCTATACTGCTCTTGAGGGTGCAGGCTTCGACCGTATCAAGGTTAAAAACAAACGTTTTATCAAGGGCGTGCGGCTGAAACCGGACGATGCGGGCAGTGAGGATTTCCTTAACTGACAGACCATTGGGTTAACCTCGATTAAGGTCAAATACAAAAAAGTCTCTTAGGGGGATTTTTCATAAAAACCCATAAGAAAAAGTCTTGTAAATGACCTTCAACGAGGTTAACCCCGGTCATAAATCTCAACAGGAGAAAGCATTATGAGAGAAAAAACAATCGAGCGAAAATTAACGCTGATGGTTAAGAAGCGGGGCGGCATCTGTCCGAAGTTCGTGTCTCCCGGATATGATGGGATGCCCGACCGAATCGTTCTTCTGCCTGGTTGCCATTTTGCCTTTGTAGAAGTAAAGGCTCCCGGTGAAAAGCCCCGCCCACTTCAGCTTTCGCGGCACAAATTACTGCGCAGACTCGGTTTTCCGGTATATGTTCTGGATGCCGAGGAGCAGATCGGAGGTATCCTTGATGAAATACAGTCCACATGATTACCAGACCTATGCCGTGGATTACATTGAGACACATCCCGTTGCCACCGTATTTTTAGACATGGGACTTGGAAAAACGAGCATCACCCTCACGGCGATCAACAACCTGCTGTTCGACAGCTTCGAGGTTCACCAGGTGCTGGTGATTGCACCGCTGCGAGTGGCGCGGGACACATGGACAGCGGAAGTAGATAAGTGGGATCACCTGCAGAACCTCGTCTGCTCCGTGGCTGTCGGCACCGAAGCGGAGCGCAAAGCTGCCCTGACGCGACCGGCTGACATTTACATCATCAACCGTGAGAATGTCCAGTGGCTTGTTGAGGAAAGCGGCATTCCGTTTACCTTCGACATGATCGTGATAGACGAGCTGTCCTCTTTCAAGAACCACAACACAAAGCGGTTCAAAGCAATGCTGAAGGTCAGGCCCAAGGTAAACCGCATTGTAGGGCTGACCGGCACTCCTGCTTCCAACGGTCTGATGGATCTGTGGGCAGAGTTCCGCATCCTGGATATGGGTCAGCGGCTGGGACGCTTCATCACCAGATACCGCATCGACTACTTTCAGCCGGACAAGCGCAACGGGCAAATCATCTACAGCTACAAGCCGTTGCCATATGCGGAGGATGCCATTTATAAGCAGATATCCGATATCACCATCTCCATGAAAGCCGCCGACCATCTGAAAATGCCGAAACTGGTCAGCAGCGAATACGCCGTCCGTCTTTCCGATGAGGAAAAGCAAAAATACACCGATTTGAAGCAGGAACTGGTGCTGTCCCTCGGAGATACCGAAATTACCGCCGCCAATGCCGCATCCCTCTCCGGCAAATTGTCGCAGATGGCGAACGGTGCGATTTACGATGATAACGGCAAGGTCATCCAAATCCATGACCGAAAGCTCGATGCTTTGGAGGACATCATCGAATCTGCGAACGGAAAGCCGGTTTTGGTGGCTTACTGGTTTAAACATGACCTCACTCGCATATCAGAAAGGCTGAAAAAACTGCACATCCCGTTTTCACGGCTGGATGACTCCAACAGCATCCGTAGATGGAATAACGGAGAAATCCCGGTAGCGCTGATCCACCCTGCATCAGCAGGACACGGTCTCAACCTCCAATCCGGCGGTTCCACCCTTGTGTGGTTTGGGCTTACTTGGAGTCTGGAACTGTATCAGCAGACTGTAGCCCGTTTATGGCGACAGGGTCAGACCTCTGAAACCGTGGTGGTTCAGCACATCGTAACCAAGGACACCATTGACGAGCGCATCATGAAAGCCCTCTCCCAAAAGGAGCATACGCAGACGGCTCTTATCGACGCCGTAAAAGCGGACTTGAAAATCTGAGACAATCTATGAAAATCCGTGCCAATCCGAGGATCACAAAATATCGGAGGTACGAATATGAACCCGTATCAGGCATTAGCCAACGCCATTGTAGAACTGGCCGTAAAAGACTACAAAAAAGCCATCAAGCGGCACTATCGCTTTCCGAACAGTGAGGATTATGCCGCCGAGGTGAAAAGCCTGGAGCGATTTTTCCGTTCCGGTTGGTATGGAATGCTGACCGACCTTGATGCCGAATATCTCATGACAGGTGTTCGCCGCATGGTGTGCGAGGAGGTGTCGGCATGACGGCAAAGGAATTTTTGAACCAGGCATATCTCTTAGATCAGCGCATCAAAAGCAAGTCCGAGCAGATACAGTCCCTGAACGAGCTTGCCACCAAATGCACCGCCACACTGACGGGTATGCCGAGGAATCCCAATCACGGCGGCTCCACGATGGCAGATGCCGTATGTAAGATCATCGACCTGCAAAATGAGATCGCTGCAGACATGGACCGGTTGGTACAAATCAAGAAGGACATCGTGGATGTTATCAGCAAGGTGGACGATGTGAAGTTCCGCATTCTCTTGGAGAAGCGGTATCTGTGCGACGAAACATGGGAAGAAATCACCGTGAGCCTGTACCACAACCGCCGCTGGGTCTTCCGTCTGCACGACAAAGCCCTGGATGAAGTGCAGAAAATCCTTGATTCCGGCGAAACAAGCCACTAAAAGCCACTATAATACATCCTCGCTTTATGATATCATTATAATGCGAAGAAAATATGGAACGAGCCTCATGGGAGTCAAATCCCGTGGGGCTTTTCTTATGCCCAAAGGAGGTGAGCAAATATCCAAGTGCGCAGCCAAACGCGTTCAGGTAAGTTCTTTCCTCGAAGAACTGCAAAAATGCGATGGGCCGCTGAAAGAATTCGACCCGCTCATTTGGCAGGCAACGCTGAACCATGCGGTCGTCCATAAAAACTGCACGATTACTTTTGTTTTCCGTGACGGTACCGAGGTGACAAGAAAGATAAAGAACGGAGTGAGAAAGTATGTCAAGCGAAAAGCAAGTGATCCCGATAATCCAGAGTCCACCGGAGAAAAGGCGTAAGGAGCGTGTCGCTGCCTACTGCCGTGTTTCCACGCAGGCAGAGGAACAGCTTCACAGTCTTGCCGCACAGCGGGAATTTTATGAGAAGTTGCTCTCCGACAATTCCGAAGTGGAGTTTGTCGGCATATACGCAGATGAGGGCATCTCCGGCACCCGGACAAGAAACAGAACACAATTTCTCGCGCTGATCCAGGATTGCCGTGACGGAAAAGTGGATCGAATCCTTACCAAGAGCGTATCCCGGTTCGGAAGAAACACCGTGGATACGCTCATTTTTACAAGGGAACTGCGAAGCCTTGGTGTGGATGTCTATTTTGAAAAAGAGAACCTGCATTCCATCTCACCGGAGGGAGAATTGCTGCTCACATTGATGGCGGCGCTTGCGGAATCCGAATCGGTCAGTATGTCCGACAATATAAAATGGGGAAAACGATACCGTTATAAGCAAGGACTGGTCACTGCCCTTGCCATCTCCAATATATACGGCTACCGCAAAAAGGATGGAGAGATCGCCGTGAACGAGGCCGAGGCGGTTATCGTCTGGAGAATCTACAAGGAGTTCCTGGACGGAAAGAATTACGATGAAATCATTGCTGGGTTAACGGCTGACGGAGTTCCCACGAGGAAAAACGCAACCTGGCACTCCCGGACGGTCATCGGCATCTTGAGCAATGAAAAATACTGCGGGGACTGCCTGTTTCAAAAGACTTTTATTCCCGATCCGATCTCACACAAAACAGTAATCAACTGCGGCGAGATCCCTCAATTCCTGGTGGAGGACTGCATTCCGACCATCATCGAGAAGAAGCAGTGGCTTGCTGCGCAGGAAATGCGAAAACGACATCAAGGGGTCAGCAAGCCGCCGGTCAAGGCGCTCCCTTTTCGTAGCCTTGTGTTCTGCGGGACTTGTGGAAAGTCATGCCCGCAGTATTCCTCTCATTCTGAGGGGCGGCAGCTAACAGCCTATCATCGGTGCATAAGTTGGAGAGATCACACCGCAGTGGAGGTTCCTGGCATGACCTATGTCCCGCCTCACAAGGCGGGGTACAACTATAATCCGACTCCGGAACTTGCCGCCTACCGGGAGACCTACAAAAAGCCGAAGTCGAGGCCGTTTCTCTGCACGGATGTGAAGATCCGCACAGAGCGGTTCCCAAAGGCCTTTGTGCAGGCTTGGAACTTGATTGTCAGCAAGAAGCAGCGATACCTTCCGTCTTTGCAGAATACCGCTGCCACCTCGGAGAACCCGCTGACCGCCTACCGTGCAGAGGAGATGATAGGTCTACTGGAAACGGCGGGCAGACTTGAAGAATTCGACTTCTCGCTGATGATACGCACGCTCGACCGGGTGGAGATCATGCCGACAGAAAAACTGTCTTTTATCTTCCAGTCCGGCATCCGCATCACAGTATGATATATAGAATGGCCGCTCCGTTTTCTCGTGGGATACGGAGCGGTTTTTCTCATATCGAAATAGTCACACTTTGCATTTTGACTCACATTTACGTGCCGAAAACGCAAAGTGTGACTTTGTTTTTGCCCTTGTTTTTTCGGGTCAAAGCGGCAAGTATCGACAACGCAGCGATGCCAAATATGCTCCTGTTTGCAGTGCGATTCGGTCAACGAGGGAACGCGTTCACTTTCGCACTCTAACGAAAAATGCCGATAATTCGGGCATTTTCGGGCTTTGCACCCCCAAACAATCGGTCTGCACCCCCTTGCACACCCCAGAAATAGAAAAGTCAAATTGTATCGGCGTCTATGCCCCTATGCAAAAGTCCACCGTAATTTTGATAGAATTACGGTGGACTTTTTCTATGCCTGAAAACCGCTTGAAATCAGGCTTTTCGGCTGTTCAGTCCCATAAACTAACCCCGCTGCAGAGTAATTCTGCGGCGGGGTTTTGTGCGTTTTAGGAGGATTGTAGCTTTCTGTGCCGTTGTAATCGTTAAAAAGCCGAGTATTCGTTGAACTGCTGAGGGTAATCGTTGAATTATAGGTGCAATCGTTAAATGATTGTTTTTCAATCTTAGAGATTTAACGATTGTAGGTTGAATTTAGTATTATCAATATAATGCTTATACATATTCAGACCACCTTACCTGTTGCCTTAAAATATACTGCATTGTCCACGGCTTCCAACCATTCATTGGAGGTTTCATCCCCCGGAACCTCTACCGCCAGATGAGAGAACCAGTTGTCCGGCGCAGCGCCGTGCCAGTGCTTGACGCCCACAGGGATATTTACTACATCGCCTGGGCGCAGTTCCTGTGCCGGTTTGCCCCATTCCTGATAGTAACCATGCCCGGCTACGCAGACAAGAATCTGTCCGCCGCCGCTTTTGGCGTGATGAATGTGCCAGTTGTTGCGGCAGCCGGGTTCAAAGGTCACATTGTAAATACCGACCTGCTGCGTAGAAAGCGGTGCGAGATAACTTTGCCCGATAAAATATTTCACAAAGGCGTCATTGGGTGCGCCGATGGGAAAGACCATCTCGTTCTGGTGCTTGGCTTTTGCGTCGGCAGCATCGTCCTCCGCCCATACCTCCTTTGCCATACGGAAGGCCGCCCACGCCTTGGGCCAGCCTGCATAAAATGCCGCATGGGTCAGGATCTCTGCAATCTCAGTCCGGGTAATGCCGTTGTTTTTTGCTGCCGTCAAATGATACTGGAACGAGGAGTCCGTCAGTCCCTGCGCCATCAGTGCCACCACTGTCACAAGACTGCGGTCCCGGAGGGAGAGTTTATCCTCCCGGCTCCACACCTGCCCGAACAGCACCTCGTCGTTGAGTTCTGCAAACTTCGGTGCAAATTCGCCCAGAGCATCCCGCCCTGCTGTCTGTTTCACTGCCATTATACGTTCCTCCCCATCTCATAAGCCTGTGCCATGGCAGGCGTACCGCACACTGCACCCGGCTCGTAAACGCCACCTGCTACAAGGACTCCCTTTTCCGCGGCACCTTCCACACAGTCTGCATAGCCCCGGAAGCAGGCCAGCGTAGTGTCCGCAGAGGCTTTTTCCTCGTCTGCCATGGTGGTGATGTAGTAGAATTCCTTGTCTTTGACCTCAAGCCACCGTGCCACGGTACGGTCGATCACTGCCTTCAACTGGGCACTGATGGAGTAGAAGTATACCGGGCTTGCCAGCACAATGACATCGGCATCG
>OIXQ01000075.1_pt1 | contig 52698 bp, 43 predicted proteins | sample 1587791 | NCBI WGS metagenome assembly OIXQ01 (sample SAMN03283273) | human gut metagenome | biome: human-associated habitat; material: feces | host: Homo sapiens | place: Peru | collected 2012
GACCGTCAAAGACGAAGTAGTGACCGTCCCGGTAGCTGACCTTGGGCGGGTTGGCAATCAGCTCGGTGAACTCTGCCGACATCTTTATGCCGTCCGGATTCTTCAGCTGTAACGCCTGATACATCCGCATACGTCCATATGTATCGTTGCATTGATCCTCATTGCAAATTTCCCGCATGATTTCGGCAAGCCGTTGGTATTTCCGCGGTCGATTTCTGCTTACCAGATACCGATAGAACCCTTGCCGGCTTACACCCAGCATTTTACAGCAAAATGCAATTTTTCCTTTCCTCATGCCGTCTTCTGTTTTTAGGGCAATGAATTTCATTCGCTGCCCTTTGCTGACTTCCGACGGCTGGCGGCGAAAAAAGCGCTGGCTTCCGCTAGAAATTCATTCTCTTCCTTTAATCGCCGTATTTCCTTCTCCTGCTGCTTTACCTGCTTGCGCAGGGTATTCAATTCCTCGGCCAGACTCATTGCGGTTTGCGGTGCATGCGCTTCGCCTCCGATGTCCAAACGCCCTTCTTTGACCGCCCTAACCCATCCGTACAGCGTATCTACCGGTATCTAATTCCACTGCTGCCTTCGAGGATCCTATTTCGTTCGACAGCTTTACAGCCTGCACTTTATATTCCGTGTTGTATTTCCGTTGATTCCGAGCCATCTTTCGTTGTCTCCTGTTTCTCCTTTTCTATATATTGGATATTGGCTCTTTGAGTTCCCTGTGTCAACTTTTATTGTACAACACCAGGCCCGAAAAACTGCATGAATACTGGACTTTTTGGATCAAGGTCAGGTGAGTACGGTCTGAAGGCTGCTCGTCGCGCACCTCAGTTCAGCAAGCGCTGATTTACCCTCAAAATGTACGTTTGCAACCCTGCTTCGGCAGGGTTGTTTTTATTATAGCTGTTTTTTCGCTGAACGGGGGTGCGCGGCTGCATCGCGGCCCCAGACAGCACAGAGGGCCCGGTGCGCCATGCACCGGGCCCTCATCTGTTGGGTAGCTTGAGCGAGCGACAACCACCAGCTCTGCTGGTGGAATAAAAACGGCTTTAGCCCTAGACAAAGAGAAACCTCCCTGTAGAATAGAGTGTGGGTTTGCCAACCACATTCTAGGAACAGGGAGGTTTATCTTTGAAATGAAAGATAACAAAGACGTAGATAGTTTAAGCCATACCACGTGGAGATGTCAATACCATGTGGTGTTTGCACCGAAATATCGGAGAATGGTAATTTACGGTCAGATCAAAAAGGATATAGGGCAGATACTGCGCCAGTTGTGCGAACAAAAAGGTATTGAAATCATTGAAGCGGAGGCCTGCCCTGACCATATCCATATGCTGATAAGTTTTCCACCGAAGTACAGCATTTCCTACGTCATGGGATATCTCAAAGGAAAGAGCAGTCTTATGATTTTCGACAGACATGCAAATCTGAAGTACAAGTACGGCAATCGGCATTTCTGGGCCAGGGGATACTTCGTGGATACGGTAGGAAAGAACAAAAAGAAAATTCAAGAGTACATTAAAAATCAACTGCAACAGAACCAGATTGCCGATCAGTTGAGCCTTAAGGAGTTCGTGGACCCGTTTACGGGTAGCAAGGAAACTAAGGCGTAAATAAAAGGGCCCCTTGAGGGGCCTGCCACGAGACAGGAATGCAGTTGGCAGACCCATTCGTGGCCCCTTAAGGGGCTTTGCTAGTATTATGCCCTTCTAGGGCTTACTCAAGCCACCGGCTCAGCCGGTGGTTTTGACTTTGCATTATTGAACAGAATGTCCACAGGGTCAGACCCAAATGGACATTTTTGAAGGAGATAGCCTATGAATATAGCTTACGTTCGGGTTTCGACCATAGAACAGAACGAGGCCCGACAGGTGGAAGCTCTGCGTGTCCACCAGATTGATAAATGGTTCAGAGAAAAGGCATCTGGCAAAGATACGAACCGCCCCCAACTTCAGGCGATGCTCGAATTTGCCAGAGAAGGTGACACCATTTACATTCATGATTTCAGCCGCCTTGCCCGCAGCACTTCCGACCTGCTCAAGCTGGTGGAAACCTTGCAGGCAAAAAATATCCGCTTGGTCAGCAACAAGGAAAACATCGACACCCACACGCCTACGGGAAAGCTGATGTTGACCATGATTGCCGCCATCAATGAATTTGAACGGATGAACCTGTTAGAGCGTCAACGGGAAGGGATTGCCATTGCCAAGCGGAAGGGCATCTATAAAGGCAGGAAGCCCGTTGCCATTTTGCCTGAAGAGTGGCAGGCTGCTTATTCTGACTACCGCACTCGAAAAATCAGTAAAGTCCAAATGGCAAAGCGGTTGGGTATCTCTCGAACCACACTGGATAAGTTACTGAAAAACATGGAGGAAAAATCTCATGGCTAAAAATTGGAAGCACACCAAAAAACTGCTGGAAGGCCTGCTCTGCGATAAGCTGAAAGACCGCATTACCTATCAGCTCCACTGCTACCGTCCTGATGATGATTGGACTGGCCATCTTGAGATCCTGTTGGATAAAAAACCGATTTTTATCCACTACGATGCCATTTTGTGGATAAAAACCGGAAATATCATTCGTCCCGCTGCATTTCTCTAACCCTTTCTTAACAGAGCCGTCGCTGCACTTTACGATACGGGAGCTATTGATAGAAAAGAAACGGAGCACCCTCGCATCTTGGGTTATCTCCTTGTTTCTGAAGTGCTTTATTCTCAATGGACGAAACTATCACTTCACCTCTAAGCGGAACTCCTTGGCCATAGACGGGAATGACGACTCCCCTTTCAAACGGAGAGCCACCTTTTGGGAAACCAAATTATAGTCATCCCAAGAACCGGCTGAAATCATCATCATGACATGACCATCTTCCGACATCCATTTGACCGGGAAATTGGGTTGGTAATCCCCGTAAGTGCCCCAATTATCGTCACGATGGAAAACCCGCCAAGGTCCCCAAGGTTCGGGAGCCTCATAAAGCGTCAATTGCGAACGGGATGCTTCCGGATATCTCATCTGGTGGATTGGACGCGGGTGCAACTCCTCATCCACAAAGCTGTAATTTCCCATGATATAACGTTTGATACCAGGGTTATACGCCACATGGTTGGATCCAGTCATTTTATAATACCGGAACACCAATTGGGCATCCTTTTCGTCATGGCTCCAACGAGGTTCGGCCGGATTGCTTGAAGCGAAGAACTCCCAAGCGTCACGCTGCAAGATTTTATCCTTTGGCACACGACCCAACAACATACCGTCGTTGTTTTCCCAATAGCTCTGGTTATCATCCTCATCACAAGGGAAATAAGCATAGACATAACCATCACGCGCCCCTTCATATCCTTTGCCAAACTGCAAGAAATGGCAAGAAGACAAACGACCTTCAAAGAAATGGAACGGAGTGGCATGGTTGTCAAAAGTCAAACCTCCATCTTTCGACACCGCAATCCATCCAAAAAGGTTGTGCTGGCGGCGGAAAAGCGGATTGTCCCCGTAGTTCTGCGCTTCAAAACTCATGTACAACGTGCCATCCACATCCAACAACCCGGAAGGCTTCACTCCTTCCAAACGCTTGTCGGCAACAAGCAACGAATCGTCCGGCGTAGGAGAAGGGCAAATCATATCCATAGACCACTGCCCCACCTGTGTCAAATCACCCAAGTTGAAGCGGCGGAAAGTACGCAATCTCCACACATTCACCGTACAACCTTTATTATCACCCGCACCCAAATAGATGTTATCATCTTTGCCCCAAGTGAGCGGCCACATGTCTCCTTCGCCCGAATGGTAACGATAACGGTCAAACAAAACCTCCTCAATCAGTTCCGATGGCTCGTAAGGAGGAATTGCTTTCGGATAAATGTAATAATCCGCCTTCTGTCCATTCGCACAAACGCAAGGTTTGATTTCCCGATTTTGGGCAGTCATTGTAGAGGACGCAGCCAAAAGCAATACGCCCAAAGAAAATAGATACTTTTTCATCTGTTCAGTAAACATTTTATTCAATGGAAGCAAAATTAAGGAATTATTCTTTATGGCTAATGAGGTTGGTAAAAGTTTCTGCTTTTTGAGGAAAGACATAAAAAAAGGAACAATCTGGCAATGTGCCAAATGTTCCATCCAATCTATGGGGCTGTGCCAAAACAGCTGTTGGCAATGATGACACACCTCCGAATAACTAAACTACTTAAATTCTCTTTAAAATACAGTTTTATTTATTTCGCGTCCAACTCCAACGCATTCTCCAAACGGCGAATCTTCATATTCAACATTTGGCACATAAAACCGTTTTTCATAGAATGATAACGTTCCAACTGATAACGCAAAGCTGCCAAAGCTTCCATCATTTTTCTATTATTTTCCATATTACATTGGTTTTATACCTCACGATTGAGGCGGTTAATACTTAAACTAAAATTATATATACTCTTATCTCATTACCTAACCACAATGCAAAGATAGGAATAATCTCCGATTTTATGTTATAAAACATACGAAATCATTTCGTTTTTACCATTTTTTAATTATAAAACTGATTCTCAAAGGCTGAAACAGCCCGATTACCAACTTGTTTTCACAAAAACTTACTACCTTTGCCGTAACATATAATGATTCAATTAGAGTTATTTCATTGTGGACATTAAAGAATTATCATCACTTTATTCTTCGCACCCAACGATTTCCGCACTGCTACAAATCGTAAGCGAAGGCAAAGACAGGAATATTTCCTTAAAAGGACTGAGCGGCTCCGCTTCAGCCATGACTATCGCAGCTCTTTATGCAAAAGGAGGCGGCAATTTCATCTGCCTGCTGAATGACATGGAAGAGGCTGGTTACTTTTATAACGACCTGAAGCAATTGACGAATAGCGACTCGGTCTATTTCTTCCCTTCCGCCTACCGCAGGGACATCAAATATGGCCACATCGACCCAGCCAATGAGATCCTCCGAACGGAAGTGTTAAGCATACTGCAAAACGAGCATCCCAAGTTCATCATTGTTTCTTATCCGGAGGCGATAGCGGAAAAGGTCGCAAGACAGGAAATCTTGAAAGAAAACACCTTGCCGCTGAAGGTCGGCGACACGGCAGACATCATAAACATCTCCAACGCATTGGACAAAAACGGGTTTGAAGCGGTGGATTATGTGTACGAACCGGGACAATACGCGCTTCGTGGAAGTATCTTGGACGTCTTTTCCTTTTCATACGAATATCCGTACCGCATCGACTTCTTCGGAGATGAAATAGAGACAATCCGCACATTCGACGTGGAGACGCAATTGTCCAAAGACAAACTGGATTCCATCCAAATCGTCTCCGAAGTGAGTAAGAAAAACGCATCCGGCGGCTGTTTGTTGGGTTCGCTGCCTAACGACACATTATTGGCTGTCCATGACTTGAACTGGTGCCGGGAGCGCATAGGAGCCATCTGGGAAGAGGAACCGGTAGTTGCCGATGAAGAATCATTTGCCAATGCGGATCTTATGCATACGAAATTGGTGCCTTGGGACGAGTTCATGCACGACGCACTCAACCTCCGCAGGATACAATTCGGGTTGCACACGGCAGGAGAAGCCAACGCTACCCTCAATTTCCAAACGGAAGCGCAACCGATTTTCCATAAGAACTTCGACATGGTGAGCCTCTCGTTCCATAAATACTTGGACGAAGGATACACCATCTATATATTAAGCGACGTGGAGAAGCAAGCTGGCCGCATCCGCGCCATCTTCGAAGATAGGAAGGACGATATTCCTTTCATTGCCGTCAATAGGACGATACATGCGGGATTTGCCGACAGCCAACTGAAAATATGCTGCTTCACCGACCACCAGCTCTTTGACCGCTTCCATAAATATAGCCTGAAGAGCGATAAAGCAAGGAGCGGAAAAATCACTTTGTCCTTGAAGGAGCTGAACCAATTCACGCCCGGCGATTACATTGTCCATATAGACCATGGAATCGGACAATTCGGAGGATTGGTGCGTATGGAGGTGAATGGCAAGATGCAAGAGGTGGTCAAGCTAATCTATCAAAACCATGATGCGATATTCGTCAGCATCCATTCCTTGCACAAACTTTCCAAATACAAAGGAAAAGACGGGGAACCGCCCAAGCTGAGCAAATTGGGGACAGGTGCGTGGGAGAAGATGAAAGACCGCACCAAAAAGAAGGTCAAGGATATCGCCAGGGATTTGATTCTCCTCTATGCCAAACGGAAACAAGAAAAGGGATTCGCATACAGTCCGGACAGCTTCTTGCAACAGGAGCTAGAAGCCAGCTTCATTTATGAAGATACACCCGACCAGATGAAGGCGACAGCCGAAGTGAAGTCGGACATGGAAAGTGCCCGGCCGATGGATCGACTCATCTGCGGAGACGTGGGATTCGGTAAAACGGAAGTGGCTATCCGTGCAGCCTTCAAAGCGGTGACAGACGACAAACAGGTGGCTGTGTTGGTGCCCACGACAGTATTGGCGTTCCAACACTACCAGACTTTCAAAGAGAGGCTGAAGGAATTCCCGTGCAAGATAGACTACATCAGCCGTGCCCGCACTTCCACCCAAATCAAACAGATATTGAAGGAGGTGAAGGAAGGAGAAGTCAACATATTAATCGGAACCCACCGAATCGTCAGCAAAGACGTGGCATTCAAAGACCTTGGGTTATTAATCATCGACGAGGAACAGAAATTCGGTGTCTCTGTCAAAGAGAAGCTGCGCCAGCTCAAGAGCAACGTGGACACATTGACCATGACTGCGACACCAATTCCCCGAACGCTCCAATTCTCACTCATGGGCGCAAGGGATTTGAGCAGCATCACGACTCCACCACCCAACCGTTATCCGGTCCAGACAGATGTGGAGCGTTTCAATCCTGAGATTATCCGGGAAGCCATCAACTTCGAAATGAGCCGCAACGGGCAGGTGTTCTTTATCAATAACAGAATCCAGAACATCTACGAAATAGAGGCTTTGGTCAAACGGGAAGTACCGGATGCGCGCATCTGTGTCGCTCACGGACAAATGGAGCCTGGGGAGTTAGAAAAGAAGATTTTGGATTTCGTCAATTATGAATACGATGTGCTGATTGCGACAAGCATCATCGAAAGTGGAATCGATGTGCCGAACGCAAACACCATCATCATCAACAATGCCCAGCAGTTCGGATTGTCGGATTTGCACCAGTTGCGAGGCCGTGTGGGAAGAAGCAATCGTAAAGCCTTTTGCTACCTGCTCTCTCCGCCCCTAAGTTCTCTGACCCAAGAAGCCCGCAGAAGACTCCAAGCTATCGAAAGCTTTTCTGAGTTGGGAAGCGGCATCCATATTGCCATGCAGGATTTGGACATCCGCGGCGCAGGGAACATGTTAGGAGCTGAGCAAAGCGGCTTTATTGCCGACTTGGGGTATGAGGCTTACCAAAAGATTTTGGAAGAGGCTGTAGACGAACTAAAGAGCGACGAGTTTGCGGATTTGTATGCAAGCCTCAACGACTCGCCACAAGAGAGCAAGAATTATGTACGGGAAACCTTCATCGAAAGCGATTTGGAGGCGATGTTCCCGCCTACTTATATCCCGAACGATTCGGAACGTGTCTCCATTTATAGGGAATTGGACAACATGGAAAGGGAAAAGGACATCCAAGATTTCATGACCCGGCTGAAAGACCGATTCGGGGAAATTCCGCCAGAAGGCATGGAGTTAATCCGGATTGTGCGCCTGAGAAGGATGGCACGATTATTAGGCATTGAAAAGATTATCCTGAAACAGGGACAAATGAACCTTTATTTGGTTTCATCCGATGAGAGTGCCTATTATCAAAGCCGGGCATTCGGGCAACTATTAACATTCATCCAGAAGCATCCCCGCATCTGCTATCTGAAAGAGAACAAAGGGAAACGGAGCATCGGCATTAAAGAGGTGCGGACGGTTGAAAAGGCTTGCAATTTCTTAGAGGAGATGGAAACACTATAAACAGAATGCCAAACAAAAGGAGCCTTCCCAATCATCACGACTCAGAAGGCTCCTAAAAATCTAAGTAACAACTTTTGTTAGTATCCCTACATTTATGCTTTCTTCAAATTAACAGACTTAAAGAATATCGCAAACAGAATCAACAGCACGAAGGATGCGATTGCTGATATAGCGAAGACGATAGGCCAGTCACAAAGGCTGCCCGCACGGAACGTATGAATCAGCCAGCCGTTGAACAATGTACCAATCAAGAAACCTATTCCCCAAACCAAGAAGAACAGGAGCCCTTGGGCTGTCGCTTTCATTCCTTCTGGAGCTACGTTGTCCGTATAAACTTGACCTCCGACATAGAAAAGGCCGAAAATCAAACCATGGACGATAATTCCTACATAATAGAATGCTTGCATGTTTGTCTCTGCACCCAAGTAAAAGGCGGCATAACGGATTGTCAAGGCAATCAAACCAAATATCAATGTCTTCTTGATTCCTGAACGAAGCAGGATGGAAGTAGTAATGACCAAGAAGAACATTTCAGCAAACTGACCCAAGTTCAATGTCACCGTAATATATTGTACGTTCACCTCTGCCAAGATTACGGAACCGTAAACATGGTAAAGCGTAAACGGAATGATAGACAAGAATGTCAATATCATAAAAGTGCGGTAATTGCGATCCTTCATAATCAAAGGAAAGACGCTGAAACCGGTGATATCCATAAAAGAGGGGCTCTTTTTGGAAGAAGATGGTGGTGTACTCGGCAATGTCAAATCCACAATGGCAGCAACCACACAAACGGCAGCACCACAATACATCGGCAAATTGGTGTCGTCGAACGCCGACAAGTTAAGCACACGGAATGCAACCAAACTAAACACGCCGGAAGCGACCCAACCAATCGAACCGAATAAACGGATGCGCGGGAATTGTTCAGCTGGAGTATGATGCATGGCAATCGTACTTGTCAAACTCTGTGTTGGCATGTGGCAAAGCATCGCTCCAACCACACAACCCATCAATGGTGCAAACGCAGTCTGCTGTGCAGCAAATACAAGGAATACTGCAGTTAAAAGGTTCAATACAGAAAGAATCTTCTCCCCGGAGAAATAACGGTCCGCAATGGATCCGATAAAAGCAGAAGCCATCGCTCCAATTGCCATCGAACTCAATATAAAAGACATTTGGGAAGGTTCGAATTTCAATCCATTCTGAAGATATGCTCCTAATGGAACCCACCAAACAGCACTAAGCATGTACTGCAAAAACATCATCAAGCACAACTGCGCCTTTGTTTTTAAACTTGCACGTTCAACCATGTTGTTCATAACAAAAGATTTTAAGTTAAATTAAATTGATATCGCCTTTCTTTTTTGACGACGCACAAAAGTAACAACTACCATACGATTTATATTTCGATTCAATAACAATAATTTTCAACTATGTAATAAAATCAAAACTAATTACTCGTATGATACAATTTTGAATGACGAGGCGACAAAATAAAATATTAAAACAATATAATAATAAAAGAAATGCAAGATTCACCCTTTAATATGTTGTTCGTACAGCAATTCTTTATATATTTGCATAACACAATATTAAAAATATACCATGAACGCAAACCGGATATGCCTTTACATATTATTGCTAATTTCCATTCCTTTTTGCTTTTTGCAAGCCGAGGATGCTAATTTGCTTTTCCACCATTATCAAGTCGAAAATGGGTTAAGCAATAATATGGTCACCGCTTGCGTACAAGACAAAGATGGATATATATGGATTGGCACAAGAGACGGATTGAACCGTTTTGACGGCTATAACTTCAAAGGGTTCAGGCAAGATTCGGACAGCCACAGTTTGGGAAGCAACTGGATTTCCTGCTTGGCGTGTGATTCCACCGGTAACCTTTGGGTCGGGACCTTATCCGGGTTATATGAATATATTCCCGAAAATGAATCATTCAAGCACATCCCTTTCACGACCAATAAAAGCATCACCGATTTCAAATTTGACAAACAGAACAACCTTTGGCTTCTGTTAGATGGGAACTTGATAAAATACAACAAGGCTACCAGCGAGTTTAAGACATTCACCCATCACGGAGGACAAGCATACACATCTTTCTGTATCACAGACAACAACCAAATATGGATTGGGGACATGCAGGGAGACATTTCTCTATTTGACACGGAACAGGAAAGCGTGAAAGTATTCAACCTGTTTGATAAAACACCTGGCATTTCCCCTCAAAAAATACGCAATGTCTATCCATCTGCCTATTCCCATAAACTTTATGTCGCATACGAACACGATGATATTAAAGTATTGGACACCCAAACGGGAGTTTATGAAGATTTGGACATTCAAAAAGTCAGCCAACTCACCTTCCTCATCAGTTGCCTTTTGGAAAAAAGCCCGGACGAACTATGGATAGGAACGGATTCGGGCTTGTTGATTTACAGAATTGACAAAAAAAGCTGCAAAAGAATCCAACCCAACCTGCAAGACTCCCAATCATTGTCCGGTCATTACATTTCAGCACTATATAAAGATGAAAGAAATGGCATTTGGGTTGGCACACAACAACACGGCATCAACTTCTACTCCCCTTTCCAGCCGTTCAAAGTCCATTATCCGGGAGACAGCAACAACACGATGGTGGGAGAATCTGTGCGGGACATTTGCTGTGACACCAATGGCAACATCTGGATTGGCACGGAAGATGCGGGCATTAATTGCTTCAACAGGGAGACCGGTTCCTTCACCAACTATCGTCCTATTCCAGGTGGGAAAGGTTTGTCCCACACCAATATCAGAGGTTTGGCAATCCAGGACGAACAACTATGGATTGGACATGTCATCCACGGGATTGACCGCATGGACATCAAAACGAGGAAGATAATCAAGCACTATCCATTGCTGAAAGATTCCACGACGACTAAAAACAGCACAGTGTATTGTATCAAAGTTATGAGAAACGGACAAATATATGTGGGAAGCAGCGATGGCATCTACCGGTATAACTTGGCAAAAGACAAGTTTGTCCATTTGCAGCAATTCCCCTCCTATTCCGTCAGGTGCATTTATGAAGATGAACAGGGGCGCATTTGGACAGGCATGTTCAACCGCAGTTATTATTTCAACCCCTACACCAACACGGGAATGTATTTGCCTTATGACAAGCTCAATACGCAACGGCATAATTTCGTGAATGACATTTGCCAAGATATTTCAGGGAATATGTGGTTTGCTACACACGAAGGCGTTATCAGATACGATTTCCAGACAGGCGAATCCATCCATTATACGGTAAAAAACGGAATGCCCAGTAACGTGGCTTACAGGATTTTACCAGACAAACAGGGAAAACTATGGATTAGCACAGCCAATGGGCTGGTTTGCATGAACAGGAAAGCAGAAATCACTACATTTACAGAGGGACAAGGGCTCCTTTCAAGGCAGTTCAACGAGAACTCCGCTTTGAGTGCCCCGGACAGCCTCTTCTATTTTGGTTCCGTGAAAGGATTCATTTACTTCAATCCAACCCGGATTTTGCCCAAAGAAGAGAAGTTGGATGTCCATTTAAATGAACTGTACATAGACTATGACCAAAACAAAGGGATTATTTTGAATATGTCGTCTACTTCCCCGCACAAGAAAGTGACCCTGAACCATCGTGAATCAACGTTCAGCATAAACTTTTCAGCCCTCAATTTCTCGGCTCCGAACTCCATCCAATATGCTTATCGGATTGGCAATGCGGATATGGAATGGACTCCAACTTACGAACGGAACACTGTCTATTTCACGGATATGCAACCGGGGAAATATCTATTTGAGGTAAAAGCGGCAAACCTCTCCCATCAATGGAGCAATGATATCACACAATTAGAAATAGAGATTTTGCCACCTTGGTGGGAATCCATCTATGCCCGCCTGACGTACACATTGGGAATCATCCTGATCCTGTTCTTCTACCTTTATAAATGGAGGGAAAAGACCAAGAGAACCTTGTCATATAACATGAGGCTGTTTGAAGACCAAAAAGAGAAAGAATTATACCAAGCTAAGATTGATTTCTTCATCAATATCGCACATGAAATCAGGACTCCTTTGACACTGATTAAAAGTCCTTTGGAGAAACTACTTTTATCCACGGACATGAACGATTCCGAAAAAAAGAGTTTGTCGCTCATGGATAAAAATGTCTCCCGTTTATTGGCATTGGTGAACCAGCTCCTTGATTTCCGCAAAACGGAAGTGGAAGGATATAAACTTAACTTTGTCCGCACAGACATCATCAGTTTGCTCAAAGACCAGCTTCGCTGTTTTCAGGAATTGGCAGAGGAAAAAGGGAAAAACATCCATTTCACAAGTGAAAACGAAAGCATTCCTATCTTTATCGACCGAGAAGCCATCACTAAGATATTCACTAACTTGCTATCCAACGCCATCAAATATGCGAATAAAGAAATCCATATCGAGGTGGTTGAAGAGGGGAACAATCTGAAATTCATCTTTTCCAATGACGGGAAACCTGTGCCGGACGATATGAAAGAGAAAATATTCGAACCATTCTACCGGGTTTCAGATTTAGAGAATCCTAAATTAGGAACGGGATTGGGATTGCCTTTGGCAAGGTCTTTGGCTGAGATGCACCAAGGTTCGCTTCAATTGTTGAAAGAGGACAAGCAATACACAACCTTCTGCTTGATCTTGCCGAAGCATTTGCCCGAACGGGTCTCTACGGAAGAAGAGAGAGCAGAGAATACAGAGAAGGCGAGTTATACATATAATAAAGAGAGAGCTTCCATCTTGATTGTGGAAGACAATGCCGACTTGCGGGAGTTCATCGCCGAAGAAATCAACCTCTACTACAACATCTTTACGGCAAAGAATGGCAAAGAGGCACTCTGCATATTGGACAACACGAATGTGCACCTTATCATTAGCGATATCATGATGCCCGAAATGGACGGGTTGGAATTACTGAAGCAGATTAGGAGTATGGACAAATACAGCCATATCCCTATCATTTTGCTGACTGCCAAGACAACCGTCCAGTCCCACATGGAAGGATTGAAGTTAGGAGCCGACGCTTACATAGAAAAACCTTTTTCCACAAGTTTGTTGATTGCCCAGATATCCAACTTGCTATCCAACAGGACCAACATCAGCAAGTTCTATTCTTCGCATCCGGCTGTGGAGACTGAGTTTGCCAGTTCGCCTAAAGATAATGAATTCTTGGAAAAGCTGAACCAAGTCATCATTGACCACTTGGGAGATCAGACCTTGGATGTTTCCAAAGTAGCAGAGCTGTTGGGCATAACAAGGCAAAGTTTGTACAGAAAAACTAAAAACATTTGCGACCAAACGCCCAATGAGTTAATCAACAAAAGCAGGCTGAAGAAAGCTGCCGAGTTATTAATAAAAGGAGATATGCGCATTTATGAAATATCAGAAGCGTGTGGTTTTAAGAATCAATCCTATTTCTGGGTCGCATTCACCAAAAGGTTTGGATGCAGCCCTTCACAATATGCCAAAGAAAGGAGGATTGACGAAAACAAAGAAACTTGACAGGGTCTATCTTATCGAAAGATGATGTTAGACATAATCAATAAAAACGAATTTCAACTGAGTAGTAATTTAATATAAGGAGTTATTATGGAAAATAGAAAATTAAGAATGGGTATGGTTGGTGGTGGTAGCGATGCTTTCATTGGAGCTATTCATCGCCGTGCCGCTTTCATGGAGAATCAAATTGAATTGGTATGTGGTTGTTTCAGTGTAAACCCTGAAATATCCAGAAGTTCCGGACGCTCATACTTTTTGCCTGATGACAGAATCTATGACTCTTATGCCGAAATGTTTGAACGTGAAGCAGCGTTGCCAGAAGGTGAAAGAATGGATTTCGTGACAATCGTCACTCCTAACAAATGGCATTTCGAACCAGCCATGATGGCTTTGGAAAGAGGATTCAACGTGGTTGTGGACAAACCTATGACATTCTCTTTGGAAGAGGCTAAATTACTGGAAAAGAAAGTAGAAGAAACCGGATTGACGTTGGCTTTGACCCACGTATATTCTGCTTATCCAGCTGTAAAGGAAGCCAAAATGCGTATTGCCAATGGTGAATTAGGAAAGTTACGCAGAGTCTATGTTGAATACACACAAGGATGGCTTTCTGAAAGAATCGAGTTGCAAGGTGGGAACAATGCGGGATGGCGCACGAATCCTAAATTGACCGGAAAAGCGGGATGTATCGGGGATATCGGCACTCACGCTTGGCATTTAAGCGAATACATCACCGGGCTTAAGGTGGAACAAGTTTGTGCCGACCTCCATTCATTTGCTCCTGGAAGACCAGTGGACGATGACGGTGCAGCTTTCCTCAGATATGAAAACGGAGTGGCTGGTGTCTTGACCGCTACACAAATTGGAACAGGCGAAGCGAATAATATCCGCATCCGCATATATGGAGAAAAAGGAGGATTGGAATGGCAACAGATGCAACCCAACACTCTTACTTTGAAATGGGGCAATCGTCCTGCTGAAGTATTGCAAATCGGAAACAATGGTTATCTAAGCGATTTGGCTCTCTGGAATACAAGAACTCCTGCCGGACATCCGGAAGGTTTCATCGAGGCTTTCTCTAACATCTATAAGAACTTCGCACTGACTGTCAGAGCTAAGAAAAACGGTGAAGAACCGACAGCTGAAATGTTGGACTTCCCGACAGTCCATGACGGAGTAAGAGGCATGCAGTTCATTGAAACAATGGTTACAGCAGGCTATAACGATGAACAAAAATGGCAAAACTGGATTGAATAATCCGAATCCATCATAAAGAGGCGGCGTGCCATAATTGCAAACTGTTGCGTTGCTAATCCTGACACGCCCCTCTTTTCACTAACTCTATACGTAACAACTGAAAAACAATCCAAAAATCCTACTTATTAATATCAACCAAATGAATAACACAAACGGACATCCAAAAGGCATTTATTTGCTCTTTGTCACAGAAATGTGGGAACGCTTCAGCTACTTTGGAATGAGAGCGATCCTGACATTATATATGGTCCAAGCTTTACTTTTAGACAAAGAATTGGCTTCCCAGATTTATGGTAGTTATACAGGAATGGTCTATCTGACTCCTCTCTTGGGCGGATACATTGCCGACCGCTATTGGGGCAACAGGCGTTCCATATTGACAGGCGCAATATTGATGGCGATAGGACAATTCACCCTATTCATCAGCTCTTCCAACTTTCAGAATGTCCCGTTAGCCAAAATGTTAATGATTTGCGGTCTGGTCCTACTGATATTGGGAAACGGCTTTTTCAAACCCAACATTGCCACCATGGTCGGACGTTTATATAAAGACGATGACAAACGAAAAGATTCAGCCTATACCATATTCTACATGGGCGTGAATGTCGGAGCCATATTAGCACCATTGGTTTGTGGATTTTTAGGGAACACCAACCGGCCTGAAGATTTCAGATGGGGATTTTTAGCCGCTTGCATAGGCATTATGATAGGCGGTGTCTTTTTCCAAACACTCAACAAGCGTTATCTCGTTTCTCCGGATGGAAAGCCTATCGGAACCAAACCCGAACCCAAAGATGAAGTTAAGTTGGAAAAAGCATCATCACAACCGAAACAATATCTTAGTATGCGAACCATCTCTTTAGTCGGTTGCATCTTGTTGTTAACTCTAATATTTGCTTTCGATTGGAAAGGAACTTATGCGACACCTTTCGGGGAAGCCGACTGGATTGGTTCCCTTATATATGCAACGACGATAGTTGTGCCGGTATTCATCATTACGGACAAGTCGCTGACTTCCTTGGAGAAAAAGCATATTGGCGTTATCTATGTCATCTCCTTTTTCGTCATCTTTTTCTGGGCGGCATACGAACAAGCAGGAATCTCGCTAACCTTCTTTGCCGATGAGCAGACGGATAGAATGATTGGCAATTGGGAAATGCCATCATCCTATTTCCAATCTTTCCCTGCCATCATGGTAGTGGCGATGTCGCCTCTGTTCGCTTGGTTATGGCCATTCATGGGACGACACGGCATTGAACCGAGTCCCCTCATCAAACAAGCCTTCGGCCTTCTGTTTTTAGCGATAGGCTATTTGATTATTGCCTTTGGCGTAAAAGATGTTGACCCCAATGTCAGAGTAAGCATGTTTTGGTTAACCAGCCTATATTTGCTCCACACCATCGGAGAATTATGCCTCTCTCCTATTGGTCTGTCTATTGTCAACAAATTGTCACCCGCAAGATTCTCTTCCTTGCTGATGGGTGTTTGGTACCTCAGTTCGGCAGCAGCCAACAAGTTTGCCGGAATGTTGAGCGGTTTCTATCCAGAAAACGGAGTAAGCAAAAGTTTCTTAGGATATTCCATCAATAACTTGCACGATTTTTTCATGCTCTTTGTGTTCATCAGCGGCACGACTGCCCTCGTCATGTTCCTAATGGCAGGCAAACTAAATAAGATGATGAAATGAAATTTGAATAGACATAGATCATGCTTTTCAGATTCAAGTATTTTTATTTTTCAGCCTAATGATAAGTGCTTTTCACCTAGGTGATAAGTGTTTTTCACTTAGGTGATAAGTGCTTTTCACTTAGGTGATAAATGCTTTTCATTTAGGTGATAAGCTAAGGTCGTTACATCATTCTCCGGTGACTTGGCAAAAAATATTTCCATAATAAAAAAAAATGGCTACCTTTGTAGCCATGCAGTCTGTCGGTCTGCCGCTCATCTGTACAGATGAGAGGAAAGTCCGGGCAACACAGGGCACTATACTTCTTAACGGGAAGCAGGCCGCAAGGTTTGAGTAGCATAACAGAAAACAACCGCCGGTGTCTTATGGCACAGGTAAGGGTGAAAAGGCGAGGTAAGAGCTCACCGGTTCTTTGGCAACAAAGGATGCCGTATGCCTTATGGGTTGAAAGATCATGTATATCGGCGCATGTAGGGCGGCTCGTCCGATGTCGAGGGGTAGATCGATAGAGCTTGTTGGTGACAACAAGACAAGATAAATGGCAGGCACTCGTTGCTTTTGGCAACGAGCACAGAACCCGGCTTATAGACAGACTGTTTCTTATTTTTTCCACCATGGCTACTGAAGAAAAGAAGAAATTTGGATTAAGGCAAATTCAAGCCTTCCTGAATTGGGCCATCCATTTCGTCACATACGACATTTGGCGTATCACTGAAAATGAGATGTCTGGTCTGAAGGTGATTTATATTGACATCATCAAGACTATCATCTTAGCCATTCGTGGATTCCGCAACGAGAACCTGCAAACTCACGCTTCCGCACTGACTTATAATACCCTTTTATCCATTGTCCCGTTATTGGCAGTCTTGTTAGGGATAGCCAAAGGTTTCGGGTTCCAAAATGCTGTGCGTAATGAGCTGATGAACTATTTTCCCGGACAACAAGCGGAGTTAGACAAAGCTTTCGGCTTCGTCGAGAGTTATTTGGCGCAAGCGCAAGGTGGAGTTATTATCGGAATCGGATTGATTATGCTTTTCTATACGGTCATCAACCTGATTTCCTCCATAGAAGATGCCTTCAATGATATTTGGCAAATCAATAAGTCCCGTACTTGGTTCCGTAAGATTTCCGATTACTTGGCTTTGTTCATCATCATGCCAATCCTGATGATTTCTTCCAGTGGAATGTCCATCTTCATCTCCACGCTTCGCAACACCTTTTTAGATCAATACCTGTTCCTGACACCATTAGTCGAACTGATATTGAACATCACGCCATATGTCTTTACTTCATTGGCATTTACAGGATTATATATCGCTCTGCCCAACACAAAGGTGAAGTTCTTGAATGGACTGATTGCCGGTATCATTTCCGGATGCGCCTTCCAGTTCTTCCAGTTGGTTTATATAAGCGGGCAGATTTGGGTGAGCAAATACAATGCCATTTACGGAAGTTTCGCCGCACTGCCTTTATTGCTTTTGTGGTTGCAATTATCCTGGTTGATATGCTTGTTCGGTGCAGAGTTGTCATACGCTTCGCAGAACGTCAAGAAATTCAGTTTCGAGAGGGACAGCAAAAACATAAGCAGACGCTATTATGATTTCCTGACTCTTCTGATTACATCATTGATTGTAAAACGTTTTGCCAAAGGAGAAACGCCTTACACAGCAGATGAACTCTCCAATAGCAACCGCATTCCTATCCGTATAACTACTGAAATATTATATAAACTGACGGAATTGGGCATCATCCAAGAGGTCGTTATCGGAAATGATGTCAGGATTATCCATTACCAACCCGCAATAGACATAAACCAACTAAGTGTAAGCTATTTGTATGACCGCATGGATTGTCATGGATCAGAGAATTTCAAAATAGACACTTCGCAGTTATTCAACAAAGAATGGAAAACGCTATTGCTATTAAGGGAAAGCGTCAAAGAAAAGGGAGAACACATCTTGCTGAAGGACCTGTAAAAGCCTTCCGAATTTCCATTCAAAAACTTGCACAAGTCCGATATTATTCCGAATTTAGCATTATATTATTATTACACAGACATGGAGAAACAAGGCACTATATTAATTGTTGATGACAACAGAGCCATTCTAACAGCCGTACAATTGCTTTTGCGGAATTATTTTGAGACTATTTTAGTTCTTAATAATCCTAATTCTTTATTACAGACATTGCATGCTCATTCGATAGATGTCGTTTTACTGGATATGAATTTCAAAGCAGGCATCAATAATGGAAATGAAGGATTATTCTGGCTGGAAGAGATAAAGAAAAACTGTCCATTCACCCAAGTTGTCTTGTTCACAGCTTATGCAGATATAGAATTGGCTGTAAAAGGAATGAAAAAAGGTGCCAATAATTTCATCGTCAAACCTTATGATAACCAAAAGCTCATAGAAACATTGGTTTCTGCTTACCAACAAAAGATAAAACTGCAAGGGAAAACTGGGAACGACAACTCGGAAAAGGGGGAAAGCGGAATGTTCTGGGGAAACAGTGCTGCCATGCAACAGCTGAAAAGCCTTATCCATAAAGTGGCATTGACTGATGCCAATATCCTTATCACGGGTGAAAACGGGACAGGTAAAGAGATGTTGGCACGGGAAATACACCTTCTCTCCAGAAGGAAAGAGGGACCGATGATTCCGGTAGACATGGGAGCCATTACGGAAACACTGTTCGAAAGCGAACTGTTCGGCTATGTGAAAGGTGCTTTTACGGACGCACGTGCCGACCATGCGGGAAAGTTCGAAGCAGCGAATAACGGAACCCTTTTCTTGGATGAAATCGGGAACTTGTCCTATCATCTACAAGCCAAACTGCTAACAGCTCTTCAGCGCAGGTCAATTGTTCGTGTGGGGAGCAATATTCCTATTCCTGTAAATATCCGCCTGATAAGTGCGACAAACCGGAACTTGGAAAGCATGGTGAACAAGGATGAGTTCCGTGAAGATTTATTATACCGAATCAACACGATACACGTGGAAATTCCTTCCCTCAGGGAACGGAAAGAGGACATTGTGCCTTTGGCAGAAATATTCATAGAGAAGTATTGTACCATTTACAACAAGAAGATATTGGCTTTGGATAATCAGGTCAAAGAGAAGTTGCAGGAACAAACTTGGACTGGAAACATACGCGAATTGGAGCATACGATTGAGAAAGCTGTGATTATTTGCGACGAGCCCGTCCTAAATAGCTTCTGCTTCGATTTTTCCAAAACGCAAGTGAAAGAGGAAGAGAACATCCACAACGAAGAGGTGCGGACTCTGGAAGAGATGGAATGCCAAATGATAAAAAGCGCAATGGAAAAGAATGAAGGGAATCTTTCATTGGTGGCAAGTCAATTAGGCATTTCCAGACAAACGTTATACAATAAATTAAAACGATATGGGCTTTAAGAGACCTTTATTCAGCCTGACAATCCTAATTATGCTGATTATCGGGCTTACAGCATTGAGTACATGCTTTTTCCTTTGGGAATATTGGACTCTTTTGCCTGTCACCATACTTTTTACCATCTTCTCCTTGATCAACATCCGGAAACTATATAAGCAAAATGCCATGAAAGTTTCCTTCATGTTCGATGCCATCAACAACAACGATTACTCTTTCAAGTATGCAACAGAAGGACATGGAACCGATGATAAATTGGTCAGCATGTCCCTTAACCGGATTACCCAAATATTGTTCCAAGCAAAAGCAGATGCGATACAGCGGGAAAAGTATTACGAGGTGATATTGAACTTTGTTAAGACGGGAATCATTGTCATAGATGACAACGGAACTATTTGCCAATCCAACGACGAAGCTTTCCGATTATTAGGCATATCAATACTTACGCACATCAAGCAATTAGCACAAATAGATGTCCAGTTGGTAAATATCCTGAACAACATCCAAGCGGGAGAAAAGAAGCAAATCTCTATTTCAAACGAAAGAGGACTTGTCACGTTGTCCCTTCATGCTTCAGAGATAGAGCTAAGGGATAAACATGTGCGCATCATTGCGCTGAATGACATCAAAAACGAAATGGAAGAGAAAGAATTGGATTCATGGATAAGGCTGACAAGAGTCCTGACGCATGAAATCATGAACTCCATCACCCCTATTACCTCATTGAGCGACACCATGTTGGCAATGAATGAAGAGATTCCGACCGACATAAAAGAGGGTTTGCAAGTTATCAGCTCCACAGGAAAAGGATTGATTTCCTTTGTTGAATCTTATCGCAAGTTCACTCATGTGCCGACTCCCAAACCTTCGCTCTTTTACGTTAACCAATTCGTGGAACGCGTCATCCAATTGGCACAATACCATCATCCATCCTCCAATATAGAATTCAAGACAGATATAAAACCGGATGACCTTATCTTGTTTGCCGACGAGAATTTAGTGAATCAAGTTGTCTTGAACCTATTGAAAAACGCCATGCAAGCCATCGGCACACAACAATCCGACAGCTGGATTCTTATAAAGGCTTATTGCGACCCCGATGAAAATGTAATCATGGAAATCAGCAACAATGGTCCGCTTATCACTCCGGAAGAAGCGGAGCATATTTTCATCCCGTTCTTCACCACCAAAGAAAATGGTTCAGGAATCGGGCTCTCCTTGTCTCGCCAAATCATGCGGGTTTCAGGAGGAAGCCTCAACCTCAAGAATCCTTCGTCATCGGCTTATACTACATTCATACTGACATTCCCGGCATAACAACAGCCTTACCACTCGATGAATTTACCACGCTTGCGGCGTTTCTGTAATTCCTCTTGAAGATAGCGGCGACGGTCTTTTTCTATGTAACGACGGGCAAAAATGTTAGGAACGGCAACTCCCAAGGAGATACATAATATAATAAGGGCAGAAGTGATTCCATTATAAAAAGCAGCGGTCAACTCTCCCACGACTCCGTGCAAGTTAATGAACGAGAGCAAAGCCCTATACATCAGCACTCCCGGAATCATCGGAATAACAGAAGGAATGGTCAGCACATGATTCGGTACATGAAACCAATGGACTGCTTTCACCGCAATCAAACTAACGACAAAGCTTCCCATAAAAGAACCGACAATCGGACCGTAGCCTAATTCAAAATTGACAAAATTCCGTGTACAAACGGCAATGACACCGCCAATAGCCACAACCAACAACAAACGTTTTTGGATATTAAATATCATAGAAAAACCCATCGCTGCAATAGCTGCCGCCACTGCATAAACCCAATATGAATCGTGTGGTGTCATACTCAATTCGGAGAAACGCTGGTCTATCAAGACATCATTCATGACCAGCACACGCAACGCAAAGGCTATTCCAAAAGCCAAAGCTCCCATCATCATCGCAGTATTGGCAGCGCGTGTCATGCCGACCAACAGATGGTTGTCCAGCATATCATCCACAAAATTGATCAATGGAACACCTGGGACAATAAAAAGGGCACAAGCCAACAAGGGATGATAAGGTGTAGATGACCAGCCGGAAAAAGAGGACAAATAGGCTAAACAAGTGGATAAAAAGGCGGCTATTGCCATACTCATATACACATTGATGCCAAATTCGATGCATCGTAACCGGACTCGGAAGCCTAAAAAAGCACAAATGGATGCTAACAGAAAGGCTACCCAGTCGCAGCCGAACAATTTGCAGAAGCCGCCACAAGCGAAACCTGCTCCTATAGATACGACAAGAGAACTGAAGTTGCGAGGTTTATTGGCTATCCTTTCTAACTCAGATTCGTATTTATCCAACGAATAATCCTGCTCGATGGCACGCCACGACAATTTGCTGATAGCGGACAAGGTGGTCATGTTAATGCCATGCTTCTCGCATTTCTGGAATTTGGAAAAAGAGTGAGCCTCATCACTGACATTCACCATCATCATGCTCCAGCGGATGTCTATATGCAACTTCTCTTCCGGTATTCCCAAGAAAGCGGCGACACGTTTCATATTCCGGTCTATTCGGTTCGTATCGGCAGCACTTTCCATTAATAATTTCCCTGTACGCAAAAGTAAATCCAATTTTCGCCTTAGCAGCAACACTTCCTGTGTTGTCATCTCTCTGTTTTCTTCCATAAATCCTAACCTAAAACTCATTAAATCGGCTACAAAATTACAAAACGGAAAGGAAATACCAAGTATGCATTCGACAAACAACAAGTATTTGTTTCTTTCCTAAAAAAACGACAATTGCTGTTCAAAGGACTATGGATAGAGAATCAACGCTGTTTTAATTCATCGAATTTACGTTATTATACAATAAAAATCCGAATAACAAGCAAAGTCAAAAGAAAGAGGTATAAAAAGAAATAGGGTGTAACCCATTGAGCTACACCCTATATTCCTATTAATAGTTATCGTTGTTTACCGATACTTACTTAACCTCCTCTAATTTCTTTGTGCGCTGATTGTCAAAAATTTAAACCTTTTGAAGGTACAAAATCGGTACAAACAGGACGTAAGAAACACATAGATAATAATATCTAGGAAAACCATAAATGATTGTACGGAAGTGTAACGGTCAAAGAATGAGAGGCTTTGTCTTGAATGTGCACCGATTTTTCATCTTACAGAGCTCATTTCAATCTTGAACCTTATCTCTTCTTATCTCTTTATTGCAAAGATAATAAAAAAAGACAATACAGTGCAAGTTTTTCACGCTTTATTTTTGCTCTTTCTGGCAGGAATCCGAAAATTCACGGAATAGACATCCATAAAAAAGGCAAAACAAACATAGACTTGAAAAACAATGAAACAAACATGTGCGCTTGCCCCGTTTTATCTATATATATGGGATTGTTGGCTTATCGAAAATAAAGGTAACCATCCTGAAGGTTATCTCCATTTGTAGCCTATGAATGTCTAGTTTTGTTTGCCTTTATTTGCCATAAATACGGGCCGACAAAATCTTTTAGCTTTATTTAACAAGATGTGCTGCATTATCCGTTGTTGTCTCTTGTTGAAGTCCGTTTTCCGTTGTTCGGACTTTATTCCATTTGTGACAACAAGTAGACGGAGTCTCTGATTTCCACCTTGTTTCCGGCTTTCTTTTTATATGGAAATTAGGAATACCTTTGTATTGAAAAACAATAACCTGTATGAAAAACAAGCGAAAAATAACATTGGTCTTGCTGGCAGAAGCTGCTGCGCTTTTGCTGGTATCTGTAAGTGCATACTACTTCTGTTTGTCCCATTCATTGCGGATGACGGTTCTTCTGGCGATGATTGCTGCAGGCTTCACGGCCATTCAGCTTCCATGGTGTATCCGTTTCCTCTTTTTGGACAAACGCCGGTCTCAGTCACAAGAAACTGATGACTGGCATCCTATAATGAAAAGTGACACCGCCAAAGCATCCAACATGTATGGCTATTCTTTCCAGCTTGCATACGAGCGTCTGGTCCTGCTCTATACTGAGCATCAATATGAGCAAAAGCAATATCTGCAGCTAAAAGAGAAAGATGATGTGGAGAAACTGGACGCTATTCTGAAATACACGAGGAGAACATTCAACGGACTGGACCTGAAAGAAGCGGAAGTCTTCCAGATCTGCGAGAGCGTCAGATATTTCGTGACCAGGCGAGAAATCATGCTGGAGCTAGAAACGAAAATAAGGAAACGCTCACACATAACGCAGATCTCACTGAAAAACTTCGCCTGGAACATTGCGTTCCAATACGGCATCGAAGGAGTGCTGACGGCAGAATTCGTCCTTGTCACATTCCGGGAGTGGTTCACCAGATCGTCTTTGCGTACAATCAGGAAGACCCTTCGCAATCCATCCGGAAAGCATAGGATAAAGATAGACAAGCACATCATATAGCTTTTATTTGAAAACGGAACTTCACACATATACTTTACTTTGGTTTAGCCTATATATAAGACTAACCAAGTAAAGTGAACCGATTGAACGTAAACGAACCGCCATCCAAAGACTTGCGGCAAAAAGAGAAATACGCATGGCGTCCCTATGGAATTTTCTCTTTTAACTGCCAAAGCCAATGACCAATTATATCATGATGCATCATCCATTTCTACCTTTCACCGGAGTTGCAGCTGCACACTTGGGACTCATAGACAAGAATTGTGTTGCTAAGGTACTTCTCATGCCTTCCGCATCACAAGGTCGGGCCTTGCGGTTCATCGGGAAAATCTCCACCTCGGTTTGCACTGAGGTCGTATTTTCCCGTGAAACCTTGCATGGCTGGTGCATGAGCCCTTTTGAGGCAACAAAATTTTATCAGGTCCCAAGTGGTTTAAGCTATAAAAGGGAAGAAGCAAAAGTTCAGAACAATCATTGCAAAGCACGTAAACATGTGGACATGAATACATGTAAACGTGTATACATGAATACGTTAAAACATTAATATATAAAAACAGTTGTTATGTCGCTGAAAATTATCACGTTAGCAAATTACAAGGGAGGCGTGTCAAAAACATCTTCAACAGCTTCCATCGGGGCATGTATGGCACGTATGGGCAAGAAAGTCCTGCTGATAGACCTTGACGGTCAGGCAAATCTCACAATGTATTTCATCCCGAATGAGGAAGATAATGGCGCAAGCATCTTCGACTCTTTGGTGAATAATGTGCCGTTGCCGGTGAAGCACATCAAAGAGAACCTTGACCTTGTTCCGTCTTCACTTGAAATGGCAAGTGCGGAAATTGCCATGACCAATCTATTGGCAAGAGAACAGTTGTTAAGCCGATTGCTTGAACCTATCCGGCAGAACTATGACTACATACTCATGGACTGTCCTCCGTCTTTGGGAATCGTCACCACAAACGCATTTCTTGCAGCGGACGAAATCATTGTGCCTATGACACCCGAACTGCTACCATTGAAAGGCATGAGGTTGCTTGATGCCTTTGTGACATCATTGCAGAGAATCAAACCGAGTCTTCGACTTGGCGGTGTGTTTATCGCAAGGTACAACCACCGCAAGCTGAACAAGGCTGTGGAGGAAGCCGTAAAGTCCCGTTACGAGGCTATCACTTTCAAGACTCGCATCCGTGAGAACATTGCCTTGGCAGAATCGGCAGGCAGTGGCAAAAGCATCTTTGAATATGACCCTCAATCGAACGGAGCGAAGGACTACCAGGCATTGACGGAAGAGATAATATCACGTAATCAACAATGACTATGGCAAAGAAGAACATGGACATCCTGTTAGGTAACATACTTGGTGATTCAACCATCATTCCACAGGATAAAACGGACAATCCGTCAGAAGTTGTCGAAGAGAATCCCAAGGAAGAAAAATGTCGGAAAAGCGTTGGGAAACCCAATGAACCACATTGGCAACATTTCTCTTTTATCTGCTCAAAAGAACTCGTCAACAAGGTGCAAGCCATTGCGCACAAAGAAGGATTTACCATCCGGACTTTCATGGAATACGTCATGAAGCAAGGCGTTGAAGCATATGAGCAGAAACATGGTAAGGTCAAGAAAATCAGGTCGAAAGACATTGGCGAAGTGATGAAAAAGTGAATACATGTATACACGTATATACGTATACATTAATACACGTATACATGAATACGTTAATACATTAATACATGAATACATTGATACATGAATACATTGATACACGTATACACGTACACATCTATACATTAATACAATAATTTAATCAAAACAAAAGAAAAATGAAAATGAAAAAGTTCCTTTCAAGCGCCATCCTTTTAACGCTGATGGCAACTCCTCTGGCATTCACCTCTTGTGGAGATGATGATCTAACCGAAGTAATCGAGAACCCGGAAACAAAACTCGACGTATGGATAGAGCCATACCATGTCAAGGGAGCGAATGCCGATGCGGTCAAAAGCTACATGGCGCAATCCATGAAGCGTTATTGGCTTCAGTCTGAAACATCCACTGCCAACCACATTCAGTTGACCTATGTAACAGGCAAAGGCAACGAGGGTATTCTCTATAGTTTCTCCTCTCAAGACGGCGCTCTATATTCCATCATTGACACAGAACATGCAACAAACAGCGGACTTGTCATTGATTACATGAAGAAGCACTACAAATTGGTCATTGCCGACGAAGCCAATAGCCAATACAGCTTCATCAGTCAGGACAAAGCTGTAGTCATCAATGTCGTGAGGGTATCAGGATCCTACTTCAACGTAGAATACACTTTTGTCAACTAAGCCACCAATACGGATAGGCTACCATCATCAGACCTTCGTGTCCTGATGGTGGTTATTTGTATACATGTATACACAAATGAAAGATTCTACAAGCCATTGTGTTTGCTATTCTTTCTTTTACATATCTTTTTCGCAGTAAAGGGTGAAACATTTACCGCTCTGCTGCGAAAGTCTATAATTATAGGGGAATTTTACTATGCTGAAAACTAACAAAATGTTTAAATGTATAATCTCAGTACGACTATCCTTTTGTCGCTTAAGATAAAAATGGTATTTTTGCAAGGAATTATCTCATATACAATACTCTCAGGCTGGATTTCTGTATATTGACGATAGGATTTAGATAAACAAATGAATGTATCAAACAACAGTATACTATGTCTCAATTGGAAGTAAGATTCACTATAAAAGGTGAGCAAAGCGAAACGGCATTTTTTCTTAGAAACGAAGGAGATAAGTTCTATCTGATGGGTGACTCTGCAGATAGTAAAAAGTATGATGTTCAGAAAGATGAATTTACCAATATCTTCACGTTAGTAGACAAGGATATATTTGAAGAATCGTCAGACGTTGTTGAAGAACGAATGGTTGGACTTTCTGAGAATTGGATAGAGGCGCAGTCACAAGGTTTAGAAACCGACAATGAAGAATCACAGCAAAGCCGTAAGCCAGGCTATGGTCCTAAAGATATCATATTTAATTCAGACAGTTATAGTATAAGCGATTTGATGCGTATGATAGAGGTTGGAGACATAGAAATTGCTCCTCGTTTCCAACGTAATTTTATATGGGACAAGACCCGTCAAAGCCGTTTGATAGAATCGATATTTCTTGGATTACCATTGCCGGCTATTTATCTAAGTGAGTACGATGATGGACGCATGACTATTGTGGATGGTCTGCAGCGCATTAGTACGATAAGAGATTTTATGAGCAACAAGTTACGTTTGTGTAACATGGAATACTTTGATTTCTTCAACGGAAAAACGTTCGACGAACTTAATTTGCCGGGGTTACAATTAAGACGATTCCATCGTACGCAAATAACGTGCTTTAAAATAGACTACCGTTCTCCGAACCAACTGAAATACGATCTTTTCAGGAGACTAAACACAGGCGGAAAAGCACTTAACGATCAAGAGATTAGAAATTGTCTTTCCAGAAGCAATGTTCAGGATACTCTATATAATATGATATCTTCTCAGGAGTTCAAATCTGCGACTTGTGGTAGCATAAAAGATACCAGAATGGCAGCACAGGAATCCGCTTTGCGGTTCATTTGTTTCTACAATCTTTATTCAAGCGAATCAGGTTTGTCTGGATATGATGGAAATATGAGTAGTACCTTGGATTCATGCGTAGAAGAACTTAATGATGCCCCAATTGAAGAATTGGACAAGTATGTAACCTTGTTCAAGAACTGTATGAAACAAGCTTATTCTTTGTTTGGTGAATATGCGTTCAGAAAAGTCAATACCAACTATGACCAAACGAGAAAAAGTTCCATCAACAAGTCTTTGATGGTAGCTGCGTCTGTCCTCCTTGCTGCACATAGTGAGTATAGTGAACAGACTGCAGGAAAGAATCTGACTCCTGAATTGGCGAAATTGCTCGTAGAAGACAATAAGCTCAGCGCCGCATTGTCTTGGAACACTTCAAGCAAGAATAGTATTTCTTATGTATTTGAGTGCCTGAAAAATAAATTGTTTGACAAATTTTTATTAAGCAACAATGAATAAATTAAAATTGAATATTAACGGGTTTAAATGTTTCAAAGAGGAAACTTCTATTGAATTCAATGATTTAACATTGTTGACAGGAGCCAATTCTGTCGGTAAAAGTTCTGTTGTTCAGTCTTTGCTTCTCCTGAAAACGATTTCTCAAGACAATCTTTCAAATACTGGTTCATTGATAGAATTGGATTTGAATAATGAAAAATATGCACTGAATCTTGGTACATATGATGATATCAGAAACAAGTCGAATGATGTCTATGAAGATTTTATGGGACAAGATTCAAAGGATATAAGATTTCTGTTGGACGGAGCAGAGGTAAGAATTAGAGTCCAAGACAACATGGAAACAAGCGATAAAGTCCAAGTGGTTACAGACAAGCGATCACTCGCTCTGATGAAAAACCACTTGGATTGCTGTTTTGTATATCTTAATGCAGAGCGTCAGGCTCCCCACTATGAATACAAGAACACTGACAATAATGATTTTTGTGATTGTCATGGTAAAAATACAGGTGACGTTATCCAGAAACACGAGAAAGATGATTGTTCAGAAAAGCGGTCTTTTGATTTTTCTAAGGGAAACAAGTGGAAGGTCGAGTTGGACAAATGGATAAAATATATCTTTCCTGGTGTGATGCTGCAAATATCGCAATCCACCAAAGACAGCTATCAAGTAAAGGTTCTGGGTAATGCTGCCCCCAATGTTGGTTTCGGTATCACATACGCTCTACCTATTCTCGTAAGTGGACTAACGGTACCGGAAGGTGGCATATTGATTGTTGAAAATCCAGAAGCCCATCTTCATGCTAAGGCTCAATCAAACATGGGCTATTTCCTTGCACGTATGTCTGCTGCAGGTGTACGTGTCATTATAGAAACTCACAGTGAACACATCGTTAATGGAATTCGTAGAATGATTGTTACAGGACAGTCTGGAATGTCTGCGGATAACGTGACCATTTACTTTTTTCATGATAAGGATGATGAAAAAAGAATTATGGATATAAGAATGGACGGAAAGGGTAATTTATCTGACTTTCCAGAAGATTTCTTTGATCAGGTAAGACAAGATATCCTTGCCATACTGCAAATTGAAAGAACAAAACATGGATAAAACGATGAAGAGCGGTAATATTTTCATTGATAAAGAAGGTACTGACATCTGTAGGGTTGAGGTGAATAAGCGCAATCAGGTATTACATGATTATTATAGTATGCGTGAGGCTGCGAGGCAAAACAAAGATAAGTTCTTTTATGTCAACTCTCAAGAATGGGAAGATTTCTTAAGCAATATATGGTCTCCATACAACTCATATTGGGAGGGTGTTGATATGAATTATATTACTGCCCTGCAAGTGGATGCATTCCCACAACAGTTGATTGATGACATTTCTGTTTTTAATGCCTTATCTGAACCAAAAAGTCATGGAGGTTACGGTTATGATGGCCATCCAACGACAGACTACATTCATAATTCTGAAACTTGGGAGGATTGGCATACTAAGTTTTACTACGAACATCCAGAAGAAATTGATTGGACTGAAACCAATGGAGTTATGCCATGTCCTGAGAAGATAATTGACATCTTACGAAGAGAACTGCTTGATTTACAATCCAACCTCAATTCGAACGACAATAATAACCCTTGTGGTTTATCACATGAACAAATTCTGAGGATAAAAAACACAAAATGGGAAAATGCTACTAGTGAAACAATTGTATCAGAACATAACGATATTGTTATCAGACACAAAGGCGACCAAATAAAAGCATACTCTGAAAGGATTGGTTCATGCATTTGCTCGGTTAATTATTATCACCATGAATCTGAGTTGGAAAAACTTGAAAAAGATCATGGAAACAAGAAGGTTTCTAAATTATTCAGTATAAAGAAAGACAATGAATATCAATTCATTTCGATAGACACAGCACATGGTAAATTTGAGCTATGCGATGATTCAGGAGCACATCTTGGGGAAATAAGATTTGATGGCAGTTCAAATGGTACCGATACAAAAGCGAAAGACCATGGACTTCAATGTATAGCAGAATGGAAGAAAAAATATAACAAATAGTTCCTTGTATAAATCAAGGCACAGCCCATATTGATAGACTGTACTATGTCATGAGGGCATCATGAAATACACTTTTATCAACTAAGACTCCAATACGGATAGGTAGCCACCATCAGGACTTCATCGTCAACTAAGACTCTGGTACGGACAGGCTGCTACCATCAGGACTTCATGCTCTGGTGGTGTTTATATGTATACATGTAAACACGTATACATATAAACACTTGTTTTGGCGGAATTTAAATATCGTATATTTAACTATGCCCAAATGTCTCCATATTTGTGGTTGATATTAGCGGTTTATAAGTGCACTAATTTTCATGCATAAATCTTTTGTCAATTTAATTTAGCTAACAGGAAAATCATAATTGTAGTATAAAAAGCCTCCTTTTAGTTATTTTCATGAAAGCACCAAGCTTTTAGATAAAAAAGCATAAATATTTAATGTTTTTTAATGATAAAGTTGGCTATTTGACGGGAACAAAGTATTTTTGTACATTGATAATTTTATAACCATATTACTATGGCAAATGCAGACCAAATATTATCTCTGATACGCAATCATTTAAACAATGATGATGCACAATTCAGAAAGGTTGCCTTACAGATTTCAGCTGTAGAGGCAAAGAATGGTCATGCTGTGTTGGCGAGAACTATCCAGGAATTATTAAGTCAGAAAAAGACCTCTTTCAGCAATTTAACAATTATTCCACGCAATAAGGATGTTGACGATTTGTTGCTTCAGACTGAAACATATGATAGTTTGAATGATCTGGTTACAGATAAGTCTGTAAAGGAGAAGCTGGAAAGGGTAATAAAAGAATATACAAGAAGAGAAGAACTTCAGAAATATGGTCTTGCAAACCGCCGTAAGCTGTTACTCTATGGTATGTCTGGTACAGGTAAGACTATGACATCAGGGGTATTGGCAAAGGAACTTAATCTTCCTTTCTTTATTGTAAGAACAGAAAAGATTATCACTAAATTCATGGGTGAGACAGGTCAGAAACTTAGCCGTATTTTTGATTTTATAGATGAAGTTCCTGCCGTTTATCTCTTTGATGAGTTTGACGCTATAGGTGCACAACGTGGAATGGAAAATGAGGTCGGTGAACAACGCAGAATACTTAATACATTCCTGCAGTTGTTGGAGCGTGATTCTTCTGATAGTTTTATTGTTGCAGCTACAAATGCAATAGAGTCCATCGACAAGGCAATGTTCCGGCGTTTTGATGATGTCATTGAATACAGAATGCCGGATGCAGAACAACGTTTGTTGTTGTTGCGTGAATATTTATATACAGCAAAAAATCTGGATTTCTCCCAGGCTGAACCTTTATTTACGGGAATGAGCCATGCAGAGATAAAAATGGTATGCTCCGACATATTCAAAGAATCACTGTTAAATGATTTGCCTATAGATATGGAAATGGTGAAAATGATTGTCGACAAACGAAATCAGCTGTGCCGTGAAATAGGTTGAATATGTAGGTAATATGCAAAAGAAACATTTTTTCTTAGGAAATAAGATAGCAGAAGATCGTTCTTTTACACCAAGAACCAGGTCTGTACAACCGCCAACCATGCCTGAAAGAAACAGACAGGAACATGCGGCTTATATAAAAGAAATTTATAATACAGCTATTGATAAGGCAATAGAAACTTTGTCACAACGATCAGAAAGTGGATTACCCGTTGCAGATGGTGTTTATATGAACTTTGACATGGTTTCAGGTTTTGTTCCTCAGACATTAGCAAAAAGTAGTGGAGCATCTATTCTAAAAATCTCAGAAGATAAAGGTGATGGAAATGTAGATGTAACAATATATGTCAAGAAAGAAAAAAAAGATTGGTTGGACAAAAAAGCTAATGAGTATGCAAATGAAGAAATTTGCACAAGAAATGGAAACCCTAAGAATGCAACTCTGATTGAGCCAATCAATTCTATTGAACAAGCTGATGTTCATAGTCTTTATACTTCTGCTGAAGATTTTGATATGCTACCAGATAATCATTTGCATACATTTGAAATATGGGTAACCAAAGGTGATGATTATAATGTAGAGGAACTTATTAAAACTTTAGACAGTCTTGGCCTTATATCAGCAGGTAAAAATATTCTGGACTTTGAAGGAGTTGCTGTTCTGTTAATCAAAGCAACAAAACAACAATTATGTGAGTTACCTTTATCTGTTGGTTATATAGAGGGAATACGTCCTTATAAACAGCCTTCAATACTTGTAAAATCCCATGATGAAAGCAGGGAATGGAGTGAGCTTATTAGAGATGAAATTGAGATTTCAATAAACAGTGACAGTGTAAGGGTGGGCTTATTGGATTCAGGTGTAAACAATGCTCATGATTTGATAGATCCATTCTTATCGGATGATATGATGAAAAGTGCAATAGGAGTTTATGACACTATTGATCATAGCTTCCATGGAACGGATATGGCTGGCCTTATCCTATATGGTGATATGACAGATTTAATTTATGAGCATAAGAAATCTGTTGCAATTGAAAACAACTTGGCATCCGTGAAAATATATGAATCCGGATATGAAACTGATTCTGATTTTTATGGTGCTGTTATAGAGGATGCTATACAGCAAGCTCATGAAATGGGAGCATCTATACAATGTATGGCTGTTACAGATGACATTTCTTACGACTGCAAATCCACGTCTAGTTCTGCTGCTCTAGATGAAAGTATATACAATGGAGGGAATTGTGATCGTCTGGTGGTCGTTTCTGCGGGAAACATTGAGACTACAGAAATAGACGCTTCAGATTATATAGAATCATGTAAAGCTAATGCTATTAAAAGTCCGGCACAGGCATGGAATGCACTGACTGTAGGAGCTTATACAGAGAAAACTGTTGTAACTGATGATAGATATAAGCCTCTGGCTGCGCCTGGAGGAATTTCTCCGATGTCAAGAACCTCCTGGAGTTGGAGAAATGGTCTTAACAAGCCTGAGATTGTAATGGAAGGCGGTAATGTAGCTAATCATCCTGTACTGCAGACAACAACAACTCCTAATCTGAGCCTGATTTCGACCAGTGCAGACTTGGCAGAATCATTGGAGCCATTTTATGCAACCAGTGCAGCCACAGCATTGGCTGCACGTATGGCAGCAAAAATCAAGACAGTGAATCCTGACCTTTCTTTGTTGTCTGTACGTGGTATGATGGTACATTCTGCGAGATGGACTGAAGAAATGAAGCGTATAGGAAGTATCAATGATATCATGTCAATATGTGGTTATGGCATTCCAGATGAAGAAATTGCTTTATTTAGCAATGAAAGATATGCTACATACATCTTTGAAAATGAATTGATACCATATGTACGTAAAGATGGTTCAAATACATATAATCAACTGCATTTTTATGATCTCCCATGGCCTGTTGAATTACTTGAGCAGATGGGAGCAGAAAAAGTAAAGATAAGAATTACACTTTCCTATTATGTAAAGCCTTCTCCTGGTTATGCCGGTAGAAGAAATAAATATCGTTATCCTTCAGCAACTTTGCATTTTGACTTGAAGAGTCCACATGAAAATGTTGAAGAATTTTTATGTAGAAGGAATAAGAATGAAGGAGATAAAACAACAGATAATGATACTCAAAGATGGACAATCAAGCAAAATCGCCGTGAACAAGGTACTGTTCAGTCGGACTGGTTTGAGTGTACAGCAGCTGAATTAGCAGGTTGTGGTCATATAGTTGTTTATCCAGGATCAGGTTGGTGGAAAGAGAGAAAACTTGCTAATGTTGACAATGTTATAAAGTATTCTCTAATAATATCTATAGAAACAAGTGAAACAGAAATATATAATGCTGTAGAGACTGAAATCAACAACAAGATAGGTATACCAATAATGCAGGAAGTATAAACCTATATAACTTTAAGTTTAAATATTTGTTTTAGATATAATTAGTTGCGGTTTGGAGTAATTCAAACCGCCTTTGTTTACATGTATACATAAACATTTGCACATTCGTACAAGTAAACATGTATACATGTATTCAAGTATACACAAACGAGAAGCTTGACAAACAGCACTATAGCAAAATGTCTTTACCTGCTCAATCCTTTTATATCCCATTGTCTGGGCTACGCACGGCAGCGTTGTCATTTCCTCTTTTAGCAGCTAATCAACCTATTATAATCCCTTTCTACATTCCAACCATCCCTGTCGCTACATACTTGGCGGCTTGTAGATAAGAATTGTGTTGCAAAGGTACTTCTCATGTTTTCTGCATTGCAAGGTCGAGCCTTGCGGTTCATCGGGAAAATCTCCACCTCGGTTCACACTGAGGTAGTATTTTGCCGTGAAACCTTGTATGTCAGGAACATGAGACCTTTTGTGGCAACAAAATTTTATCAAGCCCCAAGTAGCAGAAGCTATAAGAGGGAAAAATAAAAACTTAAACTATAACAACAAGTCGTTAAGATCTTTATACTCACGATACCTTACCGACTCGTCTTTTACCTTTCCTACAAACAGTCCGGCAAATGCTTCCACCGTCTTATGTCCGGCAAGGTCATTATCCAGATAGCAGTGGACTTCTTTATATAGCTCCAGATAATCCATTGACTTTCTGAGATTGGCAACGGAGTTCATCACCAACACGTCAGTCTTGAAGTCTACACAGACCGTCCTGTTGCCTTTCTTCAGCAACGTCATGTACGACAGGAAATCCATAAAGCCCTCAAATATACAGATGTGCTCCTGAGGTGTTCCGTTGATATGGTAAATCATGGATATGTCCTTGCTCTTGACGCATCCTTTGAAATAAGGATTGCGTACCTCATAGCCGCCAGACAGGTTCGGGAAGGCTATCGCAAAGTACTCCTTATACCGAAGGATATAGTGAATCTCCTTGCAGAAAGTCGTTGCAATCCCAATGTCAATGCCTCTTGACTGGAGATAGGACTGCAGGGCATAATGTCTTAACGGCATCAGTCGTATGCCCGTCATGTCGCTGGCCATACTTTTGTGTGACAAGGAGACTTCTTGCTTCTTCTCCTTTGCAATACCGCTGCAGTCACGCTCAATCATTGACAGGACGGTATGGACATCGTTGGTGTGATACAGATGCTTGCACAGCTCTATCAAGTCACCGCCTTCCGCAATTCCGAAATCATACCATTCACCATCATCGTCGTTTACCGTAAACGATGGTGTTGTCTCTTCACGCAATGGAGAAAGATACCAATATTGTCCTCTTCGGATTCTCACATGATAGTGTCCCAACTTTGCCAGATAATCCACAATGCTTATTTCCTTAGCGTTTGAAATATTCATTACTGCTATGTGCTTTATTCTTTAATTGCCATTTGAAAATCACTTTATTCACTTTAGCCATTATAGGCACACCCATAAAGTAAAGTTGTTGGTGAAGTGAATTTATTCGTTGTCTTCGAACAGCTGCCCTTCCTCGGATATATCTCCGTAGTAGAACAGTTTGTCATGCCGCTTCACCAGTTTCAACTCGTTTACCAAGTATTGCAACACCTTCACCATCACACTTCTTCCTCGCTTGAAGCCTATCGCTTCGTATGCAGGGATAAGGGCTTGAACCGTGTTCTCGAAACCTTTGATTGGCTTGCCGTCAAAGGCAGAAGCCAAGGCTTCCTCATGCTGTTCAATGGTCAGGTCGGTGTATTTTATATGTATCGACCTGTTATATTCGCCGTCTGATGCATCGTAACCTGTTTCCAGTACCGGCAGACCTTGTTCATTTACAGAGAAAGCGAATGGCTTGAATTCCTTTTCTCGGATATGCAAAGCTTTCACCTCACTGACGTTGGGGTTGCCGTTGGTCTTGCTGATGACCAATACGGTTTCTGCCTTGTTGTTCATTTCCGTACCGATGTGCCCACGCACGTTGTTGTCCCCTTTGTTCAGATGGAGCACACAGTGGATATGGAGATTGTACTTGGATGACCATTCCATCATCTTGTTGATCACTTCCACCGATTCGGATGCGCTGTTGATATCAAGCAACAGGTCCCTGATTCCGTCAATAATTACCAATCCGTAGCCTTCCGTATGGCTCAACGCATAGTCAATGACTTCAATTCTCGTCGACGGGGCATACTCCCTAAGACAGATAAAGTCCAGATTCTCATTGTCCATGGCGGTCGGCAATCCTGCCAGTTTCAAGATACGCTCCAGAACATTATGGCAATGAAAACGGCTTTGTTCCGTGTCTACATAGAGAATGCGCCGTTTTCCTTCAGGCAGACAGGCGTGATAATTCAGCACCTTCCCGTTTGCCAACGACGCTGCCACCAATGCAGATACGTTGAATGTCTTTTTCGCCTTTGCCTTACCGGTGGATGCGCTGAAATTCCCCAACGTGGCAATCGTAGAGTCGTCAATCCTTATGATCTGTGGCGGTGTACTGTATGTGTCAGTCGCCTTTATCAGTGCGTCGTGCAGAATCTGTGACAGGCGGTAATCTTCAACAGTCATCGGTGCTTTCGCTTGTTCATCGTTCTGTTGCATCATTTTCCGTATTTGGTTGACAACTGTTGTTCGCTTGCATGTCAGTAACACCGTTGTCATTGTTATTAATCACGTCACCCAATGCTGGTACGGCATTACGTTTAACCCACTCGTCAAGTTCTTCCCTGCTGAAGTATATCATTTTTCCGCGTGGCTTGTAGTGAGGCACTTCCTGGTTCCCTGTAAGCTTGTAGAGATGGCTTTTGGATATTCCAAGATAAACGCACGCCTCATAGAAGGTGAGAATGTTCTTGGTGGTATATACATTATTCTCCAGTTTGGTGATACGAGTCAACAGTTCGTCTACCGGTCCTAATCTTTGCAATATTGATTCCATGATCAACATTCGACGTTCGAGATTATTTGTTCTTTCTTGCATATCTTTATTTTTTAATGAATTATCTATAATAGTCAGGTGACATTTCATTGCAGCTTGCCATGAAGCAAAGGTACGGTCTCCGGTATTTGGTGCATTGAAGCATAGAGTGACAAGTTTGATTCGTCACTTCATTTGTCACTGTTTGCTTTGTCATTTCTCCTCCTTTTTGTCAGTAGTTGGTGTCAGAGGCAGTTTCACCATATCCAATTGTATGCAGTCCACATAGGAGGATGGACGTTTCTTTGCCGCCGATAATGCAGTGGACAAGTTGGATGCAGTAATAGGCTTTCTATCATTTTTTGACAGCAAGAGCCGACCGCATTCAATGGTATTCTTCCAATCCCAGCAGAGCATTTCCATAGACTGTAGTGCATCGAGCATCACGGCAACCTTCCGGATGTGTCCTGCAACCAAGCAGAAACCGGGATTGCAGCTGAAGAACGCTGCCATATCTTTCTTTGAGACTGATGGACCACAAAACATGCGGTTCCTGTTGGCGCAATCAGCGATGCACTGCAACTGGCTTTCAGTGAAACTGCAGTTGAACGATATGGGTGTGACACGGTTCGTTTTACTCTTTCTGCCTTGTAGTATGTGCGGTGAAGTATCTTCCGAAGCAATCATCTTTCTGACAATCTGACAATCTTCCAAGGTAAACGATGGACGTTGAAGTATGCCGATGGCTAATTCCGGCTTTTCTATCAGAAGTTTACCGACAAGTGCAAGGTTCTCTTCATGCACATTCTTGCACATGGCTTCATCACATGCCACATGTTTGTGACGCTTGATAAATGATTCTGCAAAACAGGAGTAACTGCAACCTTGTTTTCTTACGTTTCTTACATATTGCTCTCTTGCAGATAAAAGAAGAATCCATAATTCATTCACGGCATCTGCTTTGTTTGCAAAATGTTCATGTCCTAACTGCCATTTCTCAAAAAGAGAGATGACCTTGATTTTCATTGGTCATTACTTGAATTTTTAATAAGTGAGTATTATTATGCAAAAGCTCTTGTCTTGATCAAAAAGTGCGTTTCTTTTTAGACATGATATATTGGAGGGCTTCTTTCTCAATCTCTTCTTGAGATTTTATCTTGCCATCATGCAGCCATCCGTCAATTTCTGATTTCAGGAACATGATTCTTTTGCCCCGCTTGTGGAAAGGAATATGGTTAGTGCTTGTCCACCCGTATATTGTCTGGTCGGCAGGGTGACTGGGCAGATAATCCTGCAATTCCTTCAGGTTCATCCACTGTTCTTCAACTGGCTGTTGATGTGGTTGGGAGATTCCACCCAACATGGATTTGAGTTCGTCTAGCTTTTCCATAATCTGAACCATAGCCCTTGGCATTTCCTCGAATGTAATGTTCTTTTGACTCATTTTTCTTCTGTTTTTGGATTCGTTATTTTGGTACAAAGGAACGTTTTTTTTGAATACTGACTGCCTTATGATTGGCTTATGGCGGAAAATCATAAGCCAATCATAAATATTATAAGGCGTATTCTGTTGGAAATCAACCTGTGATTTTTTTTGTTTTTATATCGATTTTTTTAAGTTTACGACACCTGTCATAAGCAAAATTCAAGTCAATTACAAGCCAACAATAAAATTGAGGAGATAAAAGTCTATAAACAACAATAGGACCTCTAAGCAATTCCGGTAATTGCTTGAAGTCCTATTGTCGTATCAGTTTTCGTATTTTGCCGTGTCAGTCGATGGAGCCTAAATCTAATGTTATAGCCTTGGTGCTTTCATCTTTCTTCGAATCCACAATCTTCGCATAGATCTGTGTGGTGCGCACGTTGGTATGGCCCAACATCTTGCTGACGGTATAGATGTCCGTTCCACCTGCCAGCTGGAGTGTGGCATACGAATGGCGGCATGAGTGGAAGGTGATGTGCTTTTTGATTCCTGCAGCCGTTACCCATCTTTTGAGAGGGGCATTTATCCATGAGGGGCTCGGAAGTCCGGGGAACACCAGCTGTTTGGGATTTTTAGGTTTGCCGCACAACTGATAGGCTTGCTCGGAGATGGGCATATATACAAGGCCTTTGGTCTTCTGCTGCGTAAAGACCACACGGTGTGCCCCGTTGAAAGATTCCACTTCCGACCATTTCAGTTTCTTGATATCACAGTGGCGTATGCCGGTCAAAGCCGAGAAAAGCGAGGCTCGTTTCAGCAAATCGTCACATGGTGTATGCGCCAAGCGGTTAAGCTCTTCCACCGTCAGGAACTCTCTTCTGCTTTCACGTTCCTGAATGCCCTTTACCTTGGCAGATACGTCAATTGTCAGATAACCGTCGACGAAAGCCTGTTTGACACCGGCTTTGAAGATGGCGAAATAGGTTGATGCCGTGTTTTGCGAAATGGAGCCCTTCTTGCTTCCTCCCTGTGGCGCTCCCAGTATGAAACTGCGGAACGCTTCCATGAATTTCAGATTGATCTCCTGAAACTCGATGGGCTCGCCTTTGGAAAAGATCTGCAGCAATTCATGCACACGGGTCCAGTTGACTACGATGGAAGGAGAACTGAATTTGTGCCGGACACCTATTATGTATTCAAAGTAGTCGATGAAGTTACGTTTCGAGCGCTCCATTTGCTCTATCTGTTCCTGCTCCATGTCAGAAAAGATGACCATATCGTCATATTCTTTCTGGCGTAGTGCTCTCACTTTGTCGGCATATATGCATATCTGCTGGTCACCCTGTGTCCTGCACTGTATGATTCCGTTATCGTCACGTTTGGGCCTGTAGTTCTTTTCGCCATCGCCACTGGTTCTTGCGACGTTGGTCATGTCCCACAACGGAGTGGTGATGTATCTGTTCAGATATTCACGCACCCTTTGCCGTCCTTTTTTGCCGGGTATCATGACAGGATATGCCTCCAGATAAATGCTCCATCTTTCAAGGACGTCAGATTTGCGCAGTCTTACGGTGACTTTGGTATTGGTGATGAGTTTTTTCATAGTACTATGTCTTTATAAAGGTTGTCAATTTCTCTCTTAGGGACATACACGTAGTTTCCTATCTGACGGGTAGGTATGGAATACTTTCGGATGTGCATGTATACCGTGCTGTCGTCAATCTGGAATTTCTCTGACACCTCGCCGATAGTGTAGCAATCTTCGGGCTCCATTCTGTACAGTCTCGCCAAGGGTTTCTCATGTTCCGTTGAAGCCTGCCGTAGAGGATAGAGCTTCATTAAATCTTCTTTACTTACGTAAGTCTTCCTGACACCGAGGTTCATTCCCGTAACGATGCCTTCCCGAATCTTCCGGCGTATCGTTTTCGGGGTGATTCCGAACAGGGCATAGGCTTCCCTGACGGTTATCATCTCTTTCGATTCCGGAATCTGACTGGCCAATTCGTCCAATCTCTTGAAATACGCTTTTTCCTTCTGTTTCTGCGCCCACGCTACTTTACTGCAACGTGGTGAACAGTATACGGAATCAAGGGTTTTAGCCATAAAATCCTCTCCGCACACCTTGCATTTACGTACAATTTTAAATTTTGCTGCTGGCATAAGTATCTAAATATCAGTTTGTTACATAGATAAGAGACACCTTATCCCCAATTAAGGGGAAGGTACAAATCCGGTACAAACATGTCGTAATTTCGCCTAGATCTCAAGAAAAATCGATAGATACCAAAAAAAACAAAGTGGTGTAACTCATTGAGCTACACCACCTTATCTATTTTTGACTATTTCAGTCTACGAACTTTTATCTTACTCATTTGACCTCCTCAAAGTCAACATCTGTAACATTGTCTTTACCACCGTTGTTGCCACCTTGTGCGCTATTGCCCGGATTAGCTTGAGCACCGCCCTGAGGACCTGCCTGAGCTCCACCTTGAGCGTTATACATTTCTTGGCTTACAGCCTGGAAAATAGTATTCAACTCGTTCATGGCAGTATCACAAGCAGCTACGTCTTGCGATTTATGAGCTTCTTTCAACTTGTTCAAAGCGGTTTCGATTTGAGCCTTCTTGTCAGCAGGAATCTTATCGCCCAAATCCTTCAACTGCTTTTCGGTCTGGAAAATCATGCTGTCAGCCTGATTCAACTTATCGATACGCTCTTTCTCTTTCTTATCTGCTTCTGCATTAGCCTGAGCTTCGTCTTTCATACGTTTAACCTCATCTTCGCTCAAGCCACTTGAAGCTTCGATACGGATACTCTGAACTTTACCTGTACCTTTGTCCTTAGCAGATACATTCAAGATACCATTCGCATCTATATCGAATGTCACTTCAATCTGAGGTACGCCACGCTGTGCAGCAGGAATTCCATCCAAGTGGAAACGACCGATAGATTTGTTATCTTTTGCCAATGGACGTTCACCTTGCAAAACATGGATTTCCACAGATGGCTGGTTATCTACGGCTGTTGTAAATGTTTCAGACTTCTTGGTTGGGATAGTCGTGTTGGCTTCAATCAATTTAGTCATTACACCACCCATTGTTTCGATACCCAATGACAATGGAGTAACATCCAGCAACAAGACATCTTTAACTTCACCTGTCAAGACACCACCTTGGATAGCAGCACCCACAGCTACAACTTCATCAGGGTTTACACCTTTTGACGGAGCTTTACCGAAGAACTTCTCAACCAACTCCTGAACAGCAGGGATACGAGTTGAACCACCGACCAAGATTACTTCATTGATATCAGATGTAGTCAAATTGGCATCCTGCAAAGCCTTCTGGCAAGGAGGAATACAAGCCTGAATCAAACTATCAGCCAATTGTTCGAATTTAGCACGAGTCAACGTCTTAACCAAGTGCTTTGGAACACCGTTAACCGGCATGATATACGGCAAGTTAATCTCTGTAGAAGTAGAGCTTGACAACTCAATCTTTGCCTTTTCTGCAGCTTCTTTCAAACGTTGCAAAGCCATCGGGTCTTTACGCAAATCCACGCCTTCGTCTTTCAAGAATTCTTCTGCCAACCAATCAATGATTACATGGTCAAAATCATCACCTCCCAAGTGAGTATCACCATTTGTTGACTTAACTTCAAACACACCGTCACCCAATTCCAAGATTGAGATATCAAATGTACCACCACCTAAGTCAAATACGGCAATTTTCATATCTTTGTTAGCCTTATCCAAACCATAAGCCAACGCTGCAGCTGTCGGTTCGTTAACAATACGACGAACATTCAAACCAGCGATTTCACCAGCTTCCTTCGTTGCTTGACGCTGTGCATCACTAAAGTATGCCGGAACAGTAATAACAGCTTCATTTACTTCCTGTCCCAAATAATCTTCAGCTGTCTTCTTCATTTTCTGCAGAATCATAGCTGAAATTTCCTGCGGTGTATAAAGACGACCGTCAATGTCCACACGCGGAGTATTGTTATCGCCACGAGCTACTTTATAAGGTACACGAGAAATTTCTTTCTGTACTTGGTCATAAGTTTCACCCATGAAACGTTTGATAGAGAACACTGTCTTCTGCGGGTTTGTGATTGCCTGACGTTTAGCAGGGTCACCTACCTTACGCTCGCCACCATCTACAAATGCCACAATTGAAGGAGTTGTTCTTTTACCTTCGCTATTTGTTATTACAACAGGTTCATTACCTTCCAATACGGCAACACATGAATTTGTTGTACCTAAGTCAATTCCTATAATCTTTCCCATAATGCTTATATTTTTTATTGTTATTATTCAAATCTATTCTGCACTGCTTTTTCAAACAGTACACCTACCTTTCAACAAACCTTGTGCCAAAAGAAGAAACACCTATATTTCTTTCCCCTTGCTGACATTTTTACTGACAAAAAGTCGGATTATTTTCCCAACTCCAACAAGCAAATGACAAGCTGGCTTTAAATGGCTCAATTTAGTCGCTGTACACAACTCTTTCCGCCTTTCGTTTTGTATTGAATCCAAATTGCACTATCTTTGAACGGGATTATCAATATTCACAATGAAATCAAACAACAGATTCTTTTTGACATTGCTTTTGCTAGTTTGCCACCTTCCCATTATCGCACAACAATATGTAGTGAAAGGAGGAGGCAGTGAACCTATGCTTGCTATAAACGAAACCAACTACAAGTTGAAAGTATATGTACTGAACGGGACTGAAAACGCCAGTATCAGCTACACCTCATCTTCTTCCGACCATCAATGGAAACGATACAACACAAAATACTTAGAGGCTGAAAATATCTCTTGCCAACAGCAAGGGACGACATCTACTATCACGGGCTTAAAAGACGGATACGGGTATTTCGTAGATGAAGGAACCTTTTCCACTTCATACATTTGGATTATCGATTACAACAAACATCCGTTTGCCATTAATAATCTGACCGTATCTGAAAACAGTGACCCTTGCACAGGCATTCTTTTAAAAGGGGATAAAAGCATAGACAACCTGAGTTATCGAACACCTGACGGTTTGATTAAGGCATTAAAGCGGGAATTTGAAGTCAGCTATAACACTTTGGAATGGAATGACAACACCCATTCTTTTCAAAACATATTAAAAGTAAAGAAGATTGAAGGCAATCCTTTCCAGCAACTGATCGACTCCATTTACGTAGATACGGACATAACGTTGTCAGGAGACCAATTCGCCTCCTATTTCGGGAAAACCCAATCCGCTACCATAAGCAACTATGTCACATCCCAACTCATTTTAAAGACGGATACGACAGCGCTCATTGATGAGTCTGACAACCTCTCTCCCAAAAGCGAAGGGTTGTCTGCTCCTGTCACTGTACGCTTTACGGCATACGCCAACGAGCCTACCGCTTCCCTCTATGTGTGGAAAATATACAAGGATGAGGAGGGTGCGGATAATCCTTTTGTCCGGTTTACCGAACCCGAAATAGAGTATACATTCAACGAATATGGTAAATTCACGGCAGAAGTGGAAGTCAGCGGAGATAACAACTGTTACATCACCTCCGACCCCATCTCATTAGACATATCAGAATCCTATTTAGATGTGCCAAACGCATTTTCGCCAGGAACGACACCTGGAGTAAACGATGAATTCAAAGTCGTATATAAATCATTGATACGTTTCTCATGCTGGATATTCAATCGCTGGGGACAAGAGCTATACCATTGGACAAACCCAGCTTTGGGTTGGGACGGGAAAAAAGGAGGTAAATATGTAGCTCCCGGCGTATATTTCTATGTCATAGAAGCGGAAGGTTCAGATGGGAAGAAATACAAGAAAAAAGGAGACATCAACATATTAAGGCCTAAAAACGAAGACAATAGTTCTTCCGACTTAGAAAACTCATCTTTATGAATAATATTTTAGCAATTCTAATGCCATGTGCCCTCTTGACAATCGCCGGGGTGTCGATTTGTTCCGAGGATTCAACACAAGTACAACGAGAGAAGCCCGTTGTGCCTTCCATGATTATGACTCCGGAAATACCGGATCGTGTCAGTTTTTGTGGGAAGTTAATTGACCTGACACGTTATAACATGCACGAGGGTATTGACCGTGAGCTGACCTCTTTTTCTTATTTGCATGCGACAACCATGCTCACCATCAAACGTGCGAACCGCTATTTCCCCATCATCGAGCCGATACTCAAGGAGTACGGGATACCGGATGATTTCAAATACTTGGCAGTCATTGAAAGTAATTTGGATCCACGCATTACCTCACCGGCAAGAGCCGTCGGGATGTGGCAATTCATGGAAGCGACAGCCAAAGAACATGGTTTAATTGTCTCCTCATCAGTCGATGAACGCTGCAACGTGGAAAAAGCGACCGTGGCAGCATGTAAATATTTAAAGGCTGCCTATAATAAATATGGAGATTGGACGGCAGTCGCATCCTCCTACAATGCCGGAATGGGGCGCATATCAGGAGAAATGAACAAACAGGACGTGGACAACTCTTTCGATTTATGGTTGGTCGAAGAGACTACCCGCTATGTTTATAGGATATTGGCCATCAAACAAATTTTCGAGAATCCCTATAAATATGGATTTGTGTTGCGTGCCAGAGATTTGTACAAACCGATTGAATGTACAACCGTCGAAGTAAATAAAGACATTGAGAACTTGGCCAATTTTGCTAAAAAGTACAATATAACCTACGCCGACTTGAGGAGGATCAACCCTTGGCTCAGGGACAGGAAACTGATAACGGGAGGAAAAACATTCAAAATAGAGATTCCCAAAGAAGAATCCATGTATTACAGCAGTCCGAACAATTACGTTCATGACAAGAATTGGATAGTACAATAAACATAAGTCACCTATAAAAAAAGGGAATCTTCGTTCATTAAGAATAAGTATTACATTATCTTTGCATAAATTTTTAGAATCATGATACAATCAATGACTGGGTTCGGCAAGGTTACAGCCGAATTACCTACCAAAAAAGTAACCGTTGAAATAAAGGCTTTGAACAGCAAACAGCTGGACTTGTCCACACGTATCCCTTCGCCTTACAAAGACAAAGAGATGCAAATCAGAAGTCGTTTGCTTCAGACATTGGAACGGGGAAAAGTTGATTTTTCTATCTATATTGAATATATCGGAAAAGAAAATGCCACTCAAATCAATCAGGATGCTGTAGCCAGCTACTATTACCAAATGCAAGCTATATCCGAGAAATTAGGCATTGAAGCTCCTGCCAATTGGGAAGAATTGCAAGGCGTGCTCCGTTTACCGGATGCCATCAAGACAGAGCCTTGCGAAGCTGATGAAGAAGAGTGGGATGTGGTAAGTAAAGCCATTGATGAAGCAGCACAGCACTTATGTGAATTCCGCATCCAGGAAGGAGCCATGCTTCAGAATCTGTTTTCTCAAAAGATAGCTAACATTGCACAGCTCCTAAAAGATGTAGAACCGTACGAGAAGGAAAGATTAGACAAAATAAAAGGTCGGATCAAAGATGGTTTAGAAAAGCTGATGCTGCAAGATTATGACAAGAACCGCTTCGAGCAAGAAATGATTTTCTACATTGAGAAGTTAGACATCAATGAAGAGAAAAACCGTTTGGACAATCACCTGAAATATTTCATCGAAACAATGGAGAACGGTCATGGCCAAGGTAAAAAGTTAGGATTCATAGCTCAGGAAATGGGTAGAGAAATCAACACTTTAGGTTCTAAAAGCAACCATGCGGAAATGCAGAAAATTGTCGTTCGCATGAAGGATGAATTGGAGCAAATCAAGGAACAGGTATTAAATGTATTGTAATATGGCGGGCAAACTCATCATATTTTCCGCTCCTTCGGGTGCAGGGAAATCAACCATTATTAATTACTTATTACAGCAAAACTTGAATCTACGCTTCTCCATATCGGCAACCAGCCGTGCGCCAAGGGGAAGTGAGAAGAACGGCGTGGAATACTATTTCATGACTCCGGATGAGTTCAGGGAGCACATTGCAGCTGGTGACTTCTTGGAATATGAAGAGGTCTATGCGGATAAGTTTTATGGGACGCTGAAAAGTGAAGTCGAACGTATCCTCAACGAAGGTAATAACGTCATCTTCGATGTGGACGTTGTAGGCGGATGCAATATCAAGAAGTTCTACGGCGAACGTGCCTTGTCCCTGTTTATCCAACCACCAAGCATTAAAGAATTGAGGAAACGATTGACTAACAGAGGTACCGATTCTGCCGAAGTCATTGAAAACAGGTTGGCAAAGGCTTCATACGAATTGGGGTTTGCTACTAAATTCGATGAAGTAATCGTTAATGACAATTTGGAAAAGGCTGAAGAAAAGGCTCTTCATCTGATTCAAACATTTTTAAAGAAGAAAGCATGAAGGAGAGCGAACTTCCCAAAAACTGGTTTTATTTATTCGTTGCTATTGCCATAGCTGCCATCATTGTGTTCATTTGGGCATCCATTAGAAAAGATACTACAATCATGGTAGCAACCGGAATGATTGCCGGGATACAAATCATCAATGTCGTCAAATGGTTGCAAGCACACAGAAAAAAAAGATAGGAATCTATTCAGGTTCATTCAATCCGATTCACATAGGCCATTTAGCATTAGCCAATTGGCTATGTGAATATACGGATATGGACGAAATATGGTTTTTAGTAACGCCTCAAAATCCGTTCAAAAAGAACATGGACTTGATGGAGGACAACATGCGGCTAGAGCTTGTCAGAAGGGCGGTGGAAGATTATCCGAAATTCAAAGTGAGTGATTTCGAGTTTTCTCTGCCAAAACCATCCTATACCATTCATACTTTGAGGGCTCTGTCTAAAAACTACCCGGATTATGATTTCCTATTAATCATGGGGGCTGACAATTGGGTGAAATTCCACCATTGGCAGAATCATGAGGATATATTGAATGAATATGAAGTCATTGTATATCCACGAAAAGGCTACAAGGTTGAAGATAGCTGTGTCGATTCATCCCGTATGCACTATGTAAATGCTCCAGAGATTGAAATCTCTTCTACGTTTATCCGGGAATCCATCCAACAACGGAAGGATATACGCTTCTTTCTGCCGGAAAAAATCCGTCCTATCCTCCTTCCTACCTTTGTCCTCCTTGGCCCTTTTTTACAGACAATCCTATAATATCCAAACGCACTACAATATGGAGAGATAGAAGAAAATGAATTTCAAATCAATCAGCAACAAAATCAAGGGAAACCCGACTATGACGGAAGGGACGGTCTATTCGATGCTAATATTGTGTTGCATCTCCCACTTCCTTAATGACATGATTCAGTCTATCATCCCTTCCATTTACCCTATCATCAAAGAAAAGTACAATTTCTCCTTTGCGCAAATCGGAGTCATTACCTTGGTTTTCCAAATGACATCGTCCATCTTGCAACCCTTCACAGGGCTTTATGCGGACAAACATCCTCGTCCTTATGCTTTGTCAATAGGCATGTGCTTCACCTTGACTGGACTGATACTGCTTGCCTTTGCGGAACAATACCTCTTGATATTAATAGCTGTGGGAGTAGTAGGCCTGGGGTCATCCATCTTCCACCCAACTGCCTCACGTGTGGCACAGTTGGCATCCGGAGGGAAAAAAAGCTTGGCTCAATCCATCTTCCAAGTCGGGGGAAACGGGGGCAATGCTTTCGGTCCTCTGCTTGCCGCCATGATTGTTTTGCCATTCGGGCAACATGCCATCTCCTGGTTCGCCATTGCCGCATTACTGGCAGCCCTTGTCATGATAAGATTGGGGGCTTGGTACAAAGCGCGGTTGCTTTTTGTCGTGAAGCATCCCCAGAAGGATATCGGTTTGAATGACCATATATCCAAACGTGAAAAATATAGAGCTTTGGCGATTCTCATCTTGCTTATGTTCTCCAAATATTTCTACACATCCTGTATCACAAACTATTTCACATTCTTCATGATGGACAAGTTTGGCATATCGGTTCAGGCATCACAACTTTGCCTGTTTGTCTTTTTGGGAGCATTTGCAGTCGGCATAGTTGCTGGAGGTATGTTTGGTGACAAGTTCGGAAGGAAATATGTTATTTGGGTCTCCATTTTGGGTTCGGCTCCATTTGCCCTCATCATGCCATTTGCCAACTTCACATGGACGATTGTCTGTACGTTCCTGTCCGGTTTAATCATCGCCTCGGCTTTCTCTTCCATTGTCGTTTACGCCACAGACCTTATGCCCGACAAAGTAGGATTGATTGCAGGCATCTTCTTCGGGTTAATGTTCGGATTGGGTGGACTTGGATCGGCATTCTTTGGATGGCTCGCTGACAAAACAAGTATAGAGTTTATATTCCAAGTGAGTGCCTTCTTACCTCTATTGGGTATCATAGCGGGATTCCTGCCCAATACTCAAAAAGGATGATGAAACCGTCTATTCAACAAGATATGGGAACAAGCAAAGAGGGAAATCCTCAACAAATAGTGAACATCCAACATTACCACTCCCCTTGTGGGGAAATAATCTTAGCCTCGTCCAATGGTAAACTCTGCCTTTGCGACTGGCAAGATATGCCTTGTGCTGAACGCAACAAACAACGCCTCCAACGAATATTAAAGGCTGATTTCAAAGAGGAAAGTTCTACCGTTTTGAATCAAGCCCAGAAAGAACTTGACGAGTATTTCATGGGCATCCGTAAGATTTTCAGCACTCCTTTATTGCCCATTGGCACAGACTTCCAAAAAAGAGTATGGAAAGCCCTACTTGAAATACCATACGGAGAGACCCGCTCTTATATGGAAATTGCTGAAAGGGTAAACAATCCCAAAGGGGTAAGAGCCGTAGCCCAAGCCATAGGTGCAAACGGAATAAGCCTCTTCATCCCCTGCCATCGTGTCATCGGATCGAATCATTCCCTAACGGGTTTCGCAGGCGGTCTGGAGGCAAAGAGGATATTGTTGAAAATAGAAGGTTCTTATAAGGATTAAGCTGACAGCAACAAAGATTAAATCCAGTAAGTATGTATTCAAAATATGTCCGGTGCTTAATCCCTAATATTAATCGTAGAATTTCCCTATCAATTTCGCCATCTATACAAATAACAAGAGTTCTGATGGGTTTAGACACACTATCTACTTATAATGAACATCTATTACTGATTGATTAACAAATATTATACACTCAAAATGGTAGAAAAGAGGCAATATGGATTCTGTATGAATACAAAAAGGATGAAGATTTAACGTATTTAACCTCCATTTACGCTTTCCTCGGGTCTGAATATAGGATTTCTATCATCTCGTTGGCAATTCGGTGGTCTGCGATTCGCATGACATTGTTTGTTTCCGAGTTATAGCCAAAGAAATTTATACTCCCATACCAAACAATCGATTTGTCTATGATGGCACATTGTAGAGTTTGTTCTTTGCTACATATCACATCCATTCCTGCATTTGCCAATTCCATCTCGTCAGCACCTTCCTCTTTGATATGTACAACCATAGCAACACCTTCATGAAGAAGTTTTGTAAGCGTTGAGATAATGGCAGGTTTGTATTTGAACTTCACTTTCGGAACAGCTATAACAACAGAGTGCTTGGCTTTTGCCAAATCATTTTGGAATGCCACTTCATAACTATTTCGTTCAAATATCAGTTCTTGTGGATTTTTGTCAGATTTGTATGATACTACATTTTTTCCATATCCTGCTGCCGCATGCTCTTTCAAGCGTTTACGGTACATAGAGTCGCAAAGTGGAACATGAATATCCACATAATCATAAATGCACACTTCGCTCTTTCCTTCGTATTCCCTATGTAAACGCCCTGCATATTGTTCTACATTTTCTTTCCAGGCTATAGGCATTGTAAGGAACAGTGTATCAAGGCGAGGATAATCGAAACCTTCACCTACATATTTTCCTGTAGCCACAATCACAAGTGATTCTGATGTTGGTATTAACTGTAGATTTTGTAATGCAAGACGCTTTTCCTTAGTAGAGTCTGCTCCAATGAGTTGGATAACATGGTCGGCAAATGGAATTAGCATTTGCGCCAACACTTTGACATGAGCTGTGCGAGTTGTCAGTACTAATGGAGTACGTCCTTTTTGAATGGCAATTCTAACATCTTCTACTATGAATTCATTTCTCACCTTATCTTCGGATAACTCTTGGGTGATGGTTTGTTAACTCTTGCCATCTGTTGTAATGTTTCGGAACGATGTAAATCTCGGAATCAACAGACGTTTGAATCTTTGATTTTCCATTTGACTCTTAGTGTCGGAGGTGAATCTTATCTGTCCGCATTGCATAAAAATAATAGGTTGATGCCCGTCCTTTCTGGTAGGAGTTGCGGTCAAACCATAAACATAGGTAGCTGTCACTTGCCGAAGCACTTGTTCAAAACTGACAGAGGAAACATGGTGACATTCATCGACAATCATCATGCCGTAATCTTTGACAAAAGACCTTACCTCGCCATCGCTCAAACAAGATTGTATCAAAGCTATATCAATTATGCCATGCAGCGATTTCTTACCTGCGTATAAACAGCCAATGATGGATAAATTCTTCTTCCTGCCTCGTTTTGCTTCTGGTTCTTCTATTGTTTCATCTATTTTGAGGAAAGTTTCCAACCGCTCTTTCCATTGTTCAAGCAATGCTTTGTTGTGAACAAGAATTAATGTGTTGACCTTCCTCTTTGCAATCATTCCGATGGCAAATACAGTCTTTCCAAACGCTGTTGTTGCTGATAGCGTTCCGATATTATGCCCAGCAAATGACTCCATTGCCTTTTTCTGTTCTTCTCGAAGTTTTCCTCTGAACGTAACATTGATACTACGCCCATGTTTCGTTTTCTCAGAAATTGTTATCTTGACACCATGTTGGGTTAGAATATCACAAACCGCATCTTCGCAACCACGAGGAAGAACGAGATAGTCGTCTGTCATTTCTGAACATGAAACAATGCGTGGAATATTGTATGTGGAAAGGCGCATCCCTTGCTTCTCGAAAAATTCAGGATTGCGAAAAGCAGCTATGCGTTTGAATACATTCACACATTTGGCAGATAAACCTGCCAAAGGAACATAAAGCATGTTTGCTCTTATCAAAACAATTTGTTTTGGATAACTATCTGTTTGCACTGTATGTATTTGAGGAGTCTCCCAAGGCTTTGTCTCGCTGGTCTTTGATAGTTCTCCTAATGTAGGCACAGTATGCAACCGTAGCAACAAATCAAGTTCAACCTCCGACAACTTATGTATTTGTGATAACACTTTCCATTGGTCAGCATACGCATTGAAATCTTCATCAACAAACACGCTGTTTTCTTTGCGTCGAGCCATACCCTGCAATGGCAAGGCTACAAGATTGCCAAGACCCCCTTCGGGCAAGATGTCTTGGTTAGGAAAGAAACGGTCGTATGATTTGAAAGACAGGTGGACATCACTATTCATAGCCTCTGTCAGAATGGCATTTCCTAACTTACGTGCTTTGAAAGCTGTTACTGGCATATCAAAAAATATCCACACATGAGCACCATTACCAGAACGTGATCGTTCGATGTAGCAGGGTACATTCCAAGTTTTGCAAACATTTACAAAGGCAAGCACATCATTCTTGTAACCATGTTCACAGCTTTTGTCATCAAAGTCTGTACAAAGGAAACAGCAAGTGTTATCTTTCCGTATTGGATAAAGTCCAATAACATCACGTCCCCATACATCCTTCCCAGCAAGATGATTAAAAAAGTCGTTGTACGTCAAAGGAGCGAATTGCTTATTGGGACAATCAGCACACTTGTATTTTCGCTTATCGCAAAATTCACGATTCCATTCTCTCTTGCATACTGGCTGATAACCGGACTTTTGTGTCGAACTACTATACCAATACTGCGTTAAATTAATATTTAATCGTCTGTAAATCAATAACTTATATTAAG
>OIXQ01000079.1_pt1 | contig 51684 bp, 47 predicted proteins | sample 1587791 | NCBI WGS metagenome assembly OIXQ01 (sample SAMN03283273) | human gut metagenome | biome: human-associated habitat; material: feces | host: Homo sapiens | place: Peru | collected 2012
GGCTCGAACTCGCTACCTCCACCTTGGCAAGGTGGCGCTCTACCAGATGAGCTACACCCGCGATTGCGTGGATAATTTTATCATAAGTCTCGGGATTTGTCAAGACTTTTTTTGAATTTTTGCGAATTTTCTGTGTCCGGCCGCAGCCCTTTGCAGCACCGCTGCGCAGACGCTCCGGACGCGCCCGGCGGCAGAAGCCAGGGCAAGCGGCCTATTCCTCCGTGCTCTCCGACGGCTCGGGGTTCGCCGGGAAGTCCTCCTGCTGCCATTCATAGCCCTCGGCCAGCAGCTCGCCCACCGTCAGCAGCGTCAGCTCCTTCTCCCCACGCTCCACGCTGCGCATCAGGTCAACGTAATAATACACGCCGTCCAGACACACCAGATTCCACATATGCTCCGTGCCGCCGCGCGTGCCCTCGACCCAGTAACACTCCACCCCGACCAGTGAGCACTCGGCATAAAACACCGACGCAAAGGACAGACTGTTCGCCTTTCCCTCACAGAGCAGGCTGTAGGCCGGCATGGTCGGCATCTCGTCGGAGACGGTATAGGCAAAGCGCGTGGTCAGAAACCGCACCAGCCGCGCCGCGCGCTCCTGCTCCGTGCCCTTCTTACCGACGTAATTCGCCGCCGAGGTGAAGATCGTGTCGGTCTCGCTCTGATAGGTGCGCAGAACGTCGCGCCCGGCCGGATAAGTAAAGTGCAGCTCGAGAATGCGCGTCTCGCCCGTGTCGGGATAGACCTGCGCGTCGGTCTGCGGGATGGCCGCGACCTGATCGGGGTGCTCGATGCAGTAGCGCCGGACATACTGCTCATAATCCGTGTCCTGATAATCCCGGATGCGCAGAGTCAGCGCCGTCTCCGACGCGGCCAGCGCCCGCTGCACACGCAGCTCGGCCGCCTCGCTGCCGTTGACGGTGATGATCGCGTTGATCTCCTTCTCCGAACGGCGGAACACCAGAGACAGCTCGATCGTTCCGGATTTCGCGTCGCCGCTCAGCTCCGCGTCGGCATAGTCCACCGCGAAGGCGCCGATGGGATCCTCCGCAGTGACGTAGCGCAGCGTCTCCTGCAGGTCGGCGTTGATGTCGCCGTCATAGCCGCGCACGGTCAGTGTGCTGCGCTCCGTCCAATTGCGGATGCACGAGAGCACCGCGCCGCGCAGCTCGTTCCGGTTGCCCACAACGACCAGCTCGTCGGCCGGCTCGGTCTGCTGCGTAGGGAGCGGCTGCTCCTGATGCGTCCCGACGGAGAGATATTCATCTTTCACCCATTGCCCGCAGGCCGACAGACTGACCAGCAGCGCAGTCAGCACCGCCAGGGCGGCAAAACGCTTCATTGTGCAGCCCCCTTTCGCTCACCGTTGATCACAGCTCGTAGCGGTCATAGCGCTTGAAGCCGTCGCCGAGCACCTGCCGCGCATCCTGCAAAATGATGAACGCGCTCGGGTCGATGGAGATGACCAGCTCCTTCAGCTCCGCGAGCTGCTGGCGCTTGACGGCGCTGAGCAGGACGTATTTGTCCTTGCGGCAGTAGAAGCCCTGCCCCTGCAAAAGCGTCACGCCGCGGTCGAGCGTGCCGTCGATCGCCGCCGCAATGTCTTCATACTGATCAGAAATAATCAGCGCGACCTTTGCGTAGTCCATGCTGTAGACGACCTTGTCCACCATCACGGACGAGAGATACAGCGTGATGGCGCTGTAAAGCGTGTTGGTAAACTCGCCGTAGACGAGGCCGGTGGCAACCGCCGTGCAAAGATCCATGATCAGAATGATCTTGCCGATCGGGAAATTACGGAAGCGCAGCTTGAGCAGCCGCGCGACGATGTCGACACCGCCGGTGGAGGCACCCGCGACAAAGACGATCCCGAGCCCCGCGCCGACACACACGCCGCCGATGAGCGCGGCCAGCAGCGGATCCATCGTCGGAACGGGGATGATGCGGGCAAAAAGGTCAAAGCAGACGGAGGTGACCGCCATGCCGAGCAGCGAGCCGAAGAAGAAGCCCTTGCCGATCGCCTTATAGCCGCAGAAGAACAGCGGGATATTGATGAGCGCAGACAGCACGCCGACGGTCAGCCATTTGGTGTCGAAGGCATAGACGATCAGCATCGCAATGCCCGAAACGCCGCCGCAGTTGATGCCGCACGGCTCAAGGAACAGGTCAAAGCCCAGTGCGAACATTGCGCTGCCGACGGTGATCATCAGCACGTTTTTGAGAACCTGCAAGTTTTTCTTTTTCATCCGTTCACAGCTCCAATTCCATCTGTTTTTCCTCCGCATCCTCCGGACGCAGCAGCGCACCGGCGGCCGGGAGCGTGCGGGTTCGATAGCGCGCGGCGTTGACGATGCCGCTCCTCTCCAGCTCAACGGCGCGGCAGAGCGACGCCTTGCGCTTGAGCGTCAGGACGGCGACGCCCTGCGTGGCGCGGGTCGTCTTGGCGGCAAGCTGCGCCGTTGAGAAGACCAGCGCGCGTCCCTCCGTGGAATACAGCGCGAGCTGCACGTCCTCGGTCAGGCGGAAAAGCGCCTTGAGCGGGCTTTTGTCGCTGTAAGCGCCGGTCAGCTTGCGGCGGTTGGATTTGGTCTGATAGGCCGCAAGCTCGACCTTGGCGACCTTTCCGTTTTCAAACACGAAGAGCACGCTGCCGCTGTAATCCCCGGGCATACAGAGCGCGAAGAAATTCTCGCCCTCGTCAAAGCCCAGCTTGCCGGGCAGATAGTCGCCCAGCGCCGAGGCCTTGGTGTCCTCAAAATCGGCGCAGCGCGCCTTGTAGACCTGGCAGCGGTCGGAGAACACCATCAGCTCCGCCGCATTCGTCGTCTCGCAGGAGAACAGCAGGCTGTCGCCCTCCTTGAACTTCTGCTCGTCGGCCATGCGCAGGGATTTCGGCGTGATTTTTTTGAAATAACCCTCGCGGGAGACGAAAACCGAGACCGGATAGTCCGGCGTCTCCGGCTCGTCGTCCGGCTCGTAGCTGACGGAGTCATAGAGGATGCCGGTGCGGCGCGGCTCGCCGTATTTCTCGGCGATCGCGTTCAGCTCCTTGACGATCACGCCGCGCAGCTTCTTCTCGCTTTGCAGCAGGTCGTCCAGCTCGGCGATCTCCCGCTCCAGCTCCTCGACCTCCTGCGTGCGCCGCAGGATATACTCGCGGTTGATGTTGCGCAGCTTGATGTCCGCGACGAACTCGGCCTGCTGACGGTCGATGCCGAAGCCGATCATCAGGTTGGGCACGACCTCGCTCTCAAGCTCCGTCTCGCGGATGATGGCAATGGCCTTGTCGATGTCGAGCAGGATGCGCCGCAGACCCTTGAGCAGATGCAGCTTCTCCTGCTTCTTCTGCCGTTGGAAGAACACGCGCCGCCGCACGCATTCCGTGCGCCACGCCGTCCACTCCTCCAGAATCTCGCGCACGCCCATCACGCGCGGCATTCCGGCGATGAGCAGGTTGAAGTTGCAGCCGAAGCTGTCCATCAGCGGGGTCGCGCGCATGAGCTTCTGCATGAGCTTCTCGGGGTCGACGCCGCGCTTGAGGTCGATCGTCAGCTTCAGGCCGGACAGGTCGGTCTCGTCGCGCATGTCGCTGATCTCGCGCACCTTGCCGGCCTTGATCAGCTCGGAGACCTTGTCGATGATCGCCTCGGTCGTGGTCGTATAGGGGATCTCGTAAATTTCGATCAGGTTGCCCTCTTTGACGTAGCGCCAGCGCGCGCGCAGGCGCACGCTGCCCCGGCCGGTGCTGTAGATGCGCTCCATCTCGGCCGCGTCATAGAGGATCTCGCCGCCGGTGGAGAAATCCGGCGCGGGCAGGTATTCCATCAGGTCGCAGTCGGGGTTTCGGATCCATGCCGCCGTCGCGGCGCAGACCTCGCGCAGGTTGAAGCTGCAAATGTTGCTCGCCATGCCGACCGCGATGCCCATGTTCGCCGAGACGAGCACATTCGGGAAGGCCGTCGGCAGAAGCGTCGGCTCGAGCATCGTGTTGTCGTAGTTGTCGACAAAATCCACGGTCTGGCAGTCGATCTCACGGAATATCTCGTTGCAGATCGGCTCGAGCTTGGCCTCGGTGTAGCGGCTGGCGGCGTAGGCCATGTCGCGCGAATACACCTTGCCGAAGTTGCCCTTGGAATCGACGAAGGGCACGAGCAGCGCCCCGTTTCCGCGCGCAAGGCGCACCATCGTCTCGTAGATCGCGGCGTCGCCGTGCGGGTTCAGGCGCATCGTCTGCCCGACGATGTTCGCCGATTTCGTGCGTCCGCCGGTCAGCAGCCCCATTTTGTACATCGTGTAGAGCAGCTTGCGGTGCGAGGGCTTGAAGCCGTCGATCTCCGGGATCGCGCGCGAGACGATGACGCTCATGGCGTAGGGCATATAGTTGACGGTCAGGGTGTCCGTGATCGGCTGCTCAAGCACCTCGGCGTGCAGCCCCTCGACCTGTAAATCGTCTGTTTTTTTGTGTTCCGGTTCCTTTTTCTTCCGTGCCATAGCTTGTTAACCTCTCAAATGCCTATATGGTATAGATTATACCAATTTCCAGAAAAAAAGTCAAGAAACCGACGTCCGGGGCGCAAAAGAAGCAGCCCGTCTTTCCAAGACGGGCTGCACAGACTTCTTTATTCGTTCCGATCAGGCATTCACGGAAGCCGCAAGGGTCTCGGCCAGCGCGGTGAGCTGCGGGAGCTGCGCCTCCGTCAGCGCCGAGCGCAGCGAGACGGTCTCGTCGAGCAGCGTCGTCTCGGGCAGCGCCGCAAGGAGCTGGCGCATCTGCTTCCCTGCCGTTGCGGCCCAGGAGCCGTTGTCGAGCACGGCGACGGTGCGGCGGCGCAGGTTGTGCGCGACGAGGTCGTGCAGCAGATCCTCCATTTTGACAAAGATCCCGGCGTTATAGGTCGGCGCGGCAAGGACCAGATGGCTGTAACGGAAGGCGGCGGCGATGATCTCGCTGGCTGCGGTGACGGAGACGTCGAAAACGGTCGTTTTCACGCCGCGCTCCCGCAGCATCACGGCCAGCAGGTCGGCGGCATTGGCCGTGTTGCCGTAGATCGAGGCATAGGCGATCGCGACGCCCCGCTCCTCCGGCGTGTAGGTGCTCCAGCGCTGATATTTTTCGACAAAGCGATCAAAATCACGCCGCCAGACGAAGCCGTGCAGCGGGCAGACCGTGTTGAGCGGGACGCCCGTAGCCTTTTTCAGCAGCGCCTGAACCTGATTGCCGTATTTGCCGACGATGTTGCAGTAATAGCGCCGCGCCTCGTCAAGATAATCGCGGAAGAAATCGACCTCGTCGGCGAAGAGCGCGCCGTTCAGCGCGCCGAAGCAGCCGAAGGCGTCGGCGGAGAACAGAATGCCGTCCGTCTTGTCATAGGTCAGCGTGACCTCCGGCCAATGCACCATCGGCGCAGCGAGGAAGGTCAGCTCGTGGCGGCCGGTGCGCAGCACGTCGCCCTCCCTGACCGTGTGCAGCGGATTGCGGACGGGCACGCCGCCCTGAAACTGCGCGATCATGGCCGCAATGCGGTCGGTGCAGACGAGGGTCGTCTCCGGATGGCGCAGCAGCAGCTCGGCAAGCGTGCCGCTGTGATCCGGCTCCATGTGCTGCACGATGAGATAATCCAGCGGACGTCCGTTCAGGCCGTGCGCCACGTTTTCAAAGAAGACCTTGCCGACCGAGGGGTCGACCGTGTCAAGCAGGACGGTTTTTTCGTCCAGCAGCAGATAGGAATTGTAGGAAATGCCGTCCGGAACGGCATAGACGCCCTCAAACAGCGCCAGACGGCGGTCGTTGCCGCCGACCCAGAGCAGGTCGTCCTGAACCTTGCGAATGCAATACATAAAAACCCTCCCGAAAAATGCGGGGCAGACATTTATTTGCCTGCCCCGCGTGGTAATTTGATTACACGAAATATCTCTTGAGCTGCGCGAAGCGCGGCAGACCGTCCTCGAACGGCATATTCGCATCGCCCTGGATCAGCGGCGCGCAGTAGTCGACGAAGTCCTTCGTGACGTTGTTGCCCTCTGCGTTGATCCACGAGGCGGGCACCTTCTGCTCGAAGTTTGCGACCTTTTCGAGGTCGAACAGCTCATAGTGGCAGACGTAGCCGTTCTCACGCTCGCAGCGGAAGCCGACCATCTTGCCGGATTCGCCCGCGATCGCGCTCTCGACGGCGACCTTGCCGGAGTTGAAGCTCTCCTCGATGTCGCGGCCGGAGGCGCAGTGCGCCGCGCAGCGCTGGAGCAGAGAAAGCTCGATGCCGCGCACCTTGGCGCCGGTCGCGGCCTTGACGATGCCGGCCAGACGGGCGGCCAGACCGCCGAGCTGCGCATGGCCGAAGCCGTCGGTGCCGGAGGTCTTCGCCTCGGAGACGAAGGTGCCGTCTGCGTAGTGCACGCCCTCGGAGACGGCGATCAGGCACTCGCCCTTGCGCTTATAGACGGCGATCACGTCGTCGAGGAACTGATCCATGCTGAAGTCGCGCTCCGGCAGATAGATCAGATCCGGGCCGTCGCCCTTTTCTGCGGCGAGGGACGCGGCGGCGGTGAGCCAGCCGGCGTGACGGCCCATGCACTCGACGATCGTGATCATGCCGGTGTCATAGACCTGGCAGTCGCGGCTGACCTCCATGATGGAGGTGGCGATGTACTTCGCTGCCGAGGAGAAGCCGGGGCAGTGATCCGTGCCGAACAGGTCGTTGTCGATCGTCTTCGGCACGCCGAACACGCGGCACTCATAGCCGACGGACTTCAGATAGCGGTTGACCTTGTTGCAGGTGTCCATCGAGTCGTTGCCGCCGTTATAGAAGAAATAGCGGACGTTGTATTTTTTGAAAACCTCGAGAATGCGCTTATAGTCGGTGTCGTCGGCCTCGGGATCGGCGATCTTATAGCGGCAGGAGCCGAGGGCGGACGACGGCGTGTGCAGCAGCAGCTCCAGCTCGGCCGGGTCTTCCTTGCTCATATCCATCAGGCGCTCGTCGAGCACGCCCTTGATGCCGTGGAAGGCACCGTAGACCTCCGTGATGCAGTCGGCCGCAAGGGCGGTCTTGATGACGCCGTAGGCGCTCGCATTGATGACGGCGGACGGGCCGCCGGACTGGCCGATCACGGCAGCGCCGACCAAAGCTTTGTTTTCAGACATAATTTCTGTTCCTCCTTGACGAGACTTCGCGGTTTTTCCGTTTGATCGCGAGCTATTATACCATAGCTGCGGATTGATTGCAAGGAATTTTGTTGCCGTTCGGCAGAAAATCCGGTTGCTTTTTTCCCATATGCATGTTAATATAATATAGATTAACGCTTTTATGGGGAAGCTCCGCCGAATGCCTCAGAATGTTGCGGTCGGGCCTCCCTGCCTCTGGGGGAGAAAACATTGGGCAAAACAGATATTTCCTTGCTGGACATCATGCTGAAGGTCAAAAAGCACCTGATCTGGATCATCGTGGCCGCGCTGCTCGGCGGCGCAGGCGCATACGCGGTGTCCACATGGCTGATGACTCCGGTCTACACGGCCGACGCCTCGATGTGCGTCATTGCAGGCAAGCGCGAAAGCTCCACGCTGACGACAAGCGAGCTGGCAGCCGATAACAGCCTCGCAAACACCTACTGCGTCCTGATGACCAGCCAGCCCGTGATGGAGCAGGTCAGCGAAAAGCTGAACGGCCGCCTGTCAACCTCCGCGCTGACGGGCATGGTTCAGACGAACGTGGCCAACGACGCGCAGATCATTTATTTGCAGGTGAAAAGCTCCGATCCGCAGCTCTCGGTCGACATTGCCGAGGCCGTGCTCGAGGTCGCGCCCGAGGTCGTGCCCGCGCTGGCCGGCGGCGGCAAGGTCAAGGCCGTCAACCATGCGCTCGGTGCGCCCAAGACCGCCCCGAGCACCCGCGGCAACGTCGTTTTGGGCATCTTCATCGGCGCGGTGGCGGCCTTCGCGCTGATCGTTGTGGCCGCGCTGTTCGACACGACGCTCTGGCGCGAGGAGGATCTCGAACGCGCCTTCCAGTACCCCGTGCTTGGCTGTATCCCGTCCATGACCGAGGGCGAGGGCAAGACGCCGCGCAAGAAAGGATAATCGCAGATGCTGTTCAAAAAAAGGAAAAAGAAAACCAACACGCCGAATCCGGTCAAGCCGCGTCTGAACGAAACCAGCTCCTTTGCCGTCAAGGAGGCCTACAACGCGATCCGAACCAAACTGATGTTCTCCGGCAAGGGGGAGACCTGCCCGGTTTTCGCCGTGACGAGCGCTCTGGCGGGCGACGGCAAATCGACCAACGCCGTCAGCATCGCGGTCTCCTTTGCTCTCGCAGGGCAGCGCGTGCTGCTCATCGACGCGGATATGCGCAAGCCCTGCATCCACCGTTATTTCAACATGGAGTCGCGCGGCGGTCTGAGCGAAATTCTGGCCGGACTCACCAGCGAGGTCAAGGTGCGCGCCACGGACTGCAAAAACCTGAGCGTTCTGACGGCCGGTCAGCTCCCACCGAACCCGGCCGAGCTTCTGGCCACGACCCAGATGGACGCTCTGCTGGAATACGTTCGCAAGTATTTTGATTATGTCATCATCGACACGCCGCCGATCAACATCGTCTCCGACGCAGCCGTGTTCGCCGAAAAGATCACCGGCTATATCGTCGTTACGCAGAGCGGCAAGAACCAGCTGCGCGACGTGTCCGACGCCGTGCAATACCTGAAGGAGATGAACGGCAACATCTCCGGCTTTGTGCTCAACGACCCAAACAACCGCGTCGACTCGCACTATTCGCACCGTTACAGCCGGTATTACCGCTATGGCAGCTATCGCTACGGAGAGAACGAAAAATAGTTTTTAGGGAAGCTCTGATTAAATCGCAAGAGTGGTCAGCGAGGGATTTTGTTCCAAATTGAGGTTTGGAAATCGCAGGAATACTTTGTGTATTTCAAGATTTTCAAACCGATAAGTTGGGACGAAAGACCCGCTGAGCGCCGCAGCCGATTTATTCAGAGGTTCCTTAATTTTGCGATGCGTTCGCATAAGAAAAGTCGGGAAACGAGCAGCTCGTTTCCCGACTGAAAATCATGATACTTTCAGAAACAAGACCGCTCAGAATGGGCATGGCAACGCATGCACATGGACATCTCCATGCACATCATCATGTTCATCATGCGGTTGAAGCCGTTTGCCATTTTGAAGGTCTCCTTTCCTCAACGATGGTTCGATTATAGCGGCTGGATGCGCGTTTGTCAACATAAAAATTCAGAAAAGATGAAAAAATTTCAAATACGGGGTATGAAAAAACGGAAATACAGGATTCCATTTTTCGCAATTTTGTGCTATAATTCTCTCAATAAATGCAAAAAGGGGGCACCGCGAATGAATTTTCAGCACATGCGCTATGCCGTTGTGATCGCGGAGACCAAATCGATCAATAAGGCGGCCGAGCTGCTCTATGTCGGCCAGCCGACGCTGAGCCGCGCCATCAAGGAGCTGGAGGCCAACGTCGGCATTACGATCTTCGACCGCAGCGCCAAGGGCATGTTCCTCACGCCCGACGGCGAGATCTTCGTGCGCTATGCGAAGTCCGTTTTGCAGCAGGTCGAGAACATCGAAAATCTCTTCAAAAACCGCGACGCCGGGCGCAAGCGCTTCTCCGTGTCCGTGCCGCGCGCGAGCTATATCGCCGAGGCCTTCGCGCGGTTTTCCCGCGAGCTGGGCAGCGACGGCGAGGCGGAGCTGTTTTACTGCGAGACCGGCGCGATGCAGACCCTGCGCAACCTGCTGCAGGAGGACTATAAGCTCGGCATCCTGCGCTACGCCGAGCAATACGACCGCTCCTATAAATCCATGATGGAGGAGAAGGGGCTGGCCTATGAGCTGGTGACGGAGTTCCGCTATGTGCTGCTGATGAGCGCGGAAGGCCCGCTGGCACGGAAGGCGCGGATCGCGGCCGGGGATCTTACCGATTTGATCGAGATCGCCCACGCCGACCCCTATGTGCCCTCGATCCCGACGGCCGAGGTGCGCCGCGCGGAGCTTCAGGAGGACGTGCGCCGCCGCATCTATGTCTTTGAGCGCGCGAGCCAGTTTGAGCTGCTGTCGCAGAATCCGCAGACCTTTATGTGGGTCTCACCCGTGCCGAAGCGGCTGCTCGAGCGCTACGGGCTGGTGCAGCGCGCGTGCGGGGGAAACGGGCGCGTCTATAAGGACGTGCTGGTGCACCGCAGGGACTATTCCTTCAGCGAGCTGGACCGTCAGTTTATCGAACAGCTCGTGGCGGCGAAGCGCGAGATCATCGCAGCAGCCGGAAGCTGAAAATTTGAATGTTCTGTGAATAAACGCACCAAAAAATTCAAAAAACGGCGGTGTTTCCAAAAGAATCCGGTGAATTGCTGCCTTTCGGTTTAGGAATTATCGATAAATAAAATACCCATATGCAAAAAAGGCAATTCCCAAGCGGAAAACAGCGTGCTATCATGGAATCATAAAAAATAAACAACTGGAGGTATTCTGAAATGGCAAGATTTACACTTCCGCGTGACCTGTATCATGGCAAGGGCGCTCTTGAGGCGCTGAAGACGTTCAAGGGCAAGAGAGCGATCATCTGCGTGGGCGGCGGCTCCATGAAGCGCTTCGGCTTCTTGGACAGAGCCGAGGCTTACCTGAAGGAAGCCGGGATGGAAGTCAAGATTTTTGACGGCATCGAGCCGGATCCCTCCGTTGACACCGTGATGCGCGGCGCGCAGGTCATGATCGACTATCAGCCGGATTGGATCGTCGCCATCGGCGGCGGCTCTCCCATCGACGCTGCCAAGGCAATGTGGATCAAGTACGAATATCCGGACTGCACCTTTGAGGATATGTGCAAGGTGTTCGGCATCCCCGAGCTGCGCAAGAAGGCGCATTTCTGCGCCGTCTCCTCGACCTCCGGCACGGCTACCGAGGTCACTGCATTCTCCATCATCACGGATTATCAGAAGGGCATCAAATACCCGATCGCCGACTTCGAGATCACCCCGGACGTCGCCATCGTCGACCCCGAGCTGGCTGAGACAATGCCCAAGAAGCTCGTCGCGCACACCGGTATGGATGCGATGACCCACGCGATCGAGGCCTATGTCTCCACCGCGAACTGCAACTACACCGATCCGCTGGCCATCCACGCCATCGAGATGATCATGAAGGATCTCGTTCCCTCCTACAACGGCGATATGGCCGCCCGCGACCGGATGCACGACGCGCAGTGCCTGGCCGGTATGGCGTTCTCGAACGCACTGCTCGGCATCGTCCACTCCATGGCGCATAAGACCGGCGCGATCTTCGCCGACTACGGCGCACATATCATCCACGGCGCGGCGAACGCCATGTACCTGCCGAAGGTCATTGCCTTCAACGCGAAGGACGAGACGGCCAAGAAGCGCTACGGCGTGATCGTCGACTACATGGGCATCTGCGACAAGAGCGCCTCCGACGACGAGAAGGTCAAGGCTCTCATCGCCTACCTGCGCAAGATGAACGACGAGCTGAACATCCCGCACTGCATCAAGCACTACGGCGCCGACAGCTATCCCTGCGAGCAGGGCTTCGTCCCCGAGGACGTCTTCCTTGCCCGCGTCCACGACATCGCGGTCAACGCGCTGGCCGATGCCTGCACCGGCTCGAACCCGCGTCAGCCGTCCGTCGAGGAGATGGAAAAGCTGCTCAAGTGCTGCTACTACGACACCGAGGTCGACTTCTGACCGATCGAAACAACTGCATTCATCACTGTAACGGCAGCAGCGCTTGCCGCTGAACCGTGACGCTTTTGCGGCGGCTGCCGGTTTTTACCGGCGGTCGCCGTTTTTTATGAGACATAGGGAACCTCTGAATCAATCGGCTGCGGCGCTCAGCGGGTCTTTTGTCCCAACTGATCGGTTTGAAAATCTTGGGAACCTCTGAATCAATCAACTGCGGCGCTCAGCGGGTCTTTTGTCCCAACTTGTCGGTTTGAAAATTTTGAAATACACAAAGTATTCCTGCAATTTCCAAACCTTAATTTGGAACAAAATCCCTCGCTGACCGCTCTTGCGATTGAATCAGAGCTTCCCAAGCAAAAATAACGTGCAATGTTATGAACTCAGACTCCCGGCATCTGCTTCGCGCAGATGCCGGGGCTTTTTTGGGTATGAAGACTGAAAATTGAAGATTGAAAACGGAAGACTGGAGAATTGCGGTGTCGCTCCGCGACAAATTTGAACCTTATCGTTCTGAAAACCGCCTCGTTTTCCCATAAAACCTCTCGGTCATGTCATTGCGAGGAGCAAAGCGACGCGGCAATCTTTGACGGAACGAACCGGCATCCCGGAACGAAGCATGGGAAAACAGAGCAAAACGGTATGTGTTCTACATTCGGCACCAACACATTCTGCTTCTTGCCTTGTCTCGCCTCGTGCTTGCATGCTTCGTTCCGGGATCCCGTCCCTTCGACTTTAAGATTGCCGCGTCGGGCGCTAAAATGCGCCCTCCTCGCAATGACAAATCTGGTGGGTTTTGCGGGAAAACGGAACAATTTCCGGAACGGAGCATTCGAAAAACGATGCGGAGCGACACCGTGCAAAAAATAACCGCATAAAACAAAAAAACATTTGTTTTCCAAATAAAAACGTCCCGATTTTGTGTCATTGCGAGGCCGCAGCGCGGCCGTGGCAATCTTTAAGCCGAAGGTATGGCATCCCGCAGCGAGGCACGGGAGCGGAAAATGACAAAAATCCCGGAGGACATCCCGAATTTTGCCCCTTCGTGCCTGCCGACGGACGCCGAAATCCTCCTGTTCGGAATAAAAAATCAAAAAAATTCAAATTATCTCTTGCAATTCCGTGAAAATTCTGCTATCATATACAGCGGCGCTTCAAGAGCGCAGGTTATCCGCATGATTTTTGAACTGATAGGAGGTGCAGCAATTGGCAAAGTGCGATATTTGCGGCAAGGGCGTGACGTTCGGCATTAAGGTCTCCCATTCCCACAGACGCTCCAACAGAGCGTGGAAGCCCAATGTTAAGCGCGTGAAAGCAATCGTTGACGGTTCTCCGCGCCATGTCTACGTCTGTACAAGATGCCTCCGTTCCAATAAGGTTGAACGTGCTATCTGATGCAAGCTCACAGGAAGACAAGCAGTCGCTTGTCTTCCTTTTTTGTTTTCCGAACGGCGCAGCTCCCCTGCGGCACTTTTTGCGGGCGGTTTTCGGGCGCGGGACTTCCCTCCTGCGACGAAATATGATATAATCGTCGCAGGAATACCCGGAAACGGAGGGCGATGCATGAAAAAGATCATGGTGGCGCTGTCGGGCGGCGTGGACAGCGCGGCGGCGGCGCTCCTGCTGCGGCAGCAGGGCTATTCCGTCGGCGGCTGCACGCTGCTGCTGCGCGACGGCGGCGAGGCCGAGGCCGAGGACGCCCGCCAGACGGCGCAGACGCTGGGCATCCCCTTCACCCTGCTCGATCTGCGCGCGGAATTCCGGCGCGACGTGATCGATTATTTCACCGCGACCTATCGCTCCGGCGGCACGCCGAACCCGTGCGTGGTCTGCAACCGGACGATCAAATTCGGCCGCCTGCTGGACTACGCCCTTGCGCAGGGCTACGACGGCATGGCCACGGGGCACTATCTGCGGCTGCTGCACGAGAACGGGCGCTATATCCCCGCGACGGCGGAATTTGCCGAAAAGGATCAGACCTATGTCCTCTGCGAGCTGACGCAGGAGCAGCTTGCGCACTGCGTGTTCCCGCTGGGCGAGGTCAAAAGCAAGGACGCCGTGCGCGCGCTGGCCGCGCAGGCCGGTCTGCGCATCGCGAAAAAGCACGACAGTCAGGACATCTGCTTCATCCCCGACGGCGATTATTTCGCCTATCTGACCGCCCACGGGCTGACGCCGCAGCCGGGACACTTCATCCGCCCGGACGGCACGGTGCTCGGCGCGCACCGCGGCATGGAGGCCTATACGGTCGGCCAGCGGCGCGGGCTGGGCATGGCCTTCGGCGCGCGTGCCTATGTGCTGGGCAAGCGCGGCGCGGACGTGGTGGTCGGCGACGGGGCGCTGCTGTTCTCCAAGACGGTCCTCGTCGAGCGCTGCAATTGGTTTCCCTTCGAGCGGCCGGAGACGCCGATGCGCGTGCAGGCCAAGCTGCGCTATACGCCGCGAACCGCTCCGGCGCTGCTCGTGCCGACGCAGACGGGCTGCCGGCTGGAGTTCGACGAGCCGCAGCGGGCGGCGACGCCCGGTCAATTTGCGGTGTGCTATGACGGCGCGCGGCTGCTCGGCGGCGGCGTGATCGTAGAAGAAAATAATTTTAATGTAGAAGAAAATAATTTTAATAAGGAGTAAAACACGATGGGACAGGCAAAGAGCAAGAAAAATCAGAAGAAGGCGCAGCCGAAAAAGCCGCTCTGGCCGTGGCTGACGGCGGCGGGCGTCTGCGTGGCGGTGCTGGCGGGCGTGCTGATCTGGGCGCTGACCTCCGGCAGCGGTTCCGCAGAGAGCGGCAAGCACCATGTGGCCATCACCGTGCGCGATTACGGCACGATCACCGTCGAGCTGGACGCCGACGCCGCGCCGATCACGGTGCAGAATTTCCTCGACCTCGCCGGCTCCGGCTTCTATGACGGGCTGACCTTCCACCGCATCATGGAGGGCTTCATGATCCAGGGCGGCGACCCCGAGGGCACGGGCATGGGCGGCTCGGATAAGACGATCAAGGGCGAATTCTCGGCCAACGGCGTGGAAAATCCGCTCTCGCATACGCGCGGCGCGATCTCCATGGCGCGCTCGAGCGCGATGGACAGCGCCAGCTCGCAGTTCTTCATCGTTCAGAAGGATTCGACCTTCCTCGACGGCCAGTACGCCTGCTTCGGCTATGTCATGAACGGCATGGACGTCGTCGACGCGATTGCTGCCGACGCGCAGCCGACCGACGGTAACGGCACGATCCCGGCCGATCAGCAGCCGGTCATCGAGTCGGTCAAGGTGCTCGACTGATGGCGAAATCACTGGTTCTGGCCGAAAAGCCGTCCGTCGGACGGGAGCTGGCGCGGGTGCTGGGCTGCAAACGCGGCGGCGAGGGCTATCTTGAGGGCGACCGCTACGTCGTGACGTGGGCCTTGGGGCATCTGGTCACGCTGGCCGACCCGGATGTTTACGAAAAAAAGTGGGAAAAATGGGATATGGCCGACCTGCCCATGCTCCCGCAGCAGATGAAGCTCGTCGTCATCCCGCAGACCGGGCGGCAGTTCCGCGTGGTGCAGGGGCTGATGAAGCGCGGCGACCTTGCAGAGCTGATTATCGCCACGGACGCCGGGCGCGAGGGTGAGCTGGTCGCCCGCTGGATCATGGCCAAGGCCGGCTGGAGGAAGCCGACCAAGCGCCTGTGGATCTCGTCGCAGACCGACAAAGCCATCAAGGAGGGCTTTGCCCGTCTGCGCCCGGCGGCGGAATATGACAACCTGTTCCGCTCGGCGCAGGCGCGCAGCGAGGCCGACTGGCTCGTCGGCCTGAACGTCACGCGCGCGCTCACCTGCCGCCACAACGCGCAGCTCTCGGCCGGGCGCGTCCAGACCCCGACGCTGGCGCTCATCGCCGCACGGGAGCAGGAGATCCGCGCCTTCGTGCCGAAGGAATTCTGGGGCGTCCGCCTCAGGGTCGGCGGCTTCAGCGCCGTCTGGCGCGACAAAAACAACAATTCGCGCATGTTCGACCGTGCGCTTGCCGAAAAAATCGCGGCTGCCTGCCAGAACGGCGAGGCCGTGCTGACGCAGGTGCGCAAAATGCGCCGCATGACGCCGCCGCCCGCGGCCTACGACCTGACCGAATTGCAGCGCGACGCGAACAAAAAATACGCCTATTCCGCAAAGGAAACGCTGAATCTCATGCAGGCGCTCTATGAGACGCACAAGCTGCTGACCTATCCGCGCACGGATTCGCGCTACATCTCCGACGACGTCGTGCCGACGCTGCCGGAGCGTCTGCGCGCCGTGATGGTCGGGGACTATAAGCCGCTGGCGCAGAAGCTCATGCGCGAGCGGCCGCTCAAGACGAAATACCTTGTCAACAACGCCAAGGTCACGGATCACCACGCGATCATCCCGACCGAGGAGGCCCCCGACCTCTGGCAGCTGAGCGGCCCGGAGCGCAACGTCTATGACCTCGTGGTGCGGCGGTTTCTGGCCGTGCTGCTGCCGCCGTGCGAATATGAGGAGGTCGAGCTGACGCTCACGGTCGCGGGATATTCCTTCTCGGCCAAGGGCAGGGTCATGCTGGAGCCGGGCTGGCGCGCGGCCTATGACCGCCGCTTTGCCCTCGACGAGGAGGAAGAGGACGTCCAGACATTGCCGCCGCTCACGCAGGGGCAGCGCGTGAAGATCTCCTCGGCGCAGGTCGTCAGCGGCAAGACGCCGCCCCCTGCGCGCTATACCGAGGCGACCCTGCTGACCGCCATGGAGCATCCGCAGGCGCAGGTCGCCGACAAGGAGCTGCGCAGGATCCTTGAGGAGACGAGCGGCCTCGGCACGCCCGCGACCCGCGCGGACATCATCGAAAAGCTCTTCTCGGCGTTTTATATCGAGCGGCGCGGCAAGGAGATCGTGCCGACCTCGAAGGGGCTTCAGCTCGTGGAGCTGGCGCCGCCCGACCTGCGCTCGGCCGCGCTGACGGCCAAGTGGGAGGATCGTCTGGCGCGCATCGCCAAGGGACAGGAGCAGGACAAAAAATTCATCGACGAAATGCGCGCCTATGCCACGCGCCTCGTCGCGGAGGTCAAGGCCAGCGACGCAAAATACACCCACGACAACCAGACCCGCAAGGTCTGCCCCGAATGCGGCAAATATCTGCTGCTCGTCAAGGGCAAGCGCGGCGAGATGCTCGTCTGTCCCGACCGGGAGTGCGGCTACCGCCGCAGCGTCACGCAGGTCACGAACGCCCGCTGCCCGAACTGCTTCAAGAAGATGGAGCTGCGCGGCGAGGGCGAGAACCAGATGTTCGCCTGCGTCTGCGGCTATCGCGAGAAGCTCTCGGCCTTCAAGGAGCGCCGCGCCAAGACCGGCGCGGGCAAGCGCGATGTTGCAAGCTACATGGCAAAGCAAAAAGCCGACCAGCCCGTCAACACCGGCATGGCCGACGCCTTGGCCAAATGGCTGGAGAACCAAGGAAAAACATAAGGAATCCGAACCATGACTGAGAAACTGTATTATGGAAACCAATATCAAACCGAAGGCACGGCAACGGTGCTTGCGTGCCGCCCGGTCGAGGCGAAGCAGAACGCCGCCGCGTGCTGGGAGGTCGTGCTTGACCGGACGGTCTTTTATCCGACCGGCGGCGGCCAGCCCTGCGACCTCGGCACGCTGAACGGCGTGCCGGTGACGGACGTCAGCGAGCGCGGCGAGGAGATCGTGCATCGCGTGACCGCCCCGCTGTCCGTGGGCAGCGAGGCGGTCATGGCGGTGGACTGGGATCGTCGGTTTGATTTGATGCAGCAGCACTCCGGCGAGCATCTGATCTCCGGCGTGATCCACAGCCGCTTCGGCTATGAAAACGTCGGCTTCCACATGGGCGCCGAGGAGATCACGATCGACTACAGCGGCGAGCTGACCCGGCAGCAGATGCAGGAGGTCGAGGACGCGGTCAATCGCCTGATCTGGCGCGACCTGCCCTGCACGGTTTCCGTGCCCGACGCCGAGACGCTCAGAACCATCCCCTACCGCAGCAAAAAGGAGCTGACGGGCGCGGTGCGCATCGTGCGCTTCGAGGACGCGGACATCTGCGCCTGCTGCGGGCTGCATGTGCGCCGCACCGGCGAGATCGGCCTGGTCAAGCTGCTGAGCGTCGAGCGCTTCCACAGCGGATGCCGCATGGAGCTGCTCTGCGGCGGCCGCGCCGTGCGCCGGTTTCAGACCGTGTTCGACCAGAACCGGCAGGTGTCCGGCCTGCTCTCGGCAAAGCCCGACCGGACGGCCGAGGCCGTGCGCACGCTGCGCGCGAATCTTGACGCCGCAAAGCTGCGAGCCGGGGCGCTCGAGGCGCGCCTGTTCGCCCTTCAGGCTGAGTGCTATGCGGGAGCGCCCTTTGTGCTGCTCTTCGAGGACGCGCTCACGCCGGATTCCCTGCGCCGCCTGACCGACGCGCTCGTGAAGCGCGCCGACGGCCTCTGCGCGGTCTTTACCGGCGCGGACGGCGCCTATCAATATGCCCTTGCGAGCAAGACCGGCGACCTGCGGGAGCTGGTCCGCCGCCTCAACGCCGCCTGCCACGGGCGCGGCGGCGGGAAAGCCGGATTCGTGCAAGGCTCCGTGGCAGCCTCTCGTTCCGAGCTGGAGGCATTCTTCGCTTCCGAGGGAAACGGAATGCTCCGATAAGCCGTTCCGGCGGTCAGCTCCGTTCCGGCGCGCCGCGCCAACTCGCTGACGGTCACGAACTCCACACCCCGCGCCTGCAGGGTGTCGATGATCGTCAGCGCCGCGTCGACGCTGGAATCGGACATGTCGTGCAGCAGGATGATGTCTCCGGGCCGCACGACCTCGATCACCTCGGCGGCGATCCCGTCCGCGTCGCTGCGCCGCCAATCCTTCGGATCGACCGACCACAGCACCACGGGCAGGTCGGCGCAGACCGTCTGCGCCAGCCGCTCCGGTTCAAAAACGCCGCCGGGCGGGCGCAGCAGCGTGGGGCGCTGCCCCGCCGCCGTCGTGATGCGCTCCATGGAGCATTCCAGCTCGGAGCACAGCGCCATCTGCGACAGCTCGCGGAACGATTCGTGCGTCTGGCCATGACAGCCGATCTCGTGTCCGTCCGAGGCGATCTGCGCCGTCAGCTCCTGATATTGCTCCACCCGGTAGCCGCAGAGGAAGAACGTCGCCAAGACCCTCCGCTGCGCCAGCTCCTCCAGCAGCCTGCGGGTGAACCGTCCGGACGGCCCGTCGTCAAAGGTCAGCGCCACATAGCAGGGCTGCTCCTGCGCCCGTACTGCCGGCGCCAAAAGCGCCGCAAGCAGCACGGCCGCGAGCAATCGTCTGATCCGCATATGCATTCCCCCTCTGCCCTTATCATTCCGCCCGCGCGCGAACGAATACGTGGAAGAAACTGGTGATTCTTTGAAAAATCTGATCTGCCCGGTCTGCGGCGCGCCGCTGCTGCCGGGCGCGGCCGTCTGGCGCTGCGAAAGCGGACACTGCTTCGACGTTGCGCGGCAGGGTTATGTCAACCTTCTGCCCGTGACGCAGAAGCATTCGCTCCGCCCCGGAGACAGCCGCGAGATGGTGCTTGCGCGGCGGCGTTTTCTCGACGGCGGATATTATGCGCCGATCGCCGAAGCGCTGCGGGAGCTGGTCGATGGGGCGCCCGACGTGCTCGACGCGGGCTGCGGCGAGGGCTATTACCTCGGCGCGCTGCAAAAAACCGTCCCCGAGCGCTGGGGCATCGACATTTCCAAGGAGGCCGTGCGCTGCGCGGCCGGACGCGACAAGACCGCCCGCTGGCTTACGGCCACGGCGGCGCATCTGCCCTTCGCGGGCGGCAGCTTTTCCTGCGTGCTGTCCATGTTCGCCCTGACGGCGGCGGAGGAATTCGCCCGCGTGCTGAAGCCGGACGGCTGCTTTGTGCAGGTCATCGCCGGGCCGGAGCATCTCATGGCGCTCAAGCGCATCGTCTACCCCACCCTGACACACAAGGAAAAAACGCTCCACCCGGCGCTCGCGGGCTTCGCGCTCGAGACGAGCCGCACGCTGGAGTTTGACTTCACGCTCGAGGGCGCGGACGCCGTGCACGACCTGCTGTATATGACGCCGCACGTCCACCGCATCAACGCCGGGGGCGCGGCCGCGCTGGCCGCGACGGAGCGCCTGCATGACCGGGCGCAGGTCATTTTTAACCGATACCGTAGACAAGCGCCGTAAAATCTGATACAATATTACGATCAAAAGGAAAGCGAGGTGACGCCGTTGGACAACGGGATGCTGGACAGGCTCAGGCAGCTTGCGGAAAAGCTGGAGGAGCTGAACGCGCGCATGGAGCGCCCGGATTTTTACGCCGACCCGAAGAAGGCGGCGGCCTTCCTGCGCGAGCAGAAGGAGCTGACGCCCGTTGTTGCGGCGTATCGCGGCTATCTGCGCGCGCAGCGCGATATGAGCGAGGCGGCGGAGCTGATGAACGGTCAGACCGACGCGGAGCTGAGGGCGCTGTGTCAGGAGGAATATTCCGACGCGAAAAAGCGCGGCGAGGTGCTCGAGCAGGAGCTGAAGCTCCTGCTGCTGCCCCATGACCCGAACGATGACAAGAGCGTCATTATGGAGCTGCGCGGCGGCGTCGGCGGCGAGGAGAGCGCGCTGTTTGCCCACAGCCTGTTTCGCATGTATAACCTCTATGCTGCGTCGAAAGGCTGGAGGGTGCAGCTTCTGAACTATTCCGAGACGGAGCTGGGCGGCGTCAAGGAGGCCGACTTTGAAATTCAGGGCGCGGGCGCGTTCTCGCGGCTGAAATTCGAGAGCGGCGTGCACCGCGTGCAGCGCGTGCCCGAGACGGAGTCCGGCGGCCGCGTGCACACCTCCACGGCGACCGTGGCCGTCCTGCCCGAGATGGAGCAGGCCGAGGTCGACCTCCGCCCGGAGGACATCGAGATGCAGGTCTATCGCTCGTCCGGCGCGGGCGGGCAGCACATCAACAAGACCTCCTCGGCCGTGCGCCTGATTCACAGGCCGACGGGCATCGTTGTGTCCTGTCAGGAGGAGCGCAGCCAGTTCCAGAACCGCGAAAAATGTATGCTCATGCTCTCCTCAAAGCTCTATCAGATGGAGCAGGAGCGCATCGAGTCGGCCTATTCGGGTCAACGGAAAAGTCAGGTGGGCAGCGGGATGCGCAACGAAAAGATCCGCACCTATAATTTTCCGCAGAGCCGCGTCACCGATCACCGCATCGGCCTGACGCTTTATAAGCTGGACGCCGTGATGAACGGCGATCTGGACGAGATCATTGACGCACTCGTTGCCGCCGATCAGGCGGAGCGTCTGCGGGAAAGCAGTGACGAAGCATGAAAACGCAGATTTTTGCGGCGGACGATCCCAAGACCCCGGCGCTGGCCGCGCAGATTATTCTGGCCGGCGGCGTGGTCGCCATCCCGACCGAAACGGTCTACGGTCTGGGCGCGAACGCGCTCGACGAGGCCGCCGTGGCCAAGATCTTCGAGGCCAAGGGACGGCCGCAGGATAACCCGCTGATCATTCATATCGCAGAGCCGACCGAGCTGTCGCGCTACTGCCACGACATTCCGCAGGCCGCGTGGGAGCTGGCCAACCGGTTCTGGCCGGGGCCGTTGACGATGGTTCTGCCCGTGCGCGAGCTGGTGCCGCGCCGCACGACGGCCGGGCTGGACACCGTCGCCGTCCGCTGCCCGAAAACGGCGGTCACGCGGGCGCTCATCCGCCGCGCGCGTGTGCCGATCGCCGCGCCGTCGGCGAATCTCTCCGGCAAGCCCTCGACCACGACGGCGCAGCACGTCCTGCACGACTACGGCACGGACGGCAAGATCGACGCCGTGATCGACGGCGGCCCGTGCGAGGTCGGCGTGGAGTCGACCATTGTCGACCTGACCGGGGAGCGGCCGCGCCTGCTCCGTCCGGGCGGCGTGACGCCCGAGGAGCTGACCGAGGTGCTCGGCGAGCTGGACGTGGACAAGGCCGTGCTCGGTCTGATCTCCAACGACGCCGTCGTGCGCGCCCCGGGCATGAAATACAAGCACTATGCGCCCGCGGCGGAGGTCACCGTGGTCGACGGCAGCAACGAGGCCGCCGCGCGCTATATCCGCGCGCGTCTGCGCCCGACGGACGCCGTGCTCTGTTACGAGGAAGAGCTGCCGCTCTATAAGGGCTGTCAGGCGCTGGCCTACGGCCGCGAGGCCGACCCGCACACGCTCTCGGCGGGGCTATTTGCCGCGCTGCGCGCGCTCGACCGGCCGGACATCACCGCGATCTACGCCCGCTGTCCCGAGGGCGGCGGCGTGGCCTATGCGGTCGGCAACCGGCTGAAGAAGGCCGCCGCCTTCCATATTGTGAACGCGGAGGACTGAGCCATGTTCCTTCTGGGCATCACCGGAGGCAGCGGAAGCGGCAAGACGACGCTGCTGCGCGCGGCCGAACGGCTGGGCGCGTGCGCGCTCGACTGCGACGCGATCTACCACGGGCTGCTGCAAAGCGACGCGGCGCTTTTGGAAGCGCTGCGCGCGGCCTTTCCGGCGGCGTTTGCCGGCGGGACGCTGAGCCGCCCGGCGCTGGCCGCCGAGGTTTTTTCCGACCGCGAAAAACTCCTGCGCCTGAACGCGCTCACGCACGGCCACGTCGAGCGCGCCGTGCGCGCCCGATTGAGGCAGGCCGAGGCGGCCGGGACGCGCTTTGCGGCCGTCGACGCCATTGCCCTCTTTGAGAGCGGCCTCAGCCGTCTGTGCGACAAAACCGTCGCCGTGCTCGCCCCGTTGGACGTCCGCGTCGCGCGGCTGACCGCGCGCGACGGCATTTCCGCCGACCGCGCGCTCGCGCGCATCCATGCCCAGCCGTCGGACGGGGAATTTTCCGCAAAGGCCGATTTTATCCTGCAAAATTCCGGCTCAATCGCCGAATTTGACACAAAATGCACCGAATTTCTGAAAGGAGTTTACCCGATGGAAGAAACAAAATACGAAGCGCTGCGCAAAACGCTGCTTGCCGACCCGAAAAACGGCTACGACCGCATCTCCGAGGCCGACCGCGCCGCGATGGAGCCGTACATCCGCGACTATATGGACTTTATTTCGACCTGTAAAATTGAACGCGAGGCCGTCGACTGGACGATCGCCGAGGCCGAGAAGGCCGGCTTCGTCGCCCTCAAGCCCGGCATGAGCCTCAAGCCCGGCGACCGCGTCTACGGCAACAATCGCGGCAAGAGCGTGATCTTCGCCGTCGTCGGCTCCGAGCCGCTCGACAACGGCACGCACATCTGCGCCGCGCACATCGACTCCCCGCGCCTCGATCTCAAGCCGAACCCCCTCTATGAGGACAGCGAGCTGGCCTATTTCAAGACGCATTACTACGGCGGCATCAAGAAATACCAGTGGACGACCACGCCGCTGGCGCTGCACGGCGTCGTGGCCAAGAAGGACGGCACGGTCGTGAAGGTCACGGTCGGCGAGGACGCGAACGACCCGATCTTCTGCGTGACCGATCTGCTGATCCATCTGGCGGCCGACCAGATGAAAAAGACCCTCGCTGAGGGCGTGACCGGCGAAAACCTGAACATTCTGCTCGGCAGCCGCCCGCTCAAGGACGACGAGGGCGCCGACCGCATCAAATTTGCGGTGCTCTGTCTGCTCAACGAGAAATACGGCATCACCGAGGAGGACTTCCTCAGCGCCGAGCTGACGATGGTCCCGGCCGGTCCGGCGCGCGACGTCGGCTTCGACCGCAGCATGATCGCGGCCTACGGCCACGACGACCGCGTCTGCGCCTACGCCGCCTTCCGCCCGATGCTCGAGCTGGGCACGCCGAAAAAGACCGCCGTCTGCGTCCTTGCCGACAAGGAGGAGATCGGCTCGGAGGGCATCTCCGGTATGCAGAGCCATTATTTTGAGACGTTTATGCACGACCTGTGCAAGGCCACCGGCGCCTGCCTGCACCGCTGCTTCGAGCATTCCTTCTGCCTGAGCGCCGACGTCAGCAACGCCTATGACCCGATCTACGGCGAGACCTGCGACAAGCGCAACAACACCCGTATCAACTACGGCACCGGCATCTTCAAGTACACCGGCGCGCGCGGCAAATCCGGCTCGTCCGACGCGGCCGCCGAGGTCATGGGCTATGTGCGCCGCCTGTTCTCCGAGCAGGACGTCATCTGGCAGACCGGCGAGCTGGGCAAGGTCGATCAGGGCGGCGGCGGAACGGTTGCGTGCTACATGGCCAACCGCAACATCGAGACGGTCGACGCGGGCGTGCCCGTGCTGAGTATGCACGCGCCGATGGAGATCGTCTCCAAGCTGGATACTTACATGACCTATAAGGGCATGAAGGTGTTCTATCTCGACTGATAAAACGGATTTTTGCACACCCGTGCTGCGACAGGAGGTGTCGTCATGAATTGTCTGCGCTGCGGACGGCGCATCGACGAGGGCAAGACCTTTTGCCCCGATTGCGAGAAGCTGGTCAGCCAGCCGCTGCCCGACTCGCCGTTCCTTGACCGCCGCATTGTGCTCCCCGAGCGCAAGGCGACGCCGCGTCAGGCCGAAAAGCGCCAGCGCGAGAAGAACGAGCGCCGCGCCGCGCGGCAGGCGCGCGCCGAGAAGCGCCGCAGCCGCGGGAAAAACGTGCTGATCGTCGGGCTGCTGATGCTGCTGGCGGTGAGCACGGCGGGCGGACTGCTCCGCTCGGCGCAGCTCAAGGCGACGCTCCGCAGCAAGGAGGCGTCGCTTCAGGACAACGAGGCGATGATGACGCGCGTGCGCGACCAGCTCACCACGGTGCGCGCGGCTCTGCGCGACCTGCACGATAAGCAGGAGGAGCTGCAAAACGAATACGACGTGCTTGCTCTGGAGCTTGCGGCCGACCGCGAAAAGCTCGCGCAGGACGAGGCCGCGCTGGATTTCATGCGCGAGCATATCGCGCTGTTTGTGCCGGGAAAATCGCGCTATTACCACACCGCCGGCTGCCCGGATTTCGACGAGACCGGCTATTATAACGTCACGCTCGTGACGCAGGCGGTGCGCTGGGGCTATCAGCCCTGCCCGACCTGTCACCCGAAGGAGGGCGCGGAATGAGACCCGTTCGCTATTATGACCTTGCCGTGAAGCTGACGGTCTGCCTCTGCTTCGGCTCGATCGCTATGGCGCTGCTGATGTGCTTCTGCATCGGCTTCGGCCTGCACAGCACGGTCGGCAAGGAGGCACTCTATCTCTGCCGGGTGATCCTCGGCGCGAGCCTCTGGCTCTGCCTGCGCCGGGAGCGCATCCTCGAGCAGCGGGCCGAGCGGCTGCCGCCGCGTGCGAAGCCCATGCGCGTTTTGCGCGTGCTGGCGTTCGGGCTGTGGGGGCTTTCAACGGTGCTGCTCCTGCTCTCGCTCGTGCTTGCGATCTGTCGGCTGGGCTATGGCAGCTTCTGGGTGAAATATCCCTGCGCGATCGGCGCGGCGGCCATGCCGGCCGGATGGTTCGGCCTGATGGTCTGCTTCCACCGCCGCCGTCTGGCGATCGAATGCGCGGCGAAGCCCGTGCGCGGCTGAAAGCGTCCGAAAGAGCTGCGCGCAGCAGCCCGACGAAGCACGGCGGCGCCATGACCGGCAGCGCCATGCCGCGCGGTGAACGGGCAAGCGCCCGCGCGAAACGGCGCCTCCGGGTAAAATGAATACGGAAGACTGAAAAATGAATCATTGCGGTGCCGCTCCGCGACAAATCTCAAGCAGTTCGGAAATAAAAATGGTAGGTTTTTTACGAAAAACCTACCATTTTTCATGTCATTATGAGGTTCGTGCAAAAGCGGGATGTTGATTCTGCTCGAAAACGCCTGCATACAGCCAAGAATGTTTGTTTCTCAAATAAAAGCGTTTCAATTTATGTCATTGCGGAGCTGCTCCTCGACGGATTCAAATATTGTGAACACGAAAACGGTAGGTTTTATGGAAAAACCTACCGTTTTCTACCCTGCTTCATCCATATCATAGAGCTTCTTATATGCTGCTTCAATGATTTAAAGCGATAAACTAATGCAAAAACGTCTCAAGTTCGTGTCATTGCGAGGCCGCATTGCGGCCGTGGCAATCTTAAAGTTTGAGGTATGGCATCCCGCACCGAAGCACGGGAGCACGAAGCAAAAAGAAATTCCTATCACAAAAGACATGGATTCCCTGCTTCATTCTGCTTTCTCGCCCTTTATTTATGGTTCTGTTTCGTTCCGTGCAACCATAGTTCGTTCCGGGATGGCAAATCGTTCCGTCAAAGATTGCCGCGTCGGGCGCACGCGCCCTCCTCGCAATGACACAAAACCGGTAGGTTTTATGAAAAAACCTACCGGTTTCTTAATCGGAATGTTTTAATTTGTCCCGCAGGGACACCGAAACGGCGCTTCTCCCGAAGCGCCGTTTCACGCGGGCGCAAGTCTGCATTTCCCGTGCGCAGCATCTTTCACACGATCAAAGAGCGTATTTCGCGCACAGCCCGACTTCGCTTCCCTCATTCTCTTCTGCGCGAGAACATGCTCAGCAGGCGCAGGAATTGCAGCAGCGAGACGGTCATCGCCGCGACATAGGTCAGCGCGGCGGCGGTCAGGGTCTTGCGCGCGGCGGTGCATTCCTCGTCGTCGAGCAGATGGGTCGTGCGGATGGCCTGCATGGCGCGGCGGCTGGCGTTGAACTCCGTCGGCAGTGTGACAAGCTGGAAGAACACGCACAGGCCGAAGCAGGCAACGCCGGAGAGAGCAATGTAATAAAATACCGTCCGCAGCTCGGCGTAGCGCGTGAAGCTCATGAGCAGCAGACCGATCAGCAGCAGCGGCATGGAGAGCTTCGAGCCGAAGTTGACCGCCGGGACGATGGCCGCGCGAAGCTTGATCGGGCCGTAGCCGACGGCATACTGCACGGCGTGCCCGGCCTCGTGCGCCGCGACGCCGACGGCCGCCGGTGTCGCGGAGTCGTAGACGTCGGCCGACAGGCGGATGACGTTCGAGCGCGGGTCGTAATGGTCGGTCAGCTCGCCGGAGATGCGCTCGATGCGCACGCCGCCGACGCCGTTTGCCGCGAGCACGGCGCGCGCGGCATCCGCGCCGGTCACGCCGCGGCGGTTGTAGACCTGCGAATAGCGGCGGAAGGTCGAGCGCACCTGAATGCTCGTCCAGACGGAGAACAGCACCGCAAGCAGGATCGGAATATAATACCAGTCAAAATAATAACCGTAGCCGAAATACATGGTCGGTTCCTCCTTATCGCATTTTGGGAACCTCTGATTAAATTGCAAGAGCGGTCAGCGAGGGATTTTGTTCCAAATTGAGGTTTGGAAATTGCAGGAATCCTTTACGTATTTCAAGATTTTCAAACCGACAAGTTGGGGCAAAAGACCCGCTGAGCGCCGCAGACGATTTATTCAGAGGTTCCTTAGCTTAAATGGCAGGAGTTGCTTGAAGCATTTTTGACCGCGCATCCGGAAACGCCGGATTCTGCGCGTCGGTTTTTCGAGCATCCCGCAGGAAGCCACGCTTGTGGGAAGCGCACGCGCTCAGCCGAGCTTCTCCAGCAGCGCGGAATAGAATTCTGAGGTCTCGTAGCCGGTCAGCGGGAGCAGCTCCTCGTGATAGTCCCCACCGGCGGGCTGATAAATCTTCCCGCAGAGCCACAGCGCGCCGCTTTCATCCAAAAATGGCACGGCCTCGGCCGCATTTTCTGCGCTGACGGTCTTTTGGAACTGCTCCAGATAGCGCGCGTCCGGCTCCTCCTGCTGCGCAAGCTCCCCGGACAGCCAGACGCAATAGGCGTTGCCGAGCGCGGCGCTCGCCTGTTCTTCAAACGCGGCGGCGGTCAGCCCGGCCTCTGTGAGCACCTCTTCGGGCGTCATGACATGCGCCGTGCTGACGCGGACGGAATAAACGTGATACGTCATAAATTCCAGGCCGGCATCCTCGGTGATCCGCAGGGTGAGCACATCGCCGCAGACATACCAGTCGTAGCTCGTCGCGCCGGTCGGAGCGCCGTCCGCGCCGAGCTGATCGGTGTAAAAGGTTTGGTAGAGCTCGTCGTTCAGCGCGTCGATCTCTGCGCCGGAAAGGGTGACGCGCGGGATGGCGCAGGTGAAAAGCGCGCCCTCGGAATTCTGCCGCGAGCCATTGTAGGCGTCGACGACCATCGGCTGCTCGACCTCGGTGGACGAGTCGCTCGGCGCGGCGGTGGATTGCGGGGTCTCGGTCGACGGCGATGTCCGATTGCCGCAGCCGGTGCAGCACAGCAGCAGGAAAATGGCCAGCAGAGCCGGGAGAATCCGTTTGAACCGCATAGAAATTCCTCCTCTCAAATGTACGGGTGTTCCCATTGCCAGCTTATCATACCACACGCCCTTTGTCAAGTAGACACAAAAAATAATTTGTAGAAAATAACGGACAAAGACCTGTAATCGGAATGCGATTTTGAAATATGGAGAGAATCCGATGCGCTTCAAAAAGCACGGGGGCGGCATAGCCGTCCCCCGTGCATCGTTTTTAATTATTTCGACAGCTTTTCCGCCTCGGCGAGCAGGATGTCCTTTGCGTAGGACGTGCTCCGCGCCACGCTTCCGGGCAGGAAGGGGTTGGAGACGTTCGCGTATTCGAGCGTCTCGAGATAGCTGCGGCTGCCGCCGACGTCGCACAGGCGCAGATAATCCGCCCATGCGGCCTCGCGGTTCTCGGCGTATTTCTTCTTGAATTCCATCGCGCCCATGGTCGTCAGGGTGTAGTTGATATAATACATGGGGTAGTGGAAAATGTGCAGCTTGTGATACCAATAGCCGCCGCGCTCCATGAAGGGGTTCTCGCCATAGCGGCGCCACGGCATATATTTTTCCTCGAGCTTGTGCCACTGCATCGTGCGCTCCTTCGGCGTCAGCTCGGGGTGGGCATAGCAGATGTGCTGGAATTCGTCGACGGCCACGCCGAAGGGCACGAAGGTGATCGCGTCCTGCAGATGCGCAAAGCGGAACTTGTCGGCGTCCTTGCCGAAGAAGCGCTCGGCATAGGGATAGCAGAACTGCTCCATGGACATCGAATGGATCTCGGCAATGTCGGTCGACTCGCCGTAATAAGCCGAGAGCGGCTGGCAGCGCATGGCGCGGTAGCCCGCGAAGGCGTGCCCCAGCTCATGCGTGAGCACCTGCATATCGCCGATCGTGCCGTTGAAGCACGAGAAGACGAACGGCGCCTTGCGCGTCTTGAGGTCGGTCATATAACCGGTGGAGGCCTTGCCGGGGCGGTTCGTCAGATCCATCAGGCCGTGTTCGATCATGAAATCGATGAATGCACCGGTCTCCTTGCTCAGGTCGTGATACATTTTCTGCGCTTCGCTGACTAGGAAGTCGTCGCCGCCGATGGCGTGGGCGTTGCCGTCGGGGAAAATGCGCTCCTCGTCCCAGACCATCACATGCTCAAGACCGAGACGCTTGGCCTGATAGTCATAGAGCTTGCTGCAAAGCGGCACAAGCTCCTTGCGTACCTGCTCGCGGAAGGAGGCGACCTCCTCCTGACCGTAGTCCGTGCGGCCCTGCTGCATATAGGCCAGCGGGATGAAGTTCTCATAGCCGAGGTTGCGTCCCATCTCGTTGCGCACGGCGATCAGCTCGTCCCAGATTGCCTCCATGCGCGGCTCGTTGGCCTCGTAGAAGTCGGAATAGGCCTGCCACGCGCGGCGGCGCGTTTCGCGGTCGTCGTCCTCAAAATGCTTCTGGATGCCGTAGAGGTTGCAGGTCTCGCCGTCAAATTCGATGCTGCACGAGGCCATGAGCTTCTGGTATTCCATGACCAGCTTGTTTTCGCGCTGGGCAAGGGGAATGTTCTTCTCGCAGAAGCTCTTCTTTTGCAGCTCGATCTGCGCGAAGAGCTGACGGCCGAATTCCTGCTCCAGCTCCTTGCGGAAGGACGAGTCGAACAGCGCCTCGTAGCAGGCGACGCTGTACTGCTCCAGCTCGGGCAGCGCGTCGTTCAGATATTCCAGCTCTTTTTCATAGAATTCGTCTGCCGTGTTGAGCGTGTTGCGGATAAAGGCGACGGTGCACTGCTCGTCAAAGGGCATGGTCTCCCGGTCGATCTCGAGCAGAATGCCGCGCACCTCGGCATAATCCTTCGCGTTTTTCACCTGCTCCGTCCATGCCTGATAGCTCCGCTTGGCCTGCTCCACGTCGGGACGCTGATAGGGAATGGAGGCAAATGTCCAGTTTTCCATAGTCGGGTCTCCTTTGCTGTGAATTTCTTCCTTTATCATACCGCAAATACGGGGAGAATACAAGCGGGATTTTCTGTTTGCTTTTTGTGCGGGGATGGATTATACTAAAGGATAAGAACACGGAGGAATTTTAAAATGTATCAGGCTTTATACAGAAAATACAGGCCGCAGACCTTTGACGACGTGGTCGGTCAGCTTGCGGTCACGCAGACGCTGAAAAACCAGATCCTCACCGGCAAGACCAGCCACGCCTACCTGTTTACCGGCACGCGCGGCACGGGCAAGACGACCTGCGCAAAAATTCTGGCCAAGGCCGTCAACTGCGAGCACCCGGTCGACGGCAATCCGTGCAACCGCTGCGCGGCCTGCCGGAGCATCGATTCCGGCGCGTGCATGGACGTGCTGGAGATCGACGCGGCGTCGAACAACGGCGTGGATAACGTGCGCGGCCTGCGCGACGACGCGATCTATACCCCGGCCGAGGTGCGCAAGCGCGTTTATATCATCGACGAGGTGCATATGCTCTCGATGCAGGCGTTCAACGCCCTGCTCAAGATCATCGAGGAGCCGCCGGAGCATCTGCTCTTCATCCTTGCGACGACCGAGCTGCAAAAGGTGCCCGCGACGATCCTCTCGCGCTGTCAGCGCTTCTCCTTCCGGCGCATCCTGCCGCAGGATATTGCCGACCGGCTGAGCTATATTGCCTATCAGGAAAAGATCGATCTGCTGCCCGAGGCGGCGGCCTATCTGGCCCGGCTGGCCGACGGCGGCCTGCGCGACGCAGTCAGTCTGCTCGACCAGTGCGCGTCGGCCTCGACCGGCGAGCTCGGCACCGAGCAGGTCTGCCGCACGCTCGGCCTTGCCGGAACGCGGCAGACCGAGGCCATGCTGCAGGCCATCGCGAAGCACGACAGCGCGGCCGTGCTGAAGCTGTTCGACGGGCAGTATGCCGAGGGCAAGGATCTTGCGGCCATGCTCAACGAGCTTTGCTCGGTGGCGCGCGACCTGCTGATCCTGCGCACCGCGCCCAAGGGCGGCGCGGCGCTGGTTTCCGGCATCTGCACGGAGCAGGAGCTTTCTGCGCTGCTGCCACTGTTTTCGCCGTCGGAGCTGCTCTGGATGACCGAGGAGCTGAGAAAAACGGCGAATGGCTTCAACACCAGCTCCAACCGCCGCATCGACGCCGAGCTGTGCCTGCTGCGGCTGTGCAGCCCGGAGGATGTCGCCACGCCTGCCGCGCTGGCGGCGCGGGTCGGACGGCTGGAGGATCGGCTGGCGGCCGGAGCGGTCGCCGCGGCCAAGCCCGCGCCCGAGCAGAAGCAGACCCCGCAGGAGGCGCCGCCTTGGGACGACGACGAGCCGGAGTCCGCGCCGTGGGAGGAGCTGACCCCGCCGCCCGACCCGTCGGACGAGCCGGTTCCGCCGCGTCCGCAGCTGCCGCAGAAGGCAGCGCCGGAGGGCTTCTGGCCGAAGCTGGTCGAAAAGGCGCGCGCGGCGCTTCAGCCGCCGGCTATGGGGATGTTTGCCGTCCACGCCAATGCGCCGGTGCAGGGCGCGCTGGACGGGGACGTTCTGACGCTTGAATGCGTCGAGTTTGCCTATCCCTTCATCAATGCGCCGGAGGTTTTGCAGCGCGTGGGCGAGTGCGCCTCGGGCATCGCCGGCAGACCGATCCGTGTCCGGGCGGTCAAGGCCGGGCAGACGCCCAAGCCGTCGAACGGCAATTATGACAAGCTCGTGCAGCGCGCGCAGGCGCACCCGGATATTTTTGATGTGGAATGAAAAATGCGCGTCCGCTTTTGCGGGCGCGCAAACGTTTCAGGAGCGCTTGAGCCGATCGAAGAGGGCGACCAGCGGAGGGATGACGACGAGCTGCAGCACGATCCCCGGCCACGCCGTTGCGAAGGCGCCCGTCCAGAACGCAGAGAGGCCGAAGGCCGAGACGTCCAGACCGGTGCAGGCGAAGCGCACCGCGCCCCAGACAAGGCGGCCGGTGAGCATGGCGACGATCAGCGAGACGTAGTCCCAGCCGACCTTTTTCGGCAGCGCGCGGTGCAGCAGCCCCGCAATCGCGCCGTAGGCGGCCAGCTCAAAGGCCATCGAGACGGCCATCGGGAAGAAGGGCGGCATTCCGAGCGTCAGCGAGCGCAGCAGCGGCGCGAGGAAGCCAACGCCAAGCCCCCACTGCCAGCCGCAGACGAAGCCGCAGAGCAGGGCGGGCAGATGCATCGGCAGAAGCATCTTGCCGACGCTCGGGATCTGCCCGGTCAGGAAGGGCAGCACGTAGGCAAGCGCGAGAAAGACGGCGGAATAGATCAGATTTTGCAGGGATTTGGACTGTTTTGCGGTCATAAAAAGCTCCTTTCGGGACGAAAAAAAGACGCCGCCTTCCCTACAGGGAAACGGACACCTTCCGGTCGTCTCATTAAAAATTCGGGGTTGCCGTTCATAAAGGAACTTCTGTTCCGCCGCTGCTCTTCTGAGCAGCGGCAGTATTTTACCATAAAATGACGGATTTCGCAAGACCTATTTCGGCGCAGAACAACGGCGCACAGTCATTTTTGCAGACGCTCGAGCTGTGTCAGCACGTCGGCGAGAAGCGCGGCCGTCGGCTGCTCCGGGACACCGGCGACGAGGTTTTCGCAGCGGTTCATCGGGATCAGAATGCGCACGGCGTCCGCCTGACCGACGGCGACGGCCATGCGCGGCGTGACCTCTCCGAGCATGGAGTCGGCGATCACGATGCCGATCGGCCCGACGATGACGTCGGCTCTGCGGCAGGCCAGCACGACCGGGTTTTCCCCCGTGGCGGCGCGTTTTGCCCCGGCCTTGAGCATGGCGGCCGTCGCCGTGGCGTTCGTGCCGACTGCGGTCAGCTCCGCCTCCGGGAATTTTGCGGCGATGCTGCGCACGAGCTGCGCGCCGAGCTGTCCGCCCTGCCCGTCGATCAAAAGAATTCGCATAGAAACCACTCCCTTGCGCCCATTTTACCCGATTTTGAGGAAAATTGCAAGGGGGATTGACGCGGCGCGTCTCTTGGCGTATACTACAGGCGGATAGGAGGGCGAAGCCATGACGGAAAAGGAAAAAATGCTGAGCGGGCAGCTCTATGACGCGAACGACGCCGCGCTGGCGCGCGAGCGGGATCGAGCCAAGAAGCTCTGCCGGGCGTATAACGAGCTGAGCCGGGAGGACGCGGAGGGACGGCGCGCGCTGCTGGAGGAATTGCTCGGAAGGGTCGGCAAGGCGTGCTGGATCGAGCCGTCGTTCTGGTGCGATTATGGCGGCAGTATTGAGCTGGGCGAGAATTTTTATGCCAATCATAATCTGGTGATCCTCGACGCCGGCGGCGTGCGGATCGGCGAGAACGTGCTGCTCGGGCCAAATTGCGGTCTTTATACCTCGGGGCATCCGCTGGACGCCGCGCGCCGCAACGCCGGCTGGGAATACGCACTGCCGATTGTGATCGGCGACAACGTCTGGATCGGCGGGGGTGCGCAGCTCCTGCCCGGCGTGACGATCGGCAGCAACGTCGTCATCGGTGCGGGCAGCGTGGTCACGCACGACATTCCCGACCACTGCGTCGCCGTCGGCAATCCCTGCCGGGTGCTGCGGCAGCTGCCGGAGGACGGCGAAATTTCTGCGCAAGCTTGCAAAGCGCCGGAGGCTATGGTATAATAATCACATTCAATAATCAATAATAAAAAACTCGAAGGAGAACGGATATGGCAAAGGGCGGTTTCCGCAGCGGTATGGGCGGCGGCATGAACATGAACATGGTGAAGCAGGCGCAGAAGATGCAGCAGGATATGCAGAAGATGCAGGAGGAAATGGAGAGCAAGGAATATGAGGCGACAGTCGGCGGCGGCGTCGTGAAGGCGGTCGTCAACGGCAAGCACGAGGTGCTCTCGATCTCCATTGCGCCCGAGGCGGTCGATCCGGACGACGTTGAGATGCTTCAGGATATGATCGTCGGCGCGGTCAACGAGGCCATGCGCAAGGCGGACACCGAGGCGTCCCAGAACCTCTCGCGCCTGACCGGCGGCCTGAATCTGGGCGGCCTGTTCTGATGCGCTATTTTCCTGCCGCGCTGGAGCGGCTGACCGAGCAATTTGCAAAGCTGCCGGGTATCGGCGGCAAGACGGCGCAGCGGCTGGCGTTTCATCTTCTGAGCCTGCCGCAGGAGGAGGCGCAGGAGTTCGCCGAGACGATCCTTGAGGCGAAGAGAACCGTGCATCTGTGCCCGATGTGTCAAAATCTGACCGATCAGGACATCTGCCCGATCTGCGACGACGAGACGCGCGACCACGGGCTGATCTGCGTCGTGGCAGACCCGAAGGACGTCGTTGCCATGGAGCGCGCGCGGGAGTTCCGCGGCGTCTACCATGTGCTGCACGGCGTGATCTCGCCGCTGAACCACGTCGGCCCGGACGACATCCGCGTGCGGGAGCTTTTGGAGCGCGTCGGAAAGGGCGGCGTCCGGGAGGTCATCATGGCCACGAATCCCGACACCGAGGGAGAGGCGACCGCGATGTACATTTCGCGGCTGCTGCGTCCGCTCGAGGTACGCGTGACGCGTCTTGCCTACGGCATCCCCGTGGGCGGACAGCTGGAATATGCCGACGAGGTAACGCTGCTGCGCGCACTGGAGGGCAGACAGGATATCTGACCAAATTCAAAAAAACAGGCAGCTCGGGCTGCCTGTTTTCGGTCTTTTTAGGACGCATTTTTGGTGCGCGGAAAAAGCGCGAAAAATATGTCGAAGAAAGTCGAAAAACCGGTTGCAAATGCAGGTCATCTATGCTAGACTAAATAAGCTCATCAGGAAGATCGAGGGGTTGCTTGGGCGGCGCGCGGGCGCTGCCCTTTTCCGCACAAAGACGCCCGTCATTTGTAATATAACAAAAAATCCGCCGGAATGCCCGCACCGCGGAGAATGAGGCTTACACTTGAAAAAGAGAAGAATTTATCGGCTGGCAGCCGGTGCTTTGACCATATTCATGGCTCTTTCCGCATTTTCCGGATGCAAACCGAGCGAGGAGGAGCAGCGCTGCTCCGAGGGCGTGGCCTATTTGCAGGCGCTTGAGGCGAAAAGCCCCGAGGCCGTCGAGGAGCAGCTCCGGCAGATCGAGCATCAGCATGTTCTGGCCGAGCGCGAGCAGCGCATCCGGGAGCTGATCGACAACCAGAACGGCGTGTGGAAATACTTTGAAAATTATGTAATTTTAGGGGATTCCCGCGCGGTGGGCTTTTCTTACTTCGGTTTTCTGGACGAATCGCGCGTTCTGGCCGAGAGCGGCGCGACGATCCTGCAGGTTTCGGAGAAGCTCGACGAGCTGGCGGAGCTGAAGCCCTCGACGGTGTACCTCTGCTACGGCCTGAACGACATCGGCATCGGGAAATGGGATCAGCCGTCGGATTACGTCGAGGGCTTTGCGAAGATGATCGAGAGCCTGCGCCGCACGCTGCCGAAGGCAAAGATCGTCGTCAGCTCGATTCTGCCCGCGCGCGAGCCTGCCTTCCAGACGCAGGAGCGCTGGCGCAGGATCCCCGAGTTCAGCGCGGCGATCGAGGAATACTGCAAGGAAAACGGCCTGATCTATGCCGATAACGAGGCGATCTGCGAGGAGCACGCCGACCTCTGGGAGGGCGACGGCATCCATGTCAAAAGCCCGTTCTATCCCTATTGGGCGGCCAATATGATCATCGCGTCGTGGGGGGAGGATACGACCAGTGAATAAGCCGATTCTGCTCAAGCTGGCGCGCTGGCTGGTCGTCCTGCTGGCGGTCGCCTTCCTCTGGCTGAAATTCGCGTCCGACCCGGTCAGCGCGCAGCCCTTTGAGACGGTGAAAAACGCCGTGACCTCTGTCATGAACCTCAGCGCAATGCAGGAGGGCGACAACCAGATGGTGCGCCGCTTTTACGGCCTCGACCCGGCGCAGTTCGAGGACTGCGCGCTGTATTATCCGCTGACGAACATGGAGGCCGAGGAGCTGTTCCTCGTCAAACTGAAGGACACGGCGCAGGCCGACGACGTGCGCGCGGCGGTGGAGAAGCGCCTTGAGGCGCAGAAGGCCGTTTTCGACGGCTACGGCGTGGAGCAATATAACATACTCTGTAATTTCAGCCGCATCGAGGTGCGCGGAAATTATATCCTGTTCGTCGTGGGCGCGCAGGCCGACACGGCCGTCAGCGCCTTCCGCAGCGCGCTGTAGGGGAGGGACGATATGTCGTTTACAAATCTGATCTTCCCCTTCGTCTGGCTGCCGATCAGCCTGCTGCTGTATTATATTCTTCCGAAAAAGGGGCGCAACGCTGCGCTGCTGATCTGCAGCATCCTGTTTTTCGCGTGGGGCACGCCGGAATACCTCCTGCTGATGCTTTGCAGCATCCTTGTGAACTATCTGGCGGCGCTGGAGCTTTCTGCCTATCAGAAAAAGGGGCAGACCGGCCGCGCGCGGCTTGTGCTGACGGTCACGGTGCTCCTGAACCTGCTGCTTCTGGGCTTTTTCAAGTATTACGGCTTCCTGCTGCGCACGCTCAACACGCTTCTGAGCCTGAATCTGCGCGCGCGGGAGCTGCCGCTGCCCATCGGCCTGTCGTTTTATACCTTCACGCTGCTGTCGTATCTGTTTGACGTCTATCGCGGCAAAGCGCCCGTGCAGAAAAATCTCCTCCGCTTCAGCCTCTATGTGACCTTCTTCCCGAAGCTCGTCTCCGGCCCGATCGTCCAATACGCCGATTTCGACCGGCAGGTCGAGCCGCATATGCTCGACCTGACCGCGCTCGGCGCGGGCGCGCGGATGTTCGTCGTGGGCATGGCGAAAAAGGTGCTGCTGTCGAATGCGCTCGGAACGACGTTTTACGCGCTCTCCAACATCGGAGGCGTGAATCTCTCGACCTGCGGCGCGTGGCTCGGCACCCTGTGCTACACGCTGATGCTCTATTTCGACTTCAGCGGCTATTCCGACATGGCCATCGGCGTTTCGCAGATGTTCGGCTTCGAGCTGGCGCCGAACTTCAACTATCCCTATTGCTCGTCGAGCATCACGGAATTCTGGCGCCGCTGGCACATCTCCCTCGGCGCGTGGTTTCGCGACTATGTTTACATCCCGCTCGGCGGCAGCCGCGCCGGTTCGGGCAGAACCATCCGCAACCTGCTCGTCGTCTGGCTGCTCACCGGCCTCTGGCACGGCGCGAGCTGGAGCTTCGTCGTCTGGGGACTGTACTACGGGCTGCTTCTGATCCTGGAAAAGTTCGTGTTTCAGGACATTCTGGCGCATATCCCGCGTGTATTCCGCCACATTCTGACGCTGTTTCTCGTGATGGTCGGCTGGGTGTTTTTCTTCTCCGGCACGATCGGCGACGCAGCCTGCTGGCTGGGGCGGATGTTCTTCGGCGGACACGTCGGCTTCCTCGACGCGGCGGCGAAATACTATTTCGGTCAGTGCTGGCCGCTGCTGCTGATCGGCGGCGTCGCGGCCTTCCCGGTCGGCAAGCTCGCCGGGCAGTATTGCTACCGGCGCGGGCAGCTGCTGGCGGCGCTCTCGGCGCTCTGGTTCGTGCTGCTGTTCGTGCTGAGCGTCGCGGGCATGACCAACGCGACCTATTCCACCTTCCTCTATTTCCAATTCTGACAGGGGGCGATTGCTTTGGAAAATCGCAGCGAACGGATGCTGCAGCGGCGTCAGGCGCGGCAGCTCCGGCGCAAACGCAACCGGGAGCTGCAGGGCGGCTATCTGCTGCTGGCGCTGACGGCCTTTGTGCTGATCTGGGGCATCATCGGCCTCCTGACGCCGGATCGCGCGTTTTCCGACAATGAAAACCGCGTGCTGGCGCAGCGGCCGAAGCTCTCGCTGACGAACCTGCTCGACGGCAGCTTTACGTCGGATCTGGAGGCCTATGACTCCGATCAGTTCGTCGGGCGCGACGGCTGGGTCTCGCTGAAGCTGGCCTACGACAAGCTTTTGGGCGCGAAGGAGGAGAACGGCGTTTACCTCTGCAAGGACGGCTACCTCATGGAGAAGCAGGACGCGCCGGACACGGAGCAGCTGAGCCGGAACGAGCAGGCGATGCGCGATTTCGCGGCGGCCTTTCCGGACGTCAGGATGCACGCGGCGATCATTCCGAACGCCGTGACGGTCTGCGCCGATAAGCTCCCGAAAAACGCACCCGTGACCGACCAGAGGCACCAGCTCAAGGAGCTGAAAAACGCGCTCGAGGGGTTGGATTTCATCGACGTGACCAAGGCGCTCTGCGCCCACGGCGACGAGGAGCTGTTTTACCGCACCGACCACCACTGGACGAGCCTCGGCGCGAAATATGCCTTCGAGGCAATGGCGCCCTCTCTGGGGCTGAAGTCCGCCTCGGCCTCGACGGAATACGACGTTTACCGCGTGAGCAATTCCTTTGAGGGCACGCTGGCCTCGCGCAGCGGCAGCCACGCCGTGCGCGACGCGATCGACATCTACGCGCCGAAGACCGACGTGGACTATGTCGTCTCCATCCCGGACGAGCAGAAGACGAGCTGCTCGATCTATTCCAGCGAGGCGCTCGAGGGCAAGGATCAGTATGCGGTGTTCCTCGGCGGCAACCATCCGCAGGTCGACATCCGTACCACGGCCGACACCGGCAGAACGCTGCTGATCTTCAAGGATTCCTATGCCAACTGCCTGGTGCAGTTCCTCCTGCCCTATTACGACCGCATCATCCTGATCGACGCGCGGTATTATTATGACGGCGCGGCCGCGCTGCTGAACCGCGAGGGCGTGACGGACGTGCTGTATCTTTATAATTTGAACACGTTTCTGACGGATAAGTCGCTGGCCGACGTGCTGACCTCCGGGCTGAACGAGCAGCAGACGGAGCAGCAGACGGCCGAGCCGTAAGTCCCAAAAAATGCCGAGACACAAAAAGACACGGATCTCTTTCAATCGGAAAGAGTCCGTGCCTTTTTGACGTTCCGGGGTCAGGCGTCGGCGGTGTCTGTCCCGAGCGCATGGCGGCGGAACAGGAACGAGATGCACCAAAGACCCGCAAGCCCCACGACGACATAGATGATGCGGCTGACGACGCTTGCCTGACCGCCGAAGAGCCATGCCACGAGGTCAAAACGGAACAGGCCCATCAGCCCCCAGTTGATCGATCCGATAATGCTCACGATGAGCGCAAAAATATCCAATTTGGTTTCCTCCTATCCTTGTGCTGTTGCTAGTATGCACGCGATTTTCGGCACTATGCGCAGTTTCGGCGGTGTTTTTTGTCAAAAATGCCGACAGAAAAGACTGTACAAATCCGGCAATTTCCGCTATAATTATTTCAGTAAACCAAAGGAACCTCTGAATAAATCGTCTGCGGCGCTCAGCGGGCCTTTTGCCCCAACTTATCGGTTTGAAAATCTTGAAATACACAAAGTATTCCTGCGATTTCCAAACCTCAATTTGGAACAAAATCCCTCGCTGACCACTCTTGCGATTTAATCAGAGGTTCCTTAGATCAATTAAAGCCATACCGCAAGAGGTTATGTTGGCGTTTAATGCCGGAAATACGGCAAAAGATGTGAACCTTGATTTGTTCTTAGGCGATGGGACAAACGCTATAATTGAAAACTTGGATGAGCAGGCTATGCGGTCAATCCGAATAATGATTATGGTCGAATACGCAAGGTGTACTTCAACTCCCGGAGAAGTAATCGTGAAATCCTTTGATGGCATGAACTTTAATGTTCCGGTTGCTCCAAATGCAAAGACAAAAGAGGCATATCGGGCAATCAAGGAGATTAAGCAAACACATGAAGAATAACACAGCCAAACAGAGCGCCAAATCCTTTCAGAGGGAGTTTTCAATTTACGGCATTACTTATCCGGCACTCAAAGAAGCTGTTGAAAAGCAAGGTTATACGGTAGTTGAATTCAACCACATCTATAATGAGGAAGCCGTGGCCTGCCGGATAGATGCTTTGAATATCTCCGATGCGGTTCTACGGTCAAGGGGCTTTACTTATGCAGATTGCAACCACAGAGTCGTTTTTATACATGAGGACTTATCTGATGATGAAAAGCTGATGGTTTTGGCTCATGAAGAAGGACACATTTATTGCCGACACATGAACACATCTCCGATTATCGGTCATGATGTGCAGGACGAATATGAGGCCAATGAGTTTGCACATTACCTCTTGAATCCAAGTAGCTCCAGTAAAATTAAGCATATCCTTCATCGCCATAAAAAAGCGGTGCTCATCTCGATTATCGGACTTGCCTTGCTTACTATTGCGGTTGCAGCGCTTTGCTACATCCACAAACAGCAATCGTATTACGGTGACTATTATATAACGGAGTCAGGAAACAAGTATCACAAGAAAGATTGTATTTTCGTGAAGGATAAGACCAATGCCCGCAGGATGATCGAGGAAGAATTTGAAAGCGGCGAATATGAGCCGTGCAGGATTTGTTTACCTTGATGCAGCGGCATCTCAGAATAAATAAAAACTGGAGGCAGAGAAATGGACGAGTATGTTGGCAAGATCTGTCCGTACTGCAAAACGGAGATCAAAGAAGGAGAAGAGGTGAAGGTTTGCCCTGAATGTGGCATTCCTCATCATGCAGCCTGCTGGGAAGAAAACAAGGGCTGCACCACTTTTGGCTGCAAGGAGCAGCATTATGAGGAGCAGCACACCAATCCGACGGATGTGTGCTCCAACTGCGGTGCGCCCTTAGGTGATGGACAGGCATTCTGTCCCAAGTGCGGGACCCCGAAAAATGCCCCTAAGGAAAAAGTTTGCAGTAAGTGCGGTGCCGAACTGGAAGACGGGCAGAATTTTTGCCCGAAGTGTGGTCAAAAGGTTGGGCTTGTAGTCGATGCTGGAGTAAGCGCAGCCATCAATCAGTTTAATGCCGGCGTTCAGAAAAACAAGAGCAAAAAGAAAATTGTCCTACCGATTATTGCTGGCATCGTTGCAGTTGCTGTCATCGTCTTGATTCTTTACCTTAGAGGGCCGTCGGTGGATACGATTACACTTTCTAAATCTTCCCTTGAATTGAAAACCAATAGTTCTACAACAGTTTCTTACACCATCGCCCCGGAAAAGTCCAAAGATGCAAATGTAACATGGAAATCTTCTGACGAATCCGTTGCAACTGTGAGCGATTCTGGCAAGATAACCGCCAAGGGGGATGGTACTTGCACGATAACTATTTCGGCAGGTGGAAAGACAGATAGTTTGACAGTTGTTGTAAAGAGTGGCCCCCGTTTTAAGGCCCTTTATTACCAGTACTGCGACTCAACTTGGGCAGATTACGGATTAGACGGTAGCTATTTGAGCATAGATACTAATCCCTATGATTGGGATGATGATGGGTTGGCCTACCCCGAAGCATATACGGCAATTGCAGCAGTCAATGATGCGCTTGGCTTGCCGAGTTCCTTGTTTAATGATATGGGGCAAACTACTGGTGCCGACGGAAAGCAGTCTGAGACATTTGGGGATGTTACTGTCACATGGAAATACCATCCTGACAAAGGACTTGAAGTGACGTACAAGACAAACTGAAACTGTTTTTATATGGTACATGTGCCACAGCTGATGGTGCTATGCTTTTCATCATACTTATGAGATGAAGTTGAAAGATTCTCATTCTGATTGTATGTGTATAATCAAAAAACATATTTTTAGTAAACTAAATTTAGAATTCAGTATTGTAGTATTATAAAAATTATCTATTTTCCGGGAGCGTGCAGAAAAGAAAAGTAGGCCGTCAAAGAATATTAAAATAAAAAGGAGCTTATTAAAATGGCAAAAGTGAATGTCGTTATCGTCGATGCAACAGGCAATAAGGAGCAAAAAGTCGGTCTGCCCGATGATATTAAATGTGGCATCATCATGGTAAAGCTGGTAGAAAAAATCAAGCTGCCCTCTGTTGGTCCTGACGGCAATCCAATCAGCTATAAGTTTATCCACAAAGTGACTGGCAGACAGCTTCTCGAGTCGCAAACACTTGCCGAGGCTGGCATTAAGGATGGAGATGTCCTTCGCCTTCAGCCTGAGATCACGGCGGGCGGTGTGTTGTAATGGGTGAGAACGCAAACACATTTGAACTGCAAAACTCTGATTTTGAAGAAGATCGCTACAGCCGTCTGCGTCTGATTCCGTGGTGGGATCAAGACCGACTGAAAAATGCTACGATCATGGTAGTAGGTGCAGGTGCAATCGGAAATGAGCTGATCAAGAACCTGACACTTCTCGGAATCGGTCGCATTCTTATCTATGATATGGATGCCATTGAAAGCACGAACCTTACCCGTTCCATTCTCTATCGTGCAAGAGATGTCGGTCGATACAAAGCCGAGGTCGCTGCGGAACGTGCAATGGAAATCAATCCGGATGTTAAAGCGAAGGCATTTGTCGCCAATATCATTGACGATGTTGGCTTGGGTGTCTTTCGCCGGATGAATGTTGTGCTTGGTGGCCTTGACAACCGAGAGGCTCGTCTTGCAATCAACCAGTCCTGTTATAAGGTGAACCGTCCGTGGATCGATGGGGCAATTGAAGCTCTGAACGGTTTTGCAAGAGTGTTTGTTCCGGGCCAGGGGGCTTGCTATGAATGCACCATGACAGAGATGGACTGGCGCCTCATTAACAAGCGCAAATCCTGTGCCCTTCTGACGCACGAGCAAATGGCCGAGGGGAAAATCCCAACTACGCCAACATCTTCTTCAGTTATTGCTGGCATTCAAGTGCAGGAACTGTTGAAACTGCTCCATGCAGATCGGAATCTTCCTACACTCGCCGGCAAAGGATATGTGTTCAACGGCCTCACTCACGATTCCTATGTCGTTGAGTATCAGCGCAAGGACGACTGCATGAGCCACGATACCTATGAGAAAATCATTGAAAAGCCATGGTCTGCACGGACAACCTCTCTCAAAGAAATGCTGGCGGAGATTCGTAGTGAGCTTGGTGAAAAGGCCGTTCTTGATTTTGATCGAGATATTGCGACAACAGCAAAATGCTCCTGCGGAGAGAGGAAAGCTCTGTTTACTCCTGTCCACAAGTTAAAAGGAGAAATGCTGACCTGTCCGAAATGTGGAGCGCAGATGACATTTGACAGCGTCCATTCCATTACGGGGGACGAGAGTTTCTTGGACAAAACACCCATGGAAATCGGCATTCCTTTGCTGCATATCGTCGGAGGCAGAATCGGAATGGATACGACCTACTATGAATTCACCGTTGATGAAGCAGAAGTGTTTGAAAATCTATAAAGGAGACGCAGCCATATGACCGCAAGAATGAGACGACTTGCCTCAGACTACGAGGAAATCAAGAAAACCTTTGCCGGTCACAAGAACATCATTGTAACTCCCATCGGTGACGAGCCACCCGAGAAATACCATGTTACATATTTTGTGAACGGCATCTATCTTCTGCCGGACGGTAGAATTGAAACATTGGGTAGGCATGAAGTAGAAATTACGCTTCATGCAGACTACCCCCGTTACAAGCCCATCTGCAAAATTCTAACTCCGATTTGGCATCCAAACTTCCGTGATGGCCAGATCTGTATCGGTGATATTTGGGGCGCAGGTGAGTCCCTGAGCGACATCATCATCAATATCGGCGACATGATCCAGTATAAATCATGGAACTCCTACAGTCCTTTGTCGGCGGATGCCGCAAAATGGGCGATGGAAAACAAGCACCTATTCCCTGTAGGCAATATCAACCTTCATGTGGCCGACTACGCTTCCTCCAAGGAGCCGGTTGAAATTGATCTGTTTGATGAAGAAGGAAAAACCGTAGATAGTGATGAACCCGCATCAACGGCAAAGCAGGAAAACGACATCGGTGCGCCACCAGTTTCTGAAAAATCAGATGAAAATGATTTTGAAATCACAGCTGAAGAATTGGCCGGAATCGAGTTTGTTCCCACGGCACAAAGAATGCAAACCGTTTCTCACGGTGGCACGGTAAAAGGGAATAAGCTGAATTTCAAAACTGTTTTGGTCAAAGGTCTTCTTTGGGCGTTGATTGGTGCATTTGTAGGGTTTGGAATCTCAGAACTGACCGACAAAAACATCACCAGCGATGTTGCTGCCGCTCGTCTCAGTGGACACTCTGAACTTGTAGACTACTTTGAATACCGTGAAAAAGCAGATGCAGCTTTCGAAAAAGCTTTTGACGAGTTTGAAAGTTACTGCGAAAAAGAAGGCAAAGATTCTGACTCTACCACAGCCTTTAGCACTTGGTATTCTTCCGCTGCATCCTATGCAGCTAAAGATTATTTAGAGGATTATTCGACCTACGATGATAAGGCGGATAACGCACTTTATGATGCCTACAGCGATCAATATGATGGTGACGAAGATAAGCTCAAAGATGCCATTGCTACAGTAACGAGAACCGGAACGGCTTTGTGGTCGGCAGTCATCGCACTTTTTATCGGCCTGTTTTTAGGAATTGGCGAAGGGGTCTACTATGGCTCCAAGGAAAAAGCAGTCAAATATGCTTTAATCGGCGCTGGCGTATCTCTTGCCATCGGTTTTGTGAGTGGCTATCTTGCACAGTGGATGTATTCAAGCCTGTTAGGTGACGAGCCTGCTGAATTTACTGCTGCGTTCGTGCGTGGCTTAGGGTGGGCCATCATGGGACTTGGTATCGGTGTAGCTGTTGGTTTGATCAAACCCGAAAAGAAGAGAATCTTGTTCTGTTCCCTCGGCGGTTTGGTCGGAGCCTTTGTTGGCGGCTTCTTATTCAACTATGTCTGCAAGGTGATTCCTAATGATGTTGTAGCGAGAGGTGTTGCTATCGTTATAATGGGTATCCTGATTGGCGTTGGTGTTGGGTTGCTCGAACAGTTTGCAAAGGCTGCATGGCTTAAGGTTATCCGTGGTGAATTTGAAGGAAAAGAATATCTTGTATTTGCCGGCACTACCAGCATTGGCAACAACGGCAAAAACACGATTGTTCTGTTCAAGGATAAGCTGGTCGGTCCGCATCATTGCGACATTACGCTTGATGGCAGCAAATATGTCTTGACTGACTGTGGAACACCAATGGGGACGATTGTCAACGGTCAGAAAGTTGCACGGCATATTCTGCGTCAGGGCGATGCCATTGCAATCGGAAATTCTGTGCTTGTGTTTAATACAAAATAATGGATTTGGAGGCGAGTAATATCGTGAAGCCAGTCAGAGTGTTACTCTCTTTACTGATGGTGGCGGCGGTATTATTCGCCTCCGCTTCATCTGTAAGCGCTATCGGATTTGATGCCGAAAAAGCATATGAATCAGTTTTTGTTGTCTACTCGGGAACTTCCCTTGGAAGCGGGTTTGCCATAGGCGAGAACTGCGTTATCACAAATGCTCATGTAATTGCTGATCCCAATAATATTGCGATTGCAACCTACGATGGCACCGAGTACGCGGCTTCTCTGCTTGGCATTAACGAAGATGAAGATATTGCCGTTCTTGTAATTGAGAATGCCACCTTCCCGTATTTAATGATGGCGAATTTATCAGCCGTGAAAATCGGTGACGACATTTATACGATTGGTGCTCCAAAAGGAATGGCATATACACTTACCAAGGGAACGATTTCTGCAAAAGAACGGATTATCAGAGAGAAGTCTTATATTCAAATTGATGCTGCAATTAATGAAGGTAACAGCGGTGGCCCACTTCTAAATGATAGCGGCGAAGTTCTTGGAATGAACACCTTGAAAATGATCGATAGTGAAGGAATTGGCTTATCGATACCGACTGACAGAATAGAAAACTACTTGAAATCACTTGGGATTGAAACAGACGAAAAAGGCAACATACCTGATGCGGTGCAGCCACCAAATATAGTTTCTCCGATTGATAATCGATCCGATGTTGACGATAATATTGAGCAGCATGAGAAATACGCTCTGCCGACAGTAACCTATGTTGCGATCGGGATTGCAGCGGCATCGCTGCTCGGAAATATCATTTTAAGCATTTTGCTTATCTATCAAAGGAAGAAAAACATAACCCCAAAGTTCGATCCATCAGAACGGACAGATTTCGATATTGACATATGGGAGTGAGAAAATGGGAAAGCGAGTAAAGAATAGCAAGAAGAAGGCTTTACAACCTGAGTTAACTGAGAATATGCTGCCGCAGAACATGCTTCCTATTGGAGATCGTGTTGAAGAAAATAAAAATATCTACATTCTGCAATCGGTTTACAAGGAAATACACAAGTTCACACAGAACAAGACCACAAACGAAAGCGGCGGAATGCTGATTGGAACGATTCTCGAGGAGTTTGGAAAAACTAATATTATCATCTCCGGATTTATTGAAGCAAAATACTGCGAAGCAACTCCAACCACATTGAAATTCACCCACGAAACTTGGGAATATGTTCACAAAGAAATTGAAAAGAAGCACCCCGGAAAGAAGATTGTTGGTTGGATTCACACACACCCTGATTTTGGTATCTTTCTGTCTGAATATGATAAGTTTATTCACCAAAATTTCTTTAATGAGGACTATCAGGTTGCCTACGTGGTTGACCCCATTCAGAAAATCGAGGGGTTCTATTTTTGGATAAATGAGAAAATAGAAAAATGCAAGGGCTTTTACATTTACGATAAGACCGGAGCAAAAATTACATTTGATGCCGATAAGGAAGAAGCCGCAGTAACAAAGTCCTCTATCTTCAGCATCAGAAATGTTCTTATCGCCGTGCTTGCTGTTGCAGTTATTCTGTTGACATTTTCTAATATTTCAACGAATCAAAAGTTATCAAAGCTTGAAGAACAGCAAAAAACGCTTGCCGAAAGTGCAAACCAAAGCCTTTCCTATATGCAACAGCTCATTTGGAGTCAGGCTGGTGAGATTCAAAAATTGAAAAACGCTTTGACTGAAGCGGGAATTGTTGTTGAGTCAAGTGCTGCAGAGCCGCAAGATACTGTCGGAAATGATGCTTCCGGCAATTCTTCACAAACAGATAACACACCTACGGGAAATGAGCCAAATGACATTGGCAATAGCAGTGTAGAAGGAACCGGCGAGTCGTCATCTCCTCATACACAGTCAAGTAACGGCAATGAACCTTGATTAGAAGTGGAGAATGTCAGAAATATAATTTACGGAGGACAGGCCTGTGAACGATTACACCGGGAAAATATGCCCGTATTGCAAAACTGCATTTAGGCCTGAAGATGAAATCGTCATATGCAGTGAATGTGATATGCCGCACCACAAGGATTGCTGGATCGAAAATCAGGGCTGTACCACCTTCGGCTGCCTCGGAACAATCAAGACAGCTGACAATGACAACAGTTCGGTTACAACCAGAGAAATGAGCTTTGAAGATATTTCGCAGTCTGCCGGAGTAACCGTCTATTGTACAAAATGCGGGGCGCAAAATGAAAGTACATCTTTGTTCTGTTCAAAATGCGGTAACAGATTGTCAACATCGGTGTCTGCTCAAGCACCGGCCTTTCAGCAATCAGATCCTGCAAACACAAATCCGTATGCATATGTGAATCAGCAAGGAGCTGCTTATTACCAAGGAAGCAATACTACTTCTTTTAGCTATAATACCGCAGAAATTGATGCAGACATCCAAATGCTGATTGGAGTAAAATCGGAATATTATATTCCTAAATTCCAAGAGATGAGAGCACAAAACAAGAAAAACTCTTGGAATTGGCCAGCGTTTCTGATTGCGCCATACTGGATGCTCTACCGTAAAATGTATGCTTACGGCGCGGCGGTATTGGGGATTTCTTTTGCCCTTTCTTTACTTGGAACAACGATTGGTTTTTTGCTATCCCTATGCGGTTATACTGCCCTTGGCATTTTCGGGAACGATATCTATATGAATTTCCTTGAGAAGAAGGCAACCCAAGTCAAGGCGATGAATGAACCATATAAAAGGCAGTTTGTCATGCAAAACAGTGGAGTGAATTCTGCTGCGGCGATCTTGACCGCTGTAGGTTATGCTCTCCTTGTAATCATTTTATCGTTGTAAAGAGGAGGCGTTGGATTTGGAAAAAGACTTTGATATAGAAATTCAAGATAGTCATGATGAAAACGAAGCTCATGTGCAGCTCCCTATGAATTTCCTCGCATTTGGGGAAATTGAGCCTGACGATGTTAAAGTGTATATCAAGCAGGATGTTTACCGGGCATTAGAAAAATATGCTTTGGCAGATGTCGAACACGAACGAGGAACAATCCTACTTGGAAATTACTGCGAAGATCTTGGCAAGGTACATGTTATAATCTCAAATTATATTGAAGCGAGATATACGGATGCCTCGGCATCGACGCTGACTTTCACTCACGAAACATGGGACTATGTATATAAAGAACAAGGTGCAAAATATCCTGATAAAAAAATAGTCGGTTGGCAGCACACACACCCAAGCTACGGTATCTTCCTTTCAAATTATGATTTGTTTATTCAAGAGAACTTTTTCAATCTTCCGTTTCAAGTGGCCTATGTGATTGACCCGATTCAGAAGATTCGCGGATTTTTTCAGTGGAAGAATGGGAAAATTGAGAAACTTAAGGGCTATTACATTTATGATGATGTGGGAAAATCTATAAAGATTGAACCCGAAAGAGAGACAACTCGCAAGCAGCCCACGCATCAAAGCGGAAAAGCATTACTAATTCTGTCTGCACTGGCAATTCTTATTGCTGGTATAAGTCTGGTCAGTATGTTCAATATGCGTAGCTCGCTAATTGAGCAGAACCGCAAACTGGAAGATTCCATTCAAACACAGCAGCAAGAGATTGACGCTATTGGGCAAGGGCAACTTTGCGATAATCAAGATGGAAACTCGTTCTCACCTAATGAACTGCTTGAAAAGATTGAATCGCAGCAGATTATCTTGGATAATCAGCAGAGAATTATCGAAGACCTTCAAGCCCAAATTGCTGAAATTCAGGCGGGTCAGACTTCATCCAGTGATTATATTGTCTACACCGTTAAAACAGGAGATACATTAGCGGGAATATGCAAAAGCCTTGGTATCGAGTACCAGGCCAATCGAGAAACAATCTTAAGCTTAAACCACATTGCAAATGAAAATTTAATCTATACTGGACAGGTGTTATTGTTTCCTAAAGACGCTGATGGTAATTTACGATAATCAATTGTTTTAATTAGAATTTAGCATGAATCCACATAATTGAAAACCCCGGAACCATTCAACGCAAAAAAGGTTCCGGGATTTGTGTGCTAATGGCATATATAAAAGCACAAAGTAGTTGAAGAAACCTATCCAGCTGCGCCCTGTAATGCTCTTTATCGTATCAGAGGTCAAGGCGCAAATAGTATCGCAAAGCCGATCTACCGCCTTCTCCAAAGTAGCAAACACTTCATTACGGAAGCCCGTGATTCGAAGTTCTTTCTATGGAACCTTTGATTTAATCCGCACTACCAAAGAGCCCGGATATGGTATAATAACATCATCAAAACGATGGTGGTGCAGGCAATGAAGCAGGAAACATTTACAGACATTGAGTACAGCTGCCGCAAGAAGAAAACGAAGCGAGAAGAGTTTCTGGAAATCATGGACGAAATCATTCCATGGGATGAGTGGGTCAGCGTCATCAGACCCTGCTATCCCATGGGAAAGCGCGGCCGTCCTCCCATGGACATTGAAAAGATGCTGCGGATGTATCTGCTACAGATCTGGTTCAACCTGTCCGATCCGGCTACCGAGGATGCGATCTACGACAGCTATGCCATGCGGAAATTCACGGGCATTGACTTCATGACGGAAGCAGTGCCGGACGAAACGACCCTGTGCAAATTCCGCCATCTTCTGGAAGAAAACGGCCTGAACAAGCTGTTTTTTGACGCGATCAACCGGGTAATGGTGCAAACCGGGCACATGATGAAGGGCGGAACCATCGTGGATGCAACAATCATCAACGCCCCCAGCTCCACCAAAAACGCGGAGAAGAAGCGCGACCCGGAAATGCACCAGACGAAAAAGGGCAATGAGTGGAAATTCGGGATGAAATGCCACATCGGTGTGGATGCAGGCAGCGGGCTGGTGCATACCCTGACGGTCACGGAGGCAAACACACATGACATCACGCAGGCAGCCGCGTTGATTGCGAAGACGATGAAGTGGTGTATGGGGATGCCGGGTATCTGGGAATCCAAAAGCGTCCCGAAATAGCCTGTTACGAGCATTTATCCAGCATAGATTACCGCATGAACCGCCGCCCCGGAAAGCTGCCTCATGTATCTGACAACGCAATTGACTGGGAACGATATATTGAGAACCGCAAGTCTTCGGCGCACTGTAAGGTGGAGCACGCGTTTCGAATTATTAAGCGCCAGTTTGGCTATAAAAAGACGGCGTATCGCGGGCTGAAGAAAAACGAGAATCGGCTGTACGCAATGTTCGCCTGCGCCAACCTATACGTCCTCGCGATCGCCGGGCGAAAACTCTCTGCAACCTGATATAGAGGCAGTCTGCCCTTTTTCGGGAAATAGAGCAAAAAAGGAACGTTATAGTGGCTATTTTGCGCCCAAATCGCCTTAACGAAGCCCAAAAGCGGCTAATAGCCCGAATGGGGACAGAATTAACCCGATTTATTCAGAGATTCCTTAGGGAACCTCTGAATAAATCGACTGCGGCGCTCAGCGGGTCTTTTGCCGCAACTGATCGGTTTGAAAATCTTGAAATACACAAAGGATTCCTGCGATTTTCAAACCTCAATCTGGAACAAAACCCCTCGCTGACCGCTCTTGCAATTTAATCAGAGGTTCCCAAGAAAAAAATTTTGATACCATATATTTGCGCTGCGGCATTCCATGCACTTTGCATACCGCTTCTCTTGGCCTGCGGCTGGGGGCTCATACATGACGCATTATCTACCAATATCGACCAAGGATACCTCTTTTTCAAAAACCTTTATACGCCATGACGGAGGGAAAACATGAAAAAACGTTTGCTTATGATATGCCTGTTGCTCGTGATGGCGTTGGCGGTCGTTTTCGCATACGCGATTGTTCCGGAGCCGGTGAAGGTTGACAATGTCACGCCGGCAAACGAGCTGATCACGAAGGACTATTCCTTAGAACAAACCTACATGCTCGAAGCGGTTTTCGACGTCCGCGACGGCTTTGGCGACGTCCATGTTGAGGATCTGGCCGATGAGGTACACGTCAAGCTGGAGTGCAAGCGTCAGATCGCGCAGGATCGGTTTTATTACATTGTGCAAGGGAACAGACGCCGCTGCTATGTATTTACGGACGCGGAGGGTACGGTGCAAAACATCATCGGCGTAGATCGCAACTTTCCGACGTTGGATGAAATTCGGGCGCTTGAGGACGATGCTGCTGCTTTTTATCCTTCTGCGGCTGCGCCGCTGTCGATGTGTCAGATTGATTCGCTGAATACGATCGCGTATATATGCTGCGAAAACGCAATGAATACCTACCTTTGCATACTTGCGGAGGACGGGGTCGTGATCGAGCAGCGCTTTCCCTTGTCAAGCGGAAAAGTACCGATCTACTATTATTACACCTATGAAGAATGGCCAGCCGCAGACGCCGCTTGGAAGACGGAGCATACTTCGTGGAGCTGTAAGTATATGATCCTGCCGCTCGACTTGAAATGGTAAAGGAGGCTCTGCCGGAAACATACTGCCCACATGGATAGAACGATAAACCCGGAATATATCAAGACGGTTTACCTCCCGTTCGTGATGAACCTTAATAATTGCGCCGGGTGTGGAGGTGAGGCAGTGCGGCGGATCGCGGCATTTCCGCCGCACCC
>OIXQ01000081.1_pt1 | contig 50703 bp, 46 predicted proteins | sample 1587791 | NCBI WGS metagenome assembly OIXQ01 (sample SAMN03283273) | human gut metagenome | biome: human-associated habitat; material: feces | host: Homo sapiens | place: Peru | collected 2012
GGAAGTGCGGCGGTTCGCGGCATTTCCGCCGCACCCCCTCCGCACCCGGTTTTCCAAAGAACAGTCAAAGCTGAGCAGTGGTGGTGTAGCAATTATCACTTTCTGTAATGGGACATTTCAAGATGATTCGGGTAATCCTATAGCAATCAACCTATTTAAGGGCACTCACATGATTGCAGTAACGCTTACTGAATCAGGAATGATATGTATAAATATAATCCTGGCAATCATGCTTTAAAACCGATTGAAATTGGCTGCCGGGAAAAATATGTTAACACGGGAGGGTTCATATGTGGATACTATATTGAAAAATAGACGCGTGATTAGACTGATACCGTTTTTTCTTCTGCTTTTGATTCTTCTGTGTGGCTGCGACCCGTCGTTCGAGAAGATCCCGCCCGATTATCCGAATTCGCGCTGGGTCTGCGAAGACCCGCATATCGAGATCGTCGTGGGCGAGCACGACCGCTATACGGCTGCATTTATAGAAGACGACGGCGAGGAAAGACGATTTGCCCTTGATTTCCTCTATGGCGACAGGGTCGGTGCGTATGTGAATTCGCAGGTTGCGTTTAGTGAAGAAACTCGTCTGTTTCGGGGATATTACAGGGGCACAAAAGATGAATTGACGATTATTCTTCAGGATGGAAAGCTCTGGGATGACGGATATGCAAGGCTGGTTTTTAAACGAGTGGAATAAAGAGATATTTTACGCTGCGATAGGAGGATAACATGAAGCGACTGCTTTGCCTACTGTGTGTTTTTTCAATTTTGGCATTGAACGGATGCTCAATGAACCGTTCAAACGAGACGCTCCAAACGCAAGACGCCGGGTCTGCTGCGGCGACCGGGGACAAGCTCCATGATCCCCAATTCGCCCGGAGACAATACACGGATGAGGAATTGGATGAAATACAAGCTGCTTTTCAGCGATCGCAATACAATCGGGAGGACACCGTTACAAGCTATGATCCGCCGTTTCTCGACAACGGCGCGCAAAATGTGGCCGGTTTCTTTGGCGGGACAAAGCTGCTGCTTTGCTATTTTGGTGCGGACGGGGCGCTGCTTGGCACGCAAGAAAACGAGTATTCCGTGCAAAGCGCAGAATTTGACGCGATCGCGGTCGGCGATTCGCTGCAAGACGTGATCGCGGTGGATCCGAACGGCTCTTATCTGTTTCTACAAACCGGAAGGAACGATCAGCCGCACACCTCCACGCACTACACACCGGACAGGCAAGAAATCGTTATTACATATGACGAGAATGATGCCGTTCAAGAGGTCACGAAAACGCCGTTTACCTAAGAGCGGAGGCTTGCTATGCAGCTCACTTGATTTAAGTTGGCTGCCTATGGTGGATTTTTCTTGCATGTGAAAGCAAGTGAATTGCGTGAAAAATAGCTGAATCCCACTTTGGAATAGTCGGCGGCTGTTTTAAAAGAGAAAGGGGAGCTGCACCGCACGAAGACGCCGGCGCAAGGGAGCTGCTGCAAGTTCCGCGTGACGCGAAGCAAAAGGCCGTAAGGCGCGATCATAGAAGAGCCATTAAAAGAGGGCTTGACAAAAGGCGCAAATTCCGGTACAATAAACAAAACCGAATCGAAAAAGCGATGACGAAGACGGATTTGAAGCACGGCCATACAGAGAGCCGGGGGCGGTGGAAGCCCGGCAGACTGGTTTCAAAATATCCCATCCCTTCTGAGCTGAAGCGCCCCAAAGCACTGCGAGTAGGGGCTTCCGCGTATGCTGCGTGAGTGCATAGGGCTTGCTGGAGTCTGAAAGAGGTGCGGCTTCTGCCGCGCAATTTGAGTGGTACCGCGGGTATTGTGAAAACAAGGCTCGTCTCAAAGCAATTTGAGACGAGCCTTTTTATTTTTTGCCAAAAGAGAGGAAAATGAGATGAAACTTGAAAAAAGAAAGCTCCTTGTGGTCAGTGTGATGCTGTTTGCACTGTTTTTCGGCGCCGGGAATCTGATTTTCCCACCCTTTTTGGGGCAGAACGCCGGGTCGCACACGTTCCCGGCCATGCTTGGATTTTTGGCGACGGCTGTCGTGCTGCCGGTTCTGGGCGTGGTCGTCGTGGCGCGGTTCGACGGGCTGCAGCGGCTTGGACAGCAGGTAGGCAGGCGCTTCGCGCTGGTGTTCACTGTGCTGATCTATCTCTCGATCGGTCCCGAGCTTGGGATTCCGCGCGCGGCGTCCGTTCCGTTCGAGATGGCGGTCGCGCCGTATCTGCCTGACGGTGCGAACGCAGCGGTCTGGATGGCGGCGTATTCGCTCGTGTTTTTCCTCGTGGCGCTATGGCTGTGCCTGAACCCGGGCAAGCTCGTCGACCGCATCGGCCGGGGACTGACGCCCGCGCTGCTCGTGCTGCTGGCGGTGCTGCTCTTCAGCTTCCTGTTCCGGGGCAAAACGCTGATCGCCGCCCCGCAGGAGGCCTATCGGCAGGCGCCCTTCCTCAAGGGCTTTGCGGAGGGCTATAACACGATGGACACGATCGCCGCGCTGAATTTCGGCCTCGTGATCTCCACCACGCTCGGCGCATTTGGCCTGAAGGAAAAGCGCGATAAAATGCGCTGCACGGTGCTGGCAGGCGTCCTTGCGGGAACGATCCTTGTCTTGGTCTATGCGGCGCTGGCGTACATGGGTATGTGCAGCTCCGGGGTCTATGAAATTCAGGAAAACGGCGCATGGACGCTCCGCTGCATTGTCTATCAGGTATTCGGGAAGACCGGCGCGGTGCTGCTGGCGGCGATCTTCACGCTGGCCTGTCTGACGACCTGTGTCGGCCTCATCAACTCGATCTCGCAGTACTTTTCCGTGCTGTTCCGCCGCGTCTCTTACCGCGCTTGGGTGCTGATCATCACGTTTTTCTCCTTCCTCGTGTGCAATCTCGGCCTGAATATGATCCTGAGTATCTCGGTGCCGATCCTGAACGCGATCTATCCGGTCGCCATTGTGTTGATCCTGCTCGGTCTGAGCCACAGGCTTTGGAAAAAGAACCGTTATGCATACCCGATGACCGTAGCGGGGACGGCCGCGGTAAGCATCGTCTATGCGCTCGACGGGGCAGGGGTGCCGCTGGGCTTTTTGGGCAGAGCGTTTGACAAGCTGCCATTGTACGGCATGGGCTTTGGCTGGGTGAGCGTTGCGGGAGGAATGCTGCTGCTCAGCCTTGTGCTGAAGCTTGCCGTGCGGCGGAAAAGCGCGGGGGAATGACGGACGCGGCTTTGCATGAGGACAGCTAAATTCCGACAAAAAATCCTTGGGACGATCTGTCCCAAGGATTTTTTGTCGAATCGGCGGAACTCAGCCGCCGAGATATGCCTTTTTTACGTTCTCGCTATTGGCCAGCTCGACGCCCGTGCCGCTCAGCGTGATCTTGCCGGTCTCAAGCACATAGCCGCGGTCGGCGATCGAGAGCGCCATCTGCGCATTCTGCTCGACGAGCAGAATGGTCGTGCCGTTCCGATGCAGCGTGCGGATGATCTCGAAGATCTGCTCGACCAGGATCGGAGCGAGACCCATAGACGGCTCGTCGAGCATCAGCAGCTTCGGAGAGGACATCAGCGCGCGCCCCATGGCGAGCATCTGCTGCTCACCGCCGGAGAGCGTCCCGCCGATCTGACGGCGGCGCTCCTTCAGGCGCGGAAACTGCTCATAGACCTGCTCGAGCAGGGGCTTGACCGCTTCCTTCTTCTGCGTATAAGCGCCCATTTCCAGATTTTCCTCAACGGTCATTTGCAGGAAGATCCGGCGTCCCTCCGGGACGAGCGCAAGGCCGCGCGAAACGATGCTGTGCGGCGAAACGGAGGCCAGATTCTCGCCCATGAAGCTGACTGAGCCGGACTTCGGATGCAGCAGACCGGCAATGGTGTTCAGCGTGGTGGTTTTGCCCGCGCCGTTCGCGCCGATCAGCGTGACGACCTCACCGGCGTTGACTGTGAAGGAAATGCCCTTGATTGCACGGATCGAGCCGTAAAAAACGGCAATGTTGTTCACATTCAGAATTTCCTGCATGGGTTCACGCCTCCTTTTGCTTGCCGAGATAGGCCTCAATGACGGCCGGATTGGCTTGGATCTCGTTGGCCGTGCCCTTGGCGATGACCTGCCCGAAATTCAGCACACAGATGCCCTCGCAGATGCCCATGACCAGGTTCATGTCGTGCTCGATGAGCATGACGGCAATGTGGAAGGTATCACGGATTTTGACGATGTTCTCCATCAGCTCGGCCGTCTCGGACGGGTTCATGCCGGCGGCCGGCTCGTCGAGCAGCAGCAGCTTCGGGTTCGTTGCGAGAGCGCGGACGATCTCAAGCCTGCGCTGCGCGCCGTAGGGGAGGGAACCGGCTTCATAACCCGCCATATCCTGCATATTGAAGATGGACAGCAGCTCCATGGCTCGCTCATGTGCGCGCTTTTCCTGCTTCCAATAGCGCGGCAGACGCAGAATGGACTCGAGCAGCGTGTAGCTCATGGAATTGTGCAGACCGATCTTGACGTTATCCTCGACGGTCAGCTTGTTGAACAGACGGATGTTCTGGAAGGTACGGGCGATGCCCATGCGGTTGATCTGGACGGTGGACTTGCCCGAGCAGTCCATGCCGTCGACGATGATCGTGCCGCGCGTGGGCTGATAGACGCCGGTCAGCAGGTTGAAGACCGTGGTCTTGCCTGCGCCGTTCGGGCCGATCAGACCTGCGATCTCCGTCCGGCCGATGGTCAGATTAAAGTCGTCCACGGCGCGCAGACCGCCGAAGTCGATGCCGAGATGAATGCACTCGAGGATCGGGTGCTCGCCGATGTCGCGCTCTGGAATGATGGAATTGCTCGGGACGGCGACCATTTTGCCCTTCACGAAGCGATGCTGTTCGCTCATTTTGACTCCTCCTCTCCGACGGATGCCGTCTGCTTGGGCTTCTTGATGCCGCTGACGAGTCTGCCAAGGAAGCCCTTGATGGTCGGGTTGTTCGTTGTCAGCATGACCAGGATCAGCACGATCGCGTAGACCAGCATCCGGTAATCGGCGAACTGACGCAGCGCCTCGGGCAGGATGGTCAACACAGTCGCGGCGATGATCGAGCCGAGCATGTTGCCCTGACCGCCAAGCACGACGAAGACAAGGATCAGGATCGACGCGTTGAAATCGAACTTCGAGGCGATGATGGTGTTCTGCCCGAGACCGAACAGTGCGCCGCCGACGCCTGCAATGGCGGCCGAGATCACGAAGGCCATCATTTTATAGGTCGTGATGTTGATGCCGACGGATTCCACGGCGATGCGGTTATCACGAATCGCCATGATCGCGCGTCCGGCGCGGCTGCGCACCAGATGGAAGATGATGAACAGGGAGAGCAGGATGAGGATCGCGCCCGCGAGGAAGGTCGAGAGCTTCCGGATGCCGGGCACACCCATTGCGCCGCTGAGGATCATACGGCCGCCGGTCTGCAGCTCGATCGTATTTTTCAGGAAGGAGGCGTGCAGGCCGTTGGCGTCGATGCCGATGTACAGATTATTGACGAGGGACTTGATGATCTCGCCGAAGGCGAGGGTCACAATGGCAAGGTAGTCGCCGTTGAGCCGCAGGACCGGGATGCCGATCAGCAGACCGATGATCGCGGCCAGCAGCGCGCCGCTTGTGAGCGCGATGATAAGGATCCAAGTGTCCGGAATGCCGGAGCCGTTGAGCGCGGAGGCGATCACCGTTCCGGTGAAGGCGCCGATGCTCATGAATCCGGCGTGTCCGAGGGAAAGCTCGCCGAGCACGCCGACCGTGAGGTTCAGCGACAGCGCCATGATGACATAGGCGCAGATCGGCACAAGCTGCCCCTTTAAGGTGGAGGACAGGCCGCCGGTGCTGCTCAGGATCTGCATCACAATGAAGGCCGCGAGCACAACGGCATAGGTCAGGTAGTCCTTTTTTGCGGTTTTGCTGAGTTTTCTCGTTTTCATCATGCCGCACCTACACTTTCTCACGGATCTTCTTGCCGAGCAGACCGGTCGGCTTGACGAGCAGGATCACGATCAGAACGGCAAACACAATGGCATTGGAGAGCTCGGTGGAGATATATGCGCTGGAGAGAATCTCGATGATGCCGAGCAGAACGCCGCCGAGCAGTGCGCCGGGGATCGAGCCGATGCCGCCGAACACGGCCGCTGTGAAGGCCTTGATGCCGGGCATGGAGCCGGTGGTCGGCTGTAGGGTCGGATAGGCCGAGCAGAGCAGCACGCCCGCAATGGCGGCCAGCGCCGAGCCGATGGCGAAGGTGACGGAGATCGTCAGATTGACGTTGATGCCCATGAGCTGCGCGGCGCCCTTGTCCTCGGAGCAGGCGCGCATGGCCTTGCCCATTTTCGTCTTGCCGGTGAAGAGGGTCAGCGCGACCATGATGACGATGCAGGCGGCGATCGTGACAAGCGTGGCTACGCGGACGGTCATTTCGCCGTTGAACAGATGAATGGCGGAGTCGCCGAACACGGACGGGAAGACCTTCGGGTTCGACGACCAGAGCAGCTGCGCGGCGTTTTGCAGGAAATAGCTCATGCCGATGGCAGTGATGAGCACGGCCAGAGACGGCGCGGCGCGCAGGGGCTTATAGGCGAGTCGCTCGATGAGAATGCCGAGCGCTGTGCAGACCAGCACGGCCAGCAGGATGCCGACGAGCGGGGGCAGACCGAAGCTGGAGACGGCGAAGAAGCAGATATACGCGCCGACCATGATGATATCGCCGTGGGCAAAGTTCAGCATCTTGGCGATGCCGTAAACCATGGTATAGCCCAGGGCAATGATCGCGTAAACGCTGCCGAGACTCACGCCGTTGATGAGATGGTTCAAAAAACTCACGGGGCTCTCAACTCTCTTTCTTTCGTTCTTTCTTGGAACCTTCTGAATCAATCAGCGCTGATCGCTCTTGCAAGTTCATCAGAGGTTCCCTTGTATTTATGCCGGAAAGGGCTGCCTGCTGGGGGCAGCCCTTTCCGGGAAATCCGCAATGATTTCTGATTCCTGTATCAGTCCATGCCGACGTAAGCGCCGTTCTGGATGACCATGCCCTTCGGCTCCTTGGTGACGGCGCCGGAGGCATCCCACGTCATGTTCTCGCCGGTCAGGCCGCTATACGTGAAGTCCGAAGCGGTGAAGGCAGTCTTGAGTGCCTCGCAGAGCGCGCTTGCATCCATGTCGGGCGTAGCGTTGCTCTTGACGAGCGCATTATAAATCGCATAGATGCAGTCATACGCATCGGCTGCGAACTGGTTCGGAACATCCTTATATTGCTCCTGATATTTTTTCACAAAGCTCTGGGTCTTCTCGTCGGTGGAGTCTGCGTTGAACGGGGTCAGCAGCATGACGCCCTCGGCCAAAGAGGTGTCAAAGCCTTCGATGGTCAGAATGCCGTCCATGCCGTCCACGCCGAAGAAGGTGGGCTTATAGCCGATGTCGTTGGACTGACGCAGGATCAGCGAGGCCGGAGTGTAGTACATCGGCAGGAAGATCAGGTCTGCGCCGTTGTCCTTTGCATCGGCAATCTGCACGGAGAAGTCGTTCTGCGTGTCTTCGGTGAAGGTCGTGGTCGAAACGACACTCAGACCCAGCTCCTTGGCCTTGGTCATGAAGCTGTTATAGATGCCGGTGGAATAGACGTCGTCGTTCTTATAGATGATGGCGATCTTCGTTCCGAGCTTCTTCTCGGAGATGTACTGCGCGGAGGCGGAGCCTTGGTTCGGATCCATGAAGCACATCTGGAAGGTGTTGGCCTTGCGCTCAACGTCGATCGTGCCGGTCAGCGGGTTCTGCACGCCGCCGAGCACGTCGGTGGAGGAGGCGGACGGCGTCAGGCAGAAGATGTTGTCAGCCGAGGATTCGGCGGAGGTCGCCACGCAGGGCGTAGAGGTGACGGAGCCGAGGAAGATCTGCATACCCCAGTCCTTCAGCGTGTTATAGCCGTTGACGGATTTCTCCGCGTCGTGGGCATCGTCCTCGTACCGCAGCTCAAGCTGGATACCGCCCAGCGCGTTGACCTCGTCGACGGCGATCTGCGCGCCGTTTTTAACGGCGTTACCGTAGATCGCCGCGCCGCCGGTCAGCGGGCCGCAGCCGCCGATCTTAAACACGGCAGCGTCGGATTTGTTGCTGTCGTTCTTGCCGCAGCCGGCGAAGACAACGAGCAGCATCGCCATGGCGAGGAGCATCGCAAGCATTTTTTTCATTTTCTTTTTCCCCTTTCACGAGTAATGAATATCATACCGCGCTCGTCCGGAAGAACGATGGCGGAATGTTACGGAAGTGTGCAATCGTTGCTTGTAAGAAAAATTTGTTATACTATACCGTTTTAAAGCGGAAAAGTCAATTGAAAATTTATACGAAGGATTTGAAAAAAGCTGTTTCATACAGGGCAAAATGACGAAAAGCACGGAAAAAAGTGAATAAAAGCTGAATTCAGAGGTTCCTTAGGAGAAAATCCATACCAAAGCCGCGAGAATCGGCTGGTGCAGCAGATAAAGCTCCAGCGAATGCCGGCCGATCAGACAGAGCGCGCGCCGGACGGGGTTCCGCGCCGAAACGCGGGGCAGCAGCGAGGCCTTGCGGCGGTAAAGCGTTTTGCCGAGCGCCGCGCCGATCAGAAACCAGCCGAGATTCGGGAAAACCGGGAAATAATCCGCCCCGAGATAGACGCCGCTTCCGCGCAGCCCGAGCGCGAGCAGAAAGGGCGTTCCCACCGTGAAGCGCTGCATCCACACGCCGAGCGCCAGCGCAGCCGTGCCGAGCAGCAGCAGCGCCCAGAAGGGCAGTCTGCGGAACAGGGGATAGACCAGCATACACAGGCCGAGCAGATGCAGAATGCCGAACCAGATGCCCAGTCCGTAAAAGCCGCCGAGAAATTCGAGCATCAGCGTGACATAGCTGACCAGAAGCCCCGCCCCGAACACGATCAGTCCGCGCCGCACGGTTCGCGTGGCCAGCGTGGCGCAGATGCCGCTGATGAGAATAAACAGAATATGGCCGTATTCCTGCATGAGCCGAAACCATGCCGGGATGGGAAAGTACAGTCCACCGAACACCTGCAAGTCGAAGCAGAGATGGACGGCGATCATGCCGAGCAGGCAGAGACCGCGCAGGGCGTCCAGCTCCCAGATGCGTTCCTTTTTCTCGCTCATGTCGACTCCTCCTGCGCAGCCTCCTCCTCCAGCGCGCGATAGGCGACCTTGCCGACCGCCGTTTTCGGCAGCTCGTCGCGGAAGAGAAGCTCCGTCGGCGCGGCATAGCGCACGATGTGCGCGCGGCAGAAATCGAGCAGCTCGCGCCGCAGCGCCTCGCTGGCCACAACGCCCGGCTTGAGCACAACGTAGGCGCGGACGCGCTGCATTTTATAGGCGTCCCTCACGCCGATCACGCACGAGAGCTGCACGGCCTCGTGCCCGTCAAGCACGTTTTCGACTTGGCTTGGATAGACGTTATAGCCGGAGGTGACGATGATGCGCTTGAGCCGCTGACGGAAATAAAGGAAGCCGTCGGCGTCCATACAGCCGAGGTCGCCGGTGTGCAGCCAGACGCGGCCGTCTGCGTGGCGGCGCAGCGCGTGCGCCGTTTCCTCCGGCTCGTCCAGATAGCCCAGCATCACGCTCGGGCCGGAGAGGCAGATTTCGCCGTCCTGCCCGGCGGCGACCTCCTCGGTCGTACCGACGCGGACGACCTTATAATAGGTGTCGGGGAAGGGAATGCCGATCGAGCCGTCGCGCGCGCCGCGGAGCGGCGTCAGGCAGCTGGCCGTGACGCATTCGGTCGTGCCGTAGCCCTCGCGGATCTGCACGCACGCGCCGTGCTCGGCCAGAAACCGGTCGACGCGGCGCTTCAGCTCGACGGAGAGCGAATCGCCGCCGCAGAAAACGCCCTTCAGGAAGGAGAGCCTGACGTTCTCCAGACCCGGCGCGCGCAGCAGCGCCTCGAACAGCGTCGGCACGCCGGGGATGAAGCTCGGGCGCTTTTTGCGCAGCAGGTCGGCGTAGAGCCTTACGTTGAAGCGCGGCACGAGAATGCAGCGCGCACCGCCGACGAGCGCCGTGTGAATGCCGATGCCGAGACCGAAGCCGTGGAACATCGGCATGACCGAGAGCATCGAGCAGCCCAGCAGCGTCTGGCAGCCGCTGGCGGCGATCGTCTGATAAGCCAACGCGTTAAAGTTGTCGCTCGAGAGGCAGATACCCTTGGTTTTTCCGGTCGTGCCGCCGGAATAGAGGATCACGGCACAGGTGTCGCTTGCCCCGTCGTCGGGCGGAAGAGAGGCAGGCGCCTTGCGCAGCAGGCCGCTCCAGAGGCGATACGGATAGCCCTGCGGAAGCTTGCTGCGCTTTGCAAGCCGATAGGCAAGCGCCTTTGGGAAGGGCAGCGCGTCGGAGATGCGCACGAGCAGCAGCTCTGGCGGCGACTTGGCCGCGCGGCAGGCCGGCATAACGCGGTCGCAGAAGCCGTCGAGCGCGATGATGGCCTTGCTCTGCGAGCAATTGAGATAAAACGTGATCTCGTCGGCCGACGACAGCGGATGGATCATGTTTGCCACCGCGCCGATGCGGCTGAGCGCATAGAAGCAGTCGACCGCCTGCGGCAGATTCGGCAGACACAGGGTCACACGGTCGCCCTTTGCGATGCCGAGCGAGACAAAGGCCGCCGCCGCGCGCTCAATGCGCCGCAGAAAGCCCGCGTAGGTCACGCAGCCGCCCTCAAACTCGTAGGCGACGGCGTCCGGATGCGCCTGCGCGGTCTGCGCGACGCATTGAAAGAGCGTTTTTCGGGGATAGTCGATATGCTCGGGCATATCGCCGTAAAATCGAAGCCAAGGCGCTTCGGCGGATAAGGACATAGGGAGCCTCCTGAACGGTTTTCCGTATTATTATACCAGCTGCTGCACAAAATTGGAAGTGTGGGAATGCGCTCACGCAGGATTTTTCCGAAATCAAAACTTCCTCTTTCTTTTTCGCGGCAAATGCGGTAAAATAAACTCGAATATTATGGCAAACGGAGATTTTGTGACGCATGACAGAACAATTTGAAGAACGGTTCCGCGCGGCGCGCCGCGCATATATTGCAAAGCAGTACGGCAGGATGAACCCGCGCCAGCTTGAGGCGGTTCTGACCACGCAGGGGCCGGTGCTCCTGCTGGCGGGTGCAGGCAGCGGCAAGACGACCGTGCTCATCAACCGCATCGCCAACCTGATCCGCTTCGGCTCCGGCGCGGACAGCCCCGAGCTGCCCGAGGGCGTGACGGAGGACGACGTGCTCTTTTTAGAGGCGCAGGCCGCGCTCGACCGGCCGACCGAGCCGGGGCGCGCCGATGCACTGGCGGCCTACGAGCCGGCCGCGCCGTGGTCGATCATTGCGATCACCTTCACGAACAAGGCCGCAAACGAGCTGAAGGACCGTCTGACCAAGATGATCGGCGGGACGGTCGGCGAGGATGTCTGGGCAATGACGTTCCACTCGGCCTGCTGCCGCATCCTGCGCCGCGAGATCGAGCGGCTGGGCTATTCGAGCAGCTTCACGATCTATGACACGACGGATTCCGAGCGCGTCATCAAGGAGATCCTGAAGGAATTTAATCTGGACGACAAGATCTTTGTGCCGCGCAAGGTGCTCGGCGCGATCTCCAAGGCCAAGGACAAGCAGCAGGGGGCGGCGGAATTCCGCAAGGACGTCGGCGACGATTACCGTCTGCGCAGGATCGCGGATATTTATGAGGAATATTCCAAGCGGCTCAAGGCCTCGAACGCGGTCGATTTTGACGATATTATCCTCCTGACCGTGCAGCTTTTGCAGAATTTTGAGGACGTCCGCCGTTATTATCAGCGCAAGTTCCGCTATGTGCTGATCGACGAATATCAGGACACGAACCACCTGCAATATCTGCTGGCCTCGCTTCTGGCGGGCGGGCACGAGAACATCTGCGTCGTGGGCGACGATGACCAGAGCATTTATCGTTTCCGCGGCGCGACCATCCGCAACATCCTTGATTTTGAGAACGAGTACCACGGCGCGAAGGTCATCCGCCTCGAGCAGAACTACCGCTCCACGCAGAGCATCCTCGACGCAGCGAACGCCGTCATCAAGCATAATACCGGCCGAAAGGGCAAGCAGCTCTGGACGAACAACGGCGTCGGCGATAAAATTCTGCACTACGAGGCGCTGAGCGAGCAGGACGAGGCGAATTTTGTCGCCAATCAGATCCTTTCTGAGGCGGGCGCGAGCGGCTATCGCGATTTTGCGATCCTCTATCGCACGAACGCCCAGTCGAACGCGCTCGAAGCCGCCTTCAAGCGCAACGGCGTGCCCTACCGCATCATCGGCGGCACGCGCTTCTTTGACCGCGCCGAGATCAAGGACATGCTGGCCTATCTCTGCGTCATCAACAACCGCGCCGACGATCTGCGCCTCAAGCGCATCGTCAATCAGCCGCCGCGCGGCATCGGCGCGAAGGCCGTCGAGAGCGTCGAGCGTCTGTGCGCCGCGCAGGGCACGCCGCTTTACAGCGTGATCTGCGACCCCTATACCTATCCCGCGCTCGAGCGCGCAGCGGGCAAGCTGATGCAGTTTTCCGTGCTGATCGAGCAGTGCGCCGCCCTGCTCAACACGCTGCCGCTGGACGCGTTTTATGAAGAGCTGCTCGTGCGCACGGGCTACGTCGCCATGCTCGAGCAGAAGGACGATCTGGAAAACCGTTCCCGGCTGGAGAACGTCCGCGAGCTGAAATCCTCGATCGTGACCTACATGGAGAGCACCGACACGCCGACGCTGGCCGGCTTTTTGGAGGAAATCGCGCTCTATACCGACATCGAGCAGTATGACAAGGATGCCGACGCGGTCGTCATGATGACGATGCACGCGGCCAAGGGACTGGAATTCCCGAACGTGTTCGTGGTCGGCTGCGAGGAGAACCTGTTCCCGAGCGCCCGCTGTGTCGGCGACCCGGACGAGATGGAGGAGGAGCGCCGCCTGTGCTACGTTGCCATCACGCGCGCGAAAAGGCACCTGACGCTCACGAGCGCCCGCCAGCGTATGCTCTACGGCCACACGACCGCCAACCGCCCCTCCCGCTTTTTGGAGGAGATCCCGCCGGAGCTGCTGCTGGAAAAGGCTGCCGCAAGGCCGAGCTATGCGGCGGCCAAGGCTGCGCCGCCGAAGCCGCGGCACACCTTCCAGACCTACATACCGCAGCAGCGCGCCGCGTCGGCTCTGCCCAGCTATCAGAAGGGCGAGATGGTGCAGCATGACGTGTTCGGCACGGGCATGATCCTGTCGGTCATGCCGACCGGCAACGATGCCATGCTTGAGATTGCCTTCGATCAGGTCGGCACGAAGCACCTGATGGCCAAGGCAGCCTCGCAGCGGATGAAAAAACTCTGAGCGCAGGAGACGATTTGAAATGGATCCGAAGGAATTGATCGGGCAGCTCACGAAGCAGCTCGAGGAAGCCAATCATGAATACTACGTGCTCGACGCGCCGACGATGCCGGATTTCGAGTATGACCGCCTGCTGCGGCAGCTCGAGGAGCTGGAGGCGCAGTATCCGGAGCTGGCCTCACCGCGCTCTCCGACGCGGCGGGTCGGCGGCGAGGCCGTCAGCCGCTTTGAGAAGGTTGAGCACGCCGTGCCGCTCGAAAGCTTACAGGATGTTTTTTCCGTGGACGAGGTGCGCGAGTTTCTGTCCCGCGTCCGGGAGCAGAACGGGGACGCCTGCCTCAGCGTCGAGCCGAAGGTCGACGGTCTGTCCGTTGCACTGGAATACGTCAACGGCGCATTCGTGCGCGGCGCAACGCGCGGCGACGGCCGGATCGGCGAGGACGTGACCGAGAACCTCAAGACCATTCGCTCCATCCCTATGCAGCTGGAAAACGCCCCGGCGCGCCTGATCGTGCGCGGCGAGGTGTTCATGAGCCGCGCGGTGTTCGAGCGGCTCAATGCCGAGCGGGAGGCGGCGGGCAAGGCGCTCTTTGCCAACCCGCGCAACGCTGCCGCCGGCAGCCTGCGGCAGCTCGACCCGTCGGTCGCGGCCGAGCGCCGTCTGGACATTCTGATCTTCAATTTGCAGCTTGCCGAGGGCGTCTCGTTCGAGCGCCATACGCAGACGCTGGACTATCTGAAGCGGCTGAAGTTCAAGACCATTCCCTACTGCCGCTGCGAGACGGCCGAGCAGACGCTTGCGGAGATCGCGCGCATCGGCCGCGAACGCTATGACTACCCGTTCGACATCGACGGCGCGGTCGTCAAGCTCGAAAGTCTCTCCGGCCGCGCGGCCATGGGCAGCACGGCAAAGTTCCCGCGTTGGGCCTGCGCATTCAAGTATCCGCCCGAGGTCAAGGAGACGGTCGTGCAGGACATCGTCGTGCAGGTCGGCCGCACGGGCGTGCTCTCGCCGAAGGCCACGGTCGCGCCGGTGCGCCTTGCCGGAACGACCGTGACCAGCGCGACGCTGCATAATCAGGATCGCATTTCCGAGCTGGACGTGCGCATCGGCGACACCGTGCGCATCCGCAAGGCGGGTGAGATCATCCCGGAGGTGCTGGGCGTCGTGCCCGAAAAGCGCCCGGCCGGGGCGCAGCCCTATCATCTGCCTACGACCTGCCCGGTCTGCGGCGCGCCCGTCGAGCGCGACCCGGATGGCGTGGCCATGCGCTGCACGGGCGTGGAATGCCCGGCGCAGCTTCAGCGCAACATCGCGCATTTCGTTTCGCGCGGCGCGATGGACATCGAGGGGCTTGGCGACGCGATTGTCGAGCAGCTCATTGCGGGCGGGCACATCGCCTCCCCGGCGGATATTTACTACCTGAAGCTGGAGGATCTGAAAACGCTCTGGAAGAGCGGCGAAAGGGCGGCGACCAAGCTGCTCGGCGCGATCGAGGCCAGCAAGCAGAACGACGTCTATCGCCTGATCTACGGCTTTGGCATCCGGCAGGTGGGCGAAAAGGCCGCCAAGGTTCTGGCGCGCACCTTCGGCTCGCTCGACGCGCTGATGGAGGCGGACGAGGCGGCGCTGACCGACGTGCGCGACATCGGCGCGGTCACGGCCGAGAACATCGTTCACTGGTTCGCCAATCCGCAGTCGCGGCATATGATCGAGCGTCTGCGCGCGGCCGGGGTGAATTTCAACGCTGCCGGGACGCAGACCGACGACCGCTTCGCGGGCATGACCTTTGTTCTGACCGGCTCACTAACGCTGTTCACCCGCGCCGAGGCGACGGAGAAAATCGAGTCGTTCGGCGGAAGGGCGTCGGGCAGCGTGTCGAAAAAAACGACCTACGTCGTGGCCGGAGAAAACGCCGGAAGCAAGCTGAAAAAGGCAAACGAATTGGGAATCCCGGTCCTGACGGAGGAGCAATTCCAAGAAATGCTTGCCTAACGTCCGCTTTTGTGGTATAATTTCAAGCCGTGCCTGACGCACCGGAAAGGAAGATAAAAATATGAAATTGCTTCTTGCAATTCTCGTCTGCCGCGCGTTGACTCTGATCGGCAGGCTCGTGGGCAAGGGAACGAGCCTGCCCGGCAAGTATGCCCTCAAGGTCTGCCCGGATATTCTCAGCCGCATCCGGAAGCCGGAAATGATCGTCGCCGTCACGGGCAGCAACGGCAAGACCTCGACGGTCGAGATGATCGCCTCCGTGCTCAAGGCCAGCGGCAAGACCGTGGCCTATAACTCCGAGGGCTCGAACCAGATCGAGGGCGTCACGACGATGATCCTCAATTCCTGCACGCTGGGCGGCAGGATGAAGCAGGACGTCCTGCTCATTGAGTCCGACGAGCGCTATACGAAGTACACGTTCCGCTGGTTCCACCCGACGCACTATGTCATCACGAACCTCTACCGCGACCAGCTCACGCGCAACGGCCACCCCGAGTGGGTCTATGACGCGATCGCCGAGAGCATTTTTGACGACACCACCCTGATCCTCAACGCCGACGACCCGATGGTCTCGCAGTTCGGCTACCACAGGAAGGGCAAGGTGCTCTGGTTCGGCCTCGACCGCTGCAAGGAGGATACCGAGCAGTTTGTCGGCATGTATAACGACATGCGATATTGCCCGGTCTGCGGCCAGCCGATGGAATATGACTATTATCATTACAATCAGGTCGGCTGCTACCGCTGCACCGCCTGCGACTTCCGCCGCCACGACACCGATTTCACCGTGACCGACGTCGACCTTGCCGAAAATCGCATCACCGTCAACGGCACGGACGAGATCAGGCTGGCGCTGAGCAGCATCTATAACGTCTATAACATCCTTGCGGCCTACGCGGTCTGCTCGCTGCTGGGCGTGCCGGGCAAGGAGATCGCCCGCCTGACGAGCAACTATATTCTGAAAAACGGCCGATATATCGAGTTCCGCCTCGGCTCGCACGACGGCGTGTTCCTGATCTCCAAGCACGAAAACTCCGTTTCCTACGATATGTCCTTCCGCTATGCCGTCTCGCAGGGCAAGCCCTTCAGCGCCGTCATCATCGTCGACGCCGTCAGCCGCAAGTACTTCACCAGCGAGACCTCCTGGCTCTGGGACATCAACTTCGGCCTGCTGCAAACCGACCTGCTCAAGCGGGTCTACCTCTGCGGCAAATACTGCAACGATCTTGCCATGCGCCTGTCCTTCACGGACATTCCGCAGGAGAAGATCAAGGTCTTTGAGGACATCGACGCGGCCTGCGAGGAGATGTGCAGCACCGGCAGCGAACAGCTTTACGCTGTGACCTGCTTCTCCGACCGTGAAAAGTTCCTCTCCAACACGGAAAGAAGGTGAGCCGATGGAACTTAAGCTTCTGCATCTTTATGACGATGCGATGAATCTCTACGGCGAATACGCAAATGTTTCGCTTTTGGCGCGCTATCTGACCGATCTCGGTCACAGCGTCCGCGTCGAGACGCTTTCGCTGTATGAGAAGAAGGATATTTCCGGCTATGATTTTTATTATATGGGCGCCGGAACGGAGCGCCGCCAGAAGCTCGTGCTGCCGCAGCTTCTGCAATACCGCGAGACGCTGCTCGAGGCCAAGCGGCGCGGCGCCGTTCTGCTCTTCACGGGCAACGCCTTCGAGCTGCTGGGCAGCGCCGTCACGGATGCCGAGGGCAAGCGCTATGACTGCCTCGGCTTTGCCGGGTTTGAGTCGAACGAGACGAAGCGCCGCATCACGGGCGACGTCATTGCGCGCATCGGGGATGAGCGCGTGGTCGGCTTTATGAACAAGTGCGGCCATACCACGGGCGTGAAGCAGCCGCTGTTCCATGTGGAATTCGGCTTCGGCAATGAAGAGGCCTGCGGCGACGAGGGCTGGCGCGACGGCAATTGCTTCGGCACGCACCTCACCGGGCCGCTGCTCGTCAAAAACCCGTCCATGCTCAGACGCGTGGCCAAGGCGCTGCTGGGCGACGCGTTCGCCGACACCGTGCAGTATCCGTATATGCAGCGCGGCTATGAGATGACCCTCTCCGAGCTGACCAAGCGTATGGAGGCGCTGAAATAACCTCCAAAATAGCAAAAAACTCCCACGGGGTTCTGATGAAATGACCAGAACCCCGTGGGAGCTTTTTTTATCGCGCGATCTGACAGGCGCGGGAGATCATGTGCTCCATGGCCTCGCCGGTGGCTGAGCCGTGCCCCTTCATAACGGGCTTGTTCACGCCGAGCAGGATCGCCCCGCCCTGCGTGTTATAGTCGTATTTGCGGCGGATGGCTTGCAGCGTGTCGCGGCAGTCCGAACCGGCCAGCCGCTCCTCCACCTCGGCGAGCACGGTTTTCGCCGTGCCCTCGATCGATTTGAGCAGAATGTTGCCGTGGAAGCCGTCGCAGACGATCACGTCGGTCTTTCCGCTGAGCGCGTGTGTGGCCTCGATGTTGCCGATGAAATTCAGCCCGTCCTGTTGATGCAGCAGGGCGTTTGCCGCCTTGACCGCCTCGCAGCCCTTTGTGTCCTCCGCTCCGTTGGAGAGCAGCGCAACGCGCGGCGCGGCGTAGCCGAGACGGCGCATATACTCCGATCCTGTTTCGGCGAAAAAGACGTAGTGCTCGGGATGGGCGTCGATGTTTGCGCCGCAGTCAAGCAGCAGCAGCGGCTGTCCGCCGCGCGCGATCAGCTCGACCGCGAGCACCGGGCGCGTCCCGCGCTTCCGGCCGAGCAGACGGATCGCGCAGACCATAGCCGCGCCGGTCGACCCGCAGGTGATGACGGACGAAACGGCGTCGTTTTCGGCGGCCAGCCGCATTGCCTTGACGATCGAGGCGTCGGTCTGCTGATAGGCCGTCATGGAATCGTCGTAATTCGTCACCGTCCCGGCGCAGTCGACCAATTCTGCCCGCGCGTGGGCAGGGGAGGCCGACACCATGGCCGAAAGGCGTTCGGCGTGGCCGAACAGGTGCAGAAACAGGTCGCCGTTGGCCTCCAGCGCGCGCAGCGCGCCGGCGCAGAGTGCCTCCTCGGGCGTGTCCGCACCCAAAAGATCAATTGCAAGCTGTACCATGCCCGTCAGCTCCTTTCTCGCGCTCCTCCGCCCAGACCCGATCCAAAACGGCTTGATAGACGCCGTCGGAGAACGGCGGGCGCGTGAGCGCGCGGAGGGTCTGCTCCGTGAGCGCACCGGTCTCGGCGAATTCCGCCCCGGCGGCGCGGAAGCGCTCGAGCGTGCGCTCCAGACGCGTGCCGCCGTTGCGCACCATTGTGCGCAGCTGGGGGCAGAACACGGCGGTGTAGCCCCCGCGGCCGCAGATCAGGTCGTACTGTCTGCGCACCGGCTCATAGACCTCGTCCGTCTGGACATAGGCGCAGCCGGAGAAGAGCAGAAATTTCCGCGTCTTGCTCGGATAGCGCAGGCCGTGCGCCGGCGCGCCGTCCTTCGGGGCGTGCTGCCCCTGATAGGTGTTCATCATCGAGAGCAGGCGGTCGGTCATAAACTTGACCTGCCCCGGAACGCCGAAAAAGTAGAGCGGGAAGGCCTGAATGACGATCTCGGCGTCGAGAATTTTTTGCTTGAGGGGTGCAATATCGTCGTTTGAAATGACACAACGCCCCTCCGTCCGTGCCCAGCAGGACAGGCAGCCCATGCAGGGCGTGATATGCAGATCGGAAATGTTGACCGTCTCGGCCGTGAAGCGTCCGCTTGTCAGCAGACCCTCCACAAAGGCGTTCACGACGGTCATGGTCGTGCTGTCGGCGCGGTGCGGACTGCCGTTCAGAACCAGAATCTTTCGCGGCCGTGACTCAGAGCACACCGATGTTCCACCTCCGCACGGAACGCTCGCCGACGGAATACTGCGCGCAGCGGCCGATCTTGCGGTATTTTTCATAGCGCTCGGAGACGAGCCGGTCGGGGTCGGTGCGGCGCAGACGCCGGAATTCCTTATAGAGGCTGCCTTGCAGCGAGGAGAAGAACTTCGCGCGCTGCTTGGCGTCGGTGAAATCCTTCGGCTCCTCGACGATTTTTTCGATGACCTCGAGCTGCAAAAGATCCTGCGCGGTCAGCTTGAGGTGCTCCGCCGCCTCGGGTGCGCGGGAGGGATCCTTGAAGAGGATGCTGGCGCAGGATTCGGGCGAAATGACCGAATAATACGCGTTGCTGAGCATCCAGACGCGGTCGGCCACGGCCAGTGCCAGTGCGCCGCCGCTGCCGCCCTCGCCGATCATGAGCGTGATGATCGGCACGCGGACGCCGCTCAGCTCATAGAGGTTGCGGGCAATGGCTTCGCCCGCGCCGCGCTCCTCGGCGCCCTTGCCGCAGTTCGCGCCCTGCGTGTCGACGATGCAGAGCACGGGACGGCCGAATTTTTCGGCCTGGCGGATCAGACGAAGCGCCTTGCGGTAGCCCTCGGGCAGGACGCAGCCGAAATTCCGCTCGACGCGTTCGCTCAGGTCGTGTCCCTTTTCGATGCCGATCACGGTCACGGGCAGATCGCGCAGCATACCGATGCCGCCGATGACGGCGTGGTCGTCGGCAAAGGCACGGTCGCCGTGCAGCTCGATGAAATCGGTGATGATGGCGTTCGAGAGGATGTAATCCTTCGCCGTTGCACGGCCGCTCTTGCGCGTGCAGAGAAGCTTATCATAAACTGTCATTCTTCTGCCCTCCTAGCGTCTGTGCAGCATCAGCAGCTTGGCCAGATGCTCCCGCTGTTCGCTCCGCTCAACGATCTCGTCGAGGAAGCCGTTTTGCAGCTGAAATTCTGCGGTCTGGAAGCTGTCGGGGAGCTTTTCGCCCGCGACCTGCTCCACGACGCGCTTGCCGGCGAAGCCGATGCGCGCCTGCGGCTCGGCAAAGAGAATGTCGCCGAGCATTGCGAAGCTTGCCGTCACGCCGCCCATGGTCGGGTCGGTCAGACCGGCGATGTAAAGCAGCCCGGCGTCGCTGTGCTGGCGCACGGCGGCCGAGACCTTTGCCATCTGCATCAGGGAGAGCACGCCCTCCTGCATACGCGCGCCGCCGGAGACGGTGTAGCCGACCACGGGGAGCCTGTGCAGCGTGGCGTATTCGAACAGGGCGGTGATGCGGTCGCCGACGACCGTGCCCATTGAGCCCATCATGAACTCCGGGTTCATGACGAACAGGCAGGTGCGGCAGCCGACGATCTGGGCGACGCCGCAGATCACGCCCTCGTTTTCGCCGCTTTTTGCCTTTGCGGCGGCGAATTTTTCGGGATATTGCGGGAAATCAATGGGATCGGTGAAGACCTCCTCGCCGAAAAGCTCCTGGAACGTGCCGTGGTCGACCAGAAGCTCGATGCGCGCGCGCGCCGGAATCGGCATCAGATGCCCGCAGTGCGGACAGAGGAAGAGATCCCGTACCAGCGTCGCCTCGTCCGTCGCCTGCTTACAGGCGGAGCAGACGCGCGTCGCTGAGGAATTGCGGAGTTTCTGCAAGACGCTTGCCATGGTTTCTTATGCCTCCTTTTTGAATCCGTCGAGTTGCCCGACGGTATTGATCGTCGCAAAATGCGCCTCCGGGAGCGTGCGTTTGACGCAGCCGGTCAGAGTCTGCCCCGCGCCGACCTCAATAAAGCGGTCGAAGCCGTCAGCCCAAAGCGCGCGCAGCGTCGCCTCCCAGCGAACCGGGGAGCAGACCTGCATACTCAGCGCCTCGACGCGCGCGTCCTCCTGCTCCGGATAGGGCAGGGCGGTGCGGTTGGCGTAGACGGGGATGCGCGGCGCGCGGAAGGACATGCCTGCGAGGGCATGGCGCAGAACGGGCGCAACGTCCTGCATATAAGGCGTGTGGAACGCGCCGCTGACAGCCAGCTTCACGGCGCGTCCGCCCTTTTCTTTGATCGCGGCGCAGAAGCCGTCGAGCTCGTCGGCGTTGCCCGCGCAGGAGATCTGCCCCGGACAGTTATAGTTGACCGGCCAGACCTCGCGGAACTGCGCGCAGACGGCCTCGACCGTCGGAGCGTCAAGCTTGAGCGCGGCGGCCATGCCGCCGGGATGCAGCGCCGACTGCTCGGCCATGGTTTTGCCGCGCAGGAGCACGAAGCGGAAGGCGTCCTCGACGTCCAGCGCCCCGGCAAAGGCCAGCGCCGGGATCTCGCCGAGCGAGAAGCCCGCGGCGGCGTCGGCCGGGATCCCTGCCTCGCGCACGGCCTGCGCAATGGCAAGATCGGTCAGGAACAAAGCAGGCTGGGTGTTCTCCGTGCGGCTCAGCTCAGCCGGATCGCCGGAGAAGCAGAGCTGCGTGATGCCGGGGCAGAGACGCTCGCCGAGGTCAAAAACGGCCTTGGCGGCGCTGCTCGCGGCGTAAAAATCCCGCCCCATGCCGACGACCTGCGCGCCCTGTCCGGCGAATAAAAATGCTGTTTTGCCCATGTCAGGATTCCTCCAGATTCTGCTTCGGCATCGCGGTGAACGAGACGCAGCCCTTGCTGCAAAGCGTGTCGCCGACGTGCACCGCAGCCTCAAAGGTCAGAAGCGGCCCCGCCTTGCTCTTCTTCGAGACGGAGACGGTCATGACGTCTCCGGGCAGGATCGGGCGGAGAAATTTGAACTGATCGACCTTGAGCAGCACATAGAGCGTGTCGGCGCTCGTGCCGTCTGCTTCAACGGTCAGGGAGCAGAGCTGCGCGCAGCTCTCGATGATGAGCACGCCGGGCAGGATCGGCTCTCCGGGGAAATGCCCCGCGAACCACGGATCGTTGACCGAGACGGTCTTCAGACCGACGGCGGCCTCACCGGGCGTCAGCTCCGTGACGCGTTCGATCATCTGAAACGGCGGACGCTGCTTCAGGCGGCGATTGACTTCATAAATATTCATCATAGCGAAAGTCCTCCGTCCAATGTCAGGATCTGGCCGGTCATATAGGCGCACGCGTCGGAGACGAGCATCGAAACGACGCCCGCGACCTCCTGCGCCTGACCGAGCCGGTGCATCGGGATGGCCTTCAGATATTCCTCTTTCTTCTCCTCGGGCAGGGCGTCGAGCATGTCCGTCTCGATGAAGCCGGGGGCGACGGCGTTGACGCGGATGCCGTAGGGCGCAAGCTCCTTGGCCATCGTGCGCGTCATGGCGTTCACTGCGCCCTTTGTGGCGCTGTAAACGCTCTGGCCGGGCAGGGCAAAGCTGCCGCTGACGGAGGAGATGTTGACGACCACGCCGCTCTTTTTGCGGAACATCTTCAGGACTGCCTGCTGTGCGCAGTAAAAATAGCCCTTGACGTTCAGCTCCATGCAGCGGTCGAGCGTTTCGGAGTTGAGCATCAGCAGATACTCGTCGCGGACGATGCCGGCATTGTTGACCAGCACATCCGGCCCGCCGAGCGTTTTGTTGACGTCGCGCACCATCTGCTTGACCTGCGCCGGGTCGGAGACGTCGGCGCGGCAGAGCATTCCCTCGCCGCCGTTCTGCCGGATCTCATCGAGCACGGCCTGTGCCTCGGCCTCGTTATGGGCGTAGTTGATCGCGACGGCATAGCCGTCGGCGGCCAGCCGCAGCGCGCAGGCGCGGCCGATGCCGCGGGACGCGCCGGTTACAAGCGCAGCCTTCATGTTCCGAATCCTTCCTTTCTTATCGGCTCAGCACCAGCGCGGTGTAAGAGCCGCCGGGTGCGTAGGAAATAACCAGGAGATTGTCCAGCGAGTCGGCCGAGATGCTCACGCGGTGCCCGCTGAGATAGGCGTCGTGCTCCTCGCGCAGGTCGCCGTGCAGCAGCAGCGCGCCCTGTGCCAGCGAGAGGGCGGCGGATGCGGCGCGGCCTTCGCCGACGCGGCGCTTGACCGAGATCACGGGCAGCGTCCCGAGGCGGAACAGGCGGCTGAGCGCGTCCGTCTCGACTGCGTCGAGCTTGTCCATACCGTTGGCGAAGCCGACCACGCCGTTGATGTCGGCGGCGGTCATGCCCGCGTCGCGCAGAGCGTCCTCAATCGCGCGGACAAGGCCGTCGGCAGAGCCGCCGACCGTGCCGAAGGGCACGCTCTCGTGCGCCATACCGTAGCCGCGCAGACGGCAATAGACCTGCGCGCCGCGCGCCTTGGCGGTCTGCGCGTCCTCAAGCAGCAGCGAGACGCTGCCGTCGGAGAGGGAGCAGGTGTCCTTCTTCGCATACGGCTCGACGCGCTCGTCGGCGGCGTAGCCGAGGCCGTGCGCCAGTTCGGAGATGATCTCGCTGTTCTCGTCCGTGCCGGTGGCGAGCATCGCGTGCTCCCAGCCGTTGCGCAGCACCTGCATGGCGTAGGCCGCCGATTGCAGACCGGACTGCGCGCCGTTCGTGACCGTGACGTTATAGCCGCGGATCCCGGCGCAGATGGACAGATACCCGCCTGCGGCGTTATAGACCGTGTTCGGGAATTTGAAGGCGCTGCCGCCCGCGTTGCCCTTGGCGACGATAAGCTGCTGGAAATCGCAGCTGGGGCTGAGCGCGCCCTCGGACGTGCCGACGATCAGGCCGATCTGCTCGGCGTTCTCGTCCGTCACTTCGTAGCCCGCGTCCTTCAGCGCGTCCATGCCGGAGACGGCCTGAAGCTGGCTGAGGTGGTCGAGCTTGCGGTAAAATGCCATTTTGAGGTCGTGCGCGGCATAATCCTCTGCGCCGACGGCGGAATGCCCTGCTGCGCCCTCAAGCTGCCGCTCGTCGCGGCAGGCGGCGAGATAGGCGTCCTTGCCGTTGCCGACCGGCGAGACGATGCCGATACCGGTGAGCACGATGTCGGGACGCTCCGGCGCATCGGGGACGTTGCCCGCGTCCTTGCTGAAAACGACGCTGGCGTTGTTGCCGCCGAAGGCGAAGGAGTTGTCCATCACGGCGCGCAGCGCCTTCCGCTGCGGCACGTTCGGGCAGAAATTCATGCTTCCGGCCTTTTCGGCCAGCAGCGGAAGATCCTCCTCGGAATAGCCCAGCGTGGGCGGGACGACGTTCTCAACGAGCGCCTTGATGGCAAAGACGGACTCCACCGCGCCGGCCGCGCCGAGGCAGTGACCGGTCATGGCCTTCGTCGAGCTGACGCAGAGCGCGTCGTTCTGCCCGTCGAAGATCGTGTGCAGCGAGAGGAATTCGGCCTCGTCGTTTTTGGCCGTGCCCGTGCCGTGCGCGTTGACGTAGTCGATGTCGGCCGGGGTCAGACCGGAATGCTCGATGGCGCTGCGCAGAGCGCTCATCTGCCCCGCGCCGTCGGGGCGCGGAGCGGTGATGTGGTGCGCGTCGCTGCTGACGCCTGCGCCGAGCACCTCGCAATAGATATGCGCGCCGCGCGCAACGGCGTGCTCATAGGATTCCACAATGACCGCACCGGCGCCCTCGCCGAGCGTGATGCCGTGGGAATGATTGAACGGGGAGCAGGAACTTTCGTCGAGCGCATGGAGCGACAGGAAGCCGGAATAGGGCACGGACGAGAACGCGTCCGCGCCGCCCGCAACGACCACGTCCGCGCGCCCGGCGCGGATGAGATCGGAGGCGTAGGCAATGCTGATCGTGCCGGCCGCGCAGGCGTTGGCGACGTTGGTCACGACGCCGCCCGCATGGCAGGTCTCCGCAACGTGGTTGGCGATCGCCGAGATCGGCATCTTGAGCGCATCCCCGTGCGGCTTGCCGTTTTTATAGTAGTGCTCGATGCTGCGGCCGCCGCCGACGCAGCTGCCCATGATGACGCTTGCGCGTTGACTGCCGCCGAAATCGGCGAGCTTCGCGTCGGCAAGCGCCTCTCTCGCGGCCTTCAGGCAGAGCACGGAGGAGCGATCCAGCTCAGGCACGTCCTCCAGATTTTTGACCTCGGCGGCGTAGTCGGCATAGCAGCGCTCGGTGTCGACCGAATGCGTGTGGTCGATGCCGGAGCGCGCGGCAAGGATGCTGTCCCAGCATTCCGAGACGTTCCCGCCGATTGCGCTGACAACGCCCAGACCGGTGATGACGCAGCGGTTCTTGTTGCTCGTCATTCCGGCTCAGCCCTCTTTGTGCGCCAGAACGTAGGCTGCCAGTGCGTCGATGTTCTTGAAATGCTCCTTGCCGACGCCGGTCATTTCCACGCCGTATTCCTCGTCGATGGCCGAGATGATCTCCAGCGAGTCGATCGAATCCAGACCGATGCCTTCGCCGAACAGAGTGGTGTCATATTCCAGAGCCTCCGGCTCAATGCCGAGGCGCTCGCAGAGCATATCCTTGATCTTTGCCTTCACATCGTTTGCATTCATAGTAAAAAATCCTTCTTTCTTTGTATTCGGAGCGCGAGCGCTTCCGTGGCGGCAGGATTGCCGTTTTTGAACAGGTTATTCGAGGTCCTTGCGGTGCTTTTTGAGGTAACCCGGCTCGGCATAGGACTGAATTTTCACCGAGGTCAGCACGGTCACGGCGCTCAGCACGCTTTCAATCATCAGAATCACGCCGAGGATCGTCGCCAGCAGGAATTCGTCCTCCAACGGATAGATCGCGAGGAACATCCCGCCGATCACGGCCAAGACCGCCAGCGCAAAGATCGCCCACCACGCGCTGATGCCGAAGCGCTTAGCGTGCCGCGCGACCTGAATTTTGATGACGCCGTCGCCGAAGATCACGATCCCAAGTGGGATGCAGACGGGCATCAGAAGCGAGTCGGGACGGATCAGGAAGATCAGACCGATCCCCGCGATGATAAAGCCGAAGACGAAATCGTATTCAAATGCAAGCCGATAAAGATCCTTGGAAAGATAGCCGACAATTTTCGACGCGCCGAACAGGATCAGAAACACGCCGCAGAATTTTTCAAGAAAGGTGACGGACAGCGTCGGCTTCACAACGAGCACGATCCCGATCGCGAACAGCAGCAGCGAAAGCACAACGTGGCTGATCTTCGCGATCCGCATGGGGACGACGGAGTGCATAGAAAATTCCTCCTTCAACAGGCTTTGCGCTCAGTTTAGCAGAAAAAAGGCCGCATGAAAACTGACAAAACGCGCCCAATGCCCCGAATTATGACACCAACCGGCAAAATGTACTAAAATTCGCGCATAGTTTCGTGCAGAATGCGAGCGGCGAAGCACGGGAGAGGCTTCGCAGTGAAATTTGCTCTTCCAGCAAGTGCAATATGCTTCGCATGTGAAATGCGGACTTGCGCCCGCGTGAAATGGCGCTTTCGGAGAAGCGCCGTTGCGGAGTCGCTCTGCGACGGATTTCAAACTTTTCGTTCTGAAAACCGTGCCATAGAACCAAAAAACCCACCAGCCTTGTCATTGCGAGGCCGCGACGCGGCCGTGGCAATCTGAAAGTTGTAGGCATGGTGTCCCGCAGCGAGGCACGGGAGTGCGAAGCGAGAAATGACGTCTAAAATGGGAACCGCGAGGCGGATTATGCTGTCCGTGCTGTTTTTTCTCGCTTCATTTTGGATTCTGTTTCATTTCGGTTTTCCGTATTTCGTTCCGGGATGCCGCGTCGTTCCGTTAAAGATTGCCGCGTCGGGCGCGAAATCGTGCCCTCCTCGCAATGACATAAATTTGGAACGTTTTTGCTTGAAAAACGAATGTTTATAGTCGTATGCAGTCGATTTCAATCCGAAACAACGTTCTTTTTTCAAGTAAAACCCACCAGCCTTGTCATTGCGAGGCCGCGACGCGGCCGTGGCAATCTTAAAGCTTTAGGTATGGCATCCCGCAGCGAAGCACGGCAGCACGGGGCGCTATAGACAATTTTGCGTGAGGGCAAAGAAAAAACGGAGCTGCGGCCGGTCGGCCACAGTCCCGTTTCATTCCAGATTTTCAAAAAATGCATCGTAGGAGCATCGGTAAAGCTTTTTCAGCTCGATCAGCACGCTGACGCGAATGTTCAATTCGCCGGATTCATATTTGGCGTAGGTCGTGCGGCCGATGTCGCACCCGCGAAGCTGCAAGGCGGCGCACAGCTTTTCCTGCGAAAGCCCCTGTTCGCTGCGCAGACGTCGCAGGTTGTCGCCCATATTCCGGTCGCGCCGTAGCTTTTGCTCCATAATGACTCTCCCTTTTTGACCAGTATTGGTTGCAAACAATCATATTTTATGATATACTGATGAAAAATATTGACCGCGATATTGGTCAGATTTAGGAGATGCGATATGGAAATTTATCAAAAAATGTACGCAATTCTGTGCGCGGCGGTCGACGAGGTCATCGACCCGCTGGAAAAGATCCCCGCCGCCGTTCCGTGGGCGGCCAGACTGCGCGCCGCGCTGCATACCGCCGAGGAGCTTTACATCGGGAATGAAAAAGCAGACCCGAACACCTGAACCCGATGCCGATCCGTTTCACTCGGCCGAAGGCCGAATTTCACTGCGAAGCCGTGCCCTATGGGCAAAGCAAAAACCCGCCGTCGAACCGAGTGAATCGGCTCGACGGCGGGCTTTTTTACCGTTTATTTTGCTGCGTTCGTCAGCAGGCGCTTGAGGATGCGCACGGCGCTCTCCATATCCTCGACCGGGATATACTCAAAACGGCCGTGGTAATTCTCGCCACCCGTGAACAGGTTCGGGCAGGGCAGCCCCTCGTAGGACAGGCGCGCGCCGTCCGTGCCGCCGCGGATGGGCACGACGTTCGGCGTGATGCCCTCGTCGAGCATGGCCTGCTTCATCGCGTCTACGACGTACATGCACGGCTCGATCTTCTCGCGCATGTTGTAGTAGCTGTCCCTGAGCTGCACCTCGACCGTCCCGGCGCCGTATTTCCGGTTCAGGAAGGCCGCAATGTCCGTGAACAGCGCCTTTTTCTGCTCGAATTTGGCGCGGTCATGGTCGCGGATGATATATTCCAGCGTCGTCAGCTCCACCTCGCCGTGCATTTCGCAGAGGTGGCTGAAGCCCTCGTAGCCCTCGGTGAATTCCGGGCGCTGCTGCACGGGCAGCATCCCGTGAAACTCCATGGCGATGTTCTGGGAATTGATCATCGTGTTTTTCGCGTCGCCGGGATGGACGTTGCGCCCGTGCACGGTGACCACGGCGGAGGCGGCGTTGAAATTTTCGTATTCCAGCTCGCCCAGCGTGCCGCCGTCGACGGTGAAGGCAAAGTCCGCGCCGAAGCGCTCAAGGTCGAAGCGATCCGCGCCGCGGCCGATCTCCTCGTCGGGCGTGAAGCCGATGCGCAGGGTGGCGTGGGGCTTGCCCTCGGCCATCAGCTCCCCGGCGGCGGTCAGGATCTCGGCGATGCCGGCCTTGTCGTCTGCGCCGAGCAGCGTCGTGCCGTCGGTGACGATCAGATGCTTGCCGACGCTGCGCTTGAGCTTCGGAAAATCGCGGTCGGACAGGACGATCCCGCGCGCCTCGTTGAGCACGATGTCGCCGCCCTCGTAGAGCACGGTGCGCGGCTTGACGTCCTTGCCGGAGCAGTCGGGCGAGGTGTCCATATGCGCGATCAGACCGATCACGGGCGCACCCTGCGCGCCGGGAACGGTGCCGTAGACATAGCCGTCGGCGTCCATCTGCGCGTCGACGATGCCCATGGCGAGCATTTCCTCGACCAGCTCTGCGCCGAGCCGCTTCTGCTTATCCGTGGAGGGGCAGGTCTCGCTCGATTCGTCGGACTGCGTGTCGAAGGATACATATTTTAAAAGGCGTTCGGATACCGTCATGGCGCGTCCCTTCTTACTTGCAAAGCTCGGCGGTGTCCTGCGCGATCATCAGCTCCTCGTTGGTCGGGATGACCCAGACCTTCACGCGGGAATCGTCGGCGGAGATCAGAGCCTCCTCGCCGCGCACCTGATTGCGCGCGGGATCGAGCTTGACGCCCATGAATTCCAGACCCTCGCAGACCGACGCGCGGGTCGCCGGGCCGTTCTCGCCGACACCGGCCGTGAACACGAGGCAGTCCAGACCGCCCAGCGCCGCGGCATACGCGCCGACGTACTTCTTGACCTCATAGCAGAACTTGTCCAGCGCCAGACGGCAGGCCTTGTCGCCCTTGGCCGCGCCCGCCTCAAGATCGCGGAAGTCGGAGGAGCAGCCGTTCGACAGCGCCAGCACGCCGGACTTTTTGTTCAGCATGGTCAGGCACTCGTCGGCGCTCATGTGATACTTATTCATAATGAACTGCGCAACGCAGGTGTCAATGTCGCCGGAGCGCGTGCCCATGGGGACGCCGGCCAACGGGGACAGACCCATGGAGGTGTCCTGACACTTGCCGTCGGCGACGGCGGAGAGGGAAGAGCCGTTGCCGAGGTGGCAGACGACAATCTTCAGCTCGCTTGCGGGCTTGCCCATCAGCTCAATGGCACGCTTGGAGACGAAGCGGTGCGAGGTGCCGTGGAAGCCGTAGCGGCGCAGATGATCTTCTTCGTAATACTTGGTGGGGATGGCGTAGCGATAGGCCTTCGGGGGCATGGTCATGTGGAACGCGGTGTCGAACACGGCGACCTGCGGCTTGCCGGGCATGGCCTTCTCGCAGGCCTCGATGCCCATCAGATTGGCCGGGTTATGCAGAGGCCCGAGGGGGATGCAGTCGCGAATGGCCTGCTTGCAGGCCTCGTCGATGATGCAGGAGGCAATGAACCTGTCGCCGCCGTGGAGCACGCGATGGCCGACGGCCTCGATCTCGTCGACGGAGCGGATCACGCCGTATTCCGGATCGACCAGGATCGACAGCACGGCGTCGATCGCCTCGGCGTGGCTGGGCATGGGGATTTCGCGCTCGACCTTCGTGCCCTTGACGAGGTTCTTGTGCGTGAGGCGGCCGTCGATGTAAATGCGCTCGCAAAGACCCTTCGCGGAGATCTCGCCGGTGTCCGGATCCATGAGCTGATACTTCAGCGACGAGCTGCCTGCGTTGATAACCAGAATTTTCATCTTGATTTCACTCCTGTTACGTTTTTGATTTGCTTTTTTCAAATTCTGTGATAGGATACATACATACAATGTCTATTCTATCTCAATTCCTTGCCGCTGGCAAGTGCTTTTTTCGGAAAGAGGCGAGAATTCATGAAAACCGTTGCGGTCATTTGCGAATATAACCCGTTTCACAACGGCCACGCGCGGCAGCTGCGCCGTATGGCGGAGGTCGGCACGACCGTCTGCGTGATGAGCGGGAACTATGTGCAGCGCGGCGAACCGGCGATCTGCGACAAGTGGACGCGCGCGCGGGCGGCGGCGCTCTGCGGCGCGGATCTGGTGCTGGAGCTGCCCGTGACCTATGCGCTGCGGTCGGCCGAGGGCTTTGCCGACGGCGGCGTGGAGGTACTCGAGCGGCTCGGCTGCGTCGACGCGCTCTGCTTCGGCAGCGAGACGGGCAGCGCCGAGCGCGTGCTTTCCACGGCGCGTCTGCTGCTTTCGGACGCTTTTTCGGCCGCGCTTCGGCAGGAGCTTACCACAGGCGTGAGCTTCCCGCGTGCGCGCGAGCTGGCCGTGCGCCGCCTGAACGGGGAGGAGACGCCGCCCCTGACCGCGCCGAACGACATTTTGGCCGTGGAATACTGCAAGGCGCTGCTGCGGCGGGGAAGCGCGATCGAGCCGATGCTCATCCGCCGCGACGGGGATTATCACGTCGGAACAGACCCGAACGCGCCGTCGGCGTCCTTCCTGCGCACGCAGGAGCGCTGGGACGGTTGCGTCCCCGAGGCCGCGCTGGCGTGTTTCGCCGGTGCGCCGCGCTTCACGGCTGCAGCGGGGGAGCGGGCGTGGCTGGCGCGTCTGCGCGGAATGCCCGACGCGGCGTTCGAGGCGCTGCCCTTTGGCTCGGAGGGGCTTTGGCGGCGGCTGCTGCGCGCCTGCCGGACGGAGGAGACGCTCGAGGGGATCGTCGAGGCCGCCAAGACCAAGCGCTACCCGCGTACACGCCTGATGCGGATGCTGCTGTGCGCCTACCTCGGCATCGACGAGGGGCTGCTGCGCGCGCAGGCGCCCTATATCCGTGTGCTCGCAGCTAACGAACGGGGGCAGGCCGTGCTGCGCAGGGCAAGGAAGAACGGCGCGCCGCTGCTGCACGCCGGTGAGCGCGCGCCTGCCTGTCCCTATGCGGAGCTGGAACGCCGCGCCGACGATCTTTTCGGCCTGTTCAGCACAAATGAGGAATATTATGTCAACCAAGAACGGCAGCACCGTCTGTTTCGACCGGCCGACGCGCCGTCCTGCGGCGAAAAATGAAACTTTTTCGGAATGTTTTGAAAAAAACGCTTGCAATCTGAAAGAAAGTGTGGTACTATATCTGGGCGATTGAATACAAAGGGACTACTAAATCCCCGACGACGACTATAAGAAAGAGGTGAAAGCAATGAAGGAAGGTATCCATCCGAAGTACGAACAGACTACAATCAGATGCGCGTGCGGCGAGATTATTGAGACCGGCTCCACCAAAAAGGACATCAAGGTTGAAATTTGCTCCAAGTGCCACCCTTTCTATACCGGCAAGCAGAAGCTGGTTGACACCGGTGGACGTGTTGACCGTTTCAACAAGAAGTTCGGTCTGAAGTAATGAGTAAAGTTCGCACCGCATCGGTGCGGACTTTTTTCATTATCTGTCGATTTTCGTCGACGCAGGACTGGAGATATTTATGAATTTGAACGAACGAGTGACGATAGAAAAGGCGGTTCTGGTCGGGCTGAATGCGGATTGCTTCCGCCCGGAGGAGACCGCTACCGAGGAATCCCTCGACGAGCTGGAGGCGCTGCTGGAGACGGCGGGCGGCGAATGCACAGCCAAGGTGCTGCAAAACCGCAAAACGCCCGACCCGCACAGCTTCATCGGCGAGGGCAAGGCGCAGGAGGTGCGCGAGCTGCTGGAGAACACCGGCGCGAATCTGGTCGTGTTCGACAACGACCTCTCGCCGTCGCAGATCCGGGCGCTCGAGGAGCTGACGGACGCGACCGTGCTCGACCGCAGCGCCCTGATCCTCGACATTTTTGCCCAGCGCGCCAAGACGGCCGAGGGGCGTTTGCAGGTCGAGCTGGCGCAGTATCAATACCTGCTGCCGAAGCTCTCCGGCATGGGCAAGTCCATGTCGCGGCTCGGCGGCGGCATCGGCACGCGCGGCCCCGGCGAGACGAAGCTCGAGACCGACCGACGGCATATCCGCGAGCGCATCGACCGGCTCAAGACCGAGCTGGCCGAGGTCCGCAAGGTGCGCGGCGTGCAGCGTGAGCGCCGCATGAAAAACGCCGTGCCGGTTGTGGCGCTGGTCGGCTATACCAACGCGGGCAAGTCGACCCTTCTGAATCAGCTCACGGGCGCGGGCATCCCCGCCAATGACCGCCTGTTTGACACGCTGGACACGACCACGCGCCGCCTGCGCGTGTCGGATCATCTTGAGGTGCTGCTGTCGGATACGGTCGGCTTCATTGCGAAGCTGCCGCATCACCTCGTCGAGGCTTTCAAGGCCACGCTCGAGGAGCTGCAATATGCCGACCTGCTGCTGCACGTGATCGACGCCTCCGATCCGCAGCGCGAGGAGCACATTGCTGTGGTCGACCGCCTGATCGAGCAGCTGGCCAAGCCCGGCGTGCCGGTTCTGCGCTGCTACAACAAGGCCGATCTGCTCGATGACATCAGCGACTATCCGATCGGCGAGCGGAACATCCCCATCTGTGCCCGCAGCGGCGTCGGGATGGACGAGCTGCTCACGCGCATCGAGGAGACGCTGCTCGGCGAGCTGCACGAGGTCACGCTGCTGCTGCCGTATGCGCAGGGCGGCGCGCTGGACGTGCTGCATCAGCAGGCGCAGGTACATAACGTGGAATACACGGCGGAGGGGATCGTGGTTCAACTGACCTGTAAGGACGAGCTTTACCGCCGCTATCAGCAGTTTGAGAGGAAGGGCGAATGACGGAATATCTCGTTCCGACGAAGGACGCCGAGGCGGAATTCGTCGAAAAGCGCTCACGCTTCCTTTCCCACATCTTTTTGGTCAACACGGAGGAGGAGGCGCTGGCGCGGCTGAAGCAGATGCGCGAGACCTATTGGGACGCGACGCATAACGTTTATGCCTATATCATCCGCGACGGCGCGACGCGCTTCTCCGACGACGGCGAGCCGGGCGGAACGGCCGGTATGCCGGTTTTGCAGGTTTTGCAGCGCGAGGGGATGTTCAACATTCTCTGCGTGGTCACGCGCTATTTCGGCGGCACACTTCTCGGCGCGGGCGGTCTGGTGCGCGCCTATGCGCACAGCGCGAAGCTCGGCCTCGATGCCGCCGGACGCTCGATCAAGCAGGTCTGGACGCGCGTGCTCCTGCCGTGCCCCTACAGCTGGTATGAGCGCGTCAAGCTGGAGATCCCGGCCTTCGGCGGCGTGATCGACCAGACCGATTTCGGCGCGGAGGTCACGCTCGAGCTGCTTTTGCCCAAAAAGCAGGCCGAGCCGTTCCTGAGCCGCATTTTCGACCTCTCGTCGGGAACAATCGAGGGGCTGCCGGGCGAGGACGAATACCGCGCCTTCCCGGTCGGGCAGGAAGCCTGAACCCTAAGGAACCTCTGAATCAATCGTCTGCGGCGCTCAGCGGGCCTTTTGCCCCAACTTATCGCTTTGAAAATCTTGAAATACGTAAAGGATTCCTGCGATTTCCAAACCTCAATTTGGAACAAAATCCCTCGCTGACCACTCTTGCGATTTAATCAGAGGTTCCCTAACAAATCTCATACGGAAGGACGATCCCTCATGACGATCCGCGAAGAGCTTGAACGGCGCGAGCATCAGTTTTTGAGCGAAAAAGCGCAGTTTGCCGACGAGACCAAGGGCAGACCCCGCGCCGAGGCGCCGACGGAGAATGATATGCGCACCTGTTATCAGCGCGATTCCGACCGCATCCTGCACAGCAAATCCTTCCGCCGTCTGATGCACAAGACGCAGGTCTTTTTGCAGCCGGAGGGCGACCACTACCGCACCCGCATGACGCACACGCTCGAGGTCGCGCGCATCGCGCGGACGATCACGCGCGCCCTGCGGCTGAACGAGGATTTGGCCGAGGCGATTGCTTTCGGCCACGATCTGGGGCACACGCCCTTCGGCCATGCCGGGGAGGTCGCGCTCAGCGAGGTGACGGGCAGACCCTTCCGCCACAACGAGCAGTCTCTGCGTGTGGTGGACATCCTCGAAAAGGACGGGCAGGGGCTGAACCTGACCTACGAGGTGCGCATGGGCATCCTTGGCCATAGCCGCCACAGCCGTCTGCCGGAGACGCTTGAGGGGCAGATCGTCCGCAAGTCCGACCAGATCGCCTATATCAACCACGACATCGATGACGCCATGCGCGCCGGGATCCTGACCGATTCCGACATCCCGCGCGAGATCGCGGACGTGCTCGGCGCCACCCACCGCGACCGCATCAATTCCCTCGTGACCAACATGGTCATGCACACGCTGCAAACCGGCGAGCTGGGCATGGATCCCGAGGTCGACACAACGATGGAGGCGCTGCGCGATTTTATGTTCGAGCGTGTCTATAAAAATCCCGTCGCCAAGGGCGAGGAGGTCAAGGCGCGGCATATTTTGCAGGAGCTTTACACCTATTATATCAAGCACCCGGAGGCGCTCCCGGCGGATTTCCAGCCGCAGCTCAGCTTCGACGGCATGGAGCGCACGGTCTGCGATTACATTGCCGGGATGACCGACAAATACGCGATGTACAAATACGACGAGCTGTTCATCCCGCTGGCATGGCAGGTGCGGGGCTGACGGCCGGAGAGGAGGGGAGCCCATGCCGTTTTCACCGGCGTTTCTGGACGAGCTGAATAACCGCAATCCGATCGAGGACGTCGTGGGGCAGTATGTCGCGCTGACGCGGCGCGGCAGCAACCTGTTCGGTTTGTGCCCCTTCCACGGCGAAAAGACGCCGTCCTTCTCCGTCGCCCCGGACAAGGGGATCTTCTATTGCTTCGGCTGCCATAAGGGCGGCGGCGTGGTCAACTTCATCATGGAGATCGAAAACCTCAGTTATCCGGATGCGGTGCGCTTTTTGGCGAAGCGCGCCGGGCTGGAGGTGCCGGAGGACGACGCCGAGCGCTCGCAGTACAAGAAAAAAGAACGCCTTTGGGCGCTTTGCAAGGCGGCCGCGCGCTTCTTCCATGAGCAGCTCAAAACGCCGCAGGCGCAGAAGGCGCGCGAATATGCGCAGCGGCGCGGCCTCTCGTCCGGGACGATCACGCGCTTCGGCCTTGGATATGCGCCAAACGCGTGGGACAGCCTGATCCAGGCCATGACAGCGCGCGGCTATGAAAAATCCGAGCTGCTCGAGGCCGGCCTGGTGCTGGAGAAAAAGGACAAGGGCACGTTTTACGACCGATTCCGCAACCGCCTGATGTTCCCGATCATCGATGTGCGCGGCAATGTGATCGGCTTCGGCGGCCGCGTGATGGACGATTCGACGCCGAAATATCTGAATTCGCCCGAGACGATCATCTTCAACAAACGGCGGAACCTTTTTGCCATGAATGTCGTCAAAAAGAGCAAGGCGGGCTTCATCATCCTGACCGAGGGCTACATGGACGCGATTGCGCTGCACCAGTACGGCTTCGACTGCGCCGTGGCCTCTCTGGGCACATCCCTGACGCAGGAGCACGCCGACCTGCTCTCGAAATACACGAACGAGGTCGTTCTGACCTATGACGGCGACGCGGCCGGGCAGAACGCGACGCAGCGGGCGATCCCGATGCTGGAAAGAACCGGTCTGCGCGTGAAAATTCTGCGGATGCGCGGGGCAAAGGACCCCGATGAATTTTTGAAAAAATACGGAGCCGACCGCTTCAGGCTGCTGCTTCAGGAGTGCGAAAATCAGGCCGAATACCGGCTGCGCTCGCTGCAAATGCAGTATGACCTCACGGTCGACGAGCAGAAGGTTGAATTCGCGAAGGCGGCGGCGGAACTCATTTCCAGTTATACAACGCCCGTCGAGCGGGAAATCTATGCGACGAGGGCGGCGGAAATGGCCGGGCTGACGACCGATGTCATGAAGCTCGAGGTCGCCAAGGCCTTCAAAAAGCGCACCGCGAAGCAGAAAAAGGCGCAGGAGCGGCAGGATATGGAGATCGCCGCCATGCGGCAGCCGAAGAGCCGCGAAATCCGCTATGATAATCTGCGCTCGGCCGTTGCCGAGGAGGATATTCTGCGCATGGTGCTGCGCGAGCCGGCGCTGTTCGACCGCGCTGCCGGTCTGACGGGAGCGGAGCTCTCCGTGCCGATGTTCGGGCGTGCGTTCGACGCGCTGCTCGATCGCTGGAGACGCGACCTGTCCGTCACGCCGGGTGCGCTGAGCGACGTGCTCTCGCCTGCGGAAATGGCGCATTTGACGTCTGTGCTGCAAAAGCCGGATGCGCCGGTCTCCGAGCAGGCGATGGACGACTGCCTGCGGATCGTGCGCGAGGAACGCGCCAAACGGAATACGGTCGATGCGGCCTCGCTTCTGCGGATGCAGGAGGAGCTGCGTAGGAAAAAAGGTTATGGAGGTACATAACATGGAAGAAATCAAGTCGATCGAACAGTCGGAAGAGAACGGCAAGCTGCATGAAAAGCTCCAACAGCTGTTGGAGAAGGGCAAAAAAGAGAAAAAGCTGGCCTCCGCCGAGCTGATCGACGCGCTCGAGGAGATCGACGCCGACGAGAAGCAGACCGATATGATCTACGACGCCCTTGAGGCCGCCGGGATCGAGCTTGACGTCAGCGACGTCGTTGAGCTGCTGCAAAAGCCGGAGGAGCTTGCGCCCAGTGCCGAGGATCTGAGCCTTGTCGAGGAGGAGAAGCTGCTCGATACGGAGGAAATTTCCGAGACGATGAGCGTGAATGACCCCGTGCGTATGTACCTCAAGGAGATCGGGAAAATTCCGCTTTTGACGCCTGAGCAGGAGCAGGAGCTTGCCTCCAGACTGGCCGAGGGCGACGAGCAGGCCTATGACAAGATGATCGAGGCCAATCTGCGGCTGGTCGTCTCCATTGCGAAGCGCTATGTCGGGCGCGGCCTGCCCTTCCTTGACCTGATCCAGGAGGGAAACCTCGGCCTCATCAAGGCCGTCGGCAAGTTCGACCACACGAAGGGCTATAAATTTTCCACCTATGCCACGTGGTGGATCCGCCAGTCGATCTCCCGTGCGATTGCCGATCACGCCCGCACCATCCGCATCCCGGTGCATATGGTCGAGACGATCAACCGCGTCGCGCGCGCCAACCACGAGCTTTTGCAGGAGCTCGGCCGCGACCCGACGGCCGGTGAGATCGCCCACAGGCTGCATCTGCCGCTGGAAAAGGTCGAGGAGGTCATGCGTGTCTCGCAGGATCCGATCTCGCTGGAAACCCCGGTCGGCGAGGAGGACGACAGCCATCTGGGCGATTTTATTCCCGATGACGAGGCCTATGAACCGGCCGACGCGGCGGCCTATGCACTGCTGCGCGAGCAGCTTGCCGGCGTGCTCAAGACCCTCACGCCCCGCGAGGAAAAAGTGCTCTGCCTGCGCTACGGACTGACCGACGGCAAAATGCACACGCTCGAGGAGGTCGGTGAGGAATTCAATGTCACGCGCGAACGGATCCGTCAAATTGAGGCAAAGGCGCTCCGCAAGCTGCGTCATCCGTCCCGCTCGAAGGTTTTGAAGGATTTTTTAAACTGAGCATTCTGTGCAATTTGCGCAAAATGTCTGAATCATATGAATTTCCTCTTGACATTGGCAGAAAAACCTGTATCATAGTTGTAGAACTTTTTTCGGAAGCAATTTCCAAAAGTGGGGGAAGAGAAACATATGTACGACAGAATCAGAACCTATCTTTCAGAGCAGCTTGACATTCCCGTCGAGGAAATGTCCCGCGATACCACCTTTGACAGCCTGCATCTTGATTCTCTGGACATGGTCGAGATGATGATGGATATGGAAGAGGAGCTGGGCGTCGATTTCGACCTGGAGGGCGAGACCGACATCACCACCATCGGTGCGCTTGCGGACTACATCGACGACAAGCTGGCCGAGCTGGATCAGTAAGCTGAATTTTCGTCCCGGCTGCGCCGGGTCAACAATTGAATCGGAGAATTCGTCCGGTCATCCGGGTTTCGACCCGTGGCAAGGTCGCACTAGTTGGGGAGATAGCGGTGCCCTGTGACCTGCAATCCGCTATAGCAGGAATGAATTCCCGCACGAGGGCCTGTGCTGTGCTGTCTGTCCGTGTAAGCGGTGTTGAGGAATCGGTCTCGCGCAACGACCTCCCGTGAACCATGTCAGGCGGGGAACCGAGCAGCATTAAGCGGATCGGGCCGTGTGCCGCGAGGACGCCGTTTCTGAGCTGGCTGCATGGGAAACGGGTATGGTATCAGGTTCGGATGCGGGTGTGCGATCTTGCCATGGGTCGAAACCGGAAAAAGTCCCGGCGGGACGCTGCGTTTGTCTGCGGCGTCCCGCCGGGATTTTTTGGTCGTTGATCTTTCTCACCGAACCGATCGATTTTGTCATTGCGAGGCCGCGGAGCGACTTAATGTTTTCAATACGGAATCCCGTGGCGAAGCAAGGGAACAGAAAACGACAAAATTCCGAAATTGCAACGTTTTCACAGAAGCACCGTCATGACGACCCTTTTGGGGCGCTGCATCATGCGGCCGTAAGGGCTTATACCATACGCGCGCATACCCCCCACCGACTGTAGATCATTGCACAGCCTCGGCCGTGCTCACATTTCTCTGCGCCTGAAGGTGCACGAGCCGAAGCAGCTCCTTGGCAGCAATGCTGAGGGGCTGATTTTTTCGGAACACGATGCGAATTTCGCGCTCGGGCAGTGGCTGCTCGGTGCGGATCACGCGAATCCCGCTGACCCCGGCGAGGAATTTTTCCGGCACAAAGCCGATCCCCAGCCCGGCCTTGGCCATCGGCAGAATCTGGTCGGCCGTCGCGGCCTCCGTCTCGGGCTGAAATTGCAGCCCGAGAGCCGCAAAAAATTGCGAATATAACTCGTAAGACTTCGTCTGTGCGCCGAGCGCGATCAGCGGATAGCGCAGCAGCTCAGCAAACCCGACGGCCTTCGTCGGCAGGTGCGGAAAATCCGCGTCGCAGACCGCGACCTCGTGAAAACGCTGCACGGTCAGCTCCTCCGTCAGCTCGGAGGGGACGGTCGGTGTTGTGACCATCGCGAGGTCGGCGATGCCGCTCTGAATGGCGTCGAGTGCCTGCGGGGTGGAATGGTTGCTGATCTTAAGGTGAATATTCGGATGCAGCGAGCGGTATTCCTTCAAAACGGGCAGCAGCACGCAGTGCAGCGCAACCTCGCTGGCCGCGACGGACAGCGTGCCGCTCTCGAGCTTGCGGCAGCGCGCGATCTCGTCCTCCCCGGCCTCGATCTGTTCAAAAGCGATCCGGATGTGCGCATAGAGCCGTTCGCCCTCGGGCGTGAGGTGCACGCCGCGTGTGCTGCGCACAAAAAGACGGCAGTCGAGCGCGCTCTCGAGCGTTTTGATCGCGCGTGTCAGGTTCGGCTGACTGTTCAGCAGCAGCGCTGCCGCGCGCGTAATGCTCCCGTATCGCGCAACGTAATAAAAAATTTTATAGTGGTCGTAGCTGATATTCATACGCGGCCGTCCTTTTCTATACCGATTTGATATGGATACAATGTGAAAATAAGATTTTACATATGGCCTTATTTGGATTATAACAGTAGTGCTTTTGAATGTCAATCAAAAAAGAAAAGAGGAAAGACGTAAAATGAAACATACGATCATCTGCATCGGTCGTCAGTACGGCAGCGGCGGCCGCGAGATCAGCGAAAAGCTGGCCGCGGAGCTGGGCGTTGTCTGCTACGACAAGCTGCTTGTGCGCCAGACGGCAAAGGAACTGGGGCTTCCGGTCGAAACAGTCGAGCAGAGCGACGAGCGCCCAATCGGCTTGGGCGCGATGGTCTCCGGCAACTGGCTGGCCGACAGCGCCGCGCTGCAAAAGACCTTTTATTCCGAGGAGCAGCGCATTTTTGAGGCCGAGCGGCGCACCATTCTGGAGCTTGCCGAACGCGAGGACTGCGTGATCGTTGGGCGCTGCGCCTCGTCGATCCTGCGCGAGGAGGGCTATCCGGTGCTCTCCGTGTTCATCTATGCCGACACGGACGACCGCATTGCGCGCGTTGCCGAGCGGAACGGTCTGGACGAACGGGCTGCGCGCCACCGTGCCAAGCGCGTCGACCGCATGAGAAAGCTGCATTTTGATTTTTATTCCGACACCGCTTGGGGCGAACCGGAGAGCTATGACCTGATGCTCTCCTCAAGCCGCTACGGCGTGGACGGCGCAGTCGCGCTCATCAAGGCCGCGCTGGAGAAAGAGAGGGAGAACGGCTAACATGGAAAAGCTATTTGAATTACTGATGGTCATTTCGCTCGACGCAGCGATGCTGGTTCTGGTCTGCCTGACGATCAAGGGCAAGATCAACCGCTCCTACGCGCGCCTCGTGGCGCTGACGATGGGCGTCGGGTTTGTGCTCGGCGTGGTCGCACGCTGCATCGACGGCGTGAACTTGCTGCTGATCCCGGACGCACTGGGTGCGATGCTGTCTTACACAGCGGTTTTGATGTCCTTCCCGGGAAAGAAAGCGGAGGAAGCCTGCAAATGAATCGTGATTTGACCGTTGGCAAGCCCTCGCGTGTGCTCTGCCAATTCTGCCTGCCGCTATTCGGCAGCATCATCTTTCAACAGCTCTATAACATCGCCGACAGCTTTGTCGCCGGTAAATTCATCGGCGATAACGCCTTGGCCGCCGTCGGCAACAGCTATGAGATCACGCTGATCTTCATCGCCTTCGCCTTCGGCTGCAACATCGGCTGCTCGGTTCTGGCCGCGCAGCTCTTCGGCGCGAAGGAATATAAAGACCTCAAGAGCGCCGTCGCAACAGCGCTGATCGCCAGCAGCGTGATCTGTGCGGCGCTGATGGTGATCGGCATTACCTGCTGCGGCTCGATGCTGCGGCTCATCAAAACGCCGGACGAGGTCTTCGCCGACTCCAAGCTGTATCTGGATATTTACATCCTCGGCCTGCCGTTCGTGTTCCTCTATAACGTGGCGACCGGCATCTTCTCTGCCCTTGGCGATTCCAAGACGCCGTTCATCTTCCTTGCGTGCTCGTCGCTCTCCAACATCGGCGTGGACATCCTGTTCGTGACCGCGTTCGGCATGGGCGTTGACGGCGTGGCGTGGGCGACCTTCCTGTGCCAGGGCATCAGCTGCGTGCTCGCGCTCGTCGTGGTGTTCCGCCGCTTCAACAAGATCAAGACCGAGGGTAAGATCAAGATCTTCTCTTGGAAGCATTGCGGTCGCTTCGCCGTGATCGCCGTTCCGAGCATTTTGCAGCAGAGCTTCATCTCCGTCGGCAACATCGTGATCCAGAGCGTCATCAACGGCTTCGGAGCTTCTGTCATGGCCGGTTATTCCGCCTCGGTGAAGCTCAATAACATGGTCATCACCTCGCTGACCACGCTGGGCAACGGCATTTCGAACTTCACGGCGCAGAATCTGGGCGCGGAAAAGTATGACCGCATCAAGGCGGGCTTCTGGGCCGGTCTGAAGCTGGTCTGGATCCTTTGCGTGCCGCTGGTTCTGGCCTATACGTTTGCCGGGCGCACGCTCGTACACATCTTCCTCGACAGCCCGACCGGTACTGCGATGGACACCGGCGTGATGTTCCTGCGCGTGGTCGCGCCGTTCTATTTTGTCGTCGCCGCGAAGCTCGTCTCCGACGGCATCCTGCGCGGCGCGGGCCTGATGAGGCGCTTCATGATCGCGACCTTTACCGATCTTGTGCTGCGCGTTGCGCTGGCCGAGGTGCTCTCCCACACGATGCTCGGCACGATGGGCATCTGGCTCGCTTGGCCGATCGGCTGGAGCATTGCAGCCGTCATTTCCATCGTGTTCTACGCGACCGTGAAATGGCAGAAAAAAAGCAGCCTGACGTAAGCACGTGCCAAATTCGGCGTCGCTTGCCGCGAACCCCCTCGCCAAGCGATGCCGACCGAAGCGCGATATTGATCCCTGATAAGCAGGAACCCCCGGAACGGAGAACCGTTCCGGGGGCAATTTTTTCTCAGGAACCTCTGATTAAATCGCAAGAGTGGTCAGCGAGGGATTTTGTTCCAAATTGAGGTTTGGAAATCGCAGGAATACTTTGTGTATTTCAAGATTTTCAAACCGAAAATTTGGGGCAAAAGACCCGCTGAGCGCCGCAGACGATTTATTCAGAGGTTCCCTCAGTTGTTGATCCCGTGGTGCGCCTTGGGGCTGGTGGGCGTCAGGGGCAGGAAGGTATAGCCGTTTGCCAGACCCCACTGAATGATCCGCTCGACGGCCGCCACGCTGAAGCCCTTGATGTCGTGCTGCAAAACGATCGAGACGTTGTGGCTGCTGCATCCGTCGATCACGTTCTGATAGACCTGATCGGTGCTTGTCGTCTCGCCGGCGTCGCCGCTTGAGACATTCCAGTCGTAGTATTGCAGGCCGCGTGCCGTGGCGTCCTGCGTCAGGCGCGTCATGATGCCGGGATTAAAGCGGCTGACGGTGTTTGAGCTGCCGCCGGGGAAGCGGAACATCGTCGTCTCATAGCCGCCGGTCTTGTCGGCAATGATCTGCTGCATCTTGGCGAAGTCGGCAAAATAAGCGTCCTCGCTGGCGTAGACCGTGTCGTAGTCGTGGCAGGCGGTGTGGACGGCCACGGTGTGCCCGCGCTTGTATTCGTCGGCGATCAGATCGGTGTAGCCCGTGTTGACCACGAAGAACGTCGCCTTGACGCCGTATTTGTCGAGCACATCGAGCAGCTGGGCGGTGTATTGGCTCGGACCGTCGTCAAAGGTCAGGTAGATCACCTTATCGCCCGGGTCAATCGTTTCGGTCTGGGGCACGACCTTGACCGTGCGTGTGGCCGAGGCCGGATTGCCGAAGCTGTCGGCGACCGTGTAGGTCAGCGTGTATTCGCCCACGGTCGACGAGTCGACCGTGCCTTCCACCTGAACGCGGTCGGTGATGTCGCCGTCGCAGTCGTCGACGGCCTCATAGCCCGGCTCTTGGTATTCCGAGCCGACCGCGAGCTGGAAGACGTCTCCGCCCTTGAGCGTCAGCTCCGGGGGATTCGGGTCGTAATACTGAATTTCGCGCACGGCCGTGCCGGTGTTGCCGGAGGAGTCGGTCACGCTGTAATAGACGTGACCGTCGCGCTCCTCGCTTGTGACCTTGTCGGTCAGATCGCCGTCATAGCGGTCGAACGCCGTGTAGCCCTCTTCCTCATAGGGATGGTTCGAGAGCGTCCGGTGCTCCGGGTCGCTCTTGAGCGTGATGACCGGCGGCGTCGTGTCAATCACGTCGATCGCACGCGTCTTTTCGGCGTGCATCCAGAGAAACCGCGCGCGATAGGTCAGCTCGCTTTGCCCCAGCGCGTCCGTGCTGACCGTGCCCTCGGTCTTGACCCTGACGGAGAACAGTCCCTTTGGAAACAGGGAACAGCTCAGGCGCGCCTTGACGCCCGGATCCTCAAAGGGCTCGCCGTATTCGGCGTCGATCCTGTCGCCGCCGTCGAGCGTGATCTGCACCTGCCACCCCATCGAGGCGATGCCGACTGCTAAGAGCGCCAGCACGACGAGCAGCACCCACGGCCAGACCGGTTTGCCGCGCTTCTGCCTTTTGCGGCGCGGCGGCTTTTTTCGTGCGCCCGATGCCTGCCGGTATGTTCCCGGACGGTATTCCTCATAGTACTGCGAGCCGTCTGCGCGGCTTCCTCTGTAATCGTCCATGATCTCCTCCGATGTGCGCATGATCTGCCGTTCCCGCAAGGGCGGCATCCGTGAAACAGCGCTGCGAACGCCGCGCCGATCCTGTCTCTTTTATTATAGACGATTTTCTATGATTTGTGTTCCTTTTTTTTCAAAATAATTTTCCATTCGACCCGATTCGGGCGCTTTCGAAAAAATAACGAAAAAATGAAAAATAGCGGTTGACAAATCGCACGATCCTTGCTATAATATCAGAGCTGTCTGGGAAATGCTGCTATAGCTCAGCAGGTAGAGCGCATCCTTGGTAAGGATGAGGTCTCCAGTTCGAATCTGGATAGCAGCTCCAAAATGCTCCAAGGTCGAAAGGCTTTGGAGCGTTTTTCATTTATAAAAACAAACTGGAGACCTCATCCGCAAAATTGCGAAGGCAATTTTTAAATTTGAATCGAGGTCTTGAGGCCTCCATGAAATCCGTGATTTCATGGAGCCGGGACTCCAGTTCGAATCTGGATAGCAGCTCCAAAATGCTCCAAGGTCGAAAGACTTTGGAGCGTTTTTTCATTTGAAAAAACAAACTGGAGACCTCATTGCCGATCGATTCAGAGCTTCCCAGTATCTCAGCAAATCGGGAGACCTCATCCGCAAAATTGCGAAGGCAATTCTGCAATCAGAAAATCGAGAGCATATTTATATAAGGTGAGCGACAGATTGCCGCGTGGTGTTCTGCGCGGTGCGGCGGGATTTTTCTCTTGAATCGTCCGCAAAAATTCGTTATAATGGATCGGCAAGACCCGATAAGGAGGGAACAATAATGAAACGAATTTTTGCACTTTTGCTGTGTGCGGTGCTTCTGATCGGCGTGATTGCGCCGGTGTCGGCGGCCGCACCGCAGGAGGCGCTGCTGACTGCGCAGGAGTGGGACGTGCTGCTGCTGACGAACCGCGAACGTCTGCGCTGCGGCCTCGCCCCGGTCAGCTCCACGCCGTTTTTGCAGGAGGCCTGCGATACCCGTGCCGACGAGATCGCCGTGCTGTTCTCGCATACGCGCCCGGATGGCTCGGATTGTTTTTCGGTGCTCGCCGGCCGCAGCTATTCCGACTTGGGCGAGAATATTGCAGCCGGATACCCGACGCCTGCCACTGCGGTGCAGGGCTGGATGAACAGCCCCGGCCATCGCAGGAACATTCTCTCGGCCGACTTTGCGCATATGGGCGTCGGCCACGCTTACCATGCGTCCGGGGCATACGGAAACTACTGGGTGCAGCTTTTTTACACGGGTTTTGACTGCACGTACCGCTCCATGCACCTTGCAGGCAGCGCCGCTGTGTCCGTCGCCTGCAAAAGCATCGACGAGGCACGTCTGACACTTGCTCTGGAATGCGGCTGCGGCACCTGCTATCTGCCGCTCATGCAGGAATTCTGCACGGGCTTTGAACCCGGCAAGCTCGGCCTTCAGACCGTCACCGTCACGGCCTGCGGCTTCTCCGCGCAGATCGACCTCTTTGTTTCGCAGGACGGTACGGTCGAGCCGCCGGATTACAGCGCGCAGACCGGCTTCCGCGACGTCTCGCCCAAGGCGTGGTACGCCGGTGTGGTCGCGTATGCGGTTGAACAGGGACTGATGAACGGCGTCGGCGATAAGCGCTTCAAGCCGGAGGAGAGCATGACCCGCGCCATGCTGGTCACGGTGCTCTGGCGATATGAGGGTGCGCCGGAGGCGGGGACGAACCGCTTTTCCGATGTGCCGGACGGACAGTGGTACACCGCTGCGGTCGCATGGGCAGCAGAGAACGGTATCGTCGGCGGTGTCGGCGGCGGAAAATTTGAGCCGGACGGAAATGTGACGCGCGAACAGATTGCGACGATCCTCTTCCGCTATGCGCAGAAAAAGGGCACGGCTTCCGCCGAACGCGGCAGCTTGAGCGCGTTCCCGGACGCATTCTCCGTCAGCAGCTATGCGCGTGAGGCGCTGGCGTGGGCGGTCGCGGAGCAGATCGTGAACGGCTCGGACGGATGGCTGCTCCCGCAGGGAGACGCGACCCGCGCGCAGGTCGCCGCGATCCTCATGCGGTATATCCAGAACATTGCCGGACGGCAATAAAAAATCCCCCGGAGCAATTCTGTTGAAGTGCTCCGGGGGATCGCTGCTTTTATTCGATTATTCGATCGCGATGCTTGTGGTCTCGGGCAGCTTCTTCTGATCTGCCTTCGGCAGCGAGATCTGAAGAATACCGTTTTCAAACTTGGCGCTGACGTTCTCGGGGCGGATCCCCTCGCCGACATAGAAGCTGCGGCTGCAAGCGCCGGCGTAACGCTCCTGACGGATGTATTTGCCCTTCTTGTCCTTTTCGTCCTTGTCCAGACCCTTGACGGCCTGAATGGACAGATAACCGTCCTTCAGCTCCAGCTTCACTTCGTCCTTCTTGAAGCCCGGCAGGTCGATGTCCAGCTCATAAGAGCCTTCCGTCTCGCGGACATCGGTCTTCATCAGGTTCTTGGCATGCTTTCCGTAAAGAGGATCGCGGCCCTGCGGCATCATCATTGCAAACGGATCGTTAAAGAAATCATCGAACAGATTTTCACCAAAAATGCTAGGCAACATAAGTCATACCTCCATTTCAATTTTGCCTCGGTGGGGAAGAATTCCGAACGCCTTGGCGTGCTTCTGTTGTAGTTTTTGTTTTACGTTCCGGGGATTTTTTCTCTCCCTCAAGAACAGCTTCAGTATACCACGTTTTTTAGCACTGTCAATAGGAGAGTGCTAAAATTCACAAAAGTAGCGAAAACTGTTCACAGTTTGTTCATATTCCGCGGCAGAATATGCGATCCTGACGTTTTAAAAGCCTGTAGACCACTTCCGGCTAATGCGCTGAAGGTCGACCAAGTGCGTATAAATCCCGTTTTATGCGGCAGAATGGGTTCGTTGGAAAGAAACGGGCGGTCAAGACGCGCAGAGGCGTTCGTCGACGAAGCGTACACGGCCGATTCCGTCGGCTTCCGCGCGATCGACGGGATCGGCCTGTATGTTTCAATAAATTGACAATGATATTTTGATCCGAAGCGCTCATACTAGCACCGAGGAAGTCAGTCAGTGATTTCCGAAACAAAAAAGGAGTGAAAAAACATGAAGAGCAACAACCAGATCAACATTCCGGAAGCGCGCAGTGCGATGGATAAGTTCAAGATGGAAGCTGCCAACGAAGTCGGCGTCAATCTGAAGAACGGTTACAACGGTGACCTCAGCTCCCGCGAGGCCGGTTCCGTCGGCGGTCAGATGGTCAAGAAGATGATCGAGGCTTACGAGAACAACCTGAAGTAAACACAGACAGCAAAACAACACAAACAGCCGCAGACGGAACTCCGCCTGCGGCTGTCGGTATCCTTGCTGACCTTATTTATGCGTGCCCGGATAGAACAGCGCGACCGTTCCCGGACCGACATGCGCGCCCGTGACCGGCTCATAGTAGACCGTGATGCATTCGCCGGTAAAGCCGCGCTTCCGCAGCTCGTCCTCCAGAAATGCGGCGTCCTCAGGGGCGTCGGCATGGGCAATGCCGACCGTGCCGCTGCGGTCTGCCACAAGCTCATCATAACGCTCCGCCAGCGTGAGCAGAGACTGCTTTCTGCCGCGGCACTTGCCGCAGAGAATGATCTTTCCCTCGGAATTGCCGGTGAGCAGAGGCTTAATCTTGAACACCGTGCCGACGACGCTTGCAACGCGGCTGATGCGTCCGCCGCGCTTGAGATATTCGAGGTCGTCGACCGTGAAATACTGACACATGGTGTTGCGGTTCTTTGCAATCGTCTTGACGATCTCGCGCAGAGCGACACCCTCCTCAAGCAGCTTCGCAGCCTCCAGCACAAGCAGACCCTCGCCAAGTGAAGCTGCATAGGTGTCGATCACGGCGATCTGCTGCTTCGGAAAATCCTCGGTCAGCTCATTTGCAGCGAGCATTGCCGCCTGATTTGTGCCGCTGACGCCGCCGGACATACCGATATAGAGCACATCATCACCGGCCTCCAGCGCGGCGCGAAAGCCGTCCATAAAGGTGCCGAGCGGGATCATTGCGGTTTTGACATCTGCACCGCTGCGCATGGCATCATAAAAAGCCTTGCCGTTGAACTCGGCCGAATCCTCCGGCGTGAATTCCTGATCTCCGACAGTATAGGAGAAGGGGAGCACCGTCAGCTTGTATTTTTGAACCAACTCAAGCGGAAGGTTGGCGGAGGTGTCCGTGAAAATTCTGGTCATGAGATTGCCTCGCTTTCTGCATTTGATCGATACATATTTATGATAAAGCACCGCGAGCTGCGCATGAAGCGCGTCCGATGCTTCAAAACCGCGAGCCTGTGCCGGGGAGTCAAAGCGCCCGTCACAGGCTTCATAACGGCCCGATTTCGTCATAAGACGTGTTTCGCCTGCATTTTTTACGATCCGGATTATAGCAAATCCCCTCAAAAGTTTCAACCTACTAAGCGTTTGCCCTCTCTACTGTGAGTAAAGTCGACTCTACTGAGAGTAGAGTTTAAAAAAATATATTTTTAGTTCGAGGAATATTGATAAAAATGATTATTTTAGCGTGTAATCAAAACATTTTACAATAATATATGTAAAATATATTTTGTATCAAAAAGGATCGGTAGAGTATGGTTCTCAGGAGAGTTGAAGGCTGAAAAGTTAGAAACTTCAAATCCGTACCGTTCCATGGCGTGGTCAAATAGTTATGTAACAAGCTATTTCGATCTGCGCTGCAGTCGTCTTCTTACGATTGCCAATCTCTCCGGTGCATATGGACGTGAAAAGAAGCACCAAGGTTCCTTAAAAACCCCGGCTGATTTTTTGAAGCTGCTGAATTGAACAAAGTCGTGAAAGTACGACAGATAAAAGGAACCGAACAATGAGCATTTGATCGAAAAGGTGTGTTGGGTCTGCGTATACCGTCGCTGCTGCAAAAGCTTGACTGCTGCGGATAGGAGATCTCTGAATTTCTTTCCCAACACATTGACACCGCCGCCGCACGATCCTTCTGATCAGCGTTGTGAGCTTTGGTGTGTGCTTTGTGCTCGAAATGGCGCTCTCCGTGATCCTGGCCGGGGAACTCCAGTTCTAGCATGTCTGGGGCTGGTTCGGTTATGGCGCTTGATGGGATGCAGGGAACATGCTTTGACTATATGCGATCTTCCTCGTCTTTATCGGCGGTATCAACGTTCCGGCGCTGCCGTGCGCCGGAGCGACAGGGGCAGTATCTGGACTTGTGTTGCGAAAGGTGAACGCGTACCGCATTCCTGTCTATCCTGAGACGCATAGAAAAAGGAACACATCCGTTTCGGCTTCTGGGCGGCGACGTCTCGACCGGTTCGGGAGCGTCGATACCCCAATACGCGATGCTGAGCAAGCGTCCCGGCGTAGGATCGGTGCGCTTGACAAAAAATATCGAAGACTGGAAAAGTTTGTGTTGACAATTGAGCGGGAAAGTAGTATAATATTCTCGCTTGAGAGATACGGGCCTTTAGCTCAGTTGGTTAGAGCAACCGGCTCATAACCGGTCGGTCCCGGGTTCAAGTCCCTGAAGGCCCACCATTTTTTGTTCATATAGGGGAATAGCTCAGTTGGTAGAGCGACGGTCTCCAAAACCGTAGGCCGAGGGTTCGAAGCCTTCTTCCCCTGCCAAAGCGCCGCAGACAAACTGTCTGCGGCGCTTTTTGTTGCCTCGTCGTGGCCTCGCGGCGCATCTTTTATCTTGATAACACTTGGGTGCGCACTGCTTTGCCATTGCGTGCTGAGTAGGAGATAACTGAATAGTGATAAATATGGATCAGGTGCACTGGAAATTCAGCGCACCTGATGAAGGCTTACATGCATTATGACATGCTGATTATTGAAATGCTTTGCCCCATGCCATGTCCATTTCGACGAAGCCATCCCCATTTCGCTGATAGCTGCACTTGGCTGTATCATTTAAATACGGTACAGTCCAGAAAATTGCGATTTCATTGACGGAACTGTTCTGCTCGCCTAGTGTGGCTGCGAGATCAGACGAATACATCTCGAGCATTTTCTTGGATGTTTTTCCTGTGTTCTTTTGGTCCCAAGTCAGATAGACGAGTGCGATGTAATCACCATCCGCTTCTGTTCCCAAATCATCGTTAATTGTGATTCTATCTATCTGTGTCATGGTATATTGCTCGGTGATTCGGTCAGTCAGAATTTTTTCAATTTTCTGTGTCTCAGTTAGTACAACTGGCGTCTCCGCTGCTGACGCGGCTCCCGTGGTCGTTACCTCTGTATATGGTGCCGATTCGGTGGCGGTGTCTGATGGCTCCTGGTTGCCGCAGCCGCCGATAAGCGTAAGTGTCGCTAGCAATACTGCTACGAATGCCATTTGCTTTGTGTGGTGCTTTTTCATGCTTCCATCTCCTTGTGCAATTGTTTGCTTTATCCATTATAAAGCGCGCGAAAGCAATTATCAAGGACAAAGTGCTTCTATCTTGCCCTGTCCGTGCTGACGCGGACCAATTCCTTGATTTGGCCTTGATTACTTTCTCGTTTAGCTGTACAATTTTCTCGTCTCGGACATAGTTTGCTGTCTCCATTCAGAATGGTGTGTGGTAACTTCATTCTACCAGAGTCTGCATGCTATGTCTTCTTTT